>Ga0307517_10000826_pt1 | contig 53206 bp, 44 predicted proteins | sample 23_EM_MG_FD_194515 | JGI IMG/M metagenome (GOLD analysis project Ga0307517, IMG submission 194515) | Populus trichocarpa ectomycorrhiza microbial communities from riparian zone in the Pacific Northwest, United States - 23_EM | ecosystem: Host-associated > Plants > Roots > Unclassified | place... | reverse complement strand
TTTGGGGTGGCGTTTTGGGGGGTCCCCCCCCCCCCCCCCCCGAGGTGGATTTGCTCCTGGTGCTGCGATGTCCTGAGGGGGCTACGGGGAGTTCGGTGCCTCGTCTACTTGGGCACAGGTGATATTATTTGAATGCTGCTGGTGGAGTTAAACTGTGGGCTGGATGGTGAGGTAACAGAGGTGATGTTATGAAATTGTATCTACATATATGTAAATCAGCGGATAGAAGTCCTTCATGGATCCCAGCGCTGGGTCGGGCGCTTAAGGTGTATTGCCTCTTGCGCTATCCTGGGGAAATTTGCAGTTTCCTATCTATTTATCTATCTCTCTCGGTGCAATGTGGGTCTCGATCTATCAGGATGCGGATTTGCTATTCCCTGGGTTTATAGTTCTATCGTCTGCTGCATAGTCAGGATCTCCCACCGCTTGGTGTTGTGTGTATCGATTGTAGGAATATGTATATTGTGGACTAGGTTGCTCATATATTCCTATGCATCTGCATTTTCCTTGCTCGTGCCCCGGTTCCCGGCCGCTATTTCCCTCCTTGGTAGTGTGTGGTTTCTTCTCCTTTCCTCGAGCTTCTTGTCCTATATTCTCGATAGTACCCCTCGGGCCAGCCATTCTCCCGTCTGAGGAGAATTGAGAGGCCAACAGCCTCGGAGTGCAGGACGTTGTATGGCAGTGTGACCGTGGGTGGTGCTAAGGGCAATGGCTCCAAAGCTACTACTTACGGGCGCCGGTAGACGGAGAATTGCAAAACAAAAAGCCTCACTCCAGGCCAACCATTGGTGTTTTTTTGTTTTTTTTAAAATAATAATATCACATGAGATCCTCCTTGTGGGGCGGGGCAGTTTCGGATACCTTTGCTACTATGTCGCCTTCACAGGGCATTAATTGAGCGCTGCCTATTCCTATCCATAGTAACCGAAAGTACCATCTTGATAACAATGAACCTACCGCGCTGGGTGTTATGATATTATTGTTCCATAGGAGAAACCTGGGCTACAGGCTAGGTTTGTATCTTCCTTTGAAATCGCCATTTGCGGGGGCTTTGTTTTTCTCTCTCTCCTGATTCTGTTCCCTGTCTAATGGCAGGCTCTTCCTTTCATCAGAGCTATTTTCTCCTTACTATTTACTACTGAAATCTGTTTAGATATGTCGACCATACTCTTTTCTCCTGTCTTGTTTCCCTTCGCTTCCGGTGCCGATTCCCTGGTTTTGCTCCGAAATGAGATGTTCGAGGGACAAGAAGCGGATCGCGGGGGCATTCATCTTCTGGAACATTAGGCCTTGCTCCCTCGTTTGATATATCCTGACGGAACCACTAATAGCAATGGAATAGACTCCGATCACGGAATCGACTACCTCGGGTAGCAGCCTTGTTTCCCCATTCCCCTGTTCTTCGTGTTCTCTTCGTTGGTAGTACTATTCGGGTTAGAATAGTCAAGGCAATTTTTTCTCTTCCTCTCCCTACCTACAAGCCTTTAGTTTTCGTGGGTGTCCTGCTGAGCGTAGGTGCACCTGGGTGGGAAGGCCTCGATATCTTGATTACTTTACTCCTGGACATCCGGGATAATAGTCATGCCCCCGGTTTGCATTTCTCTCAGGCTCTTAACGGGTAGCGGTTTTCGAAAAACATATCAGTGGTGTGAAGGTGGATGTCCGGTTACGGTGCCTCTGCCGGTCGTTAAACCGCGCCCAGAGAGAAACAAATCCCGGGAGTGGTCTTGCATCTTCCTGATCCCATACGGTTTACTGGCCGGCCAACCAGTTATTCGATGGATTCCAAAAAAAGCCTCCCCCAGACTACCTACCTTACGACACGCAAGTGATCTACAGGGCTGCTGCCAGGTCTGTGCCCACTGCGTAGCCCCATGCTATGATGGATAGTTCATGGCCTCCAGCGAAGCAGCCGGTAATTTGCGTTTGGCCGAGGCGCCCTGATCCATTTACCAATCCTGCATGTTCACAGAGCAAAACCACCTTATGGTATTATACAGCACCGTAGACTACCTTTAGTTCCCTCTCCGCCTCCGGTTGGTTAAAGGCACAGCAAAACGCAGGCGTCTTCAACGGGGGCACGATGAGGGTCGGAAGGGTGACGAACAGGGTGTCTGGTAGGCAAGAAAGTGAATATTTGTTAAAGGACCGGTAGGGTAACGAAAAAATAATACTTGTCACTAACCCCTGTTCGTCACCCCACCAGTTTTCGTCGTTCTCCCGCTGAAGGCTATCTCCTACCGCAATTACCGGTACTGGTATCTCGCATCACATCCGTGAACACAAGGCGTACTTCTATTCCGCCCATGGTTCTCAGGTATCATTCCAGTATCAGCTCCGGCAGCTGGTGCTAGGCGGATGTTAGGAATCATAGCCAATCACTCGGACGATTACTCAACGCGGTGTTGGTGATACCACATTAGCGGGAGCGGTAAGACGAGATGCTTTACTGTACGAGTACTATGAGCCGATTTGTACCTAACTTGGCAGCGGGTGATTGGTAGGGTGATACCGGTATTAAGAAGTGGCCTTGACCGTGATAGGTATTGCTGAGGGATCGAGAATGAGCAGTGAGGATGGTAAGGAGGGAGAGAGGGAGTTGGTAGTGGTGGGGTTAGGCTGTGGTTGTTATATTGGGCAGCAGGTTTGTGGCCTACCTTATGGTATTGAAAAAAATTAAATTGATCGCCCTTTTAATTAACTTATGGTGCTCAAGTATCGCTCTCCCCATGGGATGTTTTTAACTACCAGTACTGGAGGAGCCCCCCGTAGATACCGATATCTGGGGAGGTTAGAGGCTATTGCTCCAACCGTGAGGGTGATTCTTTCCGTCGATTTATCCGGCCTTCTTTATATCCCTCCCTCTCGCGCCGTCCCACCATACCGTTCTCACTCGCTAGTTAACACCCTCTATCATTGACAGACAATGGGCGTGGTTATTTTAATTTTTGATTTTTTGGGGGTGGGGAAATTCACTAGTGGCGCACAGTATGAGAAATTTCAAGATTTTTCCCGGGAATGCCACTGACGTCGTCGGCAGATGAGGGTACGGGATGTTCGTGGTAGAGTGGAGGGCGGGGTATTGTCATCGTATTGATACTAATAGTAGGTCCTCGTTCCGCAGGTTGGCCTTGTTGGAATTTGTTTGTCTTGTTCGGCGAGGAAAGCGGGAGCGAGTATCATACCAGTATTGAGATTGGTTTGGTGGGAGGTTCCGTTGTTGATGTCATTCGGTTCTGCCTTTAGGAGTAAGTGCACAGATATGATACCGTATGATGGCAGGCTTCCTTTGGTGGGGGCCTTTTCCCTCCTCACCCTTAGGAGGGAGTTTTTTCCTGTCAGGTGCTTTTTTCCAAACAGCTAGCATTGAAGGCTTGGCTGGTCGTTGGCGCGGCTATAATATGAGGGCCAATTCAAGTTACTTGATTGCTGGTGTGAATCTACTGGTGGATATTGCACGGGAGTTCCATTCCGAGCGCTGGACTGTCTGTCTCGTGTGGTGTTGTGTGATATTGTCGGTGCGGTAATCTGCAGGATCGCAAGGAGGCCAGCGATTGATTCATCGGATGAACTACGATAGGTACGATAAGGTCCAGCACAGAGGTCAAGGTTCCATAAGTTGATTCCGCCATGTGCCGTAATCTGCAAAGCATGTCTCAAAAAGTATGACAACGGAACCGTTGACAAAAGAGAAAGGTGGCCAAACACAGCAAGCATAATACCGTACCTCCTCGGTGGACAACTTGCCGGAGGATTGACAGAAGACAGGACAAGGACAAGGGGAAAGGGAGGAAGCTTCGGACAAATAACAACAGATATCTTTATCTACTATATCCGTCAAACAGGAATAGTATGCGGTATACAAAAATCCTTCATGTCCTTCCAATTAATTAATTAACCAATTAGTCCAGTCATCAAGCCAGCAGATATATCATACTCTCGGGGGAACCTTCTAGCTGGGCTAAGCATTCCTATTCTTCACGCTTCCACTTTTAGATGAGCAAGGGAGGGGTTGTTATATGGTACGGTAATGTAATATAATGTGCTGCAAGCAATAAGGTTTGCGCTCTTCATATGTTCCCACGTGTGAATTGGGGTGGCAGGTGCAGATGGTCAAACATGATGGCATACCGGTATGATGTTTCATTTTTTCTTCTTCTTCCAGAAATTGTGCGATATGTCGAGAGGCTGGGAGGATCCTGAAGTTGTTGCCACAGGTTGAAGGTTCCGAAGGGGTTTTGCGATTCACGTTTGGCTAGGGCTTCGTTGTCAGAATTGATCTGATGTGATACTGTATGTGCGAATGCCACTTGCCTGCTGTATGATATGTACAGTACACGGGATTAGAGGTCGGATTGTTTCCACAAAATAACCATATGGTGGGGCAACTTATGAGAGGAATTGCAAGGGATAGAAGACGGCAGGAAAGGTCCATGACGGCGGTATGATATGTGTCGGTATGTAACTCTATCGTGAGCGCCTACGAACCGTACTTCACTCCCTTTTTCTCTCCCCACAGCTCTACTGATGCTCCACTGCGCCGTAGCGATGGGAGAGCCCGGGGGCGGCGGCGCTTATCACCAATCTCCACAAAGCCCCACATGTAATCCCAAACCCCGAAACTGGCAAAGAGGGGAAAGCCTATTGGGAAATTGCCGGGGGAGTTGGGTTGCTCAAATCTGAGAGAGAAAGGAAGGAATTGGAAGAAGTAGAATATAATCTAGGTTTATACAGACCAGTTTATAAGGGTTAAAGGAACTACTAGTAGAGGTGGGCTAAAAGTATTGCTGTCCGTAAGGACAAACAGTGATAGATCCTTACCATTTACTATTGTAATTATACCTTCCTAATTGTGGAAGAACTTTAAAAGGGTGTACAGATAGAAGCTGCTTGAGCACGAATACTGCCCAGTATATATCCGAGATCCTAATACCTTACCTTGATTCTTTTGGTTATGGTGATCAAATAGCCGCTAGTCGCTACAAGGCAATTGAGAATAGTTTATAAATTCATACATCCGAGTCTGTGCTGACCAGTAAATACAAAAGGTAGTATGAGCTAGTTAGAAGCGATTAGATTTCTAGCTTTCTTGACCCCAACCCATTTAAAAATGTGTGACACATGCTGAAAGGTAGGCTCAGAGAGCAAATTCCGAGTTCTTCTATCCAGATACATCTCTCTCTACCTCCGAGCTCTTTCTTCCCTCCTCCCACCCGCACACCGTGCTCGTTACTTTATTGCTAACGTCGTCTTCGCTGGGGCCTGCCAAGTCTCCGTGTCCTGGGACATTTCTATCGCAACCCTACTCGCCCTGCTCGGAAAAGCAAAGGAAAGGAAAGAGAAAAGAAAAAAAAAGGTTGTAGGGATGTCAAGGGTAAAGTCATGTCCTGTATGGTAAGGTCTTATGCATGCATGTGTGGGATTTTGTGGATATCTATTTGGACAGCAGGCAGTTGCGGTGGGTGTCGTACCGATAGCAGGGAGAAGGAATGTGGTGTTGTCGATGCTGGGGGACCCATGCCCGGCGATGTGTCGAGCGGAGAAATATGATACCCCCGACTGTTCCGACGGGATGATGTGACAGTCACTTCTTCTCTTCCCCTCCCCCACCGAGGGCCAGGTAAATGGGGCCCTGGGCCGCAGGGCGGGATGCTCTGGTTCTTTGGTATGGGTACATATCATACCAGTGGCAGCTACCGTTTAGTAGTCAAAGTCACGTACGAGTACCCTGCCCGTGCAGTATGATACTCCCTCCCTCTCTTTCACGGGGAGTCTAGATTCGTCTTCCACTTTTAATCCCTCCCCACCCCCCTCCCCTCTATGCATCCATCCTGGAGCCTTTTTTTTTCTTCTTCTCCTTATCCAGGGGCTGACATCTGGAGCTATCGATTGGATCAAGAATGTTGCTGATGCCAACGCCGGGATTTTCTACTTCCCTCTCGGTGATTTTCTCCTCTGCCAGGTAATGGACCGCACCAATCGTGAGGGGGGACGCGGTAGTGCTTCCACCGCTTCTCCTGCTTCTTTTCCCATCCTCCTGCGATGAAGACTGGAACAGGGAGAAGAGATTGGGTTGAGTGGCCTGGTAAAAGGCAAAGACGGTGACAAAAAAAAAAAAAAGTACAGCGGATCCCTGCTTGCCTACCTCCCTCTCGCAATCGATTCGACCACCTCCTTCAACTTCGCTGCAACGAATTCAGGGTCCTTCACGCGTGGCAGGCAGAATTCTTCCCATCTTGCAGCTCAGCTTACCTGCACGCGCGAAGCGAACGAGACAGCAGTACTTTACATACATGCTCTGCTTATAAGGCTTTTCTCTTCTTTCTTTCCTTTTGCGTCAACTTGGGCTTCTATTTATTTTTTTCCTTTATATTGAGGGTTTTTTTGAAATTTTGATAATACGGTATTCTGTTGTCTTTCTGTGTCTTTCCGTTATTTCTTTCCTTCTTTCTCTTCCCCCATTCCTTCATGGAAAACTTCTCCGATCCTCTGCGCTCTTTTTTTCTTTTGTTTTCTTTTCGTTCCGGTTTGGAAGGGAAGGGAGAGAACCAGAGGGAGAGGAGGGGGAAAGAGAAGAACGAGAGATACTATTTTATTTTTTCTCCCTGCTCATCATTACCATCGAGTGTGTGGGGCTGCGGTATCGCTGTCGGTGTCTCATTCATACTTTAAAACGCTTTTTTTATATACCTCATTCGAGGGGAGAAAAGAAAGCATTCCTTCTCTTCCAAGACAAAACGTCAAACAGTGACGGTTTACCCCATACTCTTCCCATGCACTCAGTATTACAGTTCCAATATTAGCAATTCAAAAGGTTACTGCTGCTACTACTACTATTACTGCACTCAAATACTGCTACTACTACTCTTACTGTTGCTGCTATCAGTACTACTACTTACTCTCCTCCTTCCACTATTTCACCCCCTCCCCCGCTACTTACCCCCTCCTCCAAAGAGTTCACACAAGCACATACACATACCCCACATCCAGCAGCTATATTTCTTACCGGAACTCTTACATCCCACTACTATTACTGCTGTTCCATTCCATATCGTCACCTCTTTACTGGAGGGGGTCTCTCTGTCCGGGACAACAAGGGAGAAAAGATTCCTTATCCATTTTTACTTCCAGTCTTCTATCCATCCATTCTATTCATCTATATTTTTAATTTTCTACTTTTTTCTCGAAACCAAAATTTTTGGGAAGGAAAGGACAAAAAAAACCCTCCCCTCCACTCCCTTCTCCACATTGCTTGCCCCACCTAGTGCCCCCAAAAAGAGCGAAGGGGAAGGGAATTTCAGAGCAATGCCAGGCCAACCTGGCGGTGGTGGGAAACCACAGAAACCCAACAACGCCTGTCAACAGAACCATCGTCGTGGTAAAACCCCAGACCCGGGTCCAAGCAGAAGTGACAGCAGCAGCAGCAGCGACACCAACAGCAGTAGCGGTAGTTCGATCGCAACCCCCAATGGAAATACCCACCGGGACGCTTCGACTTCCTCATCTTCTTGCGTCCCTCCTTCTCCCCCTCCCGCTGCCGGGGCCTTCGCTTCCACTACCGACACTACCATTATTGGGGCTGCAGCTTCAATCTCACATTCGCACAAGTCCCAGAAGCAGCAACTGCCTTCGGCCCCCCGCGACGATCTCAAATACGACATATCACGTCTTCAGCGCAGTGACTGGGTAAACCTGGAGGGGCTGGCTACATGTGCTACCTCGAGGCTTGGGAAGGAAAAGTGTGTGGGCATAAGCGAGCTAGGTTCGGATCTATTTTTTAGAGTTTCTGCTTTTGTTGAAGAATCACATTTTCCCCTTTTGGCCGGTCCTACTGCTCAGCCGTTTTCAGAGTTGCATATATATAGGGATGGGTAGGACTCGAGTAGTGGGTGGTGGTGGCGGTGAGCGGGATGTTGGATATGATATATGTGATGGGATGAAGTGGGGAGGGGAAGAGTAGTAGTGGAGTACGGCAGTTAATTTCCGATCCGTACCCTATGTAACAACCTATATTTACATTTCAGGAGGGGGGAGGGGAGGGGAGATTCTTGTTTTGCTCTTTCTTTATGTGACTTCCTTCTCCTTCATCTTTTCATTTACGCTTGTTTCTTTCTTCCTTTCACCTCCCTACGCCCCTCTCGACCCCCCCCAGGATACCCATTACCAACAAGATTCTAGAATGCTTCAATTGAGCTCACCGTTTGTTCCGTGTGCCACCCCACAGGTCGAGGATCACATAACTCACTATACCAACTCAAGTTTTCGGACTCGACGTTATGCGCCGCTTCGATATCCAATGCCCCGCCCAAGTACTTCTATCCGCAGATCAAGCTATCAGAAATAGCGACCATGCAATATCTCCTCCAATCCTCACGATACAAGATACCCATCCCAGAGGTGTACGGTTGGGACCTCACGTTCGACAACCCGGTAGGGGCACCGTATGTGCTACGGGAAGTAGTGATTGGGAAGAACATGGCGGAGGATGGGCGCTTTTACAGGTTGAAGTCCCAAGACAAGATGAAGGTGATAAGGGAGTTAGCACTGGTACAAGCGGAGCTGTCCAAGCCCTCTGAATTCACAAATATTGGGAGCATATACCATCGTGGGAAGGACAAGTCGGAATTCTATGTCGGGGAGCTAATATCGGCTGCCTGCGGCGAGGATTTCCCAGACGAGGATGGGGGAGCGGTTCCTTCGAAAGGACCCTACTCGAGTCTTCCGGAGCTATGGCAGGCAAGGTTGGAGCGGGAGACGCTGCTGGCTATCCGCAATTGGTCCTCACTCAGCTCGAGCTCGTCCATAACCTCATTATCCCCACCGTCGAAAGCGGACCCCCAGCAATTCGGTGAAGTAATGCAGCTGCTTTCTGGCCTCACAAATCTATTCACCCCGCCGCAGGAGCTAGCAACGCTGTGCATTCACCATTCAGACCTTGCGATCCGGAATGTATTGTTTGACGAGAAGACATTGAAAATCACAGGCGTGATAGATTGGGAGTTCGCAGCCGTGGTGCCACTAGTTATCACCGGCCGCTTCCCAAATGACCTAGGCTGGGAAGGCAACGAATTCGCGCGCTCACTCGGCAAACTAGGGGCCACAGCAGAGCAATGGAACCACCACTACTACGATTGGACAAGCCTGGAAGGCGTAACCCCACCACCAGCGCTCAACGGCACCATGCCCGAAAACCCCCTCTCCACGGCACCCGATTCACCAGGAGACTACCTCTCAGCGCCAAACACCAGCCCACCAACCCCCTCCTCCCTAGACGAAAAATACCTCTTATATTCGAAGCACCCAGAAGAGCCAGAAATCCCTACAACCCCGACTCCCCACCAATCGTCGGAAATCCCGTCCCCGCCATCCCCACCCCTCCCCCCACCGCCAACCTCCCAGACATCGCAGAAGGACCTAGACATCCGCGCCGCGCGCCTCGTGCAGCTCTTCTATCTGCGCAAGTACTACGCCTCGTGCGTCGCCTCGCGCGACTTTGCCCTCACGCGCCTGTTTATCGACTCGATAGCATATGTCAAGTTCAACGAGATCGTCATGGGCGGGCATGATAAGTGGTTCTCAGCGATAGAATGGATACGCGAGGTCTTCTGGAGGCTCAAGGCGCTGGGCGAGGACGAGGCGGAATTGGGTGAGAGGCTGAGGAGCGGGAGGGCCGTCGTTACGGTTCCAGAGGTCTTTGCCGGGCGCGCGGATAGGGGAGTGGTGGATTTGGGTGGGTGGGAGGAGAGGTTGAGGAGAAAGAGGGGGGGTAGTAGAGAAGAGCTGAGGTGAGGATAGGGACCAATTTCCCTAGCTGGAGCGGCTTCCCGCCTTTGGGGTTGGGGGTTTTTCTTTTGTTTCGGGGATGGAGGGATTGGATATACTATACCTGCTAGATGGACGCGCATGGCAAGGGAAGGGTACAGTACATACAAGTATACTTGGCACGGAACGAATATGGATCGTCATCACCACAAGAAAAGGCGGGGATAACTCACCGCTTCTCTCATCGAACGAGCAATCAACGAAACGACACTGAACAGGCGGTCGGCGGGCGGGGTCGGCATCAAACTTAATGGCGTTATCTGGAGGTCGTATATCATTCCGAATTGACCTCAACTCTCCTCTTATTCGTCTATCTACATAATATTCCGAAAACTTTTTCTTTTCTTTTTTGCTTTCGGGGCGTTTAATTCGTGCCTATTTCCCCTTCCTGGCTTCATCATAGAAGAGATACTTCTTTGCCTTTGGTTATTTCTTTCGATAATTCCCGAGTCCTTGTTTTGTTTTATCTTTTTTTATCTTTTTTTTTTTTGGCTTTATGGCATTTCACGGCGCTCATCAGGACGTTTTTGTAATCACATCTATAATAATATCATGGCGGTTTCTTTTTTGTTTTTACCTATTCTTTCCCCCCTCCTGCTGCTTTACGCTCTTCGGTAGAGTATTGGTAGAGTAAATCGAATTCAGATTGATATTTGAACCCTTATCAGTCCTACCCTACGTCATGTCACGCCCGCGTATCCGTTGGCCGCGAGGTCAAAAAAAGACGAAAGCCCGTTCGCGGTAGGGAACAATACCAGCACAACACATTGGACAACGGCCGCTGGGTCGTCGAGACGAGACGAGTCACCTACCGTACTGTTATCCAGACAAAAAAAGAGTTTCAGAGCTAAATTTAACAGTATATACAGAACACACTATCAACTCAACCACGGCGCGGAAAATCGTGATGATCATAATACCTGCCGTAATTAATTCCTTTTATCACGGTTGGTAAACAAGCAGATGGACAGACAGACAGGTAGACAGACGGGCAAATGGCACATCGCCGGCCCATCTTACAGCACAAGTCCGAACATATTAAACGCACGCAAAGCACGCCCGCATGTGCGCACTTGATTGAAGGAACCCCACTCACTCCCATCCGTCAATCCATCGAAGAAGAGCCGTGATCCACTTGGCACTGGAGCTGAAACCGGCAAGTTATCACAACAAGCCGGGTAGGGATAGACCACAGTATCGCGAGAGAGACGTAGGTATATTATAGGGTAGCATCGTACGGTATTGCATCAGAACATGAGCAGCTAATCGAGCGATGCAGTGGTAAATCAGAATTAGTCAAAGAGATTTCGCAACAAGGTTGAGGAGGTGCAACGCCAGGGCGATGAAACAAGCCCGTCGCCGAAAACTTGTTGCGAACCGGTTAATTAGTTGGATCCGGGAAGGGCGAGGGGGTCAAAAACGGTTAATATGAGAAAATGAGGTATATATTGCCAACCACATCGACTTCATCTAGATGAGATCTACAGCCTCGTTTTTTCTTCCTTCCTTCCTCCCCTTGTTGTTTTTTCCTAAAAGTTATTTGTTAAAAGGGGGGCGAACGAATGAACAATTCCTTTGGCCTCGATTTCCGCCGGTTGGTCCCCCAAAAAAGGATATATAATATCATATAGATCATCGTACAAAAACTGCCCGTCGCCGCCGCCTTCTCCTCCTCCTCCTCCCCACTTCTATTATGCGAAAAGTGATCGTAACTTACCTTACCACGGATAGCATACCACATTCGTGACAATCAACTTATCAAAAAGTGATGTGAGTGCCATGTTATACATCTGCCTCTTCCGAGCACTCAATCCCAGCGTGAGCGTGAATACTCGTATCTCCCTCCCCACCTCTTCCACCCTGCTTCCCCTACCGTTGGCATCGACGTGGCAGCCACACGAACGTCGGCCCTTGGCACAGATCGACTGCAGCCAGTCACGTGAAATGTGCAGTCTAGAACCTATAGATTTCGCCGGCGCAAAAACACGCTGGGGATCTAGATTTTCGATGGCTTCGGATGGACTTTTCGATTGGGACGTTGCGCTCTTTGTTAAATTTGCCGATGATGTACTATATATATAGAAGAAACATTGTGATCTCCACAAGACGGGGTGTCCTAAGGCACTGGAGTAATATATCATGCCTCACAGCTGGCGATAGCGCTTCCGACACCGAGATGCTGTATGTTGACAGAGATCTAAAGACTTTCCGTGAGGGGTAGGGAATATCTACAAGTTCCCAAAGCTGTTGCCAGTTGCTTTATAACGAGTGCTTCATTATGATGCACTCGGTGTCTGAGATATAGAGTTCTGAGTGCGGGCCAGCCGAGGCTGGGGCTGAAACTAGTTGGAATAACCTACCCAACTTGTTCAAGTCAATCACACATGCAGTGAGTGATTCGCTATCATAAAGACAATATTTCCTTGCTCCAATCAGTATAGCACCAAGGACAGGACGGCACCTGACGTAAGCCTTTATCGGGGAATAATACTAGATGCTCATTTCCGTTAGTATAATATTATAATATTAGCATTATACATATTCTAGGCAAACAAGCACTAGCACCGGGGGCCAGAAACCACAACCTAAGAATAGACAAGTAAGGCAATGACCCCCAAGGCCGCCCGTCTTGTCACCCAGCCAGATTTAAAATACATTTAACCCTCAACCATGGGAAGGGTAGGTATGAAAAATATCTCAAAGTAACGGCAACCGACGCTCATGCACCCGAACGGATCTCATAAGGCTGTCCTCATAGAGAGGTACCAGGCGTTTAGCCAAGGTGGGTAGCGGGATGGTGTGCAGAGATTTTAGCGAGTGGCAAGGTCACCCTGAACGCTTTAACAGATAATGGTAGGAACCTGGCTTCCGGGGATAAGGCATCGGCTATACAGAAGATAGCGGCTAGCAGCATCTCCTAGAGAGTAAGAATAAAAGGTTTGACCTACATGACAATCGGGCGGCTAGGACCTTGCAGGTGAAGGTTATATTGTAAATATCCGTAGCGAGATTTGTGATTCGCCAACTTTAGGTTTCCTATCACATATAAAGATTTGGAGGCGGCACATGTAATAGAAGCAGTAGGTAGGGGAAGAGGGCAACAAAGAAATTAGCTCAAGAGTTAGGGAGTGTAGGGAAAGGTGTCATCAGGAGGAGAAGGGAGAAGGAGAGAGTAGAAGGCATGATAGAAGATATAGTAAGCTCGGCGTAAGAGAGGGGGCAAACACATGAGACGAACACTGCCTGCATTAGGAGGAGTACGTGCTTAGCGCTCCAAGTCGACAGCGGCGATAGTAACCGCAGGAACGACAAATAGACCACACTAAGTTACATTAACGGGCAGCAAATATAAGAGCCGTAGGGGTTCCGCTATGAGTCGAGTTCAGGGGGAGGGACCTCAACAGGGCATAGATCAACTCAAGATGAGAGTCCCCTCAGAGGAAACCCTGATATAGGCGAGTCCTAGAAGGTACATCAAAGGAGGAAGTTGAATGCAATACTTCAGACCCCCACCAAATAGACAATACAATACCCCCAAACCGAACCCTACCATCATACATAGCTTCACAAGCTATGACACTGCCTAAGATTAGCATATAGCGTGAATTATACTAACCACACCCCGCAAACATAAACTAGAGAAGCGTTTCATGCGAAAGCATGAGAAAGGAAGCTCGTCGGGCCTATTTCTGCAACCTTTTCTTTACCTACCATTTCCAGCCCCTATCAAGGACCCCAGCCCCAAACCTTCCCTAGTGCACGTTCGTAGCTAAGCTATGAGAACAGCTAGAGGATATTCTGTTGATCAAATTTTTATTCTCGGGGATGATAAATCCCTATCCCCTCCCCCATGTTTGGTACGATTTGCTCGAAAGCTTTTTGGTGCTCGTTCCTAGCCGTGATCTAGCTCGCTGCAAACCCCCCGACAGAACTGAGAAGAAAAACATGGGGAGACTGCATTTACTGAATGCAGTGGGCTATTGGCTACTAAGTGACAAGCATTAGAGGTGCGGTATAGGTATACGGATCCAGATATCGATGCTGGCTCACGAGGGGCTGGAGGCCCATACCTCTTTCACGGCCTGCGGCAGCAGTAACTCTAAATATCTTGACCATGGCTCCGCCTCTGAGCACCGAAATACAAATTGATCCATCAAAGCACTACTCGATAGCGAAATACGTTACCGAGTGACGTTTCATGATTCATCTTTTATCAGCTTCAATCCAGAAGGTTCAGTATAGAAATACATTGCAGAGAATTTCTGCCAGATGTCATAAATAGAAAATGGGATAGCACCGATCCTCCTTAAAGAGCGTCTGTTAAACGTTCCCAAAGCGAATACAAATTTTTCTGGATTTATTCCGACCAAATAAACCAATCTACTGATCCAACCACCCCTCGTTCAAGATAGCCTCAGTAAAGTAGGTAAGGATAATGGTAGCGCCAGCCCTCAAGATCCCGTCTAAGCTCTCCAAAGCCATAGCCTTGAGGTCGAAAACACCCTGAGTGGCACCGGCATGGATCATGGCGAATTCACCGCTGACCTGATAGGCAGAGATGGGAACGTTCTTGGCCAGCTCGGCTGCATCCGCAATGATATCGAGATAAGCGTTTGCGGGCTTCACCATAATGGAGTCTGCACCTTCCGCGAGGTCGCGGATAATTGCGCGACGGGCAAGGCCACGGCCAGTATGAGGGAGTTGGTAGCACCTGCGATCGCCAAAGGACGGAGCAGATCCAGCAGCTAAAGATATCAAAAATGTTACAGCGCCAAGGAGTAGAATAGCATGTAATGGCTACACTTACCCTCACGGAAAGGACCATAGAGAGATCCGGAAAACTTAGCAGCGTAGCTCATGACCATGATCTTGTGGGAAACCCCGGCTGCAATTAATCCTTCCTTTATAGCCTTGATGCGGCCATCGTTCATATCACTAGGGGCAACACAATCTGCACCAGCAAGAGCATAATCGACCGCAACCGCCGCGATGCGTTTGACTGATGCCTGCTGGTTTAGGGTTCCGTCCTGGTTTAAGATGCCGCAATGGCCGTGGGAGGTGTACTCGCACAAACAAACATCTGTCATAACGAACAAGCCTGGGAAAGCAGCTTTAAGAGCCTTAATGGCAAGGATAACAGGGCCGTTGGGGTCGGACGCTTTAGATCCCGAGGGATCTTTGGCACCAGTAGCAAGAGGAACCCCAAACAAGATGACCGAGGCAAGCCCTTTGGCAATGAGTGGAGTAAGAAATAGAACGAGTTTATTTATTCCACGGCTGAATTTTTTTCGCAAGATTAGCGACGCTAGAGTAGCGAGGTAAGAAGGGTAGATACCGCTTCTGGCCAGGAAAGCCCGAAATCGGTGTTTCCTCGTCCTCGTTGTCGGTGATGAAGATAGGATAAACGAGCATCGACTATATTATGAGAGGTATATCAGCATAAATCGTATTAGTCCTCAGAAAACTAAGGACCAGGATATAATGGATTGTTGATTAAACTGAGAATTCTTACCTTAGTTAATTGTGCTTTTGCCTGCCACTTTCGGGTAAGCGGATGATGGTACCCGCCTTGGAGGATTGAAGAGATATCGGTCATGATTGAATTGATGGTTGGAGTTCGGCTGAGGGTTTTGTTTATTCCGGAGTTCTTGAAGAGTTTGTTGGGGGTTTTAAAGGAGAAGATCACAACTCGGGAATTTAGAGATCAGTTTAATGCGCCAAGGTTATGTGGGACAGGAATGGTAGGGTACATGTCCGGCAAGAAGCTATGATATGAAAGAGTTTTTTGAGGTTAACCAGCCAAATATATACCTGTCAATTCAGGTTAGTAGCTTCCCACCCTTGTATTGTACCCGTGCCATATTATTATGTTACCCGTAGTATACAATACTGTAGTGTCACCTGAAAAATTCGCTATCAGATTACCAGCGGAAGTCACCACATCAGCTCACTAGAAGTTTGGTTTGACGGACCCATCAATGGGAATGGGAAACCAGCGGGATGCCGGTATTTGGCTGGTTAACCTTAGGCAACTGTTCCATAACTTTCTGCCGAACCTTGCGTCAGTCAATGAGATCTGGCACGTCTGGAGGGCTCAGGCCAAACTTTGGCCTTTGGCAAAACATAATACCGGATGTGCTGCGAGGTTAGGACGGTCGAAATGGGGGGACGGCCGCCTTAGTTTCATTGAAAGTACAGTATCACTATTATCATAGACCTGAATCCATTTCCCCAGAAAGCCAGCAAGTCTGGAGTGCTAGTGTTTACATGGAGGGGCTGGTACAAGACCCGGCAAGAAGTTATAGAACAGTTATTTGGGGTTAATAAGAAAAATATAGCCCTTTGTATTCCAGTTAATGGGCCGCTACCCTTGTAGCAACTATTACAGTATACTCTGTCGGGAAGGAGCTCACTTGGTTAATATCGTTTGAGCTCGTTCTGACTAAGACAGAATTCGTCACTTTATTTAACATTCCATCTCATATCACCATGACAGCGGTGCACTCTACCCGGATGTGCTCGGTCTTCGGAAAGGGAAAAGAAAAGAAAAAACAATCACTTTTGATACCGAAAAGCGCCATCGACATCACCGATTGGGGGAATAAAGAGAAATCGCGGGCAATGCTTGTCTAACCAATTATGCAGCCCTCCCGTCAACCTCCTGCAAATCCGCAACTCCAAGGGCCCTTCCTAGCTTGAACTTCTTCATCCCACTCTTCTTTTTCTTTTTCTCGCCTCCCTTAGGGACGTCTCCGTCAATACCCACATCCTCAGCCTTCTCCTCACCCTCGTTCTCACCCTCGCTCTCAGCTTCCTCCAAAAAGGTCAAAACCTTCCTCATAGAATATGCATTCTCACCATCGGCGTAATATCTATCCTCCACCTTATCAACTTCAAACTGTAATGTGTCGCGGTAGAGGTGCAGCGCAGCTTTGTTCGAGACACGGACGTGCAGGGAAACGTATTTTGCGCCGAATGCTTCAACCATAGCCTTCTCTATTCACCATAAAGTCAAATTAGCTGACTAGGAAATGGGCATATGGGATATGGTATTGCACATACGGCTCTGGCGCATCAACTTTTCCGCAAGGCCTAGCCGGCGATGTGTTCTCATAACACTAAGAGAGGTGATATGTCCATGCTGAACTCCGTCGGCAGGTTCTTCCTCCATCTTTGCAAGAACATATCCGACAATCTTTGGCGGCTCACCGGGCGAGCCGGAGGAGTGGGAGAGATCAACAGCAACGTAGGAAAGTTGTGGCCAAGATAAGGCGTGATAGAGGTAGTACTTGCAAAAGTAGTTTTCCGGAAGATTGGTGATGTTCGCTAATTGTACATGGGGAATATCTGATGGTTGGAGAACTCTGATATCCATGTTGTCTGGCTTCGTGCTTGGAAGCTTCAGCTAGGGAAAGTTGGTGATGTTAGATATTTGTTGGGGGAACCCTTAATTCTGGAGGTCCACGCGGTGACGAGGGCTGTTTTCGTCTTGCAATCGCGCTGTGGGCTTTCACTTTTTTGTATCATAGCCTGAGGCTCCGCAGACTGGCTTGGCGCCCACTTCTGGTGTGGGGTCCTTTTCGAAATTGACCTTATGTGGATGGTGTATCACGTGTGCGTATCCGTACTGTCGGGGCCGTTGGGAAAGACCTACCGTACCGTAGCGTGCTTTAATATTCTTAAACTTGCGCGGTTGTTTTGTCATGGCTACCGTAGTAGTAATGTTTGTTAGATACTCGAGTAAAAGGGCGGCTCTGGGGACAAGCACAAGCGAGGGCGACGAGATCCGGAATTGTTCTGTGAATCTTTTTATTTTCGTTTCCTTTTGATCTTCGGTCTATTGTGACATCGATAAACCATCCTGCCAAACACCCACCAAAGAACGTCCTTACCCGGAGGTGATCCGTCAGTACCCCTGGGGTTGTAGTTGTGACCTTCTGACAAACCGGACAATAAATCGATGAAGACTTGACCTGACGATAGAGTGCCTAACTGGATGGGCAGGGAAGAGATAAAAGGAAAAGCACTGGGACCAATTGAGATAGTGATCATCCCCGTTGTGGTTGTATAGTGCCGGACAACCAAAACATGCCCTCCACCCAAAATTCTTGAATCACCCGAGTGAAGAAAATAGTGGGACAAGCCCGAATACACACCAAAATATGGAGTTTTCACACATTGATACCAACTTAGAGTTCAACCTTGAGCAGAAAATAAGTTCATACACTGGTCTTATTGCCTCTCTACCTAACCTCTTCTTGTTTTAGGAATGTAGATATCATTTGTGTTCCACTAGTTAGATTGAGTAGGTGGGGAATTAAGTTATTCTAGTTGCTACAGCAGAAAAATGCCTGTGGGGCAGGGTTTTTGGAGGTAATTTCAACTCCACCAGTTATAGACCGGCATTCCTTTTACAACAACCTTCTAAAATCTATGTAGTTAATTCCCAGAGGTAATTAAAGCTATCTATGCAATGCCTTGATTTTTAAATATTTTTGTGCTGTTGATAATTATCTGGAAAACCCCTGTTTTTTGGTGGGGGACACCCGTTGTCCCACAATTTTCTTCACTGGTATGAATTATCGTCAGTTGAGAGAAAACTTTAAAAATAATTCCTCTGGTGATTCTGCAGAATAACCCCTTTTAAAGGCCTCCAATAGTTTTTATTTTATTCTCATTTCATTGGTGAATCCAAAATTGTTGATTGGAATCCTGTTGCAGAGGGCTGTTTGATAAGGTTGGGCAACATCCCCAATTCCGACTCTAACCACAACAATGACTTCCTGTATGACTTTATGTCAAATCAAAAACCATAGACTAGTTCTAATTTGTTGTTTAAACCATTCTAGCAGAGGAACTTTTATTGTACCTTCTCAAGAAGACACTATTCCCAATTTAGAAAGTTTTCGTCAAGTTGGCCGCGAGGGCAGGTTTTGGTTGACCGGCACCATACTCGAGTATATACAGTACTTGGCTATGATAGCTAAGGGAAACATACGAGTAGAGGACGGCTTAAATGTAAAACCTGCGCGCCAAGCTATCTACAAAACAGAGTTTCCAGTGCTGTCCTATCTATCGTCCTAGCCCATACTGGTATCATACGTAGCTTATTTTTATTCCTCTATCATGATAATAATAATATACCAATCAAATATGTAAACAACATGCTCTATCTTTCTATTACTACTCAAATACCTCTATTAACATATATTTCAATTTCAAGTTTTAAATGTATGATATGTTATGGTAGATTGGTTGATCTCCTGAGGGTAATTTGTATATCTGTATCTAGAATAAGGCTAAAATCTCCAGCTTTTAAATTACTAATTTACAGGTTATATTTTATATCAATTAATTTTTTCTTTCCCACCAGAATCATGCTTGCAAGGAGAGTATTTTTTTCATGAACTAGAAATAGATGTCACATAAGTGGTAGGTATTCCCTTCTGTGAAGGGGTAAGGAAACTTATTAGACATGAGTATCAGAAGATACCAAGCTATTATTATAGTGATTTCAATAACTTAAGCCTTGAAGGCTCACAATTGGTCACCTCAACATGTGACTGGTTGGGTCAGAAACGTGTATACAAAGCTGCACGTTCCGGCCATCTCATAAAATGCCCAAAATGGTATCCAGTGGCAGTGGGTATGATACTATCCGAACAATCAGACATGAGGCTCCTTGGGCCGCAGAAGCTAACCTATGAGATGTCCATGGATAGTGCAGAAGCCATTTGGGACGGAAAAGGAAAAACCCCCAATCAAGTAGAATATGATACCATAATAATATTATGGCGTCATAGAATGCTACCCTATTTTCTTTCTCCTCAAACATCGCTATCAAGGCGAATTTTGTCTCCTGGATAAGTCGGAGGTTTCATTGTTGTCTAACTTTGTTTAGGGGTTCTTAGTCATCATAGAAATCCTTGGCGGTAACATCACCCTTGCACACCGCGAGCAGAAGCCCGCTGCCTTCACTGGTTTCTCGACTCCTCGTCCTACGTTTACTTCAGCCGACCGCCACATCTCCCTCTCTCCTGAAATTTACTTTGCTGTCAATCCCAAGAGCCTCTATAGGCTCCTCGTGCCGCCCATCGCCCTACTCGATCATCTCGTACTGGTATTGAGCTGCAAACCCACAAACAATAATCTTCCTGTTACTACCCCCTCAGTTGATCCTTTTGTTTTCTTGGGACACCGTCCCATAAACAAAGACACGCTTTCGCCATGGACTCCGGATCTCCATCGCGAAAGCACCCTCGCTCGGACGCTTTCGCATCCGCAGCAGCATCTCTCGCACCCCCAAACAAACGCCGACGCACAACACTTCTCTGCAATCCGGTTCCTCAAAACCTTCTGAATGGAGTTAGTCCATATGCGAAGTACAACCGAAATGCTGGTTCACAAACACCTGCGGGCACTTCCTCGGCCTCCGGCCTGATATCGGCAAAACAATCAGATACACACAGCATAACAAGTAGCACGGGTAGGTCTAGGCTCGCAGAACAAGTCCGAAGTTTTGCCCCGAAGCCTCTTATGTCCCCTTTTGCTGCGCGTGCTGCGTTGAAAAATAAGAGCTCTGGTGCATCAACTCTCCGCCATACTACATCGGCCGCCGGCCCTAGTGGCAGGGCCTCTAATGGGAGTTACAGTCGTCCGTCTTCTAGGGCCGGCTCGGTTGTGTCGGCAATGTCACCTCCTGTTCCGAGGCCCGCGTCAGTGATCGGGGGTGGATTATTTACGCCTGCTAAACCCGTCGCTACGCCCATCAGGAGAATTCACCACCCTGACTTCTCTTTCGACAACAAACCATCACCATCCTCTTTCCGGTTTACAGCTAATGATTCGCGCGCAAATACACCCACTGCGCAATCGCCTGGGATCGCTTCTCGTGCGCATACTCCGGTTCGCCGTGGGCCGATCGGGGGTTCGCCTAGTTTGTCTTTCTCCAGAGCATCTCCAGCCGCTCGTAGGGCATCACCGACGGAGAACAAGGCTCGTGCTGATAGCATTCTTGGATTTTTTAATAGTAGCCTCGATAAAGCGAGGCAAGCACTGGCGGGAAATAGGGCTGATCGCTTAGAAGAGAAGAGACAGAAGGAAAAGGAAGCTATTAGGAGACAAATGGAAGAAGATGAGAGGGTCAGAAGGGCGGAGATATTTGAGCGAGAACTGGAGAGAGAGGGAAAGGAGGTGCAGGAAGAAATGGAGAGAATTGAGGAGCGGAAAAGGATGAAAGAACGGGAAGAGATCGAAAAGAGGCAAGAAAAAGAAGAGAGAGCTGCCGAGGCACAGTTTATTTCTTCTGTCAAGCATAGAAGTCAGGAGGTTCAATTGGGCTTTTGCGGAGCGAATGGAGGCCCTTCTTTCGTTACGGAAGATACCATTCCCGATACGATCTATACTGACCATAATACCCAAGGAAGCCATTACGGTGCAACTTCTACGTTTCGGGATGGCCACCCTGCTCACGACTCATCACAGGAGTTGTTCCCCCATCCCGGTGGACCGTTTGGAGTTACTATCGACAGCAGTTCAGATAAAATGCCTCAATCTCCTCAATTACAACGGGGCCTGGCCTTGCATATGGAACGAGGGAAAGACCGCGAAGAAGATAGCACATGGGGGCCTGGGGCTAAAATTCCTCAACAGCCTCAGGACAATGTTATATCGTTAGATTCCGACGATGACGACGATAGTAATCGTAGTTCGGAACAAGAAACTATACGGCATGTTCCCTATGGCCTCCCTCCATAAAAGTTTTTTTTTGCTAATACTTGGGATAGGAAACCCTCATTTTTGTTTTCCCGCGTGGCCGCTCGAAAGGACGCTCTAGCTGATGATGGCTCATCTCAAGAGGCTGATGGAGGGGAGTATTATGAGGATGAGGAGTATGAGGAGGAAGATGATTCGAGAAATTATGAAGAGGAGGAAGAAGGAGGGTATGAAGAAGAATTTGAAGAGGATGCAGAAGCTGAGGAGGAGTATGAGGGGGAAGAAGTTTCTACTATGCCGAGGTCGTATGCGATAGAAGACGATGGGATTGAAGATGTCGTTGACGAATTTGGCTCTGAACTAGCCGAAGGCTCCGAGAGGTTGAGCGAAGCAGAAATGGATCAATATGGCGCTAAAGCTGAAGGGGAATATGAAGAGGAGGAGACTGAAAAGGATGATACCGATACTGAGAGAATTGTGGAATGGAAAATTCCTAAAACTAGCAAAGGTGAGGACCCTGATCGCAGTCTCGGCTCAACCGTCTTGCTCCCGAGCCAGCCGACGTCCTTTACCAACAAGAGACCAGCCTCGCCTGACAATCTCTCCTCCGACCCAGAAAGGACTCCAGTGCCCGAGGATCGTTCTCGTTTATCTGAGCCTCCCCGGGAACCTAGTCCAGTCCAATCCGCCTTGGGAAATAGCTTGTTTGATGCCCACCAACCCATGGAAGCCCAAGAAATACCCGCCAAAGCGCAAGCAAGTTCATCCGCACCTGCTTCCCCGGTCACTGAAAATAATGTTGGGTCTGGAGATGAGCTCCAAACGGCTGAAATGAATGATTCCGAGGGACCACCTAGCTCCCCCAATAGCATTATTGTCATTGATCACAGCATTAATGGCGACTCCGAGGATTCCGAACCTTATTTGCAACCTGGGGAAGCCCAAGAGCCTGTCGACTTGGGAATTACCGTTGAAGGAGAAGGTGTCTACAACAAGAACAACAGACATATTGGGATAATCGACGAGCAGGGATACATTTATGCGAATACTGACGCCCAGGCGATCGGCTTTATGGATCAATGGGGTCAATTCTTCACTGTTGGCCATGAAGGAGAGGGTGCGAGGGATCTTTCGTATGACGAACTAAATGGCATGCCTTCTCCCGAGGATGAACTTGAATACGAAACCGTTAGCGATGATGAGGTTGCCGAAGAGACTACCAGGGAGGTTGATGGAGATCCCAACAGTGTTCCGGAAGATGGCCATGACAAAGGCCGTGGCAGCTCAGAGAGTGTGGGGTCTGAGGGGGTGATCGAACCGTTAGTAGAAAAGGAGACCCGCAACGGTGAACAGCTGAAAGGCGATACAGAGGCCTCTGTTGAAGAGGAAGAGCAGGCTGTCCTTGAGCTGGGTAGCCAGCGGGAGGGGATGGCTGGTAGCCCGAATGAGACAGCGTTTTCTCCAGCAAAAGAAAATGTTGATCCATTCCCTAAGTTCCATCATAGCCAAGGACCCGCACAGACACCAACCTCTACTCGCTTCTTCAGCAACAAAGACACTCCGGGGGTCCTGGTTCTTGCAGCAGATAATACACTCTCCGTAAAATCTCCTACAGGTGAAGAGTGTATAGTAGGGGATAATGCCATTAAAGACGAGCCAGAAATCCCTGTCGATCCCGATCTAGAGATGCAGCAAGCGCCTACCCCCACATCTGACGACCGGGATCCGTCACCAATGGCTGTAGACGAAGAACTTAAAGAACGGGGAGAGTCACTAGATGCAGTAGAGGGCTCGCGGTCCAATGGTGAAGTAAAAGGGTCTGAGGTGACGGAAGAGTTGGGCGAGTTACCTAAGGCTTCGGATTTGGTCATCATGGAGGACGATGAAGACGAAGAGTCTAGAGATGACCGTCCTACCCTCTACCCGATGTTACCTGATTCTGTCTGTGATCGAAGCTCGATAGCGAGGGACTTTGCACGCGAAACTACAGCCGAGACAGTGGAATGGGATGGTAACACAGATGCACTCTCCGAGGGCGTTCGCATTAGGCTTGAAGGGGTGGAGGGCTCTAGCGAATCTGGTGGGGAGCCCTTGCAGTCAGAGGAGCCTGTAGAGTTAGATGAAGAGGTCGAGCTGGCAGAAGATTTGGATGAGGTGGAGGTGGAAGAGAAGGAAGTGGAGGAGGTTGTTGTCGAAGCCAAATTAGATTCGGAGGTGTCAGATTCGGGTCGGGAGAATCAGTCGGCGGGTGAGTCAGCCGAGGAGGGTGAGCCAGGGCCGATAGAAGAGGGGGCAGAAGTCGTGGAGCAAACAGAGGAGGCTAGTCTGCATGAAGGTGCCAATTCGGCTACATTGGAGATAGACCCCGCCGACCGGGTTGAAACCGAAGAGTGCCAGGCAGAGGAACTTGAGGCCGGTGTTCAGGCAGATGTTGAGGATACGTTTGACTCGGAGGTCGATATTCCGGACAACATCTCGGAGGAGCCGGTTGCGTTGGTCGGTTTGGGGCATCAATACAATGATGATGATGATGATGCAAATTCCGCCCAAGGACCGGAGGAGAAACAACAAAATCAAACATCTGGGATTGAGGTTGTTGTTGAAATCGACCATGCACGCCAAATCACGCCGGTTTCGGAGAATACAGCTACACCTCCACAATCAGAAGTAGCCCCGGCCAAACGCCAGAGGGCCGATGCAAAACTGGATTACCAGCCTCTCGGCTCCCCACTCTCTGGCGACAGTCCAGTGCAGCAGGGGTTAAGATCAGTCGGCGATGATATTCAAAACGAGGATGCAGGTGAAGCTCCCGCACCCGCCAGGAAAAAGCAAATCAGAAAGCGTCGCTCGAAGAAGAGAAGGCGCAAGTCTGGAGTTGACCCGCTCTATGTTCCATCACCACAGGAGCTTGAACAGGACGTGGACGAGGAAACCGACTCGGACATGGACCAACCAGCAGTCAAACGCCGAAAATCCAAGGCAAAATCAGCTACTACAACTCCGGCCAAGCCTTTCAAGCTAGGCGAACAACTGGAATCGGATCTGGAGGCTACGGAGACTGGGGCTGCAATAGAAGTGGCAAGCACTGGAGAAAACCGCGAGGGGAAAGCCAAGCCAGGAGACGGAAGTGTTGTTCCAACACTTGCACCCGAAGAAACCGGCACCCCCCTAGGAAAAGAGTTGAGAGATGGAAAAGTTGTTCAACCCTCTCCCTTGAGTGCTACCCCCCCCAAGCGGGCTAGGCGTGGCCAGTCAGTAGAGCTAGAGGTGTTTAGCAGGGAGAATTCCGAAGAGCCCAAGGTGAGAACACTTCGGAATCGAAATGTTGTAGTGAACCGCTGTCGATCAGTATCCGTCGAGCCTTCCGCCGGCGAGAGTGACACTGGCAGGGCTCCAAAACGGATCAAGCGAGGCCACTCCACTCAACCAGCAGCGCCCAGCAGAGACAACTCGGAAGAACCAGATGTCCGAGCACTCCGGAGTCGGACCGTCATCGTCAATCGGGGCCGGTCCGCTTCGGTCGAGTTGTCGGGAAGCGAAACAGATACCGCTGGGGGCGGACCTAGACGCAAAACTCGGTCTGCAAAGACAGCCGTCCCGGAGGCACCAAGCACGCCTAAAAAAAAGGGCAAGAAGGCCATGGAACTGCCCCTGAGTAGTATTAAGGAGGTGGTTGCCGAAGGCTCTCCGAAGAAAAACGCTAGAGCTGCTCGGAAGAAGTAGTCCTTTTCTCTTTCTTTCTTCCACAGCTTATTCTCAGTATTAATATCCTGGTAAATCTTTCTTTTACGATCTATTCCGGCGCCGCTGGATCCCTGAGTCGCGAGAATTGGCGAGTCTTTGTGTTTGACTGGTCTCGGTCTGTTTGTGGTGCCCATCCTCTGTGCGGGTGCTCGTAATGTCAGAATCTCGTGGCGCTGGAACAGACCGTGCCCGTTTTGGGGCTCCTTGCTTCATTAAAGTTTCTTGTATTATAAACCTTTGAGACACTTTGCTTTTCGTTCGGTTGCTAGGGATTCTACTTACACTTGTCTTTTGTTTTATTTTTTCTTTACCTTCCTACCATTTTCAAAGCCCTCTAATCCTATATTCTTTGCTACTGCTATGTCTACGATGGTCTTCACCCGCTTACTCTTATCTCTTCTTGGCGTTTTCGTTAATCATGCTGTTGGGTGGTTCTATCCCCTCCCTTCTTTCTCTTTTCCTTTATTCTTTACCATTCGGCGATTTTCCATCATTACATTGCCCTATTGTATTACCTCTTTGGTGTTGGCTACAGGATGCGCATGGGGGTTTTTTCTTTCACAAAACGCGGGCATTTGTTTGAGGGTATGGGATTGATACCTTGAGTAGTGATTGATGTATTGATGGACATTCATGCTAGTTATAAGAAACCTCACTTGGTGCTCGTACCCCCTGCAATATCGCATCAACCAACCTCTCGTCAAGTGATAACTCAAGTGTCATTGAGTGTGATGAAGCTTAGCCATTGCCAAGGTTCGTTTTGTCCAGTCGCTGATTTAGGCTTCAAATCTCCCAAACATCCTTGCATCGCGGTGACGGTTTTGGGTGAAACAATTGAAGGGTCGAGATACCATAATATCGAGGATAGGTATCAGTGTCCTGCAAAGCTGGCGTGTCCAGTAAGCCATGAAGCCCGCAAATGCGGGAGCAAAGAGGGGTAACTTTCCCCGCCAAGAGGTAAGTATCTACTGCTCATGCAAGTATCATGCCGCACCTATCTATCATGCAGAGATATGAAAGAGACCCCCCCCCCCCTCCACTAATCTACATACCCACCACGAGAGCCACTCACCCAAACCACAAAACGGCAACAAACCCTCTCCTCCTCCACCCCTGCCACCATGATCCGCGCATCCCTCTTCAACCTAGCAATCTACGACCCCTCGGTGCGCCAGCGGAATTCCAAGCGCGTGGGACATTTGTGCACAACGACACGCTACGGCCGAACCTAGATAGATGATATGAAGCATATACTCTACCCAGCAAAAAGTCAAACCAGGACCCCCCCCTCCACTTCTCCATTTTCGCTGGAGGAGTAGGCAGGGCGATACGTCTCGTGGTTAGAAATGGGCTGTCTCTCCGCAGCAGGGTACCACTCTAGCATCGGCGTCCATCTAGGAACCGCAAGCGGAGGAAGCGCCGGGGGCCACCACGCGGAACTTCGAGGATAAATGCGGGGGTGGTTCCATGATACGTATCTCACCAATTAGCCTCGTATGCTTCCGCGACGAGAACGTTGTGATGCTGGCTCGCGAGAGAGAGAGAGAGAGAGAGAGAGAGAGAGAGAGAGAGAGAGAGAGAGAGAGAGAGAGAGAGCAGTGCGCTTTGCACACACACTATCTCCTCGTACGTGGAATATTACGATGGGCCGGAGCACAGGATCGGGAGGAGAGTAGGGCACACTTGTTCCGGGTTGTCAAGGAATCCCTGTATGCGGGCGGCAGGTTGCGGGAAGCCCCTGCGAGCGGGGAGTTTTTTCGATAGGTTCCCGCGAGGGGATCACCTCGCCCGGGCTATGATACATACACTCGAGGCCGCGCTGTGGGCTTCCCTTACTACCGCCGGATTTGAGGACGGGGCGGCTCCGGCGGTTAACCTAGGTGACGATGTGGATGTTGCTGCTGCGGCCTACGGCGGGTTGGCCGGGGCTCAGTATGAGCATGTAGGGCTTTTGAGGGACTTCACCCGGATCCGGAGTATTGGAGTGAGAGAATTATGGGATTGAGGATGGGGCCGGTCAAGCTCGAGGTTTTTGGAGGTGATTGGGATTTGTTGAGTTGATGGATCGGGGATAAATTCTTGCGATTGTATGTCGGCGGGGGTGGTGGCGGCAGTCCTGGGAATTGGTTGGCTGACGTTGAAGCAGCGGCCGTTTGCCGTATGATTGGTGGCGATAGTAATTGGGGTTTTTCCTTATAGTATAGTCACAGCGGAGATAGGCTCATCAAAGCATGAGATAATTAATCCCCGCTCCCCCCTGGCCCCAAGAGAGCGCGAGATATATTGACATTGATTTAACAGACGTTAGCGCAAAAATATATCTAAAAATCAGACACTACGGTAATATTTTCTCCAAACGTTCAGCGATGCCATCATGCCAAGAACCAATTTTATCTAGGTTGGTCCTTCCAAAGCTTCTCGAACTAACCAATAACCTACCGATTGGGTCTGGCTATTCTCGTGACTAGTCTGAAACCAAATATCGACCGGAAAGATTCCATAACGAACCATCTAAGACATAGGATAACTACCCACTTCCCCCGCGCAAGGCTCCGATTTTCGCTCGGCATCACGTACGAATAGCTATTCCCAAGGCTAAGAAGGGGAGAATAGGGAGGATAGGGGAAACCTCAAAAACTAATCGAGGATCCCTGATTTAACCCAAAACATATATTACGCCTTAGTCTGCGTGTCCGCCGGCACGGGATAACCAATAATAAGGAAGACACGCCAAGACGGGAGGAGGAGGAATGGTTCCCACCCCGAACAAACACTGCAGCAGTGACTTCAATCCAATTGAATGATAATAAAGTTAATATCTAGAGGAAGAGAAATCGCTCAGGCATGTAACACCAACCTTCTGCGATCTTTTTTAAGGCCTTGTCCACTAGCCCACGAAAATGTATAACTTCATTTTGTGCTCAAGATCCGCTCCCGCGTTCATAGCGATCCCCATAGCATCTCCATAACTTTTTTGCAGAACCCTTATCTTTCTAGCAGAGTCTTTGCGGATTTCCTGGAGTTTGTTGATTTTGCCTTTGAGATGCTTCAGATTCATCTCGTCGTTTCTGAGCTGTATGTCTTAGTGTCAGCCCTCTACTCAGATAGTTTTTAATATAGGAACTTAGCATGCACATATTCCGAGTACCCGGTGCCCTCGCCTTCCGTAGAGGAGTCACTTGCGCCTTTTCTGCCCACGCCGGAGCCTTCATCTTCACTGGGAGCTTGGGGGTGTCTGACATGAATGAAGATGCCGGCTAGAACGAAGGCGGACCAGGTAGAGCTAGTGCTGCCAGTGAGTCTAGATCTCGTGATAAGCAGCCAGGAACACAGGCTTTCTCCGGAATTCTAGGAAGTTCTAGTTCCAAATCCGGTACTTGAGCAGACTTTTGGCTTCTCCTGAGAGCACCAGTCTATGATTGCCACCAGCAGAATCTCCCTCACTCAAGCGGTGAGAGATTTGACTTTCGTGGGATATATGTAGGCACTTGGCGCCCAATGATAGATGAAGGCTAATAAGCAATGACCCGCGGACCCCAGATGAGAAGTGCCGGTTCGTTGACTGCCTTTGTAGTTGGGCACGACATACATTTCCCTCCCTCACCTTGGCGGTCAGAGTACGTTAGTATTCATGTATGAAGGTGTATTATAAGCTGATATGACGACAGCATTAGGCAAGCAGCCCACAATTACTTTGCTTCGTCCCGACCAGCCGTACTAAGCCCAAGACAATCTCACAGGAACCACTCTGTCTTTTAGTATCCTCAAGTAAAGTGTAAAGTTCTGCTTCAGGTGTGCTCGTAGACGCAATACTGAGCCGATCAGCGGCACCCAGAAATCTACGTTCCATCTCAGCAAGTGAGCGGATGCCACTTTTCGAACCTACCCTTGCGGACTACCGTGGGAGAGTAGCCTTTCCATTAGCCACCAGTAACATCGGCGTTACATCGCTGGTGGCGCCGGGTACCCAGGCCAATAGGCGCATGAAACGCTAAGGAGTCTCCTACTTACCGACCTAGAGGCTTAGCCTGAAGGCTAGTCACTAGAGTGGTGGAGCTGCATCGGGATAATTCCTAGATACTGCACCCTCTGCACTGATGGAACGAAAGACCAGCATGCAACGCAGCGACTGCCCATCCCAGACTTACTAATACTGATGGACCCGCTGCACCCCACAATCTACTCGAGTACGATTTATTGTACGGCCCTTTATTGCCTGCGTATCCTTGGGCCTCGATGGCAACGCCTTCGCCTTGGGAAGGCGGACATGGGAGCCGTGCCATCAGTGCAATCTCGTGCACCACAAGTTAAACTCCTTATCAAAATTCCCGTGTCGCCAACATTCTGCACAAGACAGCTGTCTGTTTAAACGTGCGTCAAACTCTCAGCCGCTTCGTCACCGCTGCTGACACTTGAGGCGTTTGCTTTGCTATTCTGTCTACTGATTTGCAGAGCCTCCCAAGCCTCTCGATGTGGCACCGAGTGCCTGACGTTGTAGCTTTCCTCCCAACAAGAGAAAAGAAAAAACACCGCGGCACATGTTTTTTTCCTCTTTTCTTTTGGACTTCCATGCACTATAAATCCCGCAAGCGAGATCAGGAGGTAGAAACCGCAAATATTTTGACCCTACCTTTTCATGAGCCTTAGCCCAAACGCCAACTAACGTGTTTGGGATCAACTCCGTGCCGAGCAGTGAAAAGATGCAAGTATAAATTCCGTAGAAAAAGAATACGAGCTACCGTAGGCTAGTAGAGCCAACTTCTCTCAAAGACTCAAAGGCCGCTAGGGGGGATCGGAACGGGCTGCACAGTCCGCTCAAGAAAAGGATCGATGGAGGAGCAAACTAAAGAGCAGAGGGAGCAAGAGACAAGACGTGTTCTGTCGGGTTCGAGGAAGATTTCCCCTGAGAACGTTGGACAACACGCAGGCACTGCCGGTCAGTCACTGTTTGAACCCAGGGCACCCGGGCTGCATGGGCATCCAATGGGGTCGGTAGATGCGGTATTGCGGGGAAAGGAGAAAAAAAAAACTTCGTTGAAGTACTGTAGTTCGCAGCGGGCCTCGCCTTCGAGCCGAGAGATGCAATTATAATAAGGCCAAATGATGCTTGCTAAATTCTCAACAGTGGAGGTGTCGAGACATAAACGGTGGTTGAGCAGAGCAGAGACGGTGGACGTGTCAAATTCCCTGCGCAGGCAGTTGCGAAGGCTCTTAAGGGATGCAGCGACAGGCAGACGGCTATTTATTTTGAGTGATTAGCCGTAGATTGGATGTCGGTGTGTGAACAGCGCCTACCAACCACGCCGTCAGAAAGTGAACTTGGGTGTACTAGCACTCTCACTCTTTCAACCCTCCCAAATCATGGTTCTGGGGGTATGGTCAGAGGCAGCCGCCCGCCTGCCAGTACAGTATGAGTGTTGGATAGCATGAGAGCCCCCTCGATCTTTCTTCGCTTAGTCACCTAAAGGACCTGCTTCCTTTGCCCTTTCTGCTCTGTAACTGCCTCACCGCGTCCCCTCATCCACCAACATAACATCCCCAGTGTCCCTTCCCCCTCCCCTTCCTTTCCTTAGGGCTAGACGCCTGTCTGATTCACCTGTATCGACTACAGCGGTTACTATCTTTGGCATTTCGACCCAAAGCTTTCGTACCCAGCCTCATAACTTTGCTATTTCACAAATGTGTCTTTCCCTTCAGGAATTGACATCAAAGTGGTTTGCAACCCCACTTCTACTCAAGAATTCTCTTTAGGACCACTTAGTCCCCCTCGTTCTACCAAATTTGTGCCCGAGGCCAACTTGCCCACCCGCACCAACGGGTCCACTGCATTGCCTTCCAAGGGAGGCAGTGGTCCTACCAGGGAGGGCATGGCAGGGAGAGGTAAGAGTAGGTCTACTGAGAATGGCCCAAATCACCCGGCACCTGAAGAATTTCGCTCCAAGGCAAGTGTTTCTTTGTTTCTCTAATTTTCTCTTCTACCTGCCTCCGCTTTCCTCACCTTCCATTATTTTTTATTTTTTTCTTCCCTTTTTTCTGTCTTTGTCTTTGTCTATCCTCTTTTGTGTGACGGGTCGTCACCTGGACAGGATCATGTCCTCTCCAAAGGTAAGGGAAACGGGAGTAGTAGAGGACACCGAGAACCAAGAGCCCTGCTGCAAATGATGATCACCTGGTAAAAGGTCCGACTGCCTTAATGTCGTTATCATGGGTAGCTTCATCTCATCCAGCGACTCCACAATGGCCTGGGTCGTGTTTTACTCTCGAAATGCCTGTTCAGCGTGGCAAACACCCGGATCTGCTGGATCACGGTTTCGCCTTTGCGTGTTAACCTGTCTTCTCGACCATGACTATCAGCTATCATCTACAGGAACATCAAGTATATGCTGTCATTGCCAAACTCCTCTTTCTCGGTCGATGGGATTGAGGAATGGTGAATAAAGAAAAAATAAACTACGCACCGCAAATGGAGCTCCATTTGAGCCTCCTCTGCGTGACTGCGATTGACAGATACGAGTCTCTGTTATGCTTATAACGTTACTGAACCTTTCAATCTAACCGGTCCACTCCCATAGGTGGAAGAGGTTTCATGTTTAACTGGGTTTACTTTGCTTCCTAGAGCTCCGCATTCTCGAATGCGTCGAGAGCGGAAGTTGGGGTCGGTCTAGGGACAATATGGGACTTTTTTTTCCATTTTGTGGGAGCTCCGGGGTGGCCAGAGGGTGCCGCAATGTGAAGGTATTGCAGAGCTTGTGTCTGGATTTCAAGGAGAGTAGAGAAGGTAGAAATATCGGTTGGAGCCAATGGCAGTGGTGCACAGAGGGGTGATATTTGGGACCCATACTTGATAGTATTTGATGCTTGGTGGCGGTTGGGTAAGATATGGTTTTCATGTGTTGGCGTAAACTGGGATTCGATGGAAATGGGCAGTAGGCGGGTTGGATGAGCACGTAGGAAGTAGGATGTGATCTGGCTGTTGGGCATAGCAGGACGGGATGCTGGCAAGCCAATGGAAACGGCTGGCAGGATGAGGTCCAATTAGAACTGAAAAGACCTGATGCAGAGCACGAAACCCTACAATATGGATTTCCCCATCTCGGTTATACATTTCACAAGCGCTTGCTTTGAGTATTAAGCTGACAAGCGATATTGGCAAGGTAGGAGTATCAGTGGTCTGGCAACAAAAACCGTATCCGGGACCATCATGAGGGATATGAGGTATTATCACTCTTACATTCATGGCAGAGGTAGGTTTATATTAATAAGATGGTGCAGCTGGAACGTGCCCAGCGAGGTAGAGGTGATTATGGTCATGGGAATCCCTCTCGAAATGTTGGCTTCCATCGGAACCGAGGAACTACATCTAAGATAAAAAGGAAGGGAGGTAGGGGCAATCACACTGGGAAGTCTAGTATGACGGATGACTTGCGAAATCAGGAATGGTTTGGAGGACGACAAAGATCGGCTGAGAGGGGTAGACGTCGACAGCATCAACGAGAATCATCAAGACGACGAAGGGTCCAGCATGCCTCACCCTACAAGAGATCCTCGCCAGATCAATCCAGAAAACCAGAGAGTAGGACCGAATATGAGAGTAGTAATAGTAGAGGATTTTTTGGTCATGGAGAAGGGTCTGGAAACCCGCATCCCCTAGGTGATAGGGAGGAGAGTGTTACGAGGGAAGGTAGCGTCCCCGAAACGGCGGTTGGTCAGGGAATCTGGTACCCGGCAACGCATGATAATAGCTATGGGCAAGAGATATATGGCACGCCGGGGAAGTATATCCACGACCAATTTATCCCCTATGTAGCCGCAGGTCCTTACAGCACTTTACAATATCCCTATGGCACCGGCATATCAGATGCTGATCTTGTTAGAAATGGGTCAGTTCCTACCACACTCCCCTCACTGCTACAGATAATTACGGTAGGCTTTGACGCTGATACTCTTGGCAACACGCTGCAGAAACGCGAACGCGAGCCAGGGTGACACTTTACGCGAGTTTGGGATTCAACACACAACAACCGTTGCCCACCAAACACCGACTCTTCCGTTCGGGTATTCTAGTTCCAAACCCTACGACCACCAATACACCAATTCCAATTCCAATCAGATAAGATCTGAATTTATATCTCTGGGGGATAACTCGTATGAAATCCCCGGCATACCTCACACGAGCTTTGCAGTGCAAGGGCACGGGAATGCTTCGCCGGTTTCTGCCACATCAGCTATGTCAATATCAAGTGGTAGATCCCCGCGTTCCGTATTCTCGAACAATAGATCGGATACGGGTTCCCGCAAGGGGCCCATCTGCATCAAGTGTCAAAAGCCGGAATGCTCCCCTATCGATTTGATCGTTAGCTGTAGCAGATGTCTTGGGAATTATCACACGTCATGCCATAATCCAACGATCTCGGTAACTAGAGGGGTGATGTGAGTATATATTCCTATCCTTTTGTTATTTAATTTAAACCCGACTACCCTATTAATACCATTTCCTTCTTTCTACATAGCAACGTTGATTCGAGGATTTGGAAATGCCAGCGTTGTGCCACTCGTTTAACTAACCCCGGTAACGGGCCTCATCGGCAATCAGTCTCGCCTACCAGATCCAGGCCACGCAAAATACCTCGTCTTTCCACCAACGCGTCCGGTGCTTCGTCTAACAGATTGGCTAGCTTATCTAAAGGCAGCACCCGGATGACCTTTTCTCTAGCCGACCTTCAAGAAGATGGCTCTGCGCGAGATGGGAATGACCATCCTCGAGATTCCAAACCTCAACCTTCAATGGGAGGAGTTCTAGATTCATATGGTGCAGGGGTGGGCGAACCACTGAGGAATGGTGGGAATGGTGGGACAACTTCTCAATGGAACTCTCTTGTGGCGGCAGCAACGCCGAGGGATTGGGAGGACAATTTGGCTCACCGCACGGGTGACGCCATCAGTTCTACCCGCCCAATCGGCGTCGGTGACCAGAGAACACTCCGGTATAGCTCTCGTGATTGCCCGAACGAGTTTGGTGCAGGGGTGGAGCGAAGGTTTGATGTTCCAGAGCTTACTTACTACTCTGACGGCATGTCAAGATCTGCGAATGTATTCTCTGGTAGTAGAAAACTTGCTGTTGTGATCGATAATAGATCACGTAGTGGATCTGCATCTACTAATGGCTACCAAGGAGAAGTTTGGAATCGTACACCGCCGGCGGCCAAGGACCCCCGAGATGATGTTACCCCAATCCCACATTCCAAACTCCGTCTGGCACTCAGCTCGCCAGCCCCCCAAGAATTTTCACAACCCTCAGCTAATCAGAGCCCCTTCCTTGAGGGCGCAAATGGAAGCGCACTTCGCCGAAGAAGATTAAAACGGCCCCGATCCAGTCCGGAAGTTGCAGATTCTCAAGAAGAACTTGAACGAGGTTCGATAGGTGAGCCAGTAACTATAGAGCCCCTCAAAGATAGACGCGATCCATGGCAGCCGGCCAATGGCTGTCGGTCCTTGCCATCTGAATGTCCAGGGAAACAGGCAGAAGGCAGAACGGCTGGGGACTCGCGACATGAAAGATTACAGAGACGGTTTAATAGGAATTACCCACCTGACACTCATAGCAATAAAGAGTCCCCACGCTCTCGGCCAGGTTCCTCGTCCTACAAAGGGAGAGAGACTGCCGAATTCCCTGCCACTGAAAGAACGGGGGTCCCTTCACCGCATTACAGCCCCCCGCCGCCAGATGCTGGAGCGAATGGATCACTTTCATACCGCCATAATGAAACGGATCGCCTCGCACCCAAGTTACAAGTGGTTCGGGCGCGAAGTAGTTCGGTAGATAGTACGCTACCGTGTCGTCGTTGTGGTTCCGATATCGCGATCTTCAATAATAAAAGGGCTGATGTATGGTATGTGTCAAGCTAAATACACTTCATTACTTAGAAGATACTAACATGGTCTATAACAGTTCATCCTGCGTCCGCAGGGAGCATTGTAGAGGCTCTGACTTGACGGATACAACGTCCCGAGAACCCAGTCACAGTACAGCTCCGTCTCACCATTCACCAGCTCCTGCTTGCTTGCGCCTCCGGATCAACCGCAAGAATGACCCGCCTAGCAGACACTCGTCGTCACTCAGTGCCACTGGATTTCTGGATAATCGTTCAAACACCACACCTAATTCGGATTCCCTTTCAAGTGACATATCTAGGGGATGCACTCCACAGGAACTGCCACCAGTTGAAGTCTTCCTCACAGCAAAGCAGCGAGTAATTGAGAAATATCAGATGAAGTTCCCAGAAATCACCGGGGGCTTACCCTCTCAACCAATCAAAGAAACAGCAATTAGGGGCCAGAAGGCGCGGAAAGTCATGGATCTTCCAAAACCAAGGGTCACTACTACCGCGGAGAAGCTGAAGACAGCAGTGCCCCTAAAGAAAAGCAGGGCTAACGCTGCTACATTGGCTCAAGCTTCCTCCAGGGTAGATGCTCGAAAGTCTATCAATGGCTGTACTCTGTCTGACATCCTATCAGCAAGGGAGCCTCCGAAACACAATACAAGAATGACTGTGATGAACATTTCCCAACCGAAGAAACCTGTTCGCAAGGGGCCTGCTATTAAACATGCTAGAGGCAGCATCAGCAGGGTATTTATCACTGATGATTCTTCTAGCGAATCAGATCATAGTGGAAAACTTAGAGCATTAGAGAAACGGCTGCAGGATCAAAAGAGTTATACCAAGAATCAGGCGGAGAAGGCGGCCAAACTACAAGTCAAACTCCAAGAGTCAGAAAAAGAGAAAGCAGCTTTGCAGGAAAAGTTGAAGGCCTTCTTAGCACTAGGAAATCATGGAGCTAACGAAAGGCCTGCTCTCGGAAACGAGAATCCGCAACCTGGGGTAATCACTGAACTCTTCCTTACTCAGGAACCACAACAGGAGCCGCCTAAGAAAAAGGCGCTCAAGCGCCTAGTGCGATGGGAAGAGGCACATTCTGACCGGACCACCCCTCGAGAAGACCCCCAAACCGAACCCGGTGCCGCAAATGACAAACCAGATACTAACAAGAAAGCCTTCCGGTATGGCTCCATGCGGGACTTTTATTCTGGCAGCAAGTTTTGTGGGGAAGACCCTTGGGCCTACCCAACAATCCCGGAGCAGCCAGAGCCAGACCCAAGTACCTTTCGCAAACATGGATGGCGCAAAACTGTTTACAGGCCCTTCGATCAGGGGAGGTTGATGAAGGTGCATCTCCATCGTCTAACCTCTCACAGCCGGCCTCCATTAACAATGACAATTGAGGAGAACCCGCTTGGTGACGATGACGAGTTTGCAGGCGCTCCGAACACTCCTATTGGTACCAGGGCCGACAAGCCTGAGGACGAACGTGACCCAATTGAAGCGCCACGGGTAATCAGCTTTGACGAATTCATGGGACTACCGGAAAATATGGTTCCTACTGTTAAGGATGGTTGTTTGGGGTTTCGGTCTGGGATTATCGTGAGTTTTAACTATTTTTCCACCCCCAAGATGCTGCCCGGAAAGCCGTTACTCATTGTCTATAGAATCCTCGCACTGGAAGACTTGAGAGGAATGCACCTCACTACAGGATTCGAGCTCCAGGGGATCTTAAACCTACCTAGTGCTTACTTTGAACATATTCTAATACCCTCTTCAACATTTCCCTACTTTGTTTCGTCCTTTTTTCGCGACCCCCACAGCCTCGCCCCTCGTCCACTCATATTCCCTCATCTACTTCTACTGTATAATAATCTTAGGGTCAGGAAGAGCAGGGGTGGCAGTTATACTACACCATATACTCGAGCACAGCTACCCTCCTGTTCTTTCATTTGCTTTTTTTCCCTTTCTTCCATCTTTTGTCCTGTCTATACCCAAGACAGCGTGTATACTTTCATTTGTATCACTGGATTCTTAAAACGGATATCGGGAGCTTTGTTAAAACGGGGATGATATCATTTGCGGAGTTAAGGTCGGGCACAGTATATAGCGTTTTGGCTGTTTAAATGGCTATTTTTTTCATTTTTCTCTTCAACCCCCTCGGAGTAATGTGTCCTGATAGATTTCTGGCTGATCGAGGTTGGCTAGGTAGAGTGGTCAAGGTGATCTATGGGGTTCGGGGAAGTTTTGTAGGGGTGCGGCGTGTGGTGTTCATCGCATGAGATACCAGTACTCTACAGAGCATCACAGAACAAGCTACGGAGAAGCTTGTGCCCGTGAACAATTCATACAAGATCGCCTGTGCGGAAGATACCGCCTACCTGGAAAGCCGCCACCACTCGGAGACACTAATAATTCTAAATTCAGAAAAAATGTGATGCGCAGAACGGTTTTAGTCCGCGATTCACCTAACTATCTGTCTCCGAAACCCTCGTCATTTCTCCTGTTGAATCCGTTAAATCCTAAGTTCCCATCTCATCCTATCACTACAGTAATCGTCTACGAATCCAGCTATGATCCTGAATCCTCTTACAGGACCCGCGGGAAGAAATTTTGGCACAACAATGCAGATTCGGGACCTCCCTTAAACCCGTTAGAAAATGGAAGACGGAAGGCACCTTGTCGGTACATATGATGAACCAAACTGCCGATACGACGGGATCATGAGAAAACATTCAATGGGTCGTGATTGTGTTTGCCCATGCTATGCATTGGGATCAGGGCAAAGGTTCTAGATTCTATGGGGAGTTTTGACATATCGTGGGTAGCAGTTTTTCGCTCGCATATTCCGGAAGAGACATGCAAGCAATACCAAGTACTCACGCCGCCAGTTTTTTTGCTCTGCCAGTTCCTATTATGAAATAGCCCATCCCCGGATACCCCAGCCGGTAAAATCCATGAAATAATCAGTGTTGAGTCAATGGGGACTGGCAAAAGATACCTTAAAACAACAGCACTTATATTATGTGGACGAAACAAAGAGACCCAACTTAAGTTTGCGCAGTAGATTCAAGATACTATCCATAAAAGTTACTGCTCCCATTACGAGCAATACATCTATTAGGCTTTTCATGGACAGCACATATCAATAAATTCCTAACCTCAACCAAGGTGTCCTTTGCCCGCTCCACCCGGCGCTTTGGTGATTCCTGGCTTGTTGGACAGGCTGTTTGCTGCTCTTCATAATGGTGTGGATTGTGGTCTGGCCAGAGCACTGATCTCGCTGTACTCAAGTACGCTTGGTTCTTGAGGGTTTGGCCTTCCTGGGTTGAGCTGCATTCTATAGCTTCCCGACATATTATATTGGCTAAAATACCTGAGGATGAGCGATTCCATAATACCGTAAAATCTCAGGTATAACGAACTCGCCTGGACTGGTCGTGCAGCAATTTTCAGAGCTTTGAATGGCCCAAGAGGACGTCAGGAGAGGCTTGCTTATGTTATCTGGCCTTGTTCGCAAGCTCTCCTTCAACCAGAGGGTTTAATTTCGCTGCACGGCCAGTCCAGGAGAGTCCGCTGTATCATACCTGAGATTTTACGGTAGGAACTGGCAGAGCAAACTGGCGGCGTGAGTAGTCTACAGATGGTGAGCTTAGGGGGATTCGTGTTCCGGAAAATAATAAATCCGAATGCGAAAGCCTCGGGGTAAAGGGCTGCGGCTATGTACAGTACGAGTACAGTGCCAGTACGAGTACTCGGGCACAGCGTGGTACCACACAGTGCAACACAGCACAAGACATCCAACGTTTCGTGCCAACCTTAAGCTCTCGGTGCATGCGGCGACCTTTACACACCCCCTCCAAAAAACAATTAACAAAACCATCACATCCGAACACCCACGCTCTCTTGGACACACATTAATACCCTCAAAATGAGGTTCCTACTGTCGAAGTCCCGGATACTTTCCCAGGTGAGGCATCCTAGTTATCTGCTACCAGAGGAGCCCGGGGAAGCGAGGCAAAAAAAAACAAAAAAACAGAATCCCTAACTCAGGTCCCAGACAGCCACTCGCCCATTCGTGCCAACCTTCACAAATTCCTACAAGTTCTCTTACCAACGACAGCAACTCCGCTTGCTCTCGGAATCCACCCGCAAGGCCATCGAGGATGTCTTGTCGACTGCGCCGGTAGTTCTCTTTATGAAGGGAACTCCAGAATTCCCGCAGTGCGGGTTCTCGCGCGCTTCCATCCAGATTCTAGGATTGCAGGGGGTCGACCCGAAGAAATTTGCGGCTTTCAATGTTTTGGAGGATAATACGGTTCGGGAGGGTATTTTCTTTCCTTATGTCCCTTGGCCGATTTCGGCGATGGTGGCGGGTGCGGCGGGTGCGGGCTAATTCCGACGGTGGGATCTGGAATAGGTATCAAGGAATACTCCAATTGGCCAACCATTCCTCAGCTCTACGTTAATAAGGAGTTCATCGGCGGGTGTGATATCCTTGTCTCAATGCATCAGTCTGGGGAACTCGAGGATTTGCTGGAGAAGGAGAAGGTTCTTGTTCCGCCGGAGAGTGCCGATGCCAATGCTGAGAAGCCGGGCTCTTAGGGTGCGCGTTGAGGTATCGAGAGGAGATAGAAGCCACTCATCAGGTCGACTAAATAAAAAATAAAAATAAAAAAGGCTGGGCTCCTTCTGTGCTCTTGGGATACAAGTGCTCTGCTCTATAAATGCCCCGACTGATGTAAATTTCGTGTGGGGTTTCCTGAATTTCCTTCCGGCAATTGTGGTGTTAATTGTCAAACAGAGCATCGATTACCTCTCTCGTGCACCCCCCGTAGATATGTGTTATATTCTGCTAGCCGCATTACAGTCAATTGGCTTCAGATTCCGGATATCCTTATAATTATTGTGTAGCCATTTTCTTCGGAAAATGGACATGCCCAGGGTTGGGGCATTGAGTAGCCCGGACAAAGGCATTATGGTCTGGTGCAACCCAGATCTCAGGCCTCGGTACGAACACCCCCCCCCCCAAAAAAAAGACTATCCATCCCTCCACCAAACTCACCTCCGAGCACAACTCCCCACCGCCACCATGCCTCCCCGCATGCCAACTACGAAATTACCATCCTGCCTTTCGTCCCTCCGAATATCTCCAACCCGTATGCCTCGCCCCTACCCCCCGCCCCACTCAACTCCACTCACCCCCCACTAATGTTGCATCTCTAAATCAACAGCAAAACTCCATTTCTCCACCACTCCCATAATACTAAAAAAAACCGCCAACCCACGACCCAATGATCTCGTAAAATGGGCCAAATCCGAGAAAATCCGCATAGAAAACCTAGAGAAGCGTGAGGAGCGAAAGCAGAAGCGCCTATCTTCCCGCGTCGACCCGGTCCTAGGAACAGACACCGAATTCGTCGAGTCCTTCGACGTGCAGCCCCCACCCTTGCCCCCCGTGGACTGGGCACTTACAAACAAAGTCGACCCTCTCGCCGGGCACACGAAAAAAACACACCTGAACCACTACCTCACACCCGAGGATCTCACCGAAGCACTCGAGCGCTCCTACCGTCTCACGAAGCCGTATATCGACGATCCAACTGAGTCGGGGTCTGGCAAGTTCGTGTACCGCGAAGAGGATAAAGCCCTCCTCAGTGCGCACGAAGAAGCGCACAACCGTGCGGTTACTGCGATTCAGCGGATCGCGAGCCTGAGTATTGGCTCTAGGAGCGATAAGATGAGGGTTCAGAAGGCGAGGTGTATAGATTTATTCGGCAGACACGTCACGGATAATTTGCTCTCGCGGGACCCGGGCGCGCCGGATCCGACTAAGTCGAAAAAGACTCCAAGGGCTGGGCCGGATACGGGGAGTAGTGAGGTTCAGATCGCCATCCTGACGGTGAAGATTAGGAACCTGGCGAGGCATTTGGAGTTGAAGGGCCCCACGGATAAGCATAACAAGAGGAATTTGAGACTTCTGGTGCATAAGAGGCAGAAGCTCTTGAAGTATCTGAAGAGGAAGGAGAAGGGTGGCATTAGGTGGAGGAATGTTATGGAGGCTATTGGGTTGGATGATGAAGCAGTACAGAGGGAGGTTATGATGAAGTAGGCTGGGTTTTCTCTCTACTAGGAAAATTGGAGGTGAGATTGGAGGTGTATATTTAGTACATATTATATTCTCTTTTTTTCCCTTTTACCGTATTGTACACAGGTTTCCTAGAGGGTAGGTGGGACCCGGGACAGGGGCGAATATCATGCTTCTACCCGGAACCGATTCTACAATATCACCTAGCAGAGATGACCTTGCGCTCCCCGAACCGTAAAACGTGTTCAAGCTTAGGACGAATGTTCCCGGGATCCCTAAACCTCCAAATATCCCATTCACATACCGCCACCGCTAAACTCCCAAAATGCTAGTATAATCACAATATCTCACTCGACATATAAGTCCCCTCCCGCATACTACGACACCCAATCGCCAGCCGAGGCGTCCACCCACCGATATAACACCATAAACACCAGGGGCTTTGGGGAGTCGTCCCAAACTACCCTACCCATCCCCCAAAGCGATGAGGTGCGTATGGCTCGTGTTCCGGACTGGAATTCAAGAAGTAAAAGGAGCGCATCAAGCTCGATTCAATACCGAGAAGCACGCAAGGTCGGTTACGGAGGAGGTATGCTACATGTGAGATCGATAGCTCTTTGAAGTATGATATTCGTAGTGAGGGGCGAGGGAGGGGGGGGGGGGGTGTAATATCCCTTCAAGGTTTACTTACAGCGCACGAAGTAGTCTCTGCCGGGGAATGGGCTTATATCCGTTTAAATCATACTAGCGTACCGCACACCGCTTAGCTCCGCTATTCAAACTAGGGTGATATCATATAAAAAATCCAACTCGGGCCGTTGGGCAATTTTACCCCCAAAAAACAGCCATTTTTCAGAAACTCACGGCTTGACAACTACCCAGGTAAGAAATTTCAAGAAGTAGCAAGGAGCATGAGAACAACTACCATTTTCTACCATGAAAGTATCAAGCCTATAAATTAACAACTCATGAATTTTCCGTGCAATGGTTATGGAAAGATCAGAAAGTGACTTGAGGTTTTTTGTGTAAGGCTCTCATTTGGGGGTGGTTGAATGGTTGGTAAAAAAGAGTGCTCGGTTTTGGTGTAAACTGGTCAATTGGCTCGAATTTTCCTGTCATCCGACTTTTATATCCGGTAAGTACGTAGCAGGACAAAGTATTCCCCACGAGGGAAGTAAGTTAGATGGTATTTCCTGATTTGCTCATTCGGAGATCCTTTGCAGGCTTGGTAAGGAACCATGCTTTATTTCCTGGAGCTCGAACTTGTACAAGTTACAGGCATATAGAGCCCGAACACTTGGGTACGAATTTTGTATGGGCGGTCAGATACGCATAGATAATTTACCATACAAAAGTTTTATCACTGTCCTTTCCTGCACCAAAGAATGGTTACATCGGGGACACTAGCCATGGAAATCCGGGAAACATTTGTCCTCTGACAAAGGAAGCGAGTGTTTCGGAGGCAGAGCATAGATATTCACCGGAACCCCCCATTCCTTGTTCCATCGACATCATGAGAGAGTACTATCATTGGATACCAATGTCCTTTTTCGCCGATGATGAAGTATCAGACGCCTGAACGGTCTATTTTCTGAGGAAGCAGTTAAAAGATCAAGAAGAAAGAGTATTATTGGCCAGTTCCTATGGTCTAATGGCTTAGGAGACTGGTCGGCTAATTTGAAACAGGGACCATCATGAGTTCGAATCCGGGGGGCAGTGGAGTAGTCGGGCATTAAAAAAAATGCTCGGCGAACCACTTTTTTGCTGGGGGGTAGGTCTAGGGTTGGTAATGCCTTTGGGTCGGTTCCCGCCAATTGTTGCGGTGGGGCTGCTGGCTAGTGTTCGGGTACTATATACCCGTAACTTCTGGATGAGAATAGGGTAGGTGGGTGGGTGGGTGGGTGGGTTATCAACCCCCCGAGTGAGTGTTGATGAAAGCTACTCACTGACAGCCGATCAATCGGTTTGGTTGGTGATGTTGACGTAGCCTAGACTTGGCTTCCTTCTTTCTTTCTTTCCCTCTTTGGAACCCCCCTTGTGGAGGATTTTGATCCTTTTTCTGTTCCGCTCTAGCAATTGGTTCAAAAATCTAGGGACTCTGAGTGAAGAAAGTTGTTTTGTCTAGGTGAACTCTTGCACGCCCAGGAAATGCTTCCATTCTCGCCAGAGTGGTTTGGCTGATGGTAACCCGGAAAGTATTAGCCCTGAAGGAAAGGGGGAGGGGTACAGTATAAAAAAAAAACTCGTGAAATCCACCATCTCCGTAAGCCCCGTGATCTCCAGATTCTGAGTAACCTGCTGAGAGGGATTAGTGTTTTCCTGACACAATATAAGATCTGCCCATCGGGTTGTGTTGGATCATGATAACAGGAATTCGCAATTCTGTTAACCAGTGCAAACTAAATCTATCATGGGTTGATACAGGGATTGAGGGAGGTTAGGGGTCAGTGGATTTCACGACCTTTTACGGATTGAGCGGCGTAATTAGAATGCCGGCTGAGGGGAGGAAGCAATTCTCTGGTATACAAGTAGTGGTAGTGGTAGTGGTAGTGGCCTTAGCTTTGTCGATTTCTGTCCAGTCAGCACGTAGGTACTTTACAGTCAATTTCTGAGATCTGTGTATTTATACAAGATTTCACATTTCAGCAAGAAAGAAATGAGAGAGTATTTCAAGTAGTTAGTGCTCGAATCGTGATTTAGCAGCAAGTTGAATGGCCAGCAGTCGGTGATATAAATACGGGAAGATTCGGAGTTGGCGTCCTCCTGGACATGAATTTTGACTAGCACTCATACAGATGTTTTTCTCTATGTCATCTTGTGTTATTAACCTTCACAGAAAGGCTCAGAACCTCCCTTCTCCTTCTATGGGGAATACCACGATGTAGGATATTGGCTGCCCTTACCTGAGTAGGAGATATCCATCACATCGGGCTTCAAGCCGAGACATGGGCGGGGACAGGGGGGCAAATTGCACAGTACCGGCATTGAACGCTTTGACCCAAATCCCCGTGTTCATCCCATCGCTAACCCTCCGTCTTAGCATCCGAGCACCCAAGGGTGCTCTACCAGTATCCTAATTCCTGAACCCGGCTTGTCGGGGCCTCCAGGGTCACATGAATTGCGGTCCCGCAACCACAGTCCAAGACATGAACCCGAAGATTACCGGCTCCGCAGTCTGTGCTACCGGTATGTCGCCCATAGCCCGGTGGTTGTGGAACACTACATTTCCGATACGGGCCGGGGAGGTTGGGTTTGAGACACCGAGGAGTGATGGTCACTCAGTTGAACATGCACTCGCCACTCCGCCAGAAGTTGCTGAGCCGGTTGGGGATTTCGTGACGGGAAAAAACCAGATTTCCCGTTATTGATGTGATGATTTCAGTTATGGCATGTCTGCAGTGTATGATTGGAATAGGAAGAGAAGAGAAGAGAGAGTGGGGAGTTGAGGGGGGAAGGAGGAAGGGGAGGAGGAAGAATTAGCGGTAACTAGGGCTAGCCTAGTAGCAAACATGAGGGCGTCAAGACCGCCGATCTTCATCCGATATTACCGATGAAGGCTATGCTCGGGGGAGGCGGGGTGACGGCCCGGTTTGGGGGAATCCTGGAACACCTGGGACTCCCGAGTTTTGAATTGAGGGGGCGAGCGATCCCCTAATGCTAGCATGTTTGTTGATTGACTACTCGTAGCTCTCTCAAGATGGAACTCAGAGCGATCCGGAGAGCGCACAATCACCCAATAGGGATACTTGCTCTTGCCTTGACATGTTTCGAGGTATGATATCCAAAGATGTGGTTTACTGTTTAAAGCTCCCGAAACTTAATCTATCGTGCACTCCAACCAAAAACCTGCCAACCACGACACCACTCAAACTCCTTTCACTACGGCCCAGGTCACAAAGAAGGGAGGAATACATAATTAAAAGCTGTCGAGAAAACTTGGAAATCTAGCTAGGGTAAATATGATATCGAAGGAGATTCAGCAGCAAGCGGTCACATGCGAACTTTTTGAAGAATCCATGCAGTATAGCAAAGGTATTATGCAGCAGGAAAATATTCTAGAAGCCTATCAGCTTCCAGATCAGTGGGGTAAGCTATAACTTATCCTCTCATCATCAGCAAAGAACTATGGTAAACGGGGCGGAAGATCTACACTACGCCCCCTAACACTAACCTTAACGTCACTCCCGCCTCTACCTTTAGCCGCGAGTATGGGTTAAGTCCAACATGCGGATTCCCCCCACAATCCCACGGGGGCGAGAAACGAACCTCCGGCACATATGAAGAACTAGAAATAAGCAATCACGAACCTGCCCCGGGAGATAAAAAACTTACCAGTGCTATTGGATAAGGTGGAAACCCTCACAGTCTACCTCCCGCTTAAAGACTGAATCATAATAAATCACTCGCAAGCCAACTCGGAAAAAGCATGACGACCACAGCTGGCTCGAGACATCCCGATCTAGCGGACATGGGATATTCCACCATTCCAACACAATGCCCCTCACACCAACCCAATCACACAAGCCAAGTAGGTTCAATGCCGTGCGATGAGTAGGTTGGCAGCTAGCCAGTCACAAACCTAGGCAGCAGCGACCAACCCACCGGTGGAAACGGAGTAATCAAGAGTGCAAGTGTATCCACTACCAAATCAAACGGAATCAAACCAATTTATCGAAAACCAGTGCACTCGGAGCGCAGGTGCAGGTACCTGCCTGCCTGCCCACCTACCTATCTACCTATAATATCAAAAATCCATCCGGAGCGATCAACGTAATAAAGCCAATATCATAAAAATATATAAGCATGTATAATAACATAACATAATATTATCATGACATAAGAAATGGGAAGGGGAAGAAAAAAACCTGCACCCAGCAGTCCGAACCAAACGATTCGGACATGATTGTGCAGTCAGTCTGTGTGGGCGAGTGAGCGAGTGAGCGAACGAGTCCTTAGCACCGGTAGCACAGTACACACCTCCCGGGATTTCCAAAACGTCAGCTTGGATGAATGAATGAATGAATTGACGGATGAAACGTGTAGTAGGTTACCCCACAAAAAAGCATACACACACACACTAATAATAATGTAAACGCCGATGGGCAGTGATTTGGGGAAATTATTCGCAGCACAGCCACCCTGTTGGGGTACCGCTGGCGGTTGCAGTCGATATCAAGGGAGGAGAAGGAGGTGTAAGTTTAAGCAAGTGGTGAGGAGCGGAGGAACGGGGTGAGACTGGTGGGAGAGCTGGGCTCTCGAGCCGTTAAGCTTTTCGGGAGTTTGGGGTTTTAGGCTTCTCTGCAGGTTAGGGTGCGGTTCGAGATGCATACATATCATACCACGGGGGGTGTTGCACAGCATTGGACAGCGCAGTGTAATGCCTTCTCACAGGTGTACTACTGAAGGGCAATAAAAGTTGGGGCGAAGAAAGTCATCTTTGCTCAATTCACTAGCTTACTTGAATTATAGTGCTAGAGCGCAGGCTGGCCTTAACAAAGAAAGAAGGGGGGAATACTCAAGGATAGGCAAACAAGGTCTGGATGATACCATAAAAGGTGGAGTAGGTTTCTTTTGGTAATTACTCTATTTTTCTAGAAATAGGGTTCTAAGCTAACCTTTTTCTGTTTTTGGTCGCAAAAGTTGTGAAGAGTGGTATCATATTATCGTACAAGTCTAATAATCAATAAATTCAATTTCTCCTGACACTTCTCCTCAGCCCTGGCCTCTCGCTATCCCTGTCTCCGATGCTGCCGCCTAAGGTATCACCTAATCTTCCCCTCTGCTGGTGATGCTGGTGGTGGTGCTGAGCCCCAAACAAACTTGCTCCCCCCTGTCCTCCCGTACCCGTTCTCGCTGGCATCCTACCTACTACTGCTCCTATTCCTACACTACCATTACCTCCAAATTGTACTCCTACACTCATGTCCCTAGCGTAAGAACTACCGATTGCAGTGGAGGAGCGCCAACCTGGTGTTTCCGTACCAGATCTCCCAAACTTGCTTGTCAGTGAGGAAGCGCTTTCATCGCTTCTACTAAAAGGGCCCCCACCGTGTGATGGCGCACGGTACATGAAATCCGCTACGCTTGCTGGCCTTCGTATCTGATTGCCTAACGTCCTTGAGGAAACCGGATCATTAAAGCTCCCACTCATATTCCCACCTCCTAATTTGTCAACACTACGAGCAATACTAGGGGGAATTGATATCCTGGATTGGCCGTATTGATATCCTGGACTGCCTCGTTGCTCGGACAAATGTTGGGAGGGGTTAACTCCACGAATTGGCATAGGCATGGCGAAACCATCTCTCTCCTGCGCTTGTGGAGGTGGACCGCGTCGATACGGTGTTTCCGGGGATCGGCGGTTTGACGACGATCCGTAGTAATCCTTCCCTTGGCTTCGCGCGGAGCCATCAATAGGGGGTGGGTCTTGCTGACGAAAATGAGGCTTGAATGGCCTGTTCGCATCGGTAATATACCCCATCGCCGACTGCCTACCGTCCTGCATCTGTTGCCGCTCCTCTGGGCGAACAAACCCGCTACTAGAGACTGACTCCGGCAGCAATGGCTGGCCTTCGTTTTGGCTCTCATCTTCAAAGAGGGGAACCTGTTGCCCTCCGGATGTGTTCAGATGATCAAGATAGGACAGGTCTTGATACCCTTGTTCCCCCCGAGGTCCAAACCAGGGCCGCTGAAAGTCTTCAGTGTCACCGACAATGGATCTAGTGCTAATGCTTGTCTGACCCCTTTGAATATGTCCGTTTCTGTGATCCGTTGTGTGGATCCGACTACCGCCCCCAAACAGTTGCTCTTTCCGCTGTGCAAACGAAGGTAGCACTGGTGGTGGCATATTCTGTCTCTTGTTTAACTCGTCTCTGAAGTGCCTAGCCCGAATGCTCGAGTCATCGCCATCTTGATCAGATGCTTTTCTTTTTTCAGGCCTCCCATCATCTGCGGGTATGCGAGACGATGACTCGTGCCGGAGCGTCGGTGGTGACGAGCGATTTTGTTGAACTACCTGCGGAAGATCATTGGACCCCGCAGACGGCACCCGTGCACGAAACGCTGCGAGTTCTTGGCGGGCATCTGCCAGCTCTCGTTCCAAAACCGCATTTCGCCTTACTAGTCAGTAAAAATAGACTATAAAAGCGGTTCAATGTTAATTGTGCAAGACTTGTCTCGTTAAAACAGACCCCTTCAGCTCTTTTCCTCTGATCAGCTCGTCCTTGACCTTTAGTAAAACCCTTCTCTGGTCCTCCACTTTAGTTTTAAGGGTCTCAGACAGGGTCCTGTAATGTTTAGCTATTCGTATAAGATTATTCGTCCTGAACTGTGATTCAAATCAATATATATCCAATCACCACGCATGCATACCGGGAGTCATAGAACCTTAATGGCGCCAGCCACATCCTCCAGAAGCTCCGATTCGGGGCGGAAATAATCACGAAGGTCCATTGGGACCTGCACCGCAATGAATCGGAGTTGTCAGAACCCAAACCTCAGACTCCTTATCCCGACTCTTTTTCCCGGGTTCCTGTCTGAGACATGGCTCACCTCACCAGCACCCACCCCAGCTAATGATATCCCATCACTTTTGCAGTAAGGGCAACTGTGCGTTTTATTTGCAGCCTCTGGTGGAGCTGGCAGTTGAGGAGACTGGAATCAGCCTGTAACTCTTTCTTTTCTTTTGCAGTTTTTTGCTTCTTCCGCCACTCACTTGGAACTAGGAATCATACCGCCGTCCTGAAAAACGTGGGACGAACACACAATGTGGCCGCAACTGGTCAGCCAAAAGGCTGGATAATTACTTGATTTGCCTCCGGCGGAGCCTATCGCGCTGTCACCCTCAGTAGAAGAAATCGGTAGGTAACAGACACAACAGTAAATTATCAAATCCTCGGAATTCCGAGTATCCGAAGCTGCAGCAGAGGATATTTGCACCTCCGGTCGTGGCGGAGGCGATGAGGGCATTACCGAAGAAGACATTAGCGATTCTCTTTTTTTTTTCTCCAGTGCCAGTGATTGATAATTCGGAATTTCGGTATGCACGGAGCTTGCCGGGTATCGTAGAACTATGAACTGCAAGACGGGTTCCACCGCTCAGCTTATGGAAGTTTGCTGCTGCTGAGTAATATGGTCTTGGCAGACAGGGGTTGTTTTTGAACTGGTTGCTGGGGAGAAAGCTGGGTTTTTCAATTTTCCAACCCCACGATATCCTCCCGCACGAGCCATCGGCGCCTTCATCTGCACTTTCCTCAACTACTACATCACATCTTCCCAATTAGCCCCCATCGGGCTGCCTTGTAAGGCACACCTTATCCATCTCTAAGCTTCCCGCTTTGCGCTGACGATTTGTCAAGCGTCTTCCACTGTCATCAACGCATCCAAACAAACATGTCTGTCCAGCCGGTCGTCAACGTGCGTTCAGCCCCACCTCAAACTCGCCGTCTCAACCACTCGCTAACCCGCTTACCCGCCACCACAGAAATACACAGTTGGATCGAGAGGGATCTGGGAGGTTATTCGGCGGTTCCTCGCTGTTGATCCCAACCGTTCAAGTGGTATTCCGCTGAACCCTACATATCGTAACCCCAGTCCCGCGTCATATCCCGCCCACAATTACACCGACCCCGTGACGCTTCCTGCGGCAGACATTGCCCAGAACCCCTACTGGCAACGTGACACGAGACGCAATTACCCTCAATTGAGCACATTCAAGCAATCTGATATTGCCGGGCTGCTTGCGGTGGGCTCTGCAGCCAACCCACGCATAGGGGTCGGCCAAGAGGGTGAGAAGCAACTTGTCGCCATCAAGGAGGGGGAAGAAGGTAGTCTGCCATTAGCGTTCGAGAAGGGTGGCGAGAAGGCTATCTTGGAGGTTCTCGGCGCCGACGGCTTGCCACCTTTCCCGGGACAAGGCACGACATGGAAAATCGCCAAGGGCGAAGGTTTCCCGAGCCAGTATGTGTGCATATTATTTTTGTTTCACTTAAACTTTCGGATGTCGGTTCTCCAGACATATTACTAACCAGCACGTGTCTCTTCCATCAGATACCCCTGCCGGAACTTCAATTAGAAAACAAAGGTAAAATCTTGATCAAGTGCCGAACCTAAAAATGCACGACATTTTGTTACTATCGGATTATAGATCGGGTTTTGGAGGGGAAGCGTAAATATTTGTTTGGGCTGTCTCTTTTTTTCTTTTTTCCTCCTCCCCCCCTCCCCTTCTTCCTTGCACCGGTGTTCGAACGCCGACAAATTGCTGGCGGATGAGTTTAGTTGTATCCCCCACGCATCCACAAATCCTATTTAGAGTTGAGCCCATACCAATATACCAAATTTACGTGAGATTTCTCAACCATGTAAGCCAAACACACTAAACAGTCCATACCGGTCCGGTCAGACCACAAGGTGATTCAGTCCAGACCGGTCCAGCACAGTAGAGTAGATAGCGCATGCCTTGTCACTCGTGTCATATCATACCTGCAGACCAGACCAGACCGTTCACTGTATCGCAGGCTATCTTTCGGCCAAGCAAAAAATTTCCAAGGGTCCAAATGACCAACCTCCTCAATCCATTCTAGCTTCTAGAATTATGCCCTATTTTTACACACCCCTGCCCTAAATAAGAAACGAAAAAAGGAAAGAAGGAAAGAAAGAGATAATTATGATACTCGAGTAAACAAAAAAGATACATAGCTGAACTCCTTATCCACCCCTGACCCTACACTGCAGTGCAGTCCAGTACGAGAACAGTCCATCCCTCTGTCCGTCCGTCCGTCCGTCCATCCATCCCGACTGACAAACCAACGGTACGGGCAGCCCGTCAGCGCCCCCCCCCCCCTCACACAAATCCCAAATTAAGCCCCACAGCACAACCACAACGCACAACAAGCATACCTACTAAGCGACCTGCACACTTCCTCTCCAGCCAGCCAGCCGCGGAACCACCCAAACCCAGCCCTATTGTCCCAAGCTATATCCATACGCAACATAAGACAGGTATCACAAGCCACACAAATCACATCAGTGGCGCACTATATAGCACAGCCCCCTTAGCCGTCCGTTCCCTTTTTTTTTTTCTTTATTTGTTTTTCCTTTTTTTTTTCTTTTCCTTTTTTTCCAACCAATGGGGTAGCGCGGACAATTATAAATTTCACAAAGTTATGGTTATCATAACTCGTAACGGTGCTGCAGTAAAAAAGGTTGGTGGGTTGTGAGTGGTGAGGTTTTACCTAACTTGCTTGTTAAGGGTACGGGACTCGTGGCTGCACGGTACGGTACAGAAATAACTCTCCATTTTTCTTTTTCGGGGGGGGTTTTTTTTTACTGCCGAGGTTGGCGGGAGGGTTGGAATACCGTACTTGGTATTGTGTGATCTTGAGATCTTGGGGGCGGGTGCTGTGCTGTACGGGGCGGTATGTATGTATGTATGTATGTTTGTATATGTGTGATACTGCTGGTGAGACGGACTTTACGATAGTATACGTGGAGGGAGGGAGAAGGGATGGAAGGGATGGAAGGAGGGTAATTTTGGTGTCGAGCTTGTGGTAAGTAAGTGGTGGCTGAGTTTAAGGTTTGGTATGATACATGGTACAGGGACTAGCGCAGTGCTGGCATGGGTGTCGGAGGGTTTATGCTCCTCATGGGAGTTATGGGATGATACCAGCGTGTGGTATGATAATATGTAGCTGCAGTATTTGGCCGTCGTTGGGGGTCCTTTTTCCGGGATCGGGGATTTTGACAACTATTTAGGTGATTTGGTATGATTGAAGGGGGAAGGACATTATATACCGGTTTAGATGGTATCGTGGATAGATGGATGAATCCTGTTTTTCCTGGAATAGGAATATAACCTCGGTAGAGACTGTGAAAATTGGGAAAGGAGGGCTTTTTTTGAATGAATGAATGAATGAATGAATGAGGGGATGAATGGGATTGCAAATCCCTATATGGCACAAAGCGTCTAAAATGTATTACCATATCATACCGCACCTATGATATGTAGGCGCTCATGTATGTAATGCCTATATTGGCAAATAAATGGCAAATGCATCCAAAAGAGCTGAAATGAATTTCGAAGATCCAAAATTCAACTCTAGTCCACGTCTAACTTCCTTCCTATTTTATCATGGTATCATACTTTACACTATGATACCAGTACTGAAAATCAATTTGAACCCCATTAGCCAACTATTTGACAAAGGCCATGTTTGACCAAAACCAGGTTTATCATAATACTAAGCCACATTCAGCTTAAAAAAATTACAAACCAAAATACGTAAAAAGAAACCCCAATATCATGGACCAGAGTTGCGAGAATTGGGGGCCTCGGATATTAAAATTCATTTTTTCCCCCTCCTTAGGACGCTTCCTTCACCCCTTTACAAACCCGGAAATTATATGGGGCGTGCCCATATAAGTAGGTATACGCACTCCAGATAGATGCTTCGCGCCATACCATGCCACATTCCTATTAACTTTTTGTAACTGTAGCTTGCACAGTACGGTAGGCTACGGGCCACAACCCCCCAGTTCGCATAATATTCTATGCAGCATAAGTTATATCATACCACCTACCGTACTCGTATCGTGGGCACAGGACAAGTTGCAATGCGGCGCCCGTAAATGTCGAAGCGCTTTTCAAAAAAGATCTGCTTATTGCATAATAATATGATACATATCATACATACATACATACATACCACCCCAGATCCAAGCAAAAAAGGGGAGGGGGGCCAAATTTTGAAAATATGCAGTTCCCAGTCCTTTTTATATATAAAACAAAAAGAAATAATAAAAAATGCTCCGATATTACGAGCGCTCGTGCAATCCGTAGTTATTTAGAGCCTGGACTAGGTAGGAAGTACTAGATCATATCATAACCAATCCATGTGCTCTTCTCCCTCCCTCCCTGCCTCCTGCACACAAGCTGCATCCCGCGGGGGGGGGGGGGGGGGGG
>Ga0307517_10000825_pt1 | contig 53266 bp, 63 predicted proteins | sample 23_EM_MG_FD_194515 | JGI IMG/M metagenome (GOLD analysis project Ga0307517, IMG submission 194515) | Populus trichocarpa ectomycorrhiza microbial communities from riparian zone in the Pacific Northwest, United States - 23_EM | ecosystem: Host-associated > Plants > Roots > Unclassified | place... | reverse complement strand
TCATTATCGACGAAACCGGCCCTCCTTCCTATCCTGTTTCGAAAAAATGCATTTCGTTGCCCCGTACCTGGACGGAATTGCCGAAATTTTTTTAAAGTTCGTTCTGCGATGCATCTAAACTTTAATAATCTAACTTCCGGGTCATGGCATATAGAAAAAACGTAGGACATGATGAGAAAATACATGCCCAAGTCAAAATACAAGCAAGGAATGGGACGGATTATCAACACCCTTCCATATCAGATAATTCCTTGGGGAGATGCCTCATCCCCACACGAATCCAAGCGGGTTCCGATTCCATCATCTTCGGATTACCCATGCAAACCCTGCACTCCTCGTGGAATTTCTTACTTTCCATTATGCTTCTGATTATAGCATCGGAATCGTTACACGCCATGTAGATCACGACGTATTTAGGGCCAAACTCCTTGACACATGGAGTGTTGGGGCTGTTGAAAAAATGAGCGTGGATGCATACCGAAAAAACAATGGAAACTCACTTGTATTCATTGTTGTCGTATCCTTTCTCTGTCCACAGTTCGTGTAACCGTCTGCCAGCGCCCACGTGGATACGGTACAGATGGCGATCATAACGACAAGGTTCGCCATTTAGGGCCTCGTATAGCTCAGCGCGTGATATAACCCAACCATATCTGTAAACAGGAGTGCATAACTTCCTCTCCAGATCTCGGGCTCCAAACGCGGCTGGTGCTTTACTGCCTGTATACACCTCAGGGAACTTCTCACTTGTGAGATATGTAAGTTTAAATTATTTGGAACAAAGAACATGAAAATCAACCTACAACGCAAGCATAAGTACTAGATGATGCACTACTTTGAATCGGAGCTTTAAATAATAGATATAGCTTGATTAAGCTCGATTTCGCATCGATTCTCTAACTAGACATATTTCCTTGATCTGGTAATTGTACGGCATGAAAGGCAGATGCCATTCTCAAGGGTTCAGCGTGCCAATGCATGACTTTCTGGTGTATCATCTATTCTGGAGGTGGAATGGACACCAGTTTTGACGGTATGCTTAATTTGTTTGGGTAGGAAACGCGTCGATTAGCGTGATATGGTCGCATGCTATCAGATTGTATCCGATAATCTGACGCGAGGTGCTGCACATGATTTGCACGTGATACTATTTTGTAACACATTCTTTTTCGAGTGGTGGACATGGAAACAAACTATAAGTAGGCATATAACATTCGCGTTTTCGTTGCCAATTCGTGAGTATGGCTCATCATCGTACTACATCCGTGGAAAGCGCTTCCTCCATTTCCTCTGAAGAGGCAGTCGAATCCTACAGAGACCCGCTTCTCCAGCAGTCAATTACGCGAAGTCGGACAAGCATACAACCTCTCGAAGTACTTCTCACTCGAGCTCGGCACATCATCGAAAACTTCTCTAATCACGAGGAAAGGATATACAAATTCCAGGAGAAGAGTATTAACCTAGACAAAATCCTCACCGCTATGCTGAGCCATGCTAGGCAGGCTGGCGGCGAACGTGCTGAACGTTATGTGTCGTCAGCGATAGTTGCCAGCTTTGATGCCGACAAAACATTTGGCAAACTCGTCGCGGTGGCGATTACCTGGCTTACCCATCTTTTATATATTTGTATGTGACCCATTGGTTCTTAGTCAACTAAACTAATCAGCTTTCTTCAGTCAAAGCGAGTCGTGGTCACGCAAACCAACCAAATGCCGATCCCAGTCCTATTGCAACCCCGACCATTGAGAAGACGAAGACTATCCTAGATGAAGGTGCGGGTAGCCGGACAACTTCTTTCCGAGATGATGTATGCGACGCCCACACTTCTATTTCTTGGACTTGGCTCATAATGCCATGTTAGATTCTCCTTCGTGATGGGTATCAGTGTATCATCACTGGTTTTCAGGACCATAGCCATCCTACTCCTACTCCAGTACGACGCCGTGTAAAATTGAGGGCCTGCCACATTCTTCGAAGGGCTCTCGCGGTGTATGAGGAGGACCCAAATTCTAAAAGTGTGCGTACTCTTAATGATGGACACTAGGACCCTATCTGAAGCTATCTTCTAGAATGCCTCGGCTGCTGCAACTCTTGACATTCTTTGCAACTTCACTCGTCTATCGGAAGACAGACTGCAACAACTCACCTCTCTTATCGACGATTCATCTAATGGGTTCATGCTGGAAAATAATGCGCATGACGACTTCGACGACTTCAGATGGTGTCTTCAAGAAACAGCGGTCAGGGTCCAGCCTTCTTCTGAACGCAGTATGCTGACAGACCCTTCCAGGTACCTAACGAATATCAAATCAAAATCTATGATACTTCAATCACCCTCCCTTTGTTGCGTGCGATGTGGAAGACGGATACAGACCCTGTGGTTTTCATTGACCAAAGTAGCAAATTCGTCAACCCTGCTGATCGCCGTAAACGGGCGCGCACAATCTCGTTACCGGATCCAGAGTTTATCCGTGTTCATGCGGCCGTTACTGGAATTTTGAACATGAGTGGGGCTGGAAAGTTTTTCGATGAACTCCTTGATAAATATCGGGATTGTGGTGGCTCTGCCCCTGTTCCGCATTGGGGAGACCTCGAGAGAGTGCAGGAGGAGTGGAAAATAGGACAGGACATCCGAGCTTCGTTTTCGCAGATTCATGTTAGCAGCTAGCTAAGAAAGCGTTTAGTATATTGCCTCGCCGCAGGCTTTTCTTGTATATTGTTGAGTGCAATCATAATTTCTTTGCATGCTATCTGTCTGTCCAGCGTTCGCAGTATCTAACCGTGTTCCAGTCGCTGGACTGGGTATGCTTTTGCCTTTGTGGATGATAAGTGATAATTATTACTGTCGTTTCATTAACGTTGGGAAATCTAGGCGTTTAAATTCTCCTGGAGAAACTCGTTGATTGAAACAAGAGGGATGTAATGGAAGTGGCCGTGAAAGAAGAATATTCTACCGTTGACGTCGCCTCTACTCGCCAATAGTGACACACTCGTCGTTTATGCTGATATACCGGAATAGCTGTATTGCATTGTAAGCGCACATCGTTTAAGGAAGTCAGAATAAAACATACCGCTGGATATGCGTTTGGGGGTGAAATACGGATGTTAGTCAAGTAGAACTTGTTTCCATTTGTGAGGAAGGTTATATAGGCCATTGTAGAAGCCGGATGTTGTCCCACATAGTTGACCCATCTCGCAGTCAGACTATCGTCAGCGCGGTTGTATGTCCAGATAGCAGTTTCGGCGTCGCGGTCTGTGATGGAGGGATCTTTGTTGGCTTGAGGGGGATCGCCCGGGTTGGTTGGCAGTGACCTGCCCAGTATGGCGGCGGTATCGTCTCCTACCGAACCCGCCCCACCCACGCCGAGAGGTTCGCCCTTCTTGATCAGGCCAGCAAGGAAATGGGTCGCGTCGTTCTGCGGAGGGGGAGTGAGCCATGAAGTCCATCAGAGATAATACAAGAAAAGACGAACCACGACTCGGAGACTGATAGATTTAGTCCGACCACAGGTAAAAACCGAGGATGAGAATGTCCCAGCGTTGTTTAGATCCGTTAGACCGTAGCTAGAGTCTCAACGATTGAGTAGGAAGCCATTTCACCAAAATCGTAACTCACCGCTGATTACGCAAGTCCCTGGAGACGTAGCCAAGTTGCGTGTTGGTATTGGCATCGAGGACTTCAATCACACCCGATTTTCTGTAGGAGTGTGTCAGTGAGCCATTTATTTAACAAACAAACCATGGATCACGTACGCGCATTGAGATCTAGTAGAGTGCACCTTTCCCGTCGCGGCTGGATGGGATGAAAATCAACATTTTTGCTTCTCGAGTCAGCCTATGAAGGCGGGCGTACCGGTCAGGTTCCTTCTAACGACTGGCGAGGACAGGGAAAGGCATCGTTTGGTATTAGTGAGAGCTCTGGGGTCGATGGATCCACCCTCAGGAGATTGTAGGGATTGGGGACGTGCGGCTACGAGGCTCGCGAAAAGAAGGAAGACCAGTAAAGACAGGAGCTTAGAAGACATTGTGGTGTCGAGTTGTAGGTTGATGCGGTCATACTAAGAAAGTCGAATATTTATTCTTCTGACGAGGTGGCTGGGAATCAAGGATTGGGATGTCAGCCTCAGGCTATGCTGCGATCATAGTGAATGGGTCAGCATTTACCACTAGGAAAGATTATTCAACGGCCTACGGTGATGTCGAAGGTGCAATGTATTTGAGGAGCACGAATGATGAAACTTATGATAGATCTATTTATTTCGTGAATCTGTCAACAAAAGAAAAAGCACGGGAACTACAGCTTCTAAATGCCTCTGTCCTCTACAGACGGAATGGTCGCAACAAGACAGACCTCCCCGTAGACACGCGCCAAGCTGGCTTCATTGCCATAATGGAGGTAAGATGAACTGAACGGGTTCGTTTTCGCCAAGGCTTTAACCCATATTATGGGTTTTGCGCGGTCGTGGTATCCGGAGGTAGGCGCTTCCTCTCCAAAATCATACACGACGAGACCGTTGTCGTATTGCTTGAGATGATCGGCCACTGTGTCTGACTCGATCTCCTGGTTGCCAAAATCTGCAAAAAGAACTGGATCATCTCCACTATAGACTGCTTTTACCGCAGTGGAGAGGGAAAGTGAGTCGCAAGCACGCTTGATCGCTGCGTCGGTCCCCTTGAGGCGGCCCTCGACATCAGAAAGCATTGTAGAGGCTTGGCTGAAAGGATACTTGTGCGCAAAGCCGAATCCTAGAATGCCGCCGTCAGGGAGAAGTTTGGGGTTCCTCAAAAGACCATCCAAGGCATTTTTTTTATCTCCGCGTCGGATTGGCTGAATCCAGAAACAGCGGGATGGTTTGCCGTATTTGTCTTCTTTAAATAAAGATTGTAGGTTAAAGTAACACGATATCCCGAGGACACTGGCATCACTTCGTGCTCGACGTCGCTGAAGAAGGCGACGAAAGCAGCGTAAGGGGTTGGCTCGGAATTAATGGCTTTGGAAGAATCGAAGGTCCATTCCTCCCCGCTGTGACGAATGGCGAGAGAGCCCGTCGTGAACGGTCGGTAAAACGACAACGAGGGATGCAAACATAGTATCACTTCGAGGAGTATCGACGTGTGCCTTGAAGAACCCACCAGGTCCTGTCAACATTGTTAGAAGAGTTACTAATGCCGCAGTCGAGCAACACTTACCATAGATATTGAGTTTATAAAGTTCCAGACGAATGGATTTCTCTGGGACCCGTCCACGAAGCAGAAATCGTTGATGAATTCGAGTACCCCCAAATCTGTGGGAGAGAAATGGGTTGCAAAGCGATTGGCGTCTATCTTGCCAGCTTTACGGTACGACTCGTCGAGGACGTCCTTCATGGCGACACCAAAGGTGGCCAGATCGCATGCTCTGGCAAGATTATCAAGCTGCTGATCAGTTACGTTCGTGAAGTCCAATTTCCTGAAAGCCAGATTCTGTTACTAATGCCAGTGACGAGTTAAAGGCCTAAAGACATACTCGGCCGCCCTGGACTGATCGGTTGACTGACGGTTGCATCGAGTGGAACAGTGCCAGTGCAATAAGGACGCTCATCGATGTTGTTGAGCACAGTTTGGAGGACATGACTGCAGGAAGATTCGAGACACAGACAGTCTTTTATACACAACGTGCGGATGACTCGCAACGAAGTCAAAATTGTGTGGATGAGATATCACTACGCTTAGAGCTATATGAGTAGCCACTTTGGAGTAAATAGATACAAATAACGAGACAAGTTACGAGTGACGTCACATAGTTTACTCTTAAAATGTTTCTTCCAAATGAGCTTATTGATTATGTCCTGAGCTTCCTCCAATCAAAACCTTACTCTCTCGAAGAGTGCGCTCGTGCCGACCCCTTCCTCTCTAAACTTGCAGATCGTTATCTTTACGCTGACATTACCCTTTTCGACGACCCACACCCGAAGGTAACAAGAACCCGGACCACCCACCAGCTGACCCAGATTCTCGTCAAAAAGCCAGAGATTGCCCATTATATTCGCAGCTTGACGATCTACCTGAAGGACTACGGGAACTCACCACTGATTACCGTTTCATCCTTGCTTCCAATGTTTACACAATTGACAAGCGTAACAATCAATGGAAATCAGGAAGATTCATCTTGGGATCAATGAAAGATTCCGTGAGGCGTTTGTGGTCTTTCTACGTGCTCAATTGAAAGAGTTGTGCATCTCCTACGTCTCCTCCTTTCCACTCTCTTCACTGGACGGCTGCAAGAACCTTGTGATGGTGACACTGGATTTGTGCGGAAAGGTGCAATATGAAAAAGAATCCATGAAGGATCGAGCATCTCCGTTACTCAAACATTTTGCATTACAACCTTGCCGTGGAATGGGTACAGAACATATTACCAGTTGGTTGCTAACACACAACCTGTGCAGTCTGAAGTTTAAGGGTGCGCCGGAAGATGTTGAGCGTAGTTTCCGGCAACAACTTCTTGCTGCCTGCTCCCATTCATTAACAAACCTGTGTCTGGATCTCGAACAAGAATGTACGTTGTTGTCCATGGAAATTTTGTCTAAAAAAGCTTACGTAGGTTAGGTGCTAGTGAACCCTTTCAATACAACAATAGCATTAGTCACTCAGGCTCTCCGCTCAATCTCGCCTGTCTTCCCCATCTTGAGCACCTTACAATTTGTGGACTCATAGGAGAGAATGGCACTTTCCCTGTCTCGGGTATCGCGGAGCTCGTCTCAACTGCAGCGCCCTCCTTGAAAAAATGTATCTCTCTGGTTGGATCCAGATTTTGATTTCTACTGCCAGTGGGATCGGCGGGAGAATTGGCTCCCATTTATCCCTCTTGAGGCTCTGTGTTCATCCCTCTCTGCCACAGTCTCTGTTTTTATAAACAAGTGTTTGTTCACCCAGCACCATCGTTTCTTTCCGTGGGATGATTTTAGATTACCGACTGATTCAAGTTGTGTTGGATTGGAACGAGAGGGGTTTGTTCATTTATAAAATTCCCCATGCCCATTGCATTAGACTCACAGCTTGAATTATTAAATTTGCTTTGAAACTTCCATCCCTTGGGAGCCGAATGAGATGGTTCGAAGGAAATAACCAATTTCTCCCATTTGAGGATGTCAGTATCAATGAGCACGACATTTTACCTTGAGTAAGGAACGCATCCACCAGTATTAGTCACAAGGCATGTCGAGATTAGCTCCGGAACTTGGACAATATATATGCCAGGAAATTGGACACTCGTCCAAAGCTTATGGCCCAAAAACAAGTTGTTCACTGATGTATATTACTTTTGATCAGGCTGTTCACGACGCCACTGGGAGTCGTCACTACTGTAGATAAAACCGCCGACTTGCCATAATACACCTTTGTATTGAATAGGCTCAAATTTCTATTGGTTCTGTCGTGAACAAGAATGTAGCCGAGCGCCTGAGCAAAATGGAGTTCTTTCACCACGCAAGCAGCAGGAGATGGGAATGCAGCTCCCTGCAGTAGAACTAGTAGCCACAGCAGTGACGCCACAGTAGTCTAAGCAGAAGTTGTATTGACAATTGCAATGGTGCATTGTCCTCGTAAGAAATCAGGGTTTTCCGAAATCGGTGTGTGTAATACCTGCATTGATGTGAATGACACTAAACCGTTTTTATAGGTGGCATGAGTGCGAAATCCGTATGGTGATGGTCAAGTCCGATTTTACAATCTTGGCTTGTATCCTTGGGTGATGATACAAAATATTTTCCCTTTTACGCGTAGAGCAGTGGTTGTCCTATCATCACGAGGTTGCAATAACTTCCAACGGTCGCACCACATTACCCGGGCCAAACTGTTCTTGTCCTTCCTTCACATATATCAACAGATTACCTGTTATTATATTACTATTACATCGGTGGGATATTGATTCAACAGCTTGACAAAAAATTAGTGTCATGCCGTTGGTAACTGGATAAAGGTGATGCGAAATACGAAAGATTGACGGGGAAAGAGTGACCGAGGATAAAAGGTGAGAGAGAGTTGCCAATAGAGTGTCAAACACAAAAGTTTTGATTATGGTCCCAATTGGCGAGAGGTCTGAAGAACATCCAAAAATGCAAGCAGGTGGGACATAGTCGGTCGAAAGCATGGATCTGGACTCCAGCACTGATCCAATAAATTCCAGAAATCCTCTTCTCCTTCGCAATTGAGTTTCAGTAGACATTTGCTACTCCTAGACGGCCCAACGCCACGGAGGATGTCGACTGTGACCGCATGATCGTTTGAACGATGCGGGTACGGGAGCTGACCGGATGCTAGCTGGACATATACAAGAGTTGATCGGTGAGGGAGACAAGAGACAAGAACCAAGTGCGTTCACCTCAAGACAAACGGAAGCGAAGGCGTAAACATCGCTTGCTGGCGTGATAGGCGGGGCACCACCGTCATCGTCTTCTATGAGCGCAAAAAGCAACTCTGGTGCCATCCAACGAGTAGATCCAGCAAAGAACGAGGTGCCAACTGTCGTGTTGTCAGTAGTAATTTCCTCTATGATCTTCGAAAGTCCGAAATCCGTTATGATGGCATTTCCGTTCTCGTCTACCAATATATTCATCTACGAAAACAACGTCAATCGACATCGAGAATTATTGCCAAAGAGTAACTTACGCCTTTCAGGTCGCCATGGATTATATTGATGTGATGTAAATATGTAATCGCAGAAGCAATCTGCGTGAGCTGACCCGAGAAATATGAAAATGGGGTCACAGAAAACAATGATCTGCACTCACCAATATTAGACGGTCCGTATTAGGTTTTTGCTTCAGATACTCGGAAACGGTTCCATTGTCACACCATTGGGAAACCATCCCAACACTATGTGCGGTTTGAACAATCCCAAACAGCTGACTGACATTCTTGTGGCACAATCGATGCCAGGCAAGGACCTCAGTTTCGAGACGCTGTTGGGAGGTATCAAACGGATGAACATAAACAAAAGGTTAGAGAAGCAAACCTTGATGAGCTTCTCCCGAACTCCTTTAACCATGACTTGCCTCAGAAATTTCAGTGCGACATTCCTTTGACGTCTTTCGATCGGATCCACCCACACCCCCTTCCAAACATCTGCAAATGAACCATGTGCGACCGCCGAATCTCCCATAATGACTACCTGGTCTGTCAAATCCGTTATGATGACCGACCCTTTGACGACCAGAGTCTTTGTAACTGTCTCCTGCAAAAACTTTTGACGACATCGTTGTTTGAGCCGGGTGTAGTCAAGATGCTCCGGAATCGACCTGAATTCTTCGTAGGATGAGACAGATAAAGCAACTGTTCGCAGGGACTGGAAGAAGAGGTATTGTGGATACGTTTGAAGAATCATGGAATTCCTGAGGTGTACATCCGAGGCAGATTCAAGCCCAACGTCCAACCATGCAACACGATTGGGTTGCGACCAACGTAGGCGGCTGCCGTCTGACTGGCCGAGGATGTAAAGTGCGAGAGTTGGAGTGATCGGAAAGAAGAGATCACGGCAACATCTTTCATGAATGAATTAGCATATGAATTAGCATATGATACGTATAATTTGGGCAAAAACTTACGATTCCTCATCATCACCTAGAGTGCCAAAGCATCGCTCTGAAAAAATGAATTCTTGTTCATCTTGTGCTATGCCAAAGCAGATCTCCGCATTGCAAAGGCTCCAACAGTACGACTCAAGAAGAGGATCCATAGACGGTGGGCTAACCTGAGCCTGAGTGAAACAGCCTGAAGGTCCTGTGTCCGATCTGTGGTTGAGAAATCTTAGGAATTCACGAAGGATACAGCGGAGTCGATATCGAGCGATGAGTGGCCGGAATAGAGTAGAGACGTTTCCTTGGTCGTCGGGATCTTTATATGCATCCTGAAGGGAATGTATTACATCCTCGTACCCTCCGCTATTGCGGAAGCGAAGAAAGATGAAGTACTTTCGAAGCTCTTCTACGGAGGTACGGCCGAGGGACAGCGAACTCTTGTAAGAATCGCCAGCGCTTGTATAATCTGATATTTGGTCCAAAATGTCCTTGAGGGTCCATTGAACGACAGATTCCAGACGAGAAAATGTCACTTCCAATTCATGTAAGAGTCGTCGCGTGTCAACATCAAGAGAGATGTCCAAATCTCGGAAGACAGAAGGTCGGTCCTGGGGTACGTGGTGTTCCTTGAGTTCGTTATCGTAAACATCGTAAACATGAATTCGTCGTGAATTCGTCGTGGTTTCATCCCCCAGGCTACAATACCCATATTTTCAATTGGGGGACACCAGAACATGCAACCACATACGGAGACAACCAGAAATCCCACAAAAACTTTGGAAAGCATTTTGAGATGAGTTTGTTCGACATCCTAAAACGGTCGTCAGGGCAGCACGGACAAACCGACGAGAGGTTTTTCCTACTGCTAGTAAGTGATAGGTCGCTGGAGGACAATTTGCATCGAGGAAGGAGGGGGCTGTAGTCAATGCGACCACTTGGGTCGCGCTCCACTGCAGAAGCGAAGATCATAGAGCATTTGGAAACGCCTTTTGTAGTACCTGCTTAGATAAGTGTGTCGTTCCTAGAAAATGCGTCATGGTTACCTTTTGCAAGCAATCACATCCATGCATGCCCGGACTGAAGTATACAAAGGGCCCAGACCTGTGGGGCTGGCTCCACTATTCACATATTCCGTACAAGCGCTGACCGCCATGGCGGCGTAGGTGGGTTTGATTGTTACAATATCCTGAATTTCGTGATCATAGAAATAGAAATAAAAAGGAGAAAGTGAAAGTAAGAGCTAGTAAGAGTCAGTCCTGGTCATATTGCGGATCACATGGCAATGTCCGGATCCGGCCGGAGTAGATAAAGGGCCAGGTAAGCAACCGCACATTGTGTCTCTCCTCCGACCCCCATACCAGGGAAGACTCATACAGTTATGTTAGACGAGATCATATGTTTAGGGTCCAGTTTGCCCAACGACACGACCAACCAGCACCGTGTATCGGGTGAGAGAAATCGTGCCCTCGACCTAAGACATCATCTTATCGGCGAGATCGCAGGAGTTGTGCTGCATGTCAAACAGTCGGGTGACAGCCCAGAATACAGCCTGAGGTTCTATCGAGAGAATATATCTGTTATACAAATCGGTCGCCGCTCTGGTTATGAGTTAGCTCATAATATTCCCCTGACTTCTGCCATGTTTCGCTGTGCTGTCGTTAGTCGCAAGCATGCCAAGATCGTCTTCTCGGATAGCGGCCATGTATGTCCACTTCTGTGTGTTTTGGATATATGCACTCACTTGTGTTGTTAGGCATACATTATCGATTCAGGATCACATCACGGAACTCATCTTCGTAAGATCGGGGAACCCACTCCCCGAATGCTTAAACCGGAAACATCCACTTTGCTCAGCGACGGGGATACTCTCACTTTTGGAAAGCCAGTGGGTAAAGGAAATGAGTGGGTCAAACCCGTCGTTGTTCTTGTACAACTTCTCCATTCCGCGACACCTTATAAAGGCATCACATTCCCTTCCCCGTCGTCGTCTGAGAAATCCAAGTCCTCCGGACGATATGGGATACATGATTCCCCATCTTCGGAAGATCCATATTCAGATTCTTCAGATGTCGAGGAAATCCCCGCCCCACAGTCCCCACCGACCAAAGTGATTTCTGGACAAAATGAGCCACAGATCACGACCACAACCCCCTCCCCAAAACATCTCGATCAACCTCAAGATTCGATTGGGGAAACGTCTGCATACAGTGCTTTTAAAGGCCTCATCCCGGCAATCAGGCGGCTTCCATCTGTAAAGGAAATCATCATGGACAAAGGTGCAGGTCTATTTGACGCTGCGAGCAAACCCTTTCCTTCTCTTCCCATCCTTTCTATTTTCCCTGATCCAACCCGGACGGAGGACGATTCCAATACATCCATTTTCAATATTCGACGACGTGACATCAACGAATTAAGACTGAATTCTCGATCCAGCTCTCCCATGGACCTCGGGAGTCCCGAACCACTCGCTGGGGTTGACTCAAGGCAACTTTCGACTCCGATACTTTCACCCGTCATCGAGTATCTAGACCCTCTTATCGATTTCTTTCCTCAAGAGAGCCATTCAGCTTCAGGTGTTTCTGAACCAACTTCTTCGCCACCTGGTGTAAGTTTGGTTAATGATCTAGACAACCCGGGACCTCTTTCCGCTCCTACGCCTGCACCTGCACCTGCTCCTCATCCGACCACAAACGAAACAACTGAAAATACCTCTACAGCATCTGGAATCGCAGAAATCCAGAGGACGCTCAAGCAAATCGAGGCCTCTGTCTCCAAACTTCACGTCACTCGTCGAAAGTACAAGAATCGATTTAACGCGAATGTATCCTTCATGTCCAACAAACTTTCTGAGATCGATGACAAATTCGCAGAAGTTGATGCGGAGTACAACGTTCTTTGTGACCAAGTTGAAGAGATCCAGCATGGAGATCTTCCTGATTTTGCCAGGCAGATCGAGGACTTGAACGAGCGAATAGATGCCATCATTGCGGATAGAGATAACGACAGGCTTAATCCGCCATCGCCGCCTATGCCGGTGGAAGAAATCAGGAGTACCGTCAAATCGATAAATGATCTAATTGACGAACAGCGCGCATCTCACTTGAAGAGGCAGGAAGAGCTTTCTGAACGCCTCATTGATATGACGATTGACCGAGAAGAAACAAGAAAGGTCATCGAACGGGTAAAAGCTATCCTCGATGCTTCCACTACTGTCATCGATGCAAGCCTTGATGAAGAAATTCAGGTACGTTCTTCACCGAAACTTGTAAGCACGACCGAGTTCATCCAGGTTAATAAACGCCCTCCTCAACAGACTCCCGTTCCGACGTCCCTTAAGCGAAAGCGCGATGAGATGGACGAGGACGAGGGTGCTTCTGTTGGGCAGGCTGAGAGTGCTCAAGTTGTTCCTGCGGACAACCCGCTCGCAGGAACCGCAGATGGGGAGACGAACTCCGACGTTACCATGATTGACCTGGCAGCCCAGGTGAATCAAGACTCCACAAATGCGAAAGCAATTGACATGTCCGTGAACGTCCAGCCACCACCCCGCAAGAGGACACGCACTATCGGGTCGGTTGTTGCTCAGACTGCTACCGCAGTAACGATTGGTGCCGTCATCACCTGGTCTGCACTGGCATTCAGCTGAGTGCTTTTTATTTCTGTTGGTCATTTTTGGACTCGAGATGTATTCGAGAAAATTTAATTTTTTGGGTTGTCAGTCCATATGCTCACTGCTCCCCAATTTTTTTTCCTCCTTCATGTATTTTATGCTCCGGGTTTTCTTAAATCTTCCTCTTTGACAGAGTCATGTAGTCGCATGTATTGTTAAAAAAAGGTGTAATTGTACCTCTGCAACGAATTCAGAACTGGTGAACCGTTTAAATTGAGAAAGCTGATGGGGATTGTTTAAAATGAACGAAAACTCTTCAGTCCCCTATAATTCCAGCTCACTGTCATCTCAAAGTAACAACACCTCGTCTCGGAAGTCGTTCTTGTTGAACAATCTCCTCTCAAAACAGTCAGCGAGACTGCCAAATGAAGGACGATCGGTTTGGAGGAGAACAGACCCGTCTTGACGACCTGACAATCTTAATTAATATTAGTAACGGAATCAAGATCGGATAGACTGGGATCTCCAACATATATTTGCGTTACACACGAAAGACAACCCTACGTGCCTCGCATTTGGAGTTGCACTAGGCACTACGAAGTATAAAGCAACTTTAAGCAAGATTCACAGCACTCGGCTTGAATGTTCGCCTCGAGATTGATACTAATACGCATCTCAAAGATGATAGATATTATATACTTAGGTACCATCATTACTCCTCCGGCCGCAACCAGGGAGCAATTGATGTCGCCTGAATTGATCACCGTAACCTCGGAAAAATGGGCATACATTGGACTAGGACCTTGGACCGGGCAACAACCTTGAACAGATGAGACGTCGACGTTGTATAAGCTCTGGTCAGCGTGATCCGCAAAGCACAGACCAAACGTAAGGGACTCAATTGGTCAGCCGCAAACGCATGAGAATACAGATGTATGGGGTGCTACCTAGACTAAACAAACCAGAAACAAGTTCCATAATTCTAAAATGATAAGTAATGAAAACAAAAGTAAAAAAAAAAAAGTTCGGCCAAACCAAAACTACGATGTGATATATTTCTTCCTCAGATCTTTCGTTAACGCTCTCAACATGGACACAGTGACCATTGGCGTGTCCAAAGAAAGTGTACTGGGTGTAGGCGAGGATAATACACTGAGCGTCAAGTCATCGCCATTGGTGCTAGTCGCGACGGAACTTGAAAGCCGAGGTCGTTTTGCCTCTGGACTTCCGTGTTCACTACTGGCCATCGATAATGTCCGCCGCTTTGGGGATCGGCGTACAGTGAAATTGTAGACTTGAAGCAACCGGAGCTGATGGCGTTGCACCTCTTGTTTGAGTGATTCAAGTCCCGAATTAAGGTCGGATATGAGAATAGGGTGTGAAGATCGATCCAGTCGTTCAATTCGGACTTGCATCAATTCATACAGGAGATCGATGAAAACAGAGATAGGAAAATCTGAGAAAAGGATGAGTTGATTTGCTTAGGATGTTAGAAATGCTGAAGAACCTTGGCCGATGTTGCGATGTGATTGGAGATCCATTGCAATTACTCTTGCATCGTCTCTCAAGCTAAACTTTGACAGCCATTCCAAAACGCCATCGTATGTAGACCTATTGATTTGTTGTAGAAAATTGTTTCTATGACTTCGAATGGCACTCACGGGCTATCATTCAATTTACCATGGTCGAAGTCTGGCAATGGCTCAAGCGGTTTCGAAATCTCGAGTAGAGAGTGCACCAGTTGCGAAATTGAGTCTAGAACGGAGATGGAAGCTTTGAGGAGTTCACAATATGGTTTCCAATCCCCTTCAAGTAAGTCAGAAGAGAGAATTGACGAAAGAAGTATCAAGGTGACTGACCGCAACGGCTACTCTTCGAATTCTCCTTCCATTCATTGAAAAATGAAGTAAAGGTTGGTTCAAAAGCCTTGAACAGGTTTTTTGGTCTCAATGACTGCACTAGCTTGCCTTCCGTATCAAACTGAAGTGACGTGAGGATATTTTGAAGTCTGAGATCGAGTTCCTTCGTGGCAGCAGTCACAGGAAAGACATGACAGGACTGAATTATCGATTCGGATTCAAGTTGCTTCGCCTTCATACAAGAGGGATCAGAGAGAGGGTTTCAAAGAAACTAGGACAGCCAACCATGCTCGAGAAATCTGAAGCCAATGATGACTCTTCCTCTGCCCAATGGATGATAAGAAGCGAAGGTACAAAATGACGTTTTGCGGGCAAGATTGATATCACATCTCTTAATCGTGAGCAGTCGTCCAGCACACGATACTTTCTACAAAGAGGGCGTAAGTGAAGGTGACAACCAACCACTGAAGATGTACTTCTCGAGCTCATCGACCACATCACCAACCGGCGTGCACTCAAATACGATCATTCCGGGAAAACCAGGAGGTCGTGGACTCTTGGATGGTGTCAATGGGATTGTGAAAACAGAGTCTGAAACCCAGCTTCCAGAATCAGGCATATCAAATTTTCGTTCAAGCCAGATAGCAGTAGCATCGCTTTCTGGATTCAGAGATAGCCAAATATCCCAAGGGAGTCGCAATGTTGACGAGCTGGTATTCTGTATATGATTCCTTATGATGTTGAGGAACGACCCCTGAGCCCAACGTTGCTCGTGTTCTTGCAGATTCTATGTTGGTGTCAAAAGGTGTAAGGAACGGAAAAGGAATGATAAATGGGGGATACGTACCTCTTTGAACCGCTTGGCGAGATCCTCATCCGTTCGCGGAGGTTGGTAGCCTGTCGAAATTCGTTTCCTTGTCCTCTTCTTAGCTGGCGACATGTCTATTCCATTCATTGAAACATGATGTTTCCTCTCTGGAGGTGCATCGGGTGTCGGAGTCGATCTAAGGATGGACGAGTGTCGACTCTCGTTGTTGATCTTTCGCCGGTATTCATCTCCACGTCGGCAGGCCTCGTGCCATGCAGCTCTATCCATTGCACGCTTGAGCCATCTAGCAAATGAGTCCTTGACCAATAAGCTCTTCTGTAAAAATGCGAGTGATTTCTTCTTCATCTCCTCGTTGACCTCGAGCTTATCATACAACGACCTATCAGGTGCCTTCCCTTTGGCATTGATCGATGGAGGTGGTGGTGTTTGGAATATTTGTGAACTTCGAGGTGTCGAGAGTGGGGTGAAATTATGCAATGTTTTAACATTGCTAGCGATCGGGGTTCCAACTACCAGGGGGCTCAGAATGCCGTTGCTGTTGTTGGAGAACAGGGAGCCGCGGTGTTCAAGTGCACTTCGGGGGTGGGAGACAATTGGGTTTGAGGGAACACTTGGAGTCGACGGTAATGATACCGGTTGAAGCTTCGGAGTTGGTGGTAAACGAGGGGATGGACTGGAAGATGAAACCGAAAATGTATTGGTGTTGACTCTCAAAAGCTGGGTTGCGGTCGATCGGTTGGGATGAGAGGTAACTGATGGTGGTGTCGGAGCACCTAGTTTATTAGAAACCGATGTTATCGGTGACGTTACTGGGACTGCGGGAAAACTAGAATGAGTTGGCCTGGCGGTAAAGGGTCTTGAATCCGAAGGAGCTGAGCCACCAGTTGGCGCAGCAGAGGAGGATGATGTGAAAGGAGTGGAAACCTTCGGTGGTGTGAATTCCGGAGCCTTTGGATTCAAACCAAAGGGAGGAGGGAGGGCTGACGTCGGTTCCCCATTGGCCTTAAAACTAACTTTGGGATGTTGTATCGGTCGAGGGCCTTCTCCATGATTGAAGCTATTGGTTTCTGAAGCAGAGGCTTTATTTACATCTGAAATTTTGGCTCAGATGATGAAAACTGTCAAGGGTAAAATGCTGACCAAAAATGTTTGTTGGGGTTGGCAGGACCGGAATTGGCTGTGAAGGCTTAGCAGCAGTGGCAGTACCAGGAAATGGGTTTGAAGATGGTGGATGAGGAATTGCTGACGACTGGGACACAGGAATGATGCTCCCGCCTCCAAAAATATTTTGTGGGGAACTTAAGACAGAGGCAGCGGGTTTAGAGGCGGACACAGAGAAGATCGAACTCCCGAAGACATTCGTCGTCCCAGTGACATGAGATTGGGAAACCAAACCTGCGAATGCATTTCCAGTAGCAGTAGCAGTGGAGGTGGTTGTTGTCGCGGCAGGAGTTGATGGTCCAGAAATACCATTTGCGAGCCATTGTGGTGAGGTCGGCTTCAGGGGTGCCGGAGCTATGGGTTGCGGTTGCGGGTCCATCCCGTCGGCATCAATCTGTAGTTCTGGCTCATCCAGAAAGTCTGCGACCTCGACATCGTCATTCTCTTGACTCACACGATCTTCATCCGCATTGACAGCTGGATGTATGAGGGTAGACGTTCCATCGATAATTTCAGGGATAGTCAAATGCCCTCTAAGGCTTTCAATATCTTCGATTGTATCCTTCCCAAAAAGTCGCTCCAAGACACAGGCGACGAGATAAACCATAACGGTATTCCCTTGTTCGATGAGTACAGCAGCGAGGTTGGAAAATAGTTGCATGCCTTCATCGGTAACGACCAATTTTGAAGTCTTGGTGATGGGTGCACTATGTTTCTGGACGTGTAGCCGGAAGTCTGTGGTGAGTTTGAAAACAGGATGCGACTGAATATGTTCCGGAATATCGTCATGACGTTCTTTCTGATCGCGAATATGAATAAGACGGTGATAGACTCGCATCTCGAGTTCAGTAGGTGACTGGTATTTGCCCCTCTGATCTTCATAAAATTCTTTGAGACTTTGAAGGGCTATTGGGGACCAGTCAAAGGCCATATTTACGAAACTGCCATTATCACCCACTGTTCATCAGTTGTTGCTCCTCATGAGGAATCGAAAATGTAGAAACATCCCGTTGCAGGTGGAGAGCGAGAATGTGGAAGCGAGCGCAACGATCGTGACATTCAATTGCAAGACGATCTGTAATGCGTTGCATTGTGAGGTCATTTCGAACTGCACGAGAGCGATCACGGATGAAATTGAAGGTTGGAGAAAAACCGCCGTGGGGTAGTAGGTCATGAAAGAGATAATCCAGGGTTCGCTAGTGCAGGACACATTGAGCAAACAATCAACCAGAGAGCGTAGTTGGCATTACTTTAAGAATATGAGGTGGACGGAGGTCGGAGGGTATGATTCTGTCGCCTGCCCCGCGTTCGTACATCTTCACGGCACGGTTGTGGTCGACTCTCTTTGTTCCGGGTACCTTGGGTTCAATCAGAGTAGTTTTCTTCGCAGCAGGGAAAACCATACCATCTCCCAATCAAATAGGTGTTTCTCCCGTTCGCGTCTGTATCTTTCGAATCGGGGACACATATTCAGGCACGTTCCGACGATTGTAATAGCGTCTTCCAACCGCTTTGGAACAAGGGGATCGTCCATCTTGCCCTCCGCAATTGCTTGCTTTCGCTCCGCCTCGCGTGCCTTTACCAGCTGAAACAACCAAGTAAAAAATAAGAAGCAGAAACGAAAAGGATCACACCTCCAGGTAGAATTTATCACGTTCCTCCTGGGTTTCCAGCTCAGGCTCTTGAATAAGATCCTCCTCTTCATGCTCCATGCTGTGATCCCCATTTACAGTATGCTCATCCCCCATTGCTTCCAGACCTTCATCGAGATCAACATAAATAGTTTCCGCCACCTCTTGCGGCATAAGTTGCTGTTGTGAGTTGTCCAATCGCAGAGACACATTATTGAATCTTGGAGCACCACGCGAATATCCCCTTCCTCGAACGCCTCCACGGTGACCCCCTCTTTCCCATCGCTCATTGTCGCCATTATTAGGTGTATGAGTTTGTGAACGGCTTCCATCCGTAGCAGACCAATGCTTGTTACGCGAAAGTGGCCTCCCTCTACCATCATGTCCAAGCCCTCCACGCCCGCGACTCCCTCTGAGGAATGGAGAGGTCGTCTCCATGCTTCCTCACAATGGCAAAGGACCCGTTTGAATGGCTTGAAGAAATAAATGCCGAACAGTCACGGTCAACCGGCCCGAGGCAAAGTAACTTAGTAACGCATGTCACGATGGCCGTCACTCTCTCATTAACTTTTCCATGTCTGAGGGTCCATGCGGAATATTGATTGTTGCCTGCATTGACATATGCTCAGGGGTCCTTCTCGACTTTGCCTCGATTCGTAACTTGCATTAGAACTTTGCTCAATTCTTCTCACACTGAAACTCACCTTCAGGCCATAGTTGCACTGAGAATTTGTGCAATTCGTCATGCTGTCTCCGGAACAGCACAGAAACAAACGAAAGCTCCGATAGAGAACCGTTGTTACCTCAGAGTCATCAGCCAACACCTTTACCTGACATGCAGACATCAACACATTAAATAAGGATACTGTGTGTCCTTTCTTCATGACACATTTCCTTTTACCTGGATCTGATATTCTGGCCAGTGTACATACTCTCTGCCGGACCATGACAGTATATTTATCTTCCCATATCTTATTGCAAGATATACTCGGGTTCCCCATGTTCCCATGGCCAACTGTTGTCTGCTTCCATTATGAGGGTTTTGGCGCTGGTTTGACAAGTGTTTCTCTGAGCAGTTCGATCTCACGGTCTCTCATCTATTGGCTAGGTGTTGGTTCAGGCCTCAGGCTTCAGGCTTCATGTGAGATACGTTAAGTACCATCGGACAAATACTTGAATCCTGTCATTTCCGATAAGCGGCTTTCGTCCTCTCAGAGTAAAGATCTCAGTATGCATAATCTCGCGCTGACGCCACCTGTCACAAGCTATTCCTTAGCAAAGGATTCGTTTATCATGCCACTTGCTCCCCAGTGACTGTGGCCGACACAATCGCACAGCATCGACTTCTCAGTATTACACCCCCTTGGTTTGTGGCGTATCTTCCTTACGAAGTTTAAATCTGTACCACGTTCATACCCTTTGTTCCAAACTAGCGCCACTGATTCTCACTAATGACCTTGGGTAAGGCCACACTTGAAAGGTTTCGATACGATCTCAGAAAAACCAAATATGTAGCGTTTTGCAATTGTAATAACCACAGCTAAACGGTAATTTAATTACCAGGAAAGCATAATAATAAAGGAATGACTGTTACGGAGTGAGTAATAACGCTGTGGGGTTGAAACAATCAAACAAGAGAATTACTATTGCAGAAAAGGTTGATAGCAATGAAAGTGAGTCCAGAATTATAAATGCCTCAAGTCCCCAAGTACCTATTGATTAACACTTCTGCCACATCTTCACATAGTCACTATAATGAAAGAATGCGTATCAGTAGATGAATTCTCCAGCAATAGGCTGAGACTCACATTACTAAAGATCTAGCCTCCGCATCCTTTGGCCATGTAGATCCCCACTGGTTATGGGCTCTCCAGAACTCCACTCCCGGGGCTGGTATCGTTCGTGTTTGAATCCACATTCATACTTAGTACAACAAAGACTCACTCCGAGAACCATCAAGCCAAGGCTTCTCGCTGCCATCAGGGAACCATCCATTGGTTCCTCCTACTGCAATATCTAGAATAAGGTAGAATGCTATTGAAAAACTTAATTGTTAGCAACCGAAGACAAGATGGTTGTCAAAGAAATCGTACGATGGTCAAACGGAGCAGATTTTGTCCCGTTGATCCAAGGATTTTCGAGGATGACGGTGTCCGTCGAGTTTTGAACAACATCCGGAAAATCACCAAGTTCAAAGAAGGATTTCTTAAATCTCAAATCCAGCACATGGTGAAGTCTGGTGTCAACATAAATACGACTGTTAGAAAGATAAAATCAGGGCGGAATAACTTGAAAAAAAGTGAAGGAGGATGCACATGAAATCTTGGTCCCATTCGAGCGTGTAGGTGTGGAAGTCCTTGTCAAACCCGCCTCGGCGCAACCCCCACCAACCGAAAGTTTTCCAGCCAGCATCTAGCCAACTCAAAGGTCCCCAGTGCAAGGAACCCGAAACGTAGTCTGATCCTCTGCGTTATCGCGTCAGACTTAGAGGGTAAAGAAAGGACGACTTCAGGTTACTGATGTGGATAGCTGGCCCCATTTCCTCGTGACTCCATTATATCAATCTCTCCTAGAAAAAAAAAGTACATTAGTGGATTGAAAAATGTAGTGAGTTAGACAAATGTATCATCTTACCGCTCATAGGCCAGGGCCCATACTTATCGTCGACAGGAAGCATCCAAATTGCGGGCCATAACTTCCCAAAATAAGATGAGAATACCAACTCGCGTCAAGGAGAGCGACTTACCCAATCACTACAAATGGAAGAAGATGAAACGGTGAGCTGCAGTCTGCATCAACATAGTCAGCCTTACCCAGTAGGGGTTTTTGCTCTGACTTCAACCTTCCCATATTTGATACTAGCCGACCTCCGAGTGCTCAGCCTGGCGCTTTGCACGGGGTTAATAACCTGTCCACTAGTAACGTTGCTGACGGCAGAGCACGCTTGAAGGTATGCCTTGTCCTCAGCCGATTGATCGGATGGGCCGGTTTTGGAAGTTGTGTATGAGATGCCTTTGGTGATGTTATACGTACAACCGGTGATATTGTAGACGTATCCGTCGAAAATAGAAGCTTCGCCAATGACATCCGAGGTGAGCGTAGGTGTGATATACAAGTGGCCATTTTTAACATAGGAATTATTCCCCGATGAGGTCGTCATTTCGAATTGGCCGTTTCTGCAACGTAAGTCAGTCTGAGACACTGATTCTGGAATTTGACAGCAAAAATAATACCCAAAGCCGCTCATCTCTACTTCTCTGAAAAACTTGCCATTATCCCCAAAAATTCCAACGTCCGAGTCGAAATTCTCATCCATAACTATACAGAGGTTTCCCTGCATTAACTTGACGTCCCTCCAACCAAAGAAAATGCGTACGCCTCCCAACAAGAACCCCAGAGCGACAATGAGATAGGTCAGGGTGTATGATAGTCTCTGGTAAGGATCTCGTGTAGACATCCATGGTTTTGGGATAATGGCGTCTGGAGTAAGCATAGTGGATTTCGCGCGCTCCCGTTCAATCTTGACAGAGGATTGCACGACACTGTGCATCGTCATTGGTCGTGTCCTTGGGAATGAAAAGGTCTCCCGGCGATGACTGTCGAGGTTATAACCATTTCCATACGCCGACGACCATCGAGACAGCTCGGCAATATCACCAATAGAAGCAGAACTGCGGCGTGGGGGAAGTGAGTGAAAATTCCGTGGCGAGATGGGTGGTGTCTCGAGGAGTTGTAAAGTGTTACCGGAAGTCGTCCTAGAGTGTTGGGACAATGTCCCTCGGTCATATTCGCTGTCCCTGTCGCTGTTTTGGATGCGAACGACGCCCCTTGTGTCCCCCTTGTCATCATTCAGAGGGGTGACCAGCATTGTTGAGCTAGGTCAATAAAGAATGATGAAACCAGAGTCGAATTCGGGCAGGTAGCGGCGTGGCTATAAGAACATCACTCGCAGTGATAGTAACACCGAATAAGGGGGTCAAGCTAGCTGCCAGGAGGACTGTCAGACAATATCGCGTATTGGAATCTACCCCCGGCCGTTTGCTTCAACAAAGGCGGTATGGGTGAGAAAGATCTGTGTAGGGTCAAAGAATCGATCTACACCTTCTTTCATTTAGGATTCCTTAGGATCCCTCGATCCCGTTACATCCGCCTTGATATCTGTCCCAGGTCGAAGAAATTATGAAAGTATCACGGCATTCTGGATATCAGCTGTCGTGCTGAAAATATGAGCAACACAATTGATAATATACGAGCTCCACGACAGTATAGCATATTTGTAATGAAGACAAAAGAAGCTCGAAGCCGCAGGGATTCGATTTCTCTTGCTCAAGGGGAATCGGCATACCGGCTGCAGAATGTTACAGACGAGCACCGTAACGAAGAATCCAGCAACGTGCAATTTGCACTGCAGCCCATAGGAACCCAGCAAGAAGTTGTCCTCAAATATGCTCGACATGAGAATACATATTTTAGATTGACTGTTCACTATAGCGTCGTCAAGACACCTCCGAGTGTACCAGAATCCTGGACTCGGACCATCCGGTATATAAGAATCCCGTCGACAGTAACTGGACCTCAAATGGAATCCAAAGAGGAGATGAAACCGTCAGCATTTGGGAACCTGCACGCGTTGCAGCGGTGATAGAAGTCGATAGCCAATGTGATGGCTCGGCTTGCTCGAAATACCATGTGTTGGGAGAGTCGCAAGTCATTCCCGCAGCTGCGTCATGTAGACATATTAGATGGACTCAATAGTTTTGCTAACCATGGTACAGGAACGGCCAGCAACATCCGTGGCTGTACCTTCGTTACGTAATGTACGTGGCCGGAAACGGGAATTTGCCCAATACAGTCCTCAATGTTGCGAAAATACCAGAAGTTGTAAACGAAAGTGGTTTTCTATTAACAAGTCTCGCCATCCAGCGGAATTGGCGAAGGAGAAATCATAGGCGATCGAAAATCGATGTCATCCTCTCACACTGTTGCCAGTTTTGCACTTCCTTAACTCCGTCAAAATATTCTTCGATATTCTGGGTTCAATTGCGGGTCTAGGAGTCAGACCAACGCCGTTTTGGAGTGTCCGACTCGTCTACAGTGTTTTGGCACCTCTGTCCGGCGTAAAACGAGTCCATCAAGACTAGAAGCCTTGAATATTGATTCAGGCCTTCCAAACATTGCGTTCGCTTTCAAACCCATAAAGTCTAATTTTTTCAAGACCGGGGCAATTATATTGTTGGTGTTCTACATTACAATTTCACTGTTAATGTCACTGCCTGACGTTTTGAAAGCCAATCCACTCGTAAAGACGAACATTTACACTTGAAGCTTGAAACCTTGAACTATACATGTAGGCCAAGATGATGGCTATGCGATGGTGCCAGGCCAGACTTGCTAATAATGCCGCATGTGGGCCTTCGCTCCGACCATTCAGCGCTTCTGTGGCGAACTGAAGCGCTCTGATCGACGAAAGGGGAGCCCATATCATATGATCATGATCACCTGTCAATCGGTGCGAGCGTAGGTGCTGTGAACTGTCAACCATTTGTGGTTCAGTATACTTACTGGTTTCTGCTTTAACCAGGTCCAGTGGTCTCCATTAGGGCCGCGACGAACGGAGATAGGATCGATTTGACAACAACAGAGACAAACATTGACTTTTTCAACACAGCGAATTGCAAGTACACCGTTTGACTAGTCAACTAGTCAAGTAGCCTTATGAAGAAAAAAGCCTGAGTGACCCGTATGTTCACATGGAACGAATGGCCAGAAAGGAATGCCGATTAGGAAGGGATGATCACCTCTTTATAGGATTCAGTTGGGTTGCAGTCCTGAGGAGATCCCGGGCTTCCCACATGACATGTCCTTTCTACCTTCCAAAAGAGTGAAAGGGAAATTTTTCAGTGCAGTTTCGATTTCCAGGGGTAAATCTACCCTTTCCCGTTCCTTTTAGGCAGTGATTCACAATATCCGTCCACTTATTGCTTAATCTAGCAGGAATCCATTATCGCCACCTCTGGACTGCCGAAAGAAGACATGGTTACATACTATAATGAACGGCGTCTGATTGAGCACCTCCAGCTCCCCACAGTCTTTCTTATACTTGTGGTCGGTGTTTGTTGCCACCTTGCATCCTCTTCTTCAATCGTCGTCTTCCACGATACCCGGGCTTTACACCTATGGATTACGACTCGTTTGATGGCATTCTTCATTATATTTTCCGTTCGGTGAGCATTTTGTTCGCATGCGTCGCAGGAGTTTGCTGAGCCTCGCCCATAGACCCTCGGCAACACCTGGTATAAACCCTCCGAGGAAAATGTTGCGGTGGGCGTATGCCTACGGGTAGAGAATGGCGTTTTCAGGTCGTTTCCCTATGAAAATCCTTATTTGGCGCCGTTCGAGGCTGCCATTCGGGTGCTCAATCCCCTTGTCGCGGTCAAGGTTCGATCAGCCGCTGCCCATTCTGCGCTTGCTGCAGTGTAAGTACCTAAGCATCAACTTCTGTGCTTTGATGGAACATGCATTGTAGGCCGCCCGACTCAAATTTCATTTACATTGATTTGAATACGAGGATTCAAATCCTTGATAACGTTGGTTATCTCGCAAAAGCAGACAAGGAGCAATGTGCAGCTTTTATTGTACGTCATGTCCTGATTTTTGGATTAATAACATTCTCACTCTCGTTCGCAGCGCGACGAGCACGTTCTGGTCATCTGGTCCGATAGTCTCGACCAGATTATACCCCTGTGCAAGAGTTTCGACGAGAAACTGATGAAGCTTGCTTGGCGTTCGAAAACTCACACTCCTTCTATACTGACTTCTCCGTCAAATTCGTCCGCTCCTTCTACAAATGCATCTAATGTTAATTTGGCCGAAAGGAACAAGATGAAGGAAACTGGATTCATCATTGCTACCTTTGCTGCAGAAGAAAAAGCTGCGCTTGAGGCTGCTGCTGCACCACCGCCTCCCAAAGAATCTAGTAGCCGAGGATGGAAATTGTTTGGCAGGAAGGCCACTACTAAAGTCCCAGACGTGGAAAAAGGCGCAAAGCAACCGCGTCCTGTTCGTCTCTTTGCGCCGCTCTTCGTTGGAGCCGGAGCAAGCCTAGCTGTATGTGAGTTATGGCTTCCTTTTGTCCCGCCTTACTTTCGTTGACTTGACGGTGGCCTTATAGTCTTCATTGCCTGCGGTGCTGTGCTTCCTGTGCAAGAGTGGAGACTAGATCACCAATATATTCATCTCATCCTGCTCGTCACTACCCCCTTCCTCGTTTGCATCACTTTGGTGAGAGGTTGATTCTTCTCGACACAAGTACAGAAGCGTTAAATGTTGGTTAAATGCGCCTATAATCCAGTTCTTTGCATTGTCAATCGTAACAAATGTTGCTATGATGTGCGACTTTTCCCTTCCGCAGTTGTATTTTAACTGACAGCTCACTTCTTTTGCAGATTGGGACCCATTGCCCAGTATCACGAGAATTCCAAATATTACTCAGCCATCAAACCCGAGCCCAACCCTGCAGTGGATGATCGCCTACCCCACATCACGATCGAAATGCCTGTATACAAAGAGTCTCTTAAAGAAACTATGTAGGTCCTTCATCTCCAACACGGTGCCGCCTTGCTCCCCACATGCATCCACGTGATTCATGGTTCCTTCACGTAGTTGCGTTTGCGTTAAAGCAATGTAACTCAAACTCTTTTCCTTTTACTCCTATTATGCTGCGTTGCCTATTCCTCTTTATGCTCACGATAAGCCCTTTAATTACAGCGCCCCTTCCATTCGTTCTCTCAAAATGGCCATGCAAACGTATGCAAGGCAGGGTGGCACATCAGCTATCTTCATACATGACGATGGCTTGCGATTACTTGAGCAAGAAGATCAGGAGAAACGCATTAGGTTCTACGATGACCATAACATTGGATGGGTTGCTCGACCTCCTCATTCGAACGAATCAGATGGTTTTAAGCGTGCCGGGAGATTTAAGAAGGCGTCCAACATGAACTACGGGCTGCAGGTATGCCTTCGGGAAAGCAACTACTTCTATATACTCATTGTTCATCTATAGCTTTCATTATGTATGGAGAAGTATATAATGGAACTCGAGGCAGCAGGTGAAAAATCTGACGATGATATCACTTTGGAAGAGAAAGCCTTGGAACTCGCAGTTCAGGAGACATACGAAGCAACGGGGCGACGATGGGAACCATGGGCATTCAACGCTCGTTCTCTTCGCATTGGTGATATCATCCTATTGGTCGACTCGGACACCATCGTTCCCGAGGTGTGTTCTACTATAAATTTGGCTGATCGTAATTCTTAATCAACAATATTTCCATTGATAGGATTGCTTCAAGGATGCAGCTCGAGAATTGACAGAAAGTCCCGAGGTTGCAATCATTCAGCACGAATCTGGTGAGTACCACTCTTCTTCTTTTATCTGTTCCAACATCTGAGCTGATCGTGTACTTGGGCAGATGTTATGCAAGTTGCAAAACACTTCTTCGAGAATGGAATTGCCTATTTTACCCGTCGTATCAACAAATGCATTTCGTTAGCATGTGCAAACGGTGATGTCGCCCCCTTCGTTGGACATAACGCTTTCCTCCGCTGGTCCGCAATACAGGATGCGGCATTTGTGGACGAGGACGGCCTGAGGAAGATATGGTCCGAATCAAATGTTTCGGAAGATTTCGACATGGCTTTACGCCTTCAGGTGATTTTCCCACAATAACTGAATCTATTAATCACCTTTCCTAACTCGTTCTTTGTGGTATAGTTGAAAGGTTATATCATCCGCTGGGCAAATTACTCAAACGGCGACTTCAAGGAAGGGGTCTCTTTGACCGTTGACGACGAGTTAAATCGGTGGCAGAAATATTCATATGGTATACCCAAACTTTTTCCTTCGCAAAATGCAGTCTGATCCGTTTATTTAGGTTGTAACGAGTTGATGTTCCATCCACTGAAGGACTGGTGGCGCAAAGGGCCGATCACCAAGCAGCTTCGCATCTTTCTGTGGTCTGACGCACCAGTGCACTACAAGCTCAGCATGATGTCATACATGTTCTCATACTATGGCATAGCAGCCTCCGCCACTCTGTCCATCCTCAATTACTTCCTTCTCGGCATGGCTTTGGAAGTCGATGGCTACTACATGCACAGTTTCGAGATCCTTCTGGCCGTCATTGTCGTCTTCCCTGGGGCTGGAAATGTAGCATTCAGCGTATTTGAATATCGCCTCGGAAAGAAAGACCTTTTTAGTGCTGCCTTTGAGAATTTTATTTATGTCCCTTTCTTGTGAGTCTTAAATTTAATCCCGTCGTCCCTCGATTGACGGAATACATCACTCTAGCTGGTTCTTCTTTGGTGGTCTCAGCTTGCACCTCTCCACTGCGATTCTTGCTCACTTATTCTCGTACAACATCACATGGGGCGCTACGAAAAAGGTTAGAAAATATTTTGCAACTCGCATCACTCTTCTTACAACGTCATTTTTCAGGAAGTCGTAAGGTCCAACTTCTGGATCGAAGTCCCAAGAATTGCGCGTCGTTACTGGTTCGTATTAACGGTATCGCTTCTTTCCATCGCCGCAATGGTTGTTTTGGCAACACCGCTTGTCCCAGCGGGTTGGAGAATTTCGGTCTCATCTTGGGGTCTCATTTTGCCTCTTGCGTAAGTTCTTGAATTTTCCAACCTTTTGCTTGTCCTCATCGATCTTTTTTGTTCAGGATGAGTTCGCTTGGTCACATTCTTTTCCCTGTATGTCTTTCAATTGCATTTTGTTTGATCTTTTCTGACTTGGGGAAAATTTAGATCGTTCTGAATCCATGGTTGATGATATTCTCATACTGATCCCTCAGAATCTGCCTGCCATTCCTTCGTTCATGCCGCTCGTTTACTTCGAACTCTATTATTGACCCGACTTTTTTCTTTCTTTGGGACAGTTCACGTTATCCTTCTGCCGCTAATCTTATACTTGTCTCCTTGTTGTGATAATTTAATGATAGATTGTTGCCCTACAAAGGCCATAGTTGCGAGCTAAAATTTGTTACATTGGTTGTGTCTTGATGGGCCTATTTCTCAGTGGTCTCAATGTCTTCGGAGTTTATGAAAACGCTAACCCCTTTCACCGTACGCCACATAAGTGTCCGAGTCTTGCAAAAAAAATCATTTTCTAGCCCTGTGGAATAGAAACCTTTAATACCGGTATTTGCTCTGTTGCTCATACCGCCGCCCTTTGAAGCCTTCTAAGCTCAGTTGCTGCTGTCTTTTCAAATGCACTTCAACGAATAGTGGATACCTCCGACAGTCAGTGGGGCATGAAATCTGTTATGAATCAAAATAATGGCCCTGATTCTGGACCGTACTACCCAACGACAAGCGGTACGAATGCTTGGAACGTGTATTTTCTGTCGAGTCTTCTTGCTGTCCTCTGTATGAGAATGATTCGAGTTCCTTCCACCGTCGAGCCCTTCCGAAGTCGTCTCTTTCACCATTCCCTCGACTGGCCTGGAATTCCTACCGCTGGAAGCGTCAAATGGACAGGTACTCAAATTGGCAAACGTTATTACCAGGAGCCCAAGGGATCTCCTCACGAGGCATCGGATTTAACGAAGGACACTTGCTCAAGAAAACTTCAAGTTATTGGCTCACTTGTTGGATCATCTATGACCTCCGAGTCTACTGTAACCTGATTAGATCTGACTGACTTGAAACATAGGATATCTTTCGTACTCTCCCTTAACAATCGTCGTCCAACACTTGACTCGGCCAGTCAGAAGCCATACAGATCTTGCGTGGAGATCCTTCTACTTGAGAAGAGGTCCATATTCGAATGATGCTCATTCAAACAGAAACCGAAGATTAAATTTTTATTATGTCCGAACACGATTACAAGGTACGTCTTGGGTACGTCCCTTATTTTTTGGTCATCTAAATGGACTGAACATAGAATGCTTCGCATATTCGTTTTACAACTGCAGAACGAGACCACCCGTTGCAACATACAAAGCTCTCCCGGGCCACTGGCTACCTAACCGCACTTCAAGCTTCAATGGCACAACGCTATTTTTTTTCTCCGGTGAGTACGTAACTAATTGAAATATACGAATAACCGCGATCATGTTCAATCCGACGTTTGCAATCCGATGGACCCCTCCCACATTTGAGACCCCGTTATCGGTGCCGCGGGACTCTACCGGAATGTCATCGACTGCCTTGAAAAGTTTCGATTTCATCGGTGATGTACAGTGGGCTCATATACATCTCCGCAGGAACTCCTCGGGTCCATTGAATACCTATTACCGCTTTGCAAGGATCTCCACCCGTGCGACTGCTTTGAGCCTGGATATTTTCCCCTTTACTCGATGCATCTCTTCAGATCTTGAGACGCTCGAGGAAGCAACCAGGGCGGAGAAAAAATGCTCGATTCATCCTTCAACTCACATGGAAAGCAGTCCTGGAGTATTCCCAACTCTCGGACAGTCCAGGTTTGACCTGGGGAGTGGATTATTTAATTACATAAATTGGTTTCAATATTAGCAGGAATAACCTGCTGCTTTCAGCAGGTGATTAGAGTGGTTAGGCGTAATGAAAGGAATGACAAAGGAGAATGAACTTCCAAATAGTGCATGTACGACAAATGAAATATTATGAAAGCATGGTGCATAGCATGATCAGAGGCCAGAGTAGCAAATAGAGGGAGACAACCAGTGCACAGCAATATTAATGAGAAGATTGGAAATAAAGGGAGACCGGCAGTCATTGGAGCAAAGCAAATAAAACGGGCAGGAAAAAGAAGAGTGGGGACTTAGTTGTTCTCATTTTGTTCAATATCAGACTCTCCCTCCGCTGCATGTGTACTTCCAGCTACGCTGCCACGTTGTTGGGGCTGCGTAGCCTGTGGAGTGTATGGGGTGATACCTGCTTGAACAGGAACTGCGTGAGGCTGCTGCTGCCCAGCACTGGGATGAGGAGGCGGAGGCGGCACCGAGTAAGCAGCATAGTGCCACTGATACGGAACAGGCCCAGGCGCAGGAGGGTATCCATGAGGCTGAAATTGACCCGGATGTGGCGGGTAGTACGAGTAATGATATTGAGGTGGGCCATGACTATACGGGACCTGTCCAGAGTGACCTGGAACAGGCGCAGCTGCCACTGGTGCAGGACCGGGCTGCTGAGAAGTGATTGGTACTAGACCAGCTTGCGATTGATCACTGACGCGCACCTGCGTCGGCGTCGTCACTAGATTAGTAGACGCGCTTGAATTCGATGGGTGTGCTACAGTAGTTGGGAGATACCCATATGGGGTATAGTGAAGAGCACCTGGTTGTGGGACGTGACTTGCAGTTGCAATTGAAGAGCTGGAAGTCGTACCATTATTGGAACCCTGGCCTGAAGGCGGGTAGACTCCAGGTTGAGGCGGTGGTGCAGGAGCGTACATATGTCCAGGTGCAGGAAGGTAACCGGGGAAATATGCCGGCATGCCGTAAGGTGGTGGGTGCGGAATGGCAGGAGGCACACTGACGGTCATTGGAACATCTGATTCTGGCTGCGTTGCAGATGGCGGAGACTGGGCGGTCATGGTAGGAGTGCTACTACCACTCGCAACGGGTGAAGAGGTGCCTTCGCCGCCGGGATTCGATCCGTCATGTGGGGAAGACCTGTTGTTGTTCTTTCTGAGACGCGGTTTGGGCGCAGATGATTGGGCGTATGGGTCGTATCGTTTTCCTCTTTTTGATCCATCATTTGTGCGACCCTCTGTAAGAAGAGGTGGTGGTGCCTGGATGGGCCCAGAAAGAGAGGTTGAAGATGTTGGAGAGATATCAGAATCATCTGCCTCGCCTCTGTATCTCGGGATGCCATCGGCGCCTATCTCAACTTTGGGTGGATTGCGAAAGTGAGTCTTGTCCAAATATTCAGGAGAGATATCCAAGGAAGCCAACTCGGGCAATGACGATGGAGAGCGGAGACGCCCACTCTCAACATCCTCGACCTTGTAATACGAAATCAGGTGCTGAGCAACACCGGCGATGGTCAGAGAAAAGGTCTAGACGGATAGCTATCGTTACACCTGATAATGAAAGTCGCTTTGCGAGAACAAACCTTTTTCATGAGGCCTTCTTGCTTGAATTTGTACGAATTGGTGAGACTTCCAACCAGGGATCTCTCTCTGTGCTTGTCCAAGGCCATGGAACTTGAAGCATCGGCATTGGGTCTAGTGAGGGACAGGATTTCGCTGGATCCCTCTTCAGTGGCTTCGTGATCAGGCCTGATGTTTCTGTGGCCCGCACCACGCTTGTCTGTTTCGCGATAGAGTAGGAAGTTGCCGAGAATACGACTCGGACTCCAGAAGAAGCCATCTGTCCAGCGCTTGATACCGCTCTCATCCTCGTCAAAGACAAAGACTGAGCCTGAAGTGATCATTTTACGCTCTGAATCGACGAGACGACGGGTAACGCGTGGGATGAGACCCCTCCTGGCAGCCTCGAGGATAAGAAGGGCATCGCGTGTGGTTTCGATCCACCCAGACCACGGTGGCTCGGTCCAGGTCGTAGAGACAGGCTGATGGGGACCTGGCTGCTGGACACTAGACATGACGATGAGCTGGGGTGCATGATGTCGGGATGACAGTGAGCATTAGAGTTTCTGATGAGGACAATAAAGTTGGCTCACCGTAGTGTGGATTTGGAGCGGAAGAGAAAGCCGATTTGGACCCCGACAAAACACCTCCACCACGCTTTGTTTGCGTTTCGCCTCGCTTTTCTGAAACTGAGGCCCCGCGACCGAGATATGTCTCCGGAAAACATATTTCGTCCTCGGCAATGTCTGCCATCTAGCGTAGCACCCCAATTCGCCAATAGAGTTCACCACCGCTGACTAAGCCACTTGGCTCTCCGACTTTGATCCTCAGTTACAGTATGTCCTCAGGTCTTCAAACAATAAAATTTGTCCCAAATACCAGAAAAGAAGGTCGAGTTTTTAAAATTCAGCAACACCCCTTATACCCAAATCCTGAGCAATGATGACCGCCGCCTTCTCTCCAATCGCAATCGCCGTATTGCACGTGGGTGCCCCTACGTTTCCAGGGGCTATGCTCAAGTCTATCAAATTATTTACTATTCAGAAGGGTCTGGAGAGAACGGAATTTTGTGTTACACACCCGCAACCTTGAGGTTTTGCATCCCATATACATTGAGACGCTCGTCAACCACTCCACCCTTTTCGCGGGGCTTCATGGCGCAGGTGCCGCACTGGAAAGAATTGTTGGACAAATATTAAACATTGACATACCATCAAAACATACCGAATGCCCGCCGCTCATAGTAGCTGAAGAAAAGTGCAAAAAATAAATTCAGACCGGAAACACAGAAGTCGATCTCACCAATCTCGCGGTAAAATCGGTCAATAGATTCGTCGTCCTCCTTGGTGTAGATGATATCCTGAGCCGTTATCTCAACGGGTATAGCTGAGCTTCGAGTCTCCGCAGCGCTCCCCTTCGGAAATGTAGGATGAGAAGATAGAATTTCACCACGGTAGAGTTTCATCCGACGAGCGTGCTCTCGGAGTTTTTTATATGCCCATCTAAGGGTCACAACATCGACGAGTCTATGCGACAAGAAATCAGTAAATAAAGTTTAACGATAAAACATCAATTCCTCACTCGTCCATGTAGCCCGGATGAAAGTCGAGTTGCTCATGCGGACCAAGTCCAGCAGCTATATGAACGTGACCCATGGACAGTGGGTAGGCCTGAAATCGTGAATAGTGGCTTTCATCACTCGTTATCAAAGTACCCTTACAGCGATGATAGTAGTTCCAAAGTATTTGCCGGTAGGAAGATCATTTCCCTGGTAACTGAAAGCTGCTTAGTATCAGATGAAGACTGACAAGCAAAGAACCTACCAAGCCCCTGTGAAAGCAATGATAACAGGCTTATCAGGGTGTTTTGCGAAGAATGTTTCCCAGCGGTGATCAAATTCCGGAGACATCGTCTTAAGCTCTTCAGCTGTAGGTCTTAATTTTCCAATAGCAGCAAATGCACTGGCAAATAGATGATCGAGACAAGTAATCAAATGGAAGAGCAAGTCATCTCACTTTTGGGCCAGTAAACCGGTTCCATCTTTCAACCATTGGGCTTCGTGAGCTAGCAGGTCATCAGGATTGTATAAAAATAAAAATAGTGATATATCACAAACCATTGGCTTCGTCTCCTCTCAGAAGACTATCAAGGGATTCGGTTTCATCACTTCCATAATAAAAACTGGATGAAAAAAGATGATCTAGAAATATGTTAGTACGTGACCCTCCAAAAGTATAAGTATAATAACCAGTGTACTGCTCTCCGACACCAGGAAGATCAACAATCTGCGTAATTCCATTCCTGTCGAGAACTCTCTTCGATCCAACTCCTGACCTCTCGAGTATAGTGGGTGAGCCAAATGCTCCAGCAGAGACAACGACCAGGCGAGAAGCTTTGACGACAATCCCGCTAGCTGTTTCGTCATTTTCTTTAATATACTCTACCCCCACAGCTCGGCCGTTTCTGTTAATGTCGATCAGAATAACAATGAAGGACTTAAAGTAAGGGGGGCCATACTCGATAATGATACGGATGACCCGACTTTTGTCCAAAACCGTCAAGTTGATATTGTCGGATTGGTTGTAAATGTAGTTGTGCGCCGTATCTGAGCGTCTCCCGGTCTTGATATCGATATACCTAGACTTGGTTAGTAACTGACAGAAAATGTTGCGTTGCCCATCAAGTCATACCTTACCCATCTCTGCGGTAAAAAATTGAGCAATAGGAAAGCCTTGACATAACAAAGTACATACACCGTACTGATCGGACGATGTGAATTCATTAATATCGTCCGTCATACTTCGTTTGTCGTAAGCGGCCGAAACCTCCAGGAAATCCCTGACGATATTTGTGTGTTCCTTTGCGACGGACACCTTGATCGGCCCTTCGGTTCCGTGGGTGTCATTTGTGACTTCTCCTTGATAAGTCTCTGCCTGACATTGAGCATACAGTAGTATGCAAGTCATCTCGAAGAGACAAACAACAAAATACCTTCTTCAGAAGGGGGATGATTTTGTCTGAACCCCATCCCTTGTTACCGTGTACATTCTCCCAAGAATCATAATCAGAAGCAGATGCCCGACTGTACACCATGACTGGGGTAAATCTCAGATTCTGATTCTGAAAGAAGGAATAAAAAACTCCAACTAACAGTTAATACTTGATCCACCACCAACTACCCGACCAGATGGCACAACAGGAGCCCGACCATTCAGTGCTTCACTCGGCCGGCCCACATTGAAAGTGAATACATCGCTGTCGGGAACCACATTCTTCAAGAATCTCCCAGGCTGTATGTGCCGTGACACGTTCTTCGAGTGGGGCCCGGCCTCGAGTATCTATACATAAACTATCGCGTTAGTAACTCTACACGATAGGAAAATGTACCCACAAGAATTTTCAAAGTAGGATCAGCAGCTGCGAGACGGCCTGCTGTAACACAGGCAGCGGTTCCTCCTGGGTTGTTTGAGCACCGTATGCGGACAGATGCTTGGAGGATGTTGAGACGCACCTCCTGCGAAAACAATATCGTATTTGCTCATGATTCAAATTGTCTTCCGTAACCTCGCCCCCAGACGTTTTATAACGTATGTTTTATGTCATGCCAATGCCGTTATCCTTACAAAGATGTCACAATGATCGACGGATTTCTCCGTCTGCATCGCTGTCTGGTGCTCATGCAATCCACCCCTCAGCTCAACAGAAGAACCAGCACCTGGCTGATCCACCATAACACCAGTCTAAACATAAGAAAGGCCCTTCGTTTGAGCGTTTTCTTGTTGTTTTCTTGGGTCTTCTTGCTGTGTCGGTCCTTCAAGTTAGCACTTCATCCCACGTCGTTAATCCCACCGTTTCGGGAGAAGCTTCATCGATAACTGGGGCTGCTCCGTGTCTAACTTTCGAACTGTGCCACTCTTCCCAGTTGTTCTGTGCTTCCCGCCTATTTTTTTTTTCCTTTTCGGCCTCGCCAAGCTTCCGATAACGACCGTTCTATTGCCAAAGGTGATTTTGAACAGGCATACTTGGACGAGGGGGGTTCAAACTCGTCTTGAAGGACCTCCCACCATTTAACGGCCGCAGAACCGTAGTTGTAATGCAATATCTTGATACCAACGACCTATCCGATCGAGTTTCATATCCTCGGGAAGAACTGCAATGGTTAATCCCTGACGAGACTGTCGAACGAACAGCTGATTCCAAACAACCGCGACGCAGCTTTCAGGGAATATACCAGGCTGGTGAAGTGGTGAGATCGTTAAAACGTGGACGAAGAGTATGACAAACTTTGAGTAGGGTATTCCATACACGATACCGTTATGTCGTCACTGACACATATCAATCCACTACCCCCGGTCCCCCGCATTCAAGGTAATCGCTGAGTCATGTTCAGTATGTTGGATAAGAATCACTAAATCCGCATAGTATGGAAAAGCAAAGACTGTTATTGCCGCAGTAAGTTAGTAAAGGCCGCTGCAGTGCCCATTCATGGATGTAGAGGATTAGTTTTTGCGTAGGGTTTCGCGTCCAATTTGTGGTGATCGACATTAGGAATCGGTAAGGTGAATTTTGGGTTCTCAGCTACTAGCAATTCGTGGTCATCGACTTCCACCATGAGTTGGAGCCACGGTCGTGAGAAACTTAGTGTTTATTTTTTGACATTCTCCATGTGGAGGAAAAAACATCTCACTCCGATTGGTGCAATTTGGGTGCAATGCCACATTCATTGTCGTCGAAGGGCTTATCTATTCCAAATCTACACTATATAAACCGACTACGAATAGGCCCCACTTCTTTCCAACAACCTCCATAGTCGATTCACAACCATCTAGTATGACGCTCCCCTCAGGTTATTATAAGATTCAAAGCACCACAAGTGGTGGTTATGTCAAGGGATTCACCCATAAAGGACAGGAAGTTAATATGGCCCCGCCCAAAACTGGGGACAGTGAAGCACAGGTGATTTTGCTTTCTATCAGCAGCAGATTGATTCCTTAACCTCACATCTCAGATTTTTCATGTCGTAAAGGAGGACAAGGGCTATGTTGTGTCTGGCGATCAAGCCGCGGTTGAGCCTGGAGTTAGCCCTCGTCCAATTGTTCTTTGTTGCACCTCTCTGACTTACGATATCCAATTAGATTATCCATGACGATGTGTATGCAGTCGTGTGGGGTGGCTATGGTAAAAAATTCCTCTGGACTATCGATCAAGTAGCCGGGGATCCTGGGACTAACAAAAACTACTTGTTTGTGTTGGATTATTTCGTTTCGCATTCCTACTAATAATGTGTTCGTAAAGAATACACGAACACGACAAGAATTGGTTTGACAGAAGTGACATTGGATTCGACCCGATAGTTCGTAACAAATTTCTTAAACTGGAGCGCTTCGTCTCATTCCAATAATTTAGGTGTTCCTGCAGGAGAAAAAAGTTGGGCCTTTTGTGACCCAATGGAGGTTCATCGAAGTGCACCCTCGCTGAATCGAAATCCCCAGATCGCGTTTTTTGAATTCAATGTTGTAATTGTACGTACCTAGTTGAGAAATTGTAGCCCATCCGTAAGAATGTTGAATCGTGACTGTCAATGCTTATTGTCATATCTCAAGCTTCGGACTCTGTGGGTGAAATCTTACGACAGCTGGAGAGCTGATATCCGACCGACCATAAGTTCAAATCCAAAAGCTATCCTTCATATAAAATTTAATTCCTCCATTCCGAAGGCCTCGACAGCGCTAGCAGGAAGGCAGGATCTACACATCTATCTGCACGGTACTGCACCTCCCAAGTCCGAGTCTTGGGAGGATGTAAATATATACATAAGCATTTTTGCATCGCCGTCTGCTGAGTGCTCATGCATTCCACCCCTCAGCTCAACAAATCAACCAGCACTTGGCTGACCCACCATAACATCAGACTAAACATAAGAAAGGCCCTTCGTTGAAGTTCGTCCACCGGTCCATAAGTTGAGCGTTTTCTTGCTGTGCCGGTCCTTTACTACTCCAAGCTTCCCAGTCGCAATGACCTGACTCTGATTTCACTCTGAGCGTAATGAGTAGTACACCTACAGTTGAATACTTGGTTTCCTGAAGATGTAGGGGCAAGTGGGCCGCAAACAGTAGGCTATTCCATACAGTTATGTCGTCACTGACTCGGACATATCAATCCACTAATTTACCCCGCATTCAACGTGATCGCTGAGTCATGTTCAGTACTAACTATGTTGGATAAGAATTACTAAATCTGCATACATTCACTAAACAGCGCCCATTCGATGGATGTAGCAATCAGGGTTTTTGCGTAGGGTTTCGCACTGCCGAGTCCAATTTGTAAGGTGAATTTTGTGTAAGTACGGTCGTGAGAAACTTGGTGTTTATTTTTGACATTCTCCACTGACGGAACAATATCTCATGGTGCAATGCCACATTCATTGTCGTCGAAGGGCTTATCTATTCCAAATCTACACTATATAAACCGACTACGAATAGGCCCCACTTCTTTCCAACAACCTCCATAGTCGATTCACAATCATAGTATGACGCTCCCCTCAGGTTATTATAAGATTCAAAGCGTCAAAAGTGATGGTTATGTCAAGGGGTTCACACATAAAGGACAGGAAGTTGATATGGCTCAGCCCGAAACTGGGGACAGGGTAGCACAGGTGATTTTGCTTTCTATCAGCACCAGATTGATTCCTTAACCTCACATCTCAGATTTTTCATGTCGTGAAGGAGGACAAGGGCTATGTCATGTCTGGCGATCAAGTCGCTGTTGAGCCTGGAGTTAGCCCTCGTCCAATTGTTCTTTGTTGCACCCTTCTGACTTACGACACTCAATTAGACTATCCTGGCCATGATGTAGTCGTGTGGGGTGGCCATGGTGGAAAATTCCACTGGGCTATCGATCAAGCACGCACCGGGCACTCTGATGGGATTAACAAAAACAACCTGTTTGTGTTGGATTATTTCTTTGCGCATTCCTACTAATAATGTGTTCGTAAAGAATATACGAACACGACAAGTATTGGTTTGACGGAAGTGACATTGGATTCGACCCGACGGTTCGTAACAAATTTCTTAAACTGGAGCGCTTCGTCTCATTCCAATAATTTAGGTGTTCCTGCAGGAGAAGCCTTTTGTGGCCGAATGGAGGTTCATCGAAGTGCACCCTCGCTGAATCGAATGTTGAACTCAATGTTGTAGTTGCACGTACCTAAGTTGAGAAATCATAGCCCATCTGTAAGAATGTTGATTCGTGACTGCCAATGCTTATTGTCATATCTCAAGCTTCGGATGTGGGTGAAATCTCACAATAGCTGCAGTAACAGAGCTGATATCCAACCGACCATACATGTAAGTTCAAATCCAAAGCTATCCTTTATATATACCTTTATAAAAATTAATTCCTCCATTCCGAAGGCCTCGACAGGTCCGAGTCTTGGGAGGGGATGTAAATATATACATAAGTACCAATATATTATAACTAAAACCCATGAGATAAGTATAAGACGCAGTTCCAGCAGCGACGAAAGAAATCAGACACATAAATTACCTGTAAAAGCACAAAGATTCGTCAGTATAGATACACTCTAGATCATTGCCAAAGTCAAAGGAATGTGGGAACTCGGGGTGGGAGGATTTCGACAACAGAAACTCGTTCCTTGACCCATTCGAACGACTCCAGATTCATCGTAAAGTTAGAGTCCAGATAAACCCTCTTCAACGGACGGGCAAAGGTTTCGCGTGCGGAAATAACACGGTGAAGGAGTGGCCTGATCGTGTATGGATCATTGGAAATCGCGAGCGAGGTCAGATTAGGCCAGACTGGCTCTGTGCCACCACTGGTGGGGTCATGCTCTGCCAGGAGGCATTGCAAAAAACAGGTAGAACTAACGCCAGCCAACAACAGCCTCTCCAATCTTGGGAATGCATCGACGGGGTTTCCATGACCTTCAATAAAAGATCCATCAGGGATGCTATCCGCCATATCTACAACCTTAAGTGAGGTAAGCTTCGGGTAGCTCTGGACCCCTCCCTGACGGAAGACCTCAACCACTTTGCACCAACGACTAAACGACAGTTTCTTCAACAATAAGAAGGAAAGTGATGGGACATTGAACATCCGAATGAACAAGTCGAGGTCGAGAGAGTTGTTTGGCGAACCGCGACCGGGGACGACGACAAGTGTCAACAAGCTTGGGATATCCACCACGCGAACCATCTCCTCCCAAGTTACTCCAGGGTCCCTAATCGCTGGTAATGATATCATTGGAACCAAATTAAAAATCGACAGATATTGGAGATTCTTCAGGCTGGCGAAAATCTCTTTCATCTGAGCCAGAGGAGGGAATAACACCCCATTGAGCTCTAGTGCCGTCAACCGAGAGGTTATGGAACACCCGACTGCGCCGAACGCGAGATAAAGGTTCGATGACTTCACCCACAGTGTAGGTTGCATACCGTCCAACTTGGATTGTTCACCTTCTTTCTCTGCAGAACCTTCCCAGGCTTCTGTCCAAACTGCGTCAAGAGCAACAGGTTCCAAACACTTGGACCGAACGAGATAGGAAATAATGGTGCTGGGTTTCTCTGTCTGCACACTGATGCTTTCCTGGAGGACGAGGGTTCGCAACTTCGGGGAGTTGAAGAGTTTCATGAGTTCCACGACATCCTGTGTGAGCCATTCTGAGGTGTAAACCAACAGGCATTCGAGGACTGGCAGATGGATTTGTCCCAGGGCGCTCGACTGACCCCCAGGAAGTGATGTCCGCAACTGTGCCAACACTTCCGCCGGCTTGACATGCAAGGTCAGATATTGTAAGCTTGTCGATTGACCAATCATCTCGTTTAGACGGAAAAGGTTGGGCCAGACACCATATCCACGAATTTCTAGACTCTTGATATTTCGTAAAGTGAAGTCGATGTTCACGAGATCTACGTTTCGGAGAATAAGGTGCTGTAATCGAGGAAGATCATTCTTGAAGGTAGGGGACGGGAGAGCGACACGTTGTTGATTCGAATAGAAGGATATTGCGAGCAAGTTTAGGTAGGGCACAGCAACGTGTTCGAGGAACTTCAAAGCATGGTTATTCATAATCGATAGCGAGAGTCGCCTCCATCGCATGCTGTGGGGCGTCATGGTTCCCATAAACTGCTCCGTCAGGTCCGGGGCCCAAAAACAATTCAAACGGATATCCAATGGGTAAAGTTTCGACCTTTCGAGGTAGGTGGGCAAGATATCGATTTCGTCGAATATGTTTGCTGGTGAAAGATGTACCGAAGCCCACAAGGAGGGTGTCTGTAGGGTTACTTCGCGAAATCGACGGGATATATTGCTTGCAAGTTCGCGAAAGGATCGGTCAGGTAGTCCACTCCTGGTGCAATGGTATCCATGCTCGAGGATGATTGATAAAATCTCATTCGGAATCGTGTCGAATGGCGATGATGCTTCCAGTGAGCAATCGCAAGCACCAGCAACTTCTTCGAGCTTTTCTACAAGCAAGCCCTCCGACTGGTTTGCTTCTTCTGATGTGCTTGGAAGACCCTCTGAGGATGGTGCAAAATAATTAGTCGATCTGATTGGATATGATTGTTAATCTTCATCAATGACAGATGAGCTGAAATTACCGTTGGGTAAGTGGCGTCGTCGGTCCATTCGCCAGAGAAAACGGGGTATAAACGGGGGTCAACGGGACTCTCATTGGCAAAGGATTGGTATATCAGGAAGTGGGATTCGGGACTGGAGAAGTTTTATTTTAGATAGGGGTAGTGGTTGTGTTGATGGATGCCATATGTTTTCAGCCTGAAAGTTGACGTTGAAGTAGAAAGCTCGCTGGCTCGTATAGAAGAAGAAAAAAGAAGGAAAGAAAGGAGATAGTAGGCAAGGTGTAAGGTAACGGGGCACTGGCAACGTGCTATTGTGCTACATTTCGCCAAACACAAACAAATTCAAGTTCAAAGTACCCCTTGGGCCTTGACAACCGCTAGAGGGCTCCGTAATACTCTCAGCTTCATGCCCGACCCTGTTATCCAAGTCATACGTCTGAACTGTCAAAGGGGCAGATACAGGATACAGAGTTGCATCGTAAGTCGGTTGGGAACTTGAACCACTGCTCCACTTTAGACGATGCCAAAGAAACTTAAGGTGCTTCAGCAGGAGCCCCAGTGCATTGGTATTCTCCCATATCGATAGCGTTGCTGTCCTTCATGTTATTTTTTTCCGTGCCTACTACTATATGCGGCTCTGGCGTCTGTGACTTACGGTTGTGATTTTGTTATCAGTTTGGGATCCAAGCAGCAAATTGGGTAGGGTAAACGATTGTGGCACTCGTCTTTTTTTCATCCCCGTTTTTTGTCATCTGCGTCTCCACAGGTCACCTTGTTTCTGACGTTAATTCAACGTTAATTGTGGTTGGCGCCGCACCACTGGATACTGGATTGAATTGCTGTGCACTGGACGATTTCGGTGGGCAAGGAAACTGGAATGTCCTAACATACCCGAGTTGATAGCTGCATAATTTGGGTCGGCATATACCACATAACCCTGAGATTTCTGGAAGGACCATTCCTGGTTACTTGTGATCTGTCAAGAAAATGGTGTTCGTATTACGGGAACCTTCATGTGGCATCCTGGCATAGCTCACTTAACTTCTAGGAATCGTGGGGTCGAAGTTGTCGTGTGATTCATGTTGCCAGGACCGTGGCAGCTCGTAGCCATGTGGCATTGTTCTCGCTCGAATATAAGATTGTCAATTTAAAACGGAAAAGTAACGTGCAAACCGATGACCCTGGTCTATCTAGGACAGGAGGATTATTCCCTCGGAAATTTAAGGTAACGCAGGAGCTTCTGGATCGATATCCTGAATTGTGGACTCGGAGATGAGACACGGATCCGGTATCAGCGGTTCAGCTGCCAATGTAATGCAGCAATCAATTGCTCTCGTGCTTCGTCGGCGTACTTTTGGGAATGTGTTTCAAATATGTCGGCCCTCACTTTTTTCTTATAAGTGATGATTGCGGGGTCGATCATCGGTGATTGTATTAGTTTCCATGAATCCATGATATTGGACTCGGAGCTCCTACTCAGCTGGTTGAGTGGCAATGAAATGAATGTGGTGGAATTGTATTTTATGTCTGATTTCATTTTGGGGGATTCCTGTTTCGGAAGTTACTACCATTTCTGGGCATTAACTTTCCCTGCACACTAAGCAAAAAAAGACATAAGTAGTAATCTAAGTACCACGCGGGAAATTGGTCGATACATGGAGATAAAGTCACGTGCATGATGTTGAAATGCAGTCTTTCTCTTTGCCAGACTCCAGCATCGAGCAGGCTGATTTTGCTTCAACAATGTGGTCACGACTCTATCAGCTTCTTGTTAGCGGAATTTACGTGCAGAGGGGTTAGAATGGTAGGCATGCGCCATCGACATACCCGTGGTAAGTCTTCGCAATGATCAAGTCTAGTTGAGGCTGAAATTTATTTAACGTTTATCTTTTCTTCTTAGGTTGTCCCGATTTGGCTAGGCAGAGCAGTCCACGAAATTATTCGGTGTTGTAAACTCAAGGAACTACATGTTTGTCTGTACCTTCTACCATTCCTCCGAACTAAAACCATTGCAGTGTAACAAGTGTGGAAACCGTTCGAATTCCTCAAGTCACAATTCCGTGACCTCCCGAACACCCTGGTCTCGCTGCCCGTTGCGAGTCTACGTCAGAAAGTTTCACGATCGCGAAGAAGAAAAGTGTACTTAGGTCAACGCCACCTGAGAAGGATTTTGGCTTTGTTTCCCACTGAGAGGCAAGTCATTTATTTTCATGTTGTTCGAAAGGGCGGATTGCCAGAAGGCGCAAGTAGTGTCTTGGCCATTTTTCTCTTATTGATCTTATGTCCGCCATCATCATGCCAGATACTTATCCACTAAGACAGAACTGGTCAACTTGTCTCTTTATCTCCATGCAATCCCAGCACTCGAATAGTTAATTGCCTTCCCGTTTGAGACCACGATCTGAATCGGTCAATGCGGCCGTGTTCCCAAATAGAGCTTTTTTTTTCCAGCATCCAACTCGTGTAACTTACGGAATGGATCCAGAACTTGCTGGTTTTCTTCTGGTTCTCGTGTGGTCTATTCTGGTTGGCTTTGGTCAGACTTGGCCTTCTCAACCTTGATTTTTATCCACGCCTGTGCCTTGCTATATAAAACGCTTTATAATGCATTGCAGCCTTGTTCGTTCCTTGCTTCGTTCACTAATAGTTCGAGTTTTTGCCTGGCCTTGTCTCTCATTCATCCGACACTCCTTTTTTCTCGCTCGTTTATTGAGGAGTTACTTCGTGGGATGCCCACTAGTATCTTGTCTAAGAAAGTCTCTTTGGCTTTCGTTCTCTTCGGAATTGCTAGCTCTGTTAGTTCTGGTATTACAGCGCTCGGTGATTCACTGATATATTTGATTCCTACAGACCTATGCTAGCGATCATTCTTTTCACCTAGGACGCCGTGGTCACCATCTGCAGCGGCGACAAACTATACCCACAACATTACCAGGGACTTGGACGTCTCTGGGATGTGTCATGTAGGCCCCTTTCATGCTGGTCTCTCGATACTCACTGGATTGGTACAAACAAACAGCGATGGTCCTGGCGCACGGGCGCTGACAGGTGCTGCACAGGGTAGCGCGACTAATACCGTCGAATCTTGCATCTCATTTTGCGAGTCTAAAAATTTTGTCTATGCAGGCACTGAATATGGAGTGAGTTGTGATTATGGGAATACTGAGCGACTCTGACCCTGCTGCTTTCTTAGGCTGAATGTTGTGCGTGAACTTTTTCGAAAATTAGTTTGAACCACTCTCTTAAGCACAATATTCAGATTGCGGTAACAGTTTAGCGTCAACGGCAACGAGTGCACCTGCGACTGATTGCAACATGCCATGTTCTGGAAATGCTGAAGAACTATGTGGAGCTGGATGGAGGCTCAACCTCTTCTGGAGTGGCCAATCACCTCCGCCGCCACCTACTATTCCAGCAACGATCGGTAACTGGGTTTCGTTGGGGTGCTACACGTAAGTGATTCAATTGCCAATCCAAATGTGTGTGCAAGAAACAATTTCAAGTGGAGATGCCAATCACGCACGAATTTTCTATGCATCGTAAACCTGTGAATTTGAGACTAATTTTTTTCTTTCCTCTCTCTTTGAACTCGAATTCGGGAATTCGCGCGGCGTTATTTTATCACCACTTACGGCTCATCAGCGATAACGTGAATGGGGTCCGTACATTGCCCGTCGGTACAGCCGCCAGCCCGGTCACCTTAGAAAGCTGTACATCTGCCTGTTTCAATGCCGGCTACAGATTTTCGGGAGCAGAATACTCCGGGTATGCACTTTTTTTCCTTTACATCAAACATATATGCTAATTTGCTTGTAGGGAATGTTACTGTGGCTCAACGATTGCGCCTGGTGCTGGTCCTGCAGCACTCTCGGGCTGTAACATGTTGTGCGCTGGGAACAGTGCAGAATATTGCGGTGGGCCGAATCTCCTGAGTCTATATAACTACACTGGGACTGGCTTGCCAACTTCGGGTGGAGGTGGCGGTGGCGATCCGGTAGGTGTGTCCCCTGTTACCACTGGATTGCCGACAGGATGGGCATACAATGCATGTTGGGTGTAAGTGGGCAGAGACATGTATAAATCTACGTGCTTATTCCATTTATGATTGGACAGGGATAATGCTCACGGCCGTATTTTCAACATTGCTTTGGGAGGAGGTGCTACAAATACCATTGAGTCTTGTGTTTCAGCATGTGCTGCGCAGGGCTATACTATTGCGGGGACAGAGTACGCTGGTCAGTTCGTTTCTGTATATTCTTATTATTAAAGTTAACTTATTCCATGCAGGAGAGTGTTATTGCGGAAACGGACTTGTCAATGGTGCGACAACAGCTCCAGAGGCGGACTGTAATATGGGATGTTCTGGAAAAACGACGTGTGTGGTTTTCATTCCCTTTGACCCACCTTTGCCTGACTTTCTTTTCAGCGAAGCATGTGGGGGTCCCAATCGCCTTTCCGTCTACTCTAATGGCCCTATAACGCCACTTCCCGTTCCGGGCCCACGCACGACTGGATTGCCTGGCCAATGGGAATACAAGGGCTGCTTGCGGTTAGTACAATTATGTGAAACCTTGAACTTGGTGTGTCATACCTTTTTAGCGAACCTGCAACCACCAAGATGTTCCCATACGAAATTATCTGGCCAACCAATAACACTGCCTTGGCGTGCGTCACCCAATGTGGTGCTTTCGGTTTCTCTGCGGCAGGTGTCGAGGTAAGCAATTGTATATGTCATTCAACACGATCGAGCGCTAATTTGAAACTTTTTTTGAAAATGTAGTATGGCCAGGAATGTTGTGAGTAATTCCCCAAACAAACTTCATGGAGATGATTTATATTGGACTTAGACTGTGGTGATGTTTCCGATGTTACCAAAAACGGAGGTGTTTTCGGTGAAGAGTCTGAATGTACCATACCTTGTCCTGGAGACCCCACCACCATTTGTGGGGCTGGCAATCGCTTGTCTACGTACTACTGGAATGGCGTCATGAATAACTGGCATACTCCTGCCAACAAAGGACATTATGAGGTTTGTCAGCTTACTACTATCCACTTGGCGGCGACCTAACCTTCACCTTTCTTAACAGTTTTTCGGTGTGTCGGGCGTCATTTGCTCTAACGGTTCAAATGTTCATGACTGATCCTCTTGTTCCGTAGTCCCGGGAGTCTTGGTACCCTTGATTGCCACTGTCGGTCTTAACAATAAGGTTACTTTCCTCGAGAAGGCTGGTACAGGGTATGTTTATCAACCTATTCGAATATTACCATATATTCCGTTTCCCTAGGTTTCCGAATACTACAGGTGCATACGAATTAGATTTGAGTCTGGCAAATGACTTCAATCACGCATGGCGCGAAATGCATGTCAAGACTGATGTCTTCTGTGCCGGGAGTATCATCCTTCCCGACAAAAAAGGTCGTCAAATCAACGTTGGGGGATGGTCCTTGGATTCTACTTTCGGTGTTCGTTTGTACACGCCTGATGGTTCTCCAGGTGTGAATGGGACAAATGACTGGGAAGAGAACTTCAACCTACTGTCGCTCCAGGTCAGTCTACTAAATTGTTACCTGACATCTCTAATCCCGCTAACAGCGAGGACGATGGTATCCGACTGCGTCTATTCTTGCTAATGGATCCATCCTTGTCATTGGTGGCGAGACTGGCAGTAACGCACCACCCCAGCCAAATCTGGAAATTCTTCCCAAGCCTGTAGGCGGTGATACCGTCGTTAATCTGGAATGGCTTGCTCGCACCGACCCCAACAACCTGTATCCGTTCGTAATTATCCTCCCGTCTCAGAACATTTTTGTTGGTATGTTAGCATACCGGAACGAACATCATGCATTGTTTATTAACTTGTTCAATCTGCAGCCTATTATAATGAAGCCAGAATTCTGGAGCCTACCACATTCACGACCATAAAAACTTTGCCCAATATGCCAGGAGCTGTGAATGATTGTGAGGCTAACTCTGTGGAACAAGTGTGGAATATTACTGACCCCCACATAGTCACCGCTGGTCGCACTTATCCATTGGAAGGAGCCGCTGTTCCTCTTCCACAACACTCCCCATACACGGATCCTCTCCAAGTCCTTATTTGTGGCGGTTCGACAATTGGTGGTGGTTTTGCCCTCGACAACTGCGTTACAACGGCTCCTGAGGCTGCAAATCCCACTTGGACACTCGAGAGAATGGTATAGCTCCAAACAGTTTCTGTGTAAATCATATCATTTACCCCATGACTTTAGCCCTCGAGACGTGTTATGCCTTGCATGGTGTCTATGCCTGACGGTACGGTCATGATCATGAATGGCGCACACCATGGCGCTGCTGGCTTTGGTTTAGCAGAAGATCCGAATTTGAATGCCATACTTTATGATCCCACCCAGCCCATTGGTTCACGGTTCTCCATTCTTAGCGATACCATTGTCGCTCGCATGTACCATTCAGAGGCCACACTACTTCCGGATGGACGTGTCCTCGTTTCTGGCTCTGACCCTCAGACATTCTTTCCCGATGGTACTGCCAAGTACCCAGAAGAATTCCGAATTGAGGTTAAACACTGTTTTCTGAAGAAATGTATACTTTCTAACTCCCTCATTTGATTAGGTTTACATCCCACCCTACCTCAGTCAAGGCTTCACGCAACCCACCTTCACACTCCCAGTCAATGACTGGGCTTATTTCGGGACTTATACCATCACTAATGTCCATCTCTTCCAGGGAGGTCCGATACGTGTTTCGCTCGTTGCGGCCACTTCAAGCACACATGGAAACACAATGGGTGCAAGAACGATCTTCCCTGCCTTCTCTTGCGCAGGGAATGTATGCACTATCACTGCTCCTCCAAATGCTGGTGTCTCTCCGCCTGGCTGGCATCAACTCTTCATTCTTGATGGGCCAACGCCCTCTCATTCTCAGTGGGTGCGTATTGGAGGAGACCCCAGTCAGATCGGAAACTGGCCCAACATTGCTGGATTCACGACCCCCGGTGTCTAGATAGAGTAGTCTTTGGTTTCGATTTCTTTTTTCTTGTATGGGCTCTTAGGCAGTTTGGCAAAAAATGTGATATATACCCAGAATTGCTCATACGACGTCGGAATTTGTTCAGTCAGATGAGGCGACATAGACCAAGAAACGGGTCCGTTACATATGCCTTCCCAAGAGACGCGATAACCTCGTCTTCAAGAATCAGACGTAAACTGCAGACTTCCGCCGTTTGTCCTTGACTGGAAACTTAGAACATGTTTGAATTCTATGATGACGGTGATGAAAATGGCTTGGAAATTACAATCTAGGCTATAAACGTAAATTGCAAGTCCACGTCCATCATACCACCATCGTCTCCATCTCCTTTCTTTACTCTCTGAGCCTTTCGGGCTCTTTTCGCCTCCCTTTTCAACACTCTCCTATTTAATGGACTGTACTTCCCCATCCGGCGTTGAACATGCTCCTCTGGCATTGAGTCATACGAAGGTACGTCCTTCGACCTTCGCTGTCTCTTGGGTTGCCGAGTATGTCGTGAGGCCGCTTCCGATTCTGCAGTCAATAAGTTGCCATAAGCTGGGGTGGACATTTCTGAAGGTGAGCGTGATCTCTTCCTTGGGATGAGATGCTTCAAATCGTCACTTTCCATAGGCACGCCTTCTTTGACACCATCCATCTCGTCGGGATCTTCGATAGCATCCCAGAATACCTCACCATCCTCGTCAACCATTCCCATCGGCTGGTCGTCCACATCCACTCTACCTGCAAAAGCCCCAGCGTCAGCTGTTCCAAAGAGCCCTTCCAGTTCGAAGGGCTTTGAGAACTCCGTGAGAATCTGCGCCTGCCCCACATTCTCTCCACCAGGTGCGATGGTGGCTGCGGTAGTACCAGTTGACGGAACTGCGATACATTGTAAATAATGAGCGCTTTCAGCGTGAGAGGGGTGTTACAAACCTGTTGACGGAATCATACAAGGATGGAGAGAAGGGGGTTCTGAGAAATATGGGATTTTCTGTTGGTTCCAGTCGGTAAGAACATGTCTTGCAGTAGAGTTTAGGTCTGGTGTTCCGCCCTACGATTTATTTGTCAATGCAAGCAATAACAAGATTCGAAAGGAAAAACCTTCAAAAGTCTTCCACTGGTCATGGCTAACATCGTCAAGAACTCGAGAGTGGACGAAAATTCGGGTAAATTATAGATTCTTTGCAGTGTGGTCGAGGGCGTGCGCACACAGATTTCTTCGACTTGAAGGAACGATGAATCAAACGGAAAACACAAATTTGCAAAAAAGCTCACCGACAGATATCGGATCTTCGACATCCTCCACCTTAACCACATTCCGTAATAGGACGTTATTCTTTTTTCTTCCCTTTCCGATGTCCAAGTCATCGTCATCAAAGACGACACCAGGCGAGTCAATGACCTTGATACCACGTTCTAGTTGGATGTGCTGGAGATGTTTCGTATGGCCAGGTTGGGCTGCTACCGCGCAAACCTAAAATGACGTTGTAAGAGTTATGGTTAAAGAAATCTGAATTCACACACACCTTGCTCCTCCTCAAACTGTTGATCAGGCTACTTTTGCCAACATTTGGATAACCTACGACACCGATAGTGATACTTCTTGCCATGGGTTTGTAACCTTTGAGTAACCTCAACAAAGCGGGTGTAGTTGACGAGGAGATATTTGTTCGCTGCTGGGAGGCAGATGAGAGGAAAGGGAGCGTAGGGGTAGAATGACGTAGATACTTGAGCCATGCCTGAGCATTAGAACGGGGAACTAGATCTGTGCAAGAGTAAACGGCTAATCTTCAGCATGAGTTGCTGATTTCCCTCACCAATCTTATTGAGCACGAAAACCAATTTCTTGCCCTCAGCTTCTCGTCTTCGTACCTCGTCCTCCACCAATCGGCTTCTACAACCCTCTGGGTCGCGTGCATCCAAAACTAGAATGAGGATATCACTTTCATCCACTACCTTATGCAATGTTTGCAAATAATGTTTCCTTATTTGCTCTTTCGTTTTCTGTAGAAGCGACTTTGATGACGATGGACTTCCAGTTTCCGGCTCGTAAGGCGAAGCTGCAGCTATGGTGGCTAGTGTTGACAGCGACGGTTCGGAAGTCATAGGTGAATCTGGGTCACCATATTTATTACTAGAGATCAACTGCAATGCGATTTAGGATAACTAGTTTTCGCCTGGATACCACATTACCTTGGATTTCTTGTGTGCATTCTGGAGCTTGACTTTGAGATCAGGTAACCGGGGGATTCCAGGATCTTTTCTCAGTTCTTTCAAAGGAAAACATGAGAATGTGCGTTTCTTTTTCACAAAGCTTGGGGACATACTTGACTTGACTGGAACATCTGATTTTTTCAGGGCTTCTGTCAGATTTTATGAGTTCCTTGAGTTGCATTTAATGATTGAAGGCTTACTGGATCTGCCCATGACTGAAGGACACGGGAGACACTGGCACACATGAGAGATTTTGCAAAATTACGTAATACTTCAATTAGTGATTATGTAAGGTGTATCTAAACATTACATTATTTGCAGTGGATAGAAAGAAATGGGCGTACGACATGTACACCCACTTTTCTCGTCTTCGTGGTTGTTTGTCCGGGACTCCGGGACTTGGTGTTGTGGATGTGGGAGGCGTAACAGGCCTCCGTCCCTCGGAATTCAGGACGGAGGGGTCATGGTGGGTGTAGTAAGTAGAATACGAATTAAAAATTTAAAAAAGTAGCACCTGCCTTGACCTCTGCACCTGGTTGTTCCAACTGACGCGGTCGTGGGGTGATGCCGTAACGGTGGGATGGTGGGTGACCGGTGAGCGCTTGAACTTCAATTTAGAACTCCGCTCGAAATGGCATCAACGCGTCTCGATGCCACCTGTCATTTCCACCACCATCGCCACCACCACAGCGCCTCAGCGGACAACGGAGATTGGGCAGGGAGAGAGGAATGGGTAGAACTCCATACCGGGTATGTATTTCATTACAAACGGCGCTAATTTAAAACATCTACAGACTACTCTTCAACAATGAGGGTCCCCTCCTCGTTCTGTTAAATACCTCCCATACGCGTTCGACGTGGCAAGAAGGGCCGCCGGCTAACCCCTCTTTGTCACACCAAGAACATCTTCCCCGACACCTTTGACGTGGCGCTCCCTTCATGTCACAAAAGGGTCACGGTCAACCCTTGGCTCGTCAATAACAATGCCCCTTGCTTCCTCGCCTACACGGGGAGATGTTTTTTTATGTAGTCTATTTTATGATTAGATATACATAATATTACAAAACCCGCTAGAAAACTCGTCCGGAAGCTCGTTTGGTCACAACCCGGTGTTGGGAATCCATCACGCCGAACAGCTGGACCGTTGACCATCAGTCGGCAGCCATCCTCGGCTGGTCCAAAAGTAGGCAGGTTTGCCATAAGCGTTTAAGTAGGTTGGGCATATAATGTCACCGGGTGTGTTAAAACTCATAATATTCTAGTTGAAGGTTGCTTGAAGGAGATGGTTAGCACGAGTTTGGCACAAGTTGGACGTTTTATTCAAAATCGGCATAAATTATCATTACATAACATTGTTTTCTCTTTAGACTCTAGACAATTCATGGGATTTGTAACTGATGGCGAGTTTATGAAGATGTCTGCATAATCTGTGCAGGACTCTGGATAGGTTCACGGACGAGCAAGCAACGAGCAAGTTACTCCACATGGTCCCGAAAATTGGAGCAGTGTCAGACTGGAAGGGGACGATGATCTCAGTCTAGCGAACATGCTGATTCAATGAGCCAGAAGGCCCAGAACACGGTGGTAAGAATGGGAGCGGAACTGCCAGTGGTGGTAATAATTTATAAAGCGTCCAGCAATAACAACCAGCGAACGTATATGAGGAACCTTGGTATGAGGACGTCCTTTTGACCTTGGGGTAAATCAACGAGAAGGGCGAGCGTGATGAGTTGGTCAAGCGGGAAGGCTACTGTTGTTTTACCTAGCGAATGGAGTGATGACGTTGAAATGATAAGGCCTGGACCTGAAATTGAGCTTAATTCTGAGGACTTGGCTCGGAGAAGAATTGTGCTATTTTCTTGCTGCGACATTTACGATATCAATGCCGAGCATATTATTATTAAGTACGATCTCCGAAACATACAAGTTCAGATCTCAAATCAATACTGAAAACAAGTCATTATTTACCTACAAACACCTTGAATGCTTCATAGCACTTAAGGATTTCAAGACGATTGTCCAGGGGCTTCATTCCTTCGTAGCGGCGACGAGCAGGAACAGGATTATAACAATAGCTGACGCAGGTTTCGCATGGAGGATAGGTTCCAGCGTAAATATGAGACGACAGTGTCTCAGTGACCGGGATTTTGAAGAAAGAAGGCGACGTGCCGGCCATGACGACGCCAGGAATGACCTAGGGGGACAAGCTCTGAGAAGAGCCTGAGCATATTCACGAAATGACTTGCCTTTTCCGCCAAGGGAGGGAGTTTATCCTTTTCCCTCTGCAAATTGTTTTGGTTAAAGGCCGCAACCGCCGCTGCTACTAACTGTATTCGTGCATGGTAGATTCCCTCAAGCACTGTCATCTTGTCCTCCTGGGCAACAAGAAGGATTTCGTTCTGAGACAAATCAACAATACAGACATCGGAGTTGAGGCGCTTGGGTTCGCCAGAAATGACGAGAGGGAGATCCATCCACTGGAATGCAATTCGGTCTTTATCAAGATAACCAAGAACTTCAAAAAGTTCGGCCGTAAACTGAGCGACACGGATAATTGGCGGGGGCATCATTACAAGATAATCAAGCGATTCGATCAACTCTCTGTTGCAATCTTGCTGCATAGCCTTAGCGTCGACATTGCTTAGCAGCTCTTGATCGACCGAGGGCTGTGGCAACTCCTGTGCAAAAGATCATTAAAGTATTTTGTATTTTCAAG
>Ga0307517_10000824_pt1 | contig 53295 bp, 49 predicted proteins | sample 23_EM_MG_FD_194515 | JGI IMG/M metagenome (GOLD analysis project Ga0307517, IMG submission 194515) | Populus trichocarpa ectomycorrhiza microbial communities from riparian zone in the Pacific Northwest, United States - 23_EM | ecosystem: Host-associated > Plants > Roots > Unclassified | place... | reverse complement strand
CAATTGCTTGGCAGGCCTGGTCAGACCAGTCTTGGTCAAGTCGGTTTCCATAATCCTGACTGTCCAGTCGGTCTGATTTCCACCATTGGACTAGACTTGACTTTCGACCTGACTAGCTAGTCCAGTCTAGTCTTCCGCCGACCATTCGGAACCCTGCTTGCACAACCCTACTGCATTACAATCCCGAGGTAAGCCAACTCAAACCTTCTATCCCGCAGTACATCTGGAAAGTGGGGAAGTTCTCTTCACTAACAGCATCGCAGCTAACGGTAAAGATAGGAGCACGGTAGATATATCCACAATAAAGTTCTCCTATCCTTCCATTGGCCACCACACATGCCCTGCTATTGCATATATGTCTCCCATTCCCCTTGCTCACTCCTGAGCTAACAAAGGAAAGACAAACTTCCACTGTTCACACCCTCCCGAGATATGACCTTCATGCGTCCTACTCATTCCAGCTTCCCTTATAGCTTTCCCGACTAACGCATCATCCAAAACTCAAGAGCATTTCTACAGCCTGTTGGCGACACTCTGATGGCAGCTCGCTCACGACCCAATGATGACTGGGGTAGCGTAGGTAACGGCGCGAAGTCCAGGAGAAAAGCACGTAAGTGTTGGTTGTGGTATGTGTGATGTTCGATGTACAATACAGGAAGCTCTCTGCTGGTAGCTCAGACTTAAATACAGAAGAGAGCGCACAAACGCACTAAACAGGAAAAACCCACATATCGGGAAAAATTCACAAGTGGCAGTCACGACCCTAAACCGGTCGTACCCCAAACTAACCATCATACCCTAACGACTATGGGATTCTAGCTCTCACAGCCCACATGCCCTCCCAAAAGCCAAAGCACAGCTCCGAAGCCAAAAGGGGTTCCCAAAAACAGAGCCCATGCCCAATGCTATCTAAACAGTGAAGCGACTATCGCGATATACCGAGCATGCCCAGCAGCATCTCACGATTTCCAACAGCCGCCCCCATAATACTACTTTCCAGCGCAGCGCCCTACACTTTGCCCCCGGCACACTGAACATCCACCTTTACCCACCCCTTACATTCCTGTCCCTAGCTGCACTCGCAAATTGGTTGGGAAGGCCTCGCCTGCGCAGGGTGTCAGCATGCGGAGCCGCCATCTCCGCGCAGCCCGAACCTGTGCGCAGGACGTAGTCCTGGCTAGTGTTAAAGCTGCCGCTGACGAGCACAAGATGTCTGCAGCCTCTTGGGTAACTAAGGCCCTCGTGCACCCTAGGAGGCCGTAGGCATCCCCCGTGGAGGCATCCGGGAGTCTCGTCTTCATAACGAACTTCACACCCACGTACAGTAACACCCTCGGCCGGCTGGAGGCTACAAAGCTTGTTTGGAAGTGGGCCCTGTATATCTTTGCCATGTTTGATCTCAATGGGGGACAGAGGAAATGGGCGCGGGGAAGATACCTAGGCACATGCTGGAATGATCTCACTCTGAGTGGTGGGCGAAGCGGGCTGCTGGATGTGCTGTAGAAGTTGGCCTTTTCAGGCTCCGGGGATTTTCTCGTATTGACCATGCTACCTGGGTAGATACGGTGAATTAAGAGTGCTGTTAGAACAGCTACTAGTATGGCAAATTTGATTGGATATCTGGGCGAGGTTCGGGGTGGTACGAGTGATTATTCTAAGGCATGTATTGCCGAGATTAGGGGTGGTTGAGGATGTTGTTGATGGGACGGATTGCGGATAGGGTGTTGGAAGCGGCTCGGCATACTAAAGTTATTGTCCCCATAGTTACGGTAAAAGGTTTCGGGGAGCCTTTTTGGTGCGATCCATCCACTGGAAGAAATACAGAAGTTAAAAGGACTGCGCGGGAGCACGGATAACCGGAGTCTTTGTAGAGCACGTCTTTCCCCATCACGGGAGTACACCAGGGAATAGGGCATGGATGGAGGTAGGTCGATATGTCTGACGATCGATGGAAGAACCCTGGAGGCGCTCATTATGTCTTACACATACCCCCGCCCCCACCGTCGCGATAATGACAAGACAAGACAGGGCCAACCTCCCCACTCATCCCAAAGTCGTACTACCATTGAACCCCCGTCGCACGGTGTCCAAAATCGGTGACACCCCATACACCAACCGGGAGGGTTTGTGAATCGATTTGTCGCAATGAGATTTGTAAAAACCGCTTTTCTCTAGTGAGTTTTTAGTTGGAATGATACGTACCTGTATAGAAGCGAAGTGCGATCATGAGCCGTTTCAAGAGTTCGCTTCTCTTGAGCTACACATACCAGATTTTCACCAGATACATACTATGCTGTCCGCTTGGTCGCAGTGTCTCGAACCGTCCTGGGGCTCCACAAGGCGCCGGGATAATACCGAGAGGAATGGACGGTCGGGATCATGCGGGGGGACTATAGGGGGTATCAAGACATGGTGGGGTGTAGGAAAGGACTATATGGTATGGGGAAGGACTACGGAGGGTGGCCACAGAAGGCAAGGTATTAAGGATGACAGCCTTGTGCTGGCAAGTAAAAAATGAGTGATATATTATGGTGCGAGGTAACCACCACTGTAAAGGATATTCCTGCAGAAAAGAGGAAAAAGTTCAATAGATATCAGGTGCTCCGAGTATGAAGATCGGACTGAGCCAATTCTTTCCTCTTCAAGCCTTATTTTCTTTTTCGGATACTTCTATAGTTCTTTCGCTTCAATATATTGGTGATTTCAGGACAATGGCAGGGCAGCAATACTAGAGAAGCTGACTCTCAGCAGAATAGAGGAATTTTTCGGGAGACTTGTCGAGATGAAATTGTGAACTAGAGGTGGCTGGGTGTATCGGCGGAAAATATGTGACTGTAAAACTCCATAGGGTGCTGCCGGGCCAGGTGGGGCGTCCCGCTTACCTCGGTCTGCTTTAGTCCGCCCAGGGAGTACAAAGCGGATGGACTGGATAGTTCGGAATACTGCTTGGTCGTAACTACTCGCCGTCCCGATCACTACCAGTATTGGAAATGCGGCTCGCCATACTCTCCTGATATCTCCTTTGTTCTTTAGATAGCTTACGAGGACGTGCTTCTTTGTAGCTTCGGAAATGGGCTTAGAATTCTGGCTGGTGTTTTGGCTTCGGGCATATGTGTTTGTGAAAATCATTTCGAATGCAGGAATGATCGCGAGTTTTGGGACCATGCATCTATAGGGAGAGATGGGAGAAAGACAGGCGAAAAGTGGGAACGCTGTAGGGCCAGCGTGAAAGAGCTGGAAGCCCAGAGACAATGCTAGTGTTTGCTTTTCTTTTGTTAGCATTGGAGTATGGAAAGTGAAAGGGTGACACACCTGGCTCATGGGAGGATAGGAGGACTTTATGATGACATATACTCCTGTTTTTACCTTAGGTGTTGTTGAAGGAGTGGTCATTGAGCGTGAGCCTGAGGTTGTTGTTTGCTTTTTGTGAAAATATTTTTCCGCCCCTGAAGCGCGCGATCAGTTTCGTTGCGAGTTGGTCGGCATTGTTTCACCACTTGCCACTCGCCGTATCTTGTTTCGCCGTGTATTGTTTCGCCATCGAGGTCCAAAAACCAGTATGCCATGGCAAATCTAGACATCCCTCCTCGTGTGCCCGTTTTAGGACAATGTCTGTTATTACGATCATTCCTATGCCATCATATAATATTGCAAGCAGTGTTAGAACAGCTTTCGATACCAAACTAATCAACCCAACTCTCCTAAGCCTAGGTTCATGATTGGAAATCTTCTTCTTTGATGGAATACCCAATTCCCCAGGAGAAACAATCTTATCATCATCAGCCCTAACCCTTACCCGTCTTCATGTCACCCCTCAACTATTAAAAGCACAAAAGGCAAGATTCCATCCTCATACAACTTTCCAGGTTTTACTTCGGGTGCTTGCACTTGTCATACCTGCCATTCCCCAACTTCACAATTTCTCACTCGATTCAGAATAAGGCACCTACCACTGGATATATCGTCTCACGTTCTCCACAGACAAGATTTCTGTCTAATGTGTTGCCCCCCCCCCCCATATCTCGCTCCTCCATATTAAGCCGCGTTCAGTTGGGCGATGGGGCGGCTTTGGTTTGGTCCAGGTCATTCTGTGGCTCTTTTGCATAAGCCGGGTCTCACTGTCCCATTCATCTGTGGGGGTGTATACCGGCCTAGCTAGTTTACATAGTAATAGAAAAATTGGTAGTTGGTGAAAAGCGGTTAGAGCAAGGAGGAAATTGGCGGGTAGGTATAGGGATTTGTGTTAGTAGGAGAGATCGTGGTAGAACAAATAAATAATTTACAGCTGGACACAGATCATTCGTTTGCGTTTATCCCGACATGGGGTGGCAGCTACTGAGCCGTGGTCATCCGAGCCATGGATACCGAGGATGTATAACTAGTAAGGCTATTGCGATAACCACACAACCACTCTACTTCTGCTTTCCATACTTCTACCACCAACCAGGGCCCATATCCGAACCGTGTGGGTGGCCGATGGGTTTTGGTTTTTGGGGCCTTCACGGAAAATACCGGCGCAATATGGCGTATTATAGATCACCGCTGTATTGTATCAATATGGAGAAAACTCAAATTTCCGGCACAATCTGTAGTGGTGGGTTTGAGGAGGGGGGATGAAATTATAGTCCATTAGGTTGCTTCCCTTGCTCTAATGTAATGTTTCTACTTGAGCGCCGCATAGCTGGGAATAACCTACGAGATGGGTCAAGTAGGTGCAATCTAACTTATTTCTCCTAGGAGGAATTCAGAAGGGTGTCAATAGAATGGGGGTATTTTTGGGTGCGGATGAGGGACTGGAGCGCTAATTGAGATAATGCCGTCTCGAGGTCGTGGTGCCTGGGGCCAATTCTCTTGTTCATGGTGGCTCCTGGAACGCTTACCCTAGGTTCTGACCTAGTGGAGAGAAAATTCTATGTGTAGTTTATCTATCTATCGCTATCAAGGGAAAGAAAAGAGGAAATAGATACATAATGGGGGGTTGAAAAGTGGGAGATTTTCTATGAAAGGATCTATTCGATAGGGGAATTGTGATCAAGATAAATAATGAGAGTCAAAATACGGAATAGTGGTCTGGTGTGTACGGTAAACAGAACAGACCTTCATTTCTAAACATTAGCAGATACCAGAAGGTTTCAAAGGGGTATGTCTACATACATTTGGTATTCCAGCCGATGGCGGCGGTGGAGAATCTCGGGGTCGTGTTCTGGGACTGATGTGAAAGACCTATGAAAGATGATGATTGCTGTGACAGCCCAGACCAGGACGGCCGGAGCTGAGAGAGGCTAGCACTAGAGAACGAGGAACCCCACAGGATTTAGGCGTATCCAATTAAATGTCATGCGACTGTACCGCAGGAGAGGTCTTTAACAGGAGATGGCTGCACGTTAGAGATTTGCACAGACACCGGGGGTTTTGGCGGCTCCTGTGTCCCCTCCCAGAAGAGTGAAAGAGTGGTGCACCGCCGTGGTGATCTGGACTATGGGGTCGACACTGTCCTGTCGTAGTAATAGTTCGCTCATATCCACGGGCGGTTTTTTAATAGAATGGTGTTCAACCACTCTCATCTAGAGGATTAGGATCAACATGATCCTGTTTTCGCAATAAATTGGCAACTCTTGCGTGGCCCTTCATAATAGACCACCTGAGTGGTGTTCGCTGATACTTATCGGGGCGATTGGGGTCGATATCCCCTCGCCCAAGCAAGAACTTGACCAGGGGTTCGTGTCCTTCAATTGCAGCCTATGGAAGAGTATTCGGCCATTCTTATTAGGGCGATTGGGGTCAACATTTTCTCGCTCCAGCAATAATTTGACCACTCCGTCATGTCCTTTGAATGCAGCGCATCCGAGTGGTGTCTGATCATTACCATTAGGTCGATTGGGGTCGACATCTTCCCGTTCTAGCAATAACTTTACCACTGCTGCATGTCCTTTGGATGCAGCGCACGCGAGTGGTCCATAACCACCCTGATCTTGGCGATTAGGGTCGACATCTTCCCGTTCCAGCAATAACTTGACCACTCCTTCGTGCCCCTTAAAAGCAGCGCATCCGAGTGGTGTTTGATCATGATTATTTGGTCGGTTGGGGTCGACATCTTCCCGTTCTAGCAATAACTTTACCACTGCTGCATGTCCTTTGGATGCAGCGCACGCGAGTGGTACATAGCCATCTTGATCTTGGCGATTAGGGTCGACATCTTCCCGTTCCAGCAATAACTTGACCACTCCTTCGTGCCCCTTAAAAGCAGCACATCCGAGTGGTGTTTGATCATGATTATTTGGTCGGTTGGGGTCGACATCTTCCCGTTCTAGCAATAACTTTACCACTGCTGCATGTCCTTTGGATGCAGCGCACGCGAGTGGTCCATAACCATCCTGATCTTGGCGATTAGGGTCGACATCTTCCCGTTCCAGCAATAACTTGACCACTCCTTCGTGCCCCTTAAAAGCAGCGCATCCGAGTGGTGTTTGATCATGATTATTTGGTCGGTTGGGGTCGACATCTTCCCGTCCCAGCAATAACTTGACCACTACTTCATGTCCTTGGGATGCAGCCCACCCGAGTGGTCCACAACCATCCTGATCTTGGCGATTAGGGTCGACATCTTCCCGTTCCAGCAATAACTTGACCACACGTTCGTGCCCCTCAAGAGCTGCGCACCCGAGAGGTCCATAACCAACCTTATCTTGGCGATTAGGGTCGACATCTTCCCGTTCCAGCAATAACTTGACCACTCCTTCATGTCCGCTGAATGCGGCGTGCCGAAGTGGTCCATTACCATACTTATCTTGGCAATTAGGGTCGACATCTTCCCGTTCCAGCAATAACTTGACCACTACTTCATGTCCTTGGGATGCAGCCCACCCGAGTGGCCCATAGCCATCCCTATCTGGGTGGTTAGGGTCGACATCCTCCCATTCCAGCAATAACTTGACCACTTCTTCGTGTCCCTCGATAGCAGCCCACCCGAGTGGTCCAAGATCATTCTGGTCTGGGTGGTTGGGGTCGACATTTCCCCGTTCGAGAAATACTTTGACCACTCCTTCGTGTCCCCCGATAGCAGCCCACCCAAGTGGTGTTCGATCATACGTATCAGAGCGATTGGGGTCGATATTTTCTCGCTCAAGCAATAACTTGACCACACGTTCGTGTCCCTCAAGAGCAGCCCACCCGAGTGGTGTTCGATCATCCTTATCAGGGCAATTGGGGTCGACATTGTTCCTCTCCAGTAGTATCTTGACCACTTCCTCATGCCCACTCCGGACCGCCCATGCTAGTGGCGTGCTACCTCCACAATCTTGTTGGTCGACCTTGTAACCTTCACCATTTATCAATACAGTGACAAGTTCAACAATCCCGAAGAATGATGCGCAGTGCAGCCCAGAGAAGAGCGGGGAATTCGTGATGCCTTCAATATATCCAGACTGCAGTACCTGCTCCAGAAGTGCTACAGCCGATATGTGATCTTCGTACTGGTTTAGGAGTTGCAGCGCAATTGTCTTCGCGTGGTCTGAGAGATCCCTATTCGCATGTGTTCCCCAGTATCTTGAGGAGTATTTGAGGAATGGCATGCTTCCACGATCTGCGAGAGAATGGGATGTAACTTGTTGCGAATTTAGGTAGGTTAGGCAGGTTTCTGCAAGTACCGAGTGAGGTTTGTTGAAGAGACCTAGATAATTACAGAGGTACTCTTGGACCGTATAGTGGATTAACCGTACAGTCGAAGCCTCCGCATCCACTGTGATCAGGCCTTGGCAGCAGTCTAACAATGTGCCTATCGAAGGAACATTCTCCTGGTCAAAATCCGTTTCCCCTATCTCCACTGCCAGCGCATGGACCAGCTCGTCCACGTGTAACGGCCGTTCCGAATGACAGATCCAGGTCAGGGTGGCCATCGCGAGATTTGCATTTTCCTCGTCCTGAGCCTTTATGCGCTCCAGTGTTGCACTATATGCGTCCCCTGACCCTACTCCATCTTTTATTGCCTTTAGTGTCTTCCTCCGCCGAGCAAGGGTGGTACCTCGCAGGATTGCTTCGATGTGGAGAGAGGCTAGCAGGAATCTAGGTTTAAATATGTCAGCTATGAATTTAGGGCAGCGCTGCCTTTAGCCTTGCTCCTACATACGTTTCTGAACTTATCGCGGGAATGCTCTTCATTATGTCGCCCTCCAATGTACTGCTCATTCTAGTTGGGGCTGTGTCCTTTCTGAGTTTTTCGCGGAGAAACCCAAGCACCCCATCTTCCGTAGCCCGTATAAACAGAAAGGTTGCCGCGCCACCCAACTGCTTCTCCACCTCGCTCCGCACATGTGGTCTTCCCGTCATAAATAAGCTGGTGTTCGGAGACCCTTGCAGTATCTGGCCTAATGATTCAAGAACCACCATTCGATACTCTGGCACACATTCATCAAGTGCATCAACACATATGAATGTGCGCCTCGTGGCTGCAATCGTCCGGAACATCTCCAAAATTCCCGAAACTTGTAGCCCCCTGCCCCCAATCACCTTTTTCTCCTTTCGAAAACCACTGTCTATCGCCTCCGGAATTTCCCCCTCTCCGTTAACCATCTGTCTCAGCAGGGAGCCAAGCATATTGACCGGCGACTGCTCATTCCGCGCAGCAAAGTCGAAGTAAAAACACGTAACGGTGGTTTCTCCTTCGACTGCTTCATCGCACAGCTCATCTATAACTAGTGATCTGTCATCGCAACCTATTAGCAATAGTACTCTTTGATTCCCCACAACAATACATGCTCTCGTACACAATATAGCTCTTTCCCACTCCCGGATTACCGTCGCAAAATAAGGTCGGATGGTAGGATCCATCCTCCCTACTCCCATCGCGCCAGCGCCTAAACTCTTCAGTTTCTAGCACCCAGGCACCTATACTGTCGACCCTCCGGGCTCCGATGTCCCGATGCCGCACCCGTGGTTCTAACGGAGATAGCCATGCCAGTATTTCGGATCTATCATCGGGGGTAGTGTAATTAAAGGTGTTCCCAATATTGAAAGAGTTATTGTTATTGTTGAAAGCTTGTGTCATTTTCACTTTTCGCCTCTTTGAATGCTGCTGAAAACAAGATGTTGATTAGCTTGGGGTTCGTGAACGAAATCTGCAGAAAACAAGGAAGAGCGGGGTCGATAAAGATAAAGCCTTGCGCCCATTGATAACCCTGCTCACAATCACGGGACCCGAAACTCGTTACACAAAGGACCGGGAACTAATTTTTTCCGCGACGCCGAGGAGATTCACAAGTACCGGTATTGGTACTGTGCAGGTAGTAACCTTATGTCGAACCTCTCTAATCTTAACCTTTTTCTTCTTCTTTTGATACATTCCCAGGGAGTAGAAATCCGGGACAATGGTACTAGTGGTATAGTCCAAAACGGTTTCCATTATCTATCCGTGAAACCATAAACTTTTACCCGAGAATCAAGTTCTACTCTCCGGTACTTGACGAGTACTAGTACTAAAAGTGGCCGATTAACTGGGTGGGCGCCAAGAAACTTATCCGGTATCATATTATTATGGTAAGGAAACATAAGACAGAATTAAGGGGAGACAGGAAGCATTTTGGAGCATTCTTTACACGCCTGACTGAGCGAAAGCGACGAAGTTCGATGCACTTAGGGCTTAACACCTGAAAACTTAGGGCTCGTTAACTCGAGTATCATACCTACGCGAGTAGACTGCCCTTCAGCAGCCGAGGCGGCACCGACTGCCCAGGGGGGTTGACCGTTCGAGGTGGGCAGGCAAGTATGGTGGCTACCTGCATCGGTATGATACACCATCCGAGGTCTGGTGGATTTCGCAAACTCGCTTCCGATGCAACGCCACGTTTCGACTGTTTAGCCACAAGAATTCAGCCATGGCAGAAAATCAGATAAATAATTTTGCACCGCCCTATCGGTAGCGGTGCCATTTGAGACCAGTGTTGCAAAGAAGGCCTTTGATGATCGAACCCGGGGGGTTAGAAGGGGGGGTTTGAATCGGGGCTTCTGAAAATGGGGGTTGAAGGGGGGGTTCTTTAATGTCTTAGTAAGCAAAAATAGCAGGAACTCTGATGGGAATTTCTATCTTTAACCCAGATGTGCGAATATTTATTGCTCAGAAGCCAGGGAAGTGGAGTGCCAGTGCTAGTTTATATACTTTTTCTATTACATTTTGCCCTCTTTTCCTATCATTTCATTTGTTTCTTTGCTTCCAACTACCCTCAAATATCATGGTTTACCGATTTGTTAGACGGGGTTCTATCTTATCCCCCCGGTTCGAAAAAGGGCGTTTCTAGCCTTCGATCATTTTTTGATCGAGCCTCCACCTTCATTGCAACATTAGTTGAGACGCCACCTTTTAGTTTTATGGCCCAAATTTTAGAACCATGCAGTATCATGGGTAAACGGGACCACACCCGTAGGAGAAATATTCAAAGCATTTCATAGCACCGGCGGCCAGGCTACCGCACCATCCCCACTACCCCACCGAATTTAGTCATACGACATTCACGGCGAGAATAGCGCCACTTCCCTCTTCCTTCTGTCGCCTCCAGTTCCAGATGCTCCTCAATTGTGGCCATTCTGGAACATCTAAACCTCTACCGTCGTCGCAGATGCAGAGATTCCTATAGCCTAACGCTAGCCTCCGCATCCCCATCCTGTTCACTAAGAAATCCGGGAACTTCATCACTAACACTAGACACCCCCGGCGCATTCCTAGATGAAGGCAGTCCCTACTTCGGATCAAGCACTCTCTTCTCCACCCTGGGCAAACCCCCGACACGCGGCTTCATCTCCGTAACCCTTCCTTTCCCCTTCGCTTGTCTCCGCTCCGTATGGCTTACTCGCGAACTACGGTAGATGTGCCGCCACAACCGCAGCCCCCCCACCCCCCCCGTTGAACAGCGCAAGACTCCGACTGCGGGAACCCCCCCATCCCGACGCCCCCCGCTTTTGGAATGGGCTAGGGCGCAATGACCACGGCGGGCGACGAAACGGCCACACGGTTGAACGGTTGCAGCAAAACGAAACGCCAAGGGTTCACTCAACGAAACGCGATCGCGCAACTTCCGAGTGGGGAGTTGAATAATATCATTCGAACTCAGAGTTAGGGAGCAACTACCCGTCCAGGCTTGCACAACCCAACCGCATTACAATCCCCTGGTAAGCCAACTCAAATCGCCTATCCCACAGTACATCTAGAAAGTGGGGAAATTCTCTTCATTAACAACATCGCAGCTAACGGTAAGGATAGGAGCACGGTAGATACAACCACAATAAAGTCCTCCTATCTTTCCATTGGCCACTATACATGGCGATGCTATTGCACGTATGTCTCCCATTCCTCTTGCTCACTCCCGTGCTAACAAAGGAAAGGGAAAATCCCACCGTTCACATCCTCCCGACATATAGTCTTCATGCGTCCGACTCTCTCCCGCTTCCCATACGGATTTCCCGACGAACGCATGGATCCAAAACTCAAGCGCATTCCTGCCCCAGAAATACCCCTCCCGAAAGTCAAAGCACATCTCCGAAGCCGGGACGCGTTCCTAAAAACAGAGCGCATGCCCACAGCTATCCAAATAGTGAAACGACTATCGCGATACGGCGAGCATGCCGAGCAGCATCTCACGATTTCCAACACCCGCGCCCACAACACTACGTTCTAGCGCAGCGTCCTACACTTTGCCGCCGACACACTGAACATCTGCCTTTCCCCTCCCCTCCCGGCCCAGTCCCTAGCTGCGCTCGAAAATTGGTTGGGAAGGCCTCGCCTGCGCAGGGTGTCAGCATGCGGAGCCGCCATCTCCGCGCAACCCGAAGCGGTGCGCAGGACGTAGTCCTGGCCTGCCGCTGATGAGAACAAGATATCTGCAGCCTCTTGGGTAACTGAGGCCCTCATGCACCCTAGGAGGGAGTAGGCATCCTCGCGTGGAGATATCCGATCAGGAGTCTCGCCCTCATGGCGAACTTCACACCCACATATCGTGACACCCTCGGCTAGCCGGAGGCTACAAAGCTTGTTTGGAGTGGGCCCTGAATATCTTTGCCATGTGCGATCGCAATGGAGGACAGAGGAAATGGGCGCGGGACAAACATGCTGGAATGATCTCACTCTCGGTGCTGTGGAAGTTGGCCCTTTTAGCTTCGGGGGATTTTCTCGCACTGACGACGCTACCTGGGTAGATGCGGTGGATCAAGAGTGCTGTTGGAGCAGCTACTGGTATGGCAAAGTTGATAGGGTGGCTGCGCGAGGTTCGGGGTGTTACGAGTGATAATGCTAAGACATGTATTGCCGAGATTAGGGAAGGTTGAGGAGGTTGTTGATGGGACGGATTGAGAACAGGGTGTTGGAAGCCGCTCGGCACACTCAAGTTATTGTTCCCCGAGTCACTGTAAAAGGTTTCGGGGATCCCTTTTGGTTTGAACAATTCACCAGAAGAAATACCGAGGTTAAAAGGACTGCGCGGGAGCACGGATAACCGGAGTCTTTGTAGAGCACGTCTTTCCCCATCGCGGGAGTGCACCAAGAAAGAGTGCATGGAAGGAGGTAGATCGATATGTCTGGTGTTCGATGTAAGGACCCTGGAGGAGCTCATTATGTTTTATATATACCCCCGCCTCCACCGTTGCGATAGTGATAGGACAGGACAGGACCGAGCCAACTTCCCCACTCATCCCAAAGTCGTACCATCAAAGTTGAATTTTTGTCGCATTGTGTCCAAAGGGGTGATACCCCATACACCAACCGGGAGGGTTAGTGAAATCGATTTATCGCAATGTAAAAATCGCTCTTCCCTTCTCTAGTGAGTTTTTGGTCGGTACTTGTATGGAAGCGAAGTGCGATCATGAACCGGTTCAGAAATTCACTTCTCTTGAGTTATATATACAACGTCCGCTTGGTCGCAGTGTGCCGAACCGTCCGGGGGTCCATAGGGACGGCCGGGATAACGCCAAGAGGACGGGATGGTCGGGATCTTGCGGGGGACTATAGGGGGTATAAAGATGGTGGTGTGTGGGGAAAGACTATAGGGATGGACTACGGGGGATGGCCACAGACGGCAGGTACTAGGGATGACCGCCTAGTTCACGTGAGCAAAGAATGAGTGATATGTTATGATACCAGGTAGCCAACATAGGAAAGGATATTCCTGCGGAAAGAGGAGAGGGTTCAACAGATCGTCAGGTGCTCCGAGTATGAAGACCGGACTGAGCCGCTTCATTCCTCTGCAAGCCTTGTTTTCTCGTTCGGATACTTGTATCGATCTTTCGCTTTCGATATATTGGTGATATCGGGTCAAAGCCATGGTATGATATCATACCAATACTACAGAAGCTGACTCAGCAGAATAGATAGAATGAAATTGTGAACTAGAAGTAGCTGGGTGTATCAGCGGAAAAGCTATAGCAGAAAAACTCGACAGGGCCCTACCGGTGCAGATCACTACTAGTATGCCACGGTATGTCCCCCCGTATGCCTGTTCTAGGATCATGAATGTAATTACGATCATCCCTATTCCGTCATATGATATTGCGGGCAGTGCTGGAATAGCTTTCGATCCAAAACTGATCAATCCAAACCTTCTAAGCCCAAGTTCATGATTGGGAAGCTTCATCTTTGATGAGATACGCAACTCCCGAGGAGAAACAATCTCATTATCATCAGCCCTAACCCTTGCCCATGTTGGTGTCACCCCTCAACTATTAAAACTACAAAGATAGGACGAGCCTCACATCCAGGCCAGTCATCATACAACCTCCCAAATCTTACTTCTGGTGCTTGCGCTTGTCATACTTGCCATTTCCCAACTTCACACCTTCTCACTCGATTCTGGACAAGGCTCGATGTCGGAACTATTATCTCAGTATGATGATATGGGACGTATGTGTTCGACCAGCAGTGAAGCAAGTTGAAGCATGTGGATCTAGGAATCGGGAGTTGTCATCTTGATGTATATTGATACGGCGCACTACTATAAGTATGACAGTCTCAAGCGCGTCTGTAGGAAAAGCAACACAGTATTCGTCTCTTTTTCTCTTTCACTCAATTGATCTGTCGCATTACTTCTCACCCTGACTCCGGCCATTCCTCTGTGACCTCCAACAGGTTATGAGCCCGGAGGAGCTCACAACTGCCGTCAACAACTTCACAGGAATTCCTCCAAGTCCCTTTATCTATCAGCATGTCTTTCCACAAGCAGGATGAGTTGCTACCTCTTCCAAAAGAGCGATACCGGTGTAAGTATGGAGAAATCGACAAGCTGAGCGATACCAACTTCGCCCAATGGGTACGCAACATCCGCGCCTTTCTACGAGGAGAAAACTGTCTCCAGATTGTTCTCAAAGAAGAGGCCGAACCTTCTGCAGACGAGTACACAAAATGGAAGGATTACGAAAGCAGGAAAGGTGCTGCCTATGCACTGATCTTCGCTTCCTGTACGCCAGAAATTCAGGAGTATATTAGTGGGCTTGACGAGCCTGCAGATATGTGGACCAAGCTTCGTGAGAAACTAGATACCAGTGCTTCACGTGCAGGACGGACAATGCTAGCCAGACAGTTCAGCCAATCCAAACCAGATCCAAGCCAACCAATCCAAAAGTATCTCGCCAAACTGCTGCAATTTCGAAGAAGGCTGGCAGGTACCGACCAAGCAATATCCGATGAAGCCTTTTCCTCGCACGTTATCTCCACACTCCCTACCTCATTCAATAGCTTTGTCGACATTATCCTCCATCAACCTGATGGCTATACTGTTGGGAACTTAATCTCAAAAGTAATCGAAGCCGAAGCTACAGTCCACAGTCGAACCAGCGAACAGACTAGTCTAAACACTAGTATCACCTCTGGTACAGCACTCTATACAAATAGCCTGAGTAGAGGCTATAGGGGAAACTCTCAAGTAGGAACCCGAGGTCGAGCTAGCCTGAGAGGTGGCAGAACGCTAGGGCGCGCAAGGGGAGGAAGGAGCTGGAAAGGTGGTCGCCGGGATCTAATATCTTGTTGGTATTGTGGATTGCGTGGCCACCGGGAATCCGACTGTCGGATAAAGCAGCGAGCTAGTTTAGTCAAAAGGACCCACTACCGTCCACCACAGCATGAGACCAGCACTGCCACGGCAAGTGTTACCCGAGTGCATGCATTGATGGCAGGTAGCTCTTCAAGATACCAATACGAGTGGGTAGTGGACTCTGGGGCCTCCCATCACATATGCAACACACGATCTGCTTTCCGCAATCTACAATTTCTTCCCACGCCTATCAGTATTCTGCTAGGAGATTGTTCCGAGGTTTTTGGTATAGGAAAAGGAGAAATTAGTATGAATTTAGGCTCAGGACTCTCGCTAGTACTTACCGCACTCTATGCCCCAGCCTTCAGTCTTTCCCTATTCTCGATTAGTCAACTACCGGCAAAATACTCGGTTATCTTTGAAGGGAACACGTGCTTTATCGCCAATCGGAAAGATGCCTCATCTAAGATCGAGTTAGCGATACTTTCTGATGGCCTATATCGGTTGAAGGTTCAGATCACGTACGGAAATCAACATCCAAGAGGAAAGGCGGTAGCGGCTCTAGCTACTAGCAAACCGACTCTAGAGCTATGGCATAAGCGGTTTGGCCATATAGGAGTTCAAAGCCTCTGGCACATTTTAGGCGAGTCCTTTCCGACAAAGGCCAATCTACTACTATGTCAGACCTGTATCCTCGGCAAACAGCACCAAAAGATAATTCGGACTCCGGTGCCAACTGTCTCACGCCCCTTTGAGTTAATACACTCGGATGTCTGTGGCCCGATTTCAATTCCGTCATTTTCGGGCCAAAAGTACTTCGTCATCTATGTTGATGACTTCTCCAGACGAGTTTGGGTCTACTTCGTTAGATCAAAGGAGTCGCTTGAAATGACATCTGTGTTTCAAGAGTTTTTAGCGCGGATGGAAAAGGCCTATCCAGCATGGCCAATAGCAAGATTTCGATGCGATAATGGCAAGGGAGAGTACGATAATAGGCTATTTCGTGGAATTCTCCGAGTTTCGGGAATCTCATTCGAACCGGCCCCACCGTACACACAACACAAAAACGGCAAAAGCGAGCGAATGATTCAAACTCTCGTCACTAAAGCACGTACTATGCTTATCGACGCTAAACTTCCAACTCCAATGCGGGCTGAGGCAATATCCACCGCAGCATACCTTCATACCTGCTCCCCAAGCCGTCCTCTGCAGCACCAAACTCCATACGAAATGCTCAATCAGGGCAGGAAACCAATTATCCACCACCTCCGCAGATTCGGCTGTCAAGCGTATAAGTTAGTTCCGCCACCACAACGCAAGCAACGAAGGTTTGGAGAGCGGTCCCGTCTCTGCACGATGATCGGTTATGTGCATGACGCAACTACTATGTGGAGACTTTGGGATACGGTAGAGAAGCGGATGATCACTGCATCGAATGTGATTTTTGATGAGGAAACTATTGTAGGGGATGTGGGATTTGAAGATGTGCTGAAAGGGGTATTACCCGAGGAGGTATATACTGATGAAGAAAGCGAAGAGCTTGAAGAGAGATTACCAAGCGCAAGGCTTGAAGAGAGACTACCAAGCAAGATGCTTGAAGAAAGACAACCAAGCGAGAGGCTTGACAAGATACTACCAAGCGAGACACTTGAAGAGAGACAGCCAAGTGAGATGCTTGAAGCGAGATTGACTGATGAAAGCCTAGTTGAGAACGAGTCTCCTAGTGCGCCATCTAAGAGTCTAGATGAGAAGCGAAGTGCCAAGAGTGCCTTACCGAATGCCTCAGATGCAAGAGACACTGAGAAGGGGTCATCTGAGAGAGTACCAGAGACTCGTTTACGAAGATCAAGCCGTATACAAGCTAAGACTACAATAGTAGCAGAAGAAAGTTCCGGTCATGAAACCAATGATCTCCCAGAGTTGGTTGAGATATTGCATCAGAATGATGCTGGTGAACCAGAGAGTTACTCTGAAGCTGCATCTGACTCGAGATGGCAGGAAGCTATGCGAAGCGAGTACAACTCGCTGAAGGCACATAAGACATTCTACCATGTCCTAGATGATGAGATAAGACCTATTACCTGCAAGTGGGTTTTCAAGCTAAAAACCAATGCGGATGGAAGTCGGCGCTACAAGGCCAGGCTAGTGGCAAGAGGATTTGAGCAGGTTCATGGCATGGACTATAGTGAGACCTTTGCCCCTGTCGCTCGACTACCTACATTCCGCATTTACATAGCTCTTGCGCTCGAACTACAGGCGACAATCTATCATCTAGATGTCGTCACTGCCTTTCTCAATCCGCTTATTGAGGAGCCGACAGCGATCATAATTCCCGAAGGCATTAAATGGTTGGATCCCCAACTGACCCAGGAGCTGACTCCATCCTCCAAACTCCGCCTTAATAAGGCATTATATGGACTCAAACAAGCACCACGCTTGTGGTACAAGAATATTGCTGCGACTCTCACTCTCTTAGGATTCTGCCCCTCTGCTTCAGATCCAAACCTCTACCTCTCTCAGTCGAAAAAGATGATGGTTCTACTTTAGGTTGATGATATTCTTCTTTTCGCACAAGGAAATCATATGGTACATGTGAATGAGGTCAAAACCGCATTACAATCGAGATATCAAATTACGGATCTGGGACCTGCGAAACAATACCTGGGAATTACGATTGATCAAAGCCCTGCGAAAACAACTCTATCTCAGTCACACTTTGTCCTTACTCTGTTGGAACGATTTGGCCTACAGGACTGCAACGGACATCTCACACCACTTGAACCTGGATCCAGGACCAAGACTGAATCACCTCCTCTTCCCCCTCATGAGATTAAAACTTACCAAGCTATAGTAGGAGGCATTATGTACCTAATGCTTGCCACTCGGCCAGACCTGGCTTACAGCATATCGATTCTATCCAAGCATGCAGCTAATCCACATGAGCATCACTTAGGCATGGCTAAACGGGCACTGCGCTACCTCAAGAAAACATCCAAAATCTGCCTAATATACACCAAAGCATCTGCCTCACCAATCGCACAACAAGCCTTACGTTGGCCCACAACTACCGGTTTTACTGACTCTGATTGGGCAGGTGACCCGACTGACCGTCACTCAACTGCAGCGTTTGTTTTTCTCCTTGGTGGAACAGCTATTTCCTGGAAATTGAAAAAGTAATCGCTTATTGCTTTATCAACCACTGAAGCTGAGTATGTGGCTGCCAGCGAGGCATCCAAGGAGGCTGTATGGCTACGACGTATCCTTTCTGAGATATACAAAACCTTCCTCACCTTGGAAGACTCTCCCTCCACTTCTCCACCAATTGCGCTTTACATTGACAATCAGGCAACGATAAAACTTATTAAGAACCCTAGATTCCATGAGCGCACAAAACATATCGAGATCAAACGCCACTATATACGAGAAACCTATGAAAACGGCGAAATCTCCCTACAACATACACCCACAGCTGAGAATACCGCTGACCTGTTGACAAAGCCACTTCCAACCAGAACGTTCTGGCTTCACCTTCACCGAATGGGACTACACGGGATGGAAGCTACACAATAGTTATTATTTCTTTTGTTCTTTTTGTTCCTTACCTCTGAGTCCTGTGTAGCACTCTTTTCCCGCACTCAAGAAGCTTTTTTCCCACAGGGTTTTGCCTTAAGTGCCGGGTTTTTAATGAGGCTACAAGTTTTGTATCTTTCATTTGTTTCATTTTTTTTCGCTTCTATGATACTGAGACGGGTATCATCGAAGTGGGGGCGTGTCGGAACTATTATCTCAGTATGATGATATGGGACGTATGTGTTCGACCAGCAGTTAAGCAAGTTGAAGCATGTGGATCTAGGAATCGGCAGTTGTCATCTTGATGTATATTGATACGGCGCACTACTATAAGTATGACAGTCTCAAGCGCGTCTGTAGGAAAAGCAACACAGTATTCGTCTCTTTTTCTCTTTCACTCAATTGATCTGTCGCATTACTTCTCACCCTGACTCCGGCCATTCCTCTGTGACCTCCAACACTCGAATTGTTGTAATTGTGCCTCAATATGTGAACGCGGAACCGTAAAGACTTTGCACAACTTCTGCTCGCCGTATAATTCTTACTTATTATCCAAAGAGAGGGGCCAAAAGGCCAAACATATATAGGGAACGTAAGTGACCTCATCCGTCATGAAAAGTAACCGGTTTCCTGTCTTCAGCCCCGAACGCATCATGAGTCCCAACCGAGTGTACGCCTCCAAACCTGGAGAGCGCAATGAAGCCTAGCCGATACTAAATAGCCGCTCAATAATCAAGACCCAACCGGTGATGTCTCACCACCAGCACAAAAGATGCAACCCAATAGAGCGCAAGGATATAGGAAAGAAATGCTTTAGACAAAGCCGTTGTTTGAGGACAATGGAAGAATCAGGCAATAATCAGAAATTCAACACGAATCATTGGATATATCGCCTTCCGTTTTTCACAAAGATTTCCGTCTGATGCGTTGTTCACCCCATCTCACTCCTCCTTATTAACCTAGATTTATATTTCCGCGATGAGGTCGCCTTGGTTTGGTCTAGGTCATTCTGTGGCTCTTTCGCATAAGTCGGGTCCCACTGTCCCCATCAGGTGTGGAGGTGTATATCGGCCTAGCTAGTAGAAACATCAGCAGTCGGTGGAAAGCGGTTAGAGAGAGGGGGGAATTTGCGGGTAGGTATAGGGATTGGTGCTGGTAGTGGACATCGTGGTGGAGTAAACAAATAATTTACGGCTGGACAGACACTATTCGTTTGGGTTTATCCCGATATGGGGTGGTAGTTGTTGCGCTATGGGCGTCCTAGACACGGCTGCTCTGGATGTATAACTAGTAAAGCTATTGTGATAACCACAAAAGCCACAAAATTAGGCTATGATCGGTAGAGAGTGTACTGTAAAAAATCGAAATAATTGGACATGACGCTAGGACGTCCAGAATTTCCCCTTTGGATTAGAGGGAGAAACACCCAGGAGATTCTCTTCTAGCCCTCACTTGAGACAACAGACCTTACTAGGAGAGGCAACTCCAACGTCTTAGCGTGATGCCCCCAATTATTTCGTTTTTTACGGTATCAGGGTCCTTGATTGTTTCTATGTCGTGAGTGGTGTCCTATATATACACAAACTCGACTTTACAAAAAAACTCTTGAGCTAGAACATCCTCCACAGTCTCTCGTATCTTCGTTCCATCTCTCCATCCACACACCATCTTCGAGCTTTCCCGAAACTCCTTTTCCCTAATTCCCTTTGACCGGTTTCGTCCTCCTATACTGTTTTCCTCAGCTTCCTTGATCCGCCACAGTCCTGACACCGCCTTCTGTTTCCTAGCCATCATAGTGTGACACTGTTATATTCCAACTCCGAGAAAACCTTAATCTCAAACCTCCTGTCGTCTCTAGTGCCAATTCCTAAAACATCCAGAATATTTCTGCTTTGTCTAACTCCTCGACCGAATGTACCATCACTCTTATGATACTACCATACTACTCAATCGTGCAACCGTCATCAAACCGAATCTCCCCAGCCATGTCCCATCAGTGATCCGATTATCAAAGGTATGGAACCTTCGTGAAATTTCAACAACAACCCCTTCACTTCTACCCTCTATACTTCTACAGCCAACCAGGGTCAATAGTGGAACCCTGTGGGTTGCTGATGGATTTGGATTTTTGCGGCCTTCCCGAGGGAAATACTGTCGCAATATAGCGCATCACAGATCACCGCTGTGTCGTCTGGGAATGGAGGAAACTCAAATTTCCGGCACACCTGGTGTAATGGATTTGAGGAGCTGGTGTGGGCATACGGTCAATAAAGCTGCTTTGCTTGCTCTAATGTAATACTCCTCTTTGGGCGCTGCATGGCAGGGAATAACCTACGAGATGAGTCCAGTAGGTTCAATACCTTAATTTTCCTGGGAGGAATTTGGAAGGGATTCGATAGAATTGAAGCATTTTTGGGTGTGGGCAGGGGATTAGAGCGCTGATTAATGCCTGGAATAATACCGTCTCGAAATCACAAGGTTTATGGCCAATTCTCTTGTTCATGGCGGCTCCGGGAACGCTTACGCTAGGTCCTCCTGTATTGGAGAGAGAAGTCTATGTGTAGTGGATCTATCTATCGCTAGCCGGGGAAGACAAAGAGGAAAGGATACATGCAGGAGAGTTGAAAAGGGGGACATTCTGTAATTGGGTCTATTTAATAGGGGAATTGTAATCAAGATAAATAATGCCAGCCAAAAAAACGAAATTTTTGCAAGGTGGTTGTACGGCGAACACAAGGGGCGTTCATTTCTAAACGCTAGCAAAGATCGGAAGGTTTTAGATGGGTATGTCTGCATACGTGTGGTGTCCCGGCCGATGACAGCGGTGGGGAATCTCGAATTCGTGATATAGGACTGAGGTGGAGGGCCCGGGGAAAATGATGATAGTTGCGAGAGCCCAGAGCAGGCCGGCCGAAGCTGAGATAGGGTAGCACTAGAGGAGGAGGAACCCCAGAGATATAGGAGTAGCCAATTAAATTTCACATGACGGCACTGTAGGAGAGGTCGCTAGCAGGGGGTGGTCTGCTGCGCGTTGGAGGTTTGCCCCGACACCAAGTCGTTTGGTAGCCTCACTGCTCCTCCATGTCTCCTCCCAGAAGGGTGAAAGAGTGGTGTACCGCAATGTTGATCTAGACTATGGGGCCGACACGGTCCGGTCCCAGGAATAGTTCGTTCATGTCCACGGGCGGTAGCCCAACGGAGTAGTGTTCAGCTACGGTCATCTGGAGGGTTAGGAGCGGCATTCTCCCGTTTCCGCAGTAAATTAACCACTCTTTCGTGTCCCTTCATAGCGGCCCACCCGAGTGGTGTTCGATCATCCTCATCTGGGCGATTGGGGTCGACATCTTCCCGCTCCAGCAATAACTTGACCACACCTTCGTGTCCATTAAGAGCAGCACATCCGAGTGGTGTTCGATCATGGTTATTAGGGCGATTTGGGTCGACATCTTGCCGTTCCAGCAATAACTTGACCACTCCTTGGTGTCCATTGAATGCAGCGCACCCGAGTGGTCCATCACCATCAACATCCGGGCGATTGGGGTCGACACCTTCGCGTTCCAGCAATAACTTGACCGCGCGTTCGTGTCCATTAAGAGCAGCACATCCGAGTGGTGTTCGATCATGGATATTAGGGCGATTAGGGTCGACATCTTGCTGTTCCAGCAATAACTTGACCACTCCTTGGTGTCCATTGAATGCAGCGCACCCGAGTGGTCCATCACCATCAACATCTGGGCGATTGGGGTCGACACCTTCGCGCTCCAGCAATAACTTGACCACACCTTCGTGTCCCTTAAGAGCAGCACATCCGAGTGGTGTTCGATCATGGTTATTAGGGCGATTAGGGTCGACATCTTGCTGTTCCAGCAATAACTTGACCACTGCTTCGTGTCCATTGAATGCAGCGCACCCGAGTGGTCCATCACCATCAACATCCGGGCGATTAAGGTCGACATCTTCCCGTTCCAGCAATAGCTTGACCACCCCTTCGTGTCCCTTAAGAGCAGCCCACCCGAGTGGTGTCCGATCATACTGATCAGAGCGATTGGGGTCAATATTTTCTCGCTCAAGCAATAACTTGATCACATGTTCGTGTCCCTTAAGAGCAGCACATCCGAGTGGTGTTCGATCATGGTTATTAGGGCGATTAGGGTCGACATCTTGCTGTTCTAGCAATAACTTGACTACTCCTTGGTGTCCATTGAATGCAGCGCACGCGAGTGGTCCATCACCATCAACATCTGGGCGATTGGGGTCGACACCTTCGCGCTCCAGCAATAACTTGACCACACCTTCGTGTCCATTAAGAGCAGCACATCCGAGTGGTGTTCGATCATGGATATTAGGGCGATTAGGGTCGACATCTTGCTGTTCCAGCAATAACTTGACCACTCCTTCGTGTCCATTGAATGCAGCGCACCCGAGTGGTCCATCACCATCAACATCCGGGCGATTAAGGTCGACATCTTCCCGTTCTAGCATTAAGTTGACCACATGATCGTGTCCCTTAAGAGCAGCCCACCCGAGTGGTGTCCGATCATACTTATCAGAGCGATTGGGGTCAATATTTTCTCGCTCAAGCAATAACTTGATCACATGTTCGTGCCCCTCAAGGGCAGCCCACCCGAGTGGTGTTCGATCCTCCTCATCAGGGCGATTGGGGTCGACATTCTTCCCCTCCAGCAGTATCTTGACCACTTCCTCATGTCCACTCCGCGCCGCCCATGCGAGTGGTGTGCTACCTCCAGAATCTTGTTGGTCGGCCTTGTAACCTCCACCATTTATCAATACAGTGACAAGTTCAACAATCCCGAAGAAGGATGCGCAGTGCAGGCCGGAGAAGAGCGTGGAATTCGTGATGCCTCCAGTATACCAAGAGTGGGGTGCCTGCTCCAGAAGTGATACAGCGGAGATGTGGTCTTCGTACCGATTCAAGAGTTGCAGTGCAAGTGCCCTCGCATGATCCGAGAGATCCTTGTTCGCATGTGTTCCCCAGTATCTCGAGGAGTATTTGAGGAATGGCATTCTTCCACGATCTCGGAGGGAATGAGATGTGACTTGTTGCAAATTCAGGTAGGTTAAGCAGGTTTCTGCAAGTAGCGGGTGGGGTTTGCTGAAGAGACATGGATAATTACAAAGGTACTCTTTGACGGTATAGTGGATTAACCGTACAGTCGAAGCCTCCGCGTCCACGGTGATCAGGCCTTGGCAGCAGTCTAGTAATGTGCCTATCGAAGGAATATTTTCCTCATCAAAATCCATTTCCCCTATCTCCACTGCTAGGGCATCGCACAGCTCGTCCACGTGTAATGGCCGCTCCGAATGACAGATCCATGTCAGGGCGGCCATCGCAAGATTTGCCTGTTCCTCGTCCTGGGCCTTTATGCGTTCCAGTGTTGCACCATATGCATCCCCTAACCCTACCCCATGTTTTATTGACTTGAGAGTCTTCCTCCGCCGTGCAACCGTGGTACCTCTGAGGATTGCTTCGATGTGGAGAGAGGCCAGCAGGAATCTAGATTCAAATGTGTCAGCCATTAATTTAAGGTAGCGTTCCACTTGGCCTTGTTCCTACATACGTTTCTGAACTTATCGCCGGAATGGTTTTCATAATATCTCCCTCCAATGTGCTGCTCATTCTGGTTGGGGCTGTATCCTTCCGAAGTTTTTCGCGTAGAAACCTAATGACCCCATCTTCCGTAGCCCGTATAAACAGAAAGGCCGCCGCTCCACCTAATTCCTTCTCTACCTCACTCCGCACATGTGGTCTTCCGGTTATAAATAAGCGGGTATTCAGGGACCCTCGCAGGATCTGGCCTAATGATTCAAGTACCACCATTCGATGCTCTGGCACACATTCGTCAAGTGCATCAACACATATGAATGTGCGCCTCGTGGCTGCAATCTTCCGGAACATCTCCAAAATTCCCGAAACTTGCAGGCCTCGACCCCCAATAACCCTTTTCTCCTTTCTAAAATCCCTGTCTATCACTTGCGGAATTTCCCCCTCCCCGCTAACAAGCTGTCTCAGTAGGGAACCGAGCATATTGACCGGTGACTGCTCATTCCGAGCAGCAAAGTCGAAGTAAAAACACGTAACGATAGGATCCCCCTCGACGGCTTCGTCGCACAACCCGTCTATAACAAGTGAACTACCATCACAACTCGTTAGAAATTGTATTCTTTAACTCCCCGCAACAATATATGATCTCATACACGATATAGCTCTTTCCCACTCCCGGGTTACCGTCACAAAATAAGGTTGGGTGGTAGGATCCATCCTCCCTGCTCCCATTCCGCCAGCGACAAAACTCTTCGGATTCCAGCACCCAGGCGCCTATACTATCGACCCTCCGGGCTCCGATGTCTCGATGCCGCACCCGTGGTTCCAACGGAGATAGCCATGCCAATATTTCAGATCGGCCATCAGGGGTGGTGCAATTAAAGGTGTTTGTAATGTTGGTGTTTGTAATGTTGAAAGAGTTATTGTTGTTGCTGAAGGCTTGTGTCATTTTTCACTTTCACCGCTTTGAATGTTGTTGAAAACAAGGTGTTGATTAACTTGGAGTTGGTCAAGAAGATCGCCCGAAGATGAGGAAAAGCGGGGTGGATAAAGCCTTGCACCTACCTAACAGCCCTGTTTCAAATCACGGGACCCGAGGCTCGTTACACAAAGACTCGGCAACTGACTTTATCCAGGGCGCTGGGGAAATTCACAAGCACCAGCACAGGTAGTAGCCTTATGTTGAGTCACTCTAGCCCTAGCCCTTTTTCTTCTTTGATACCATAATCTGGTAAATGTCGGATCGACGTTTGTGCGGGTTTTGTTGAACCTATCCAACCACCGCTGCCTATGTTTAAACTGTGGAGAATTCGCCTTCTTCGCGCCCTCCTGTAAGCTCGGTTGCCTTAGTTTCGCTTTAGCCTCAACCCGACTTTTGCCAGATTACCTGTACTCGAGTATACGGTACACTCCTAGGAAGCAGAAATCCAGTATTGTTCAAAACTGTTTTCTTACTCTAGGGTACTTTTTGCCAATACTCGGGGCCGCTGATTAAGCGGGCTGGGGCCAAGAAACTCATGAGGCATCATCCCGCACACTCTTTGGTGCTTACTGTACTTTAGTGATGCGCAGGTAACCGAATTATGAGAAAACAGGAACCAATAACTACTGAGCATTCTTTTGGACGCCTGAGCCGATAGACCGTGGCGTTGCGGGGGAGCAACGAATTTCGATGTGCTTAAGGCCTAGCACGAGTAAACCTAGGGCCCGCTTACCAATACTAAAGTCGACAGACGGCTGTCTAGCAGCCTGTGACGGACTGAGGTGTGCAGGCAAGTATGGTTTTACCTATCATACCGTTGTATCGTCTGGCATCTGGTGGAATTTGCAAACTCGCTTCCGGGGCAACGCCACGATCCGACCATAGTCACAAGAATTCAGCGCGGTATCATAAAAATTTGATAAACACTTTTGCACACCCTACCAGGAAACAATCCCTGAGGCGCCACCCCCCGCTTTAATCACCCGAGTTTTCGAGCTAGACCCCACGTAAAAGGGTCCATAGGAGAAATATTTAAAGGTTTTCACAGCACCGACAGCCCGGCGACCGCGACAACCATCCCAACTCGGTATGATACATACGACATGAACAGCAAGAACAGCGCGACTTAAATTACCTCTTCCTTCTGTCACCGGGGGTCCAGAAGGCCCCTCAGTTGTAGTCACTCAAGAACCCTAACCTGTTGAACATGCAGGGATTACAGCGGCCTAACGCTAGCCTCCATATCCCCCATCCATGCCCCACTAAGACCTCTCTCACAACGCCTCGCTAAACTACTCCATCGCTCTCACTGGGTACCCCCGGCGCATTCCTCGGTGATAATGTTGCAACGAAGGGTTCAAATATTTATTACTAATATGGAGACACCACCTATCCGGCATACGGGGCTTGATTAAAAATGATCGAAGGACCAGGAACCCGTTTTTTTTTGGAGCCGGGGGGATAAGATATACACTCATGTAGCCGGGTTGATGGTGGGGATTCCCATAAGAGAAAGTTTCTCTATTTTGCTTACTAAGACATTTAAGAACCCCCCTTCAATCTCCATTTTCGGGAGCCCCGATGCAACCCCCCCTTCTAACCCGGCTTCGATTACCGAAGGGCACCTTCGCAACACTGCTAGGTGAAGGCAGTTCATACTTCGGATCGAACACTCTCCTCTTCGTCGTCGGCAAGCTCCCGACCACAGGGCTTTATCTCCTCCGTCACCCCTCCCTTCCCCTTCCCTGTCTCCGCTCTGTATAACAACGGAGTACCCGGCTGGGTGTGGCGCCACGACCGCAGTCCCTCCCCCGTTGAGCAGCGCAAAACCCCCACTACGAGAACCCGCCGTCGCGACACCCCCCCGCTTGCTGCTCCCGCACTACCACGCTCCAGCGCAGCGCCCTACACTTTACCCCCCGCACACCAAACATCCGCCTTTCGCCTCCTCCGGTAGTACTGTCCCTAGCCGTACTCGAGAATTGATTGGGCAGGCCCCACCTGAGCAGGGCATCAACATGCCGAGCCGCCATCTCTGCGCAGCCCTAACCCGTGCGCAGAACGTAGTCCTGGCTGGTGTTAGAGCTGCGGCTAGTGAGCATCGGAGGTCTGCGGCCCCTTGTGTAACTAAGGCCCTCATACACCCCAGGAGGACATAGGAGGTCTCGTGTGGAGGTATCTGATGAGGAGCCTCATCCTCATGGCGAACCTCACACGCATACCGTAAGACTCTCGGCTAGCTAGAGGCAAAGCTCGTTTGGCAGCGGGCTCTGCATATCATTGTCATGTTCGATCGCAATAAAGATGGAGAAAATGGGGGCAGGGTGGATTCCCAAGCACATGCTGGAATGGTATCACTCTCGGAGGTGCGTGAGGAGGGCTTCTAGATAGACTGTGGAAGTTAGGCTTTTTAAGCCCGGGAGATTTTCTCGCACTAACGATGCTACCTGGGTAGTTGCAGTCGATCGAGAGTGCTGTTGGAGCAGCCACCGGTACGCCGAAGTCGATCCGGTGGGCGGGTGAGGTCTCGGGTGTTACGAGTGATCATTCTAAGGTATGTATTGCCGAGATTAGGGGGTGCTAGGGAGTGGAGGTTGGGGAGGTTGTTGATAGGACAAACCGAGAGGGGGATGTGGGAATCCGCTCGGCGTACTCGAGTTATTGTTCCCATTTTTATGGCAAAAGGTTTCGGAGATGCGCTTTTGGATTGATCCATTCACCGGAAGATATGCCGAAGTTAAAAAGACTGCACAGAAGTATGGATAGCAGGATTCGTTGTAGAGCACGTCTTTCTTTTTCTATCGCGGGAGTCCATTAGGGGAGGGGGACATGTAAGGAGGTAGATCGATATGTCTGGTGATCGATGGAAGGACCTTGGAGCATTTCATCATGTTTTATATATACTCCTGTCTTTACCGTTTGGATAGTTATGAGACAAGAACGAGCAAACTTCCCTATTTATCCCAAAGCCGTGAGCCGGCGGCGTATTTTTGCTGCATCGTGTCCGTGGTGGGTGACACCCCACACCCTAATTGCGAGACTTGGTTGGTGAATCAATTTGTCGCAATGAGTACTATAAATCACTTTTCTCTCTGTAGACTAATGAGTTTTTTGTCAGTAGGCAAGTGGAGTGCGACCATGAGCCAGTTTCAATTTTTTTTTACTTCTTTTGAGTTAAACACCACATTTTCGCCAGATGCATACAATGCTGTCTGCTTGGTCGCAACTACTCGTGGTCCTGATCACGATCAGTATGGCGTTGCATGTCTAGACATCTCATATCCCCCCGGTGTGCCAGTTCTAGAATCATATCTGTAATTACGATCACCCCTGTGCCATATAATATTGCTGGAAATGTTTGAGAGCCAACTCTGCCTACAGATGTGGCCGGGGGAGACACTTTAAGTACAGAAAGCAATACCAACTCTTCCCGGAGTCTTGTGAACATAATCACGCCATTTTCATACTTTTTCTCACCCCATTTGCCTTACCCCTCATCCCCCTCCTTCTTACCCCACTTTGGGGTCCCTTTGATCCCTCTGGTCGCATGCATCACTCAGTACCTTACTCCCATGAACCGACCGTTCTTCTTCTCGCATATCCCAACAGATGGGAGTGTGGGCATTGTCTCTAGGAGATTGCCGACGGTTAACAGCAAGGGTCACCAGCAGAGTCCTATGTTACCATTCTTCACTCCGATTCTCCTTGCTTAACAAGAATTTCATTAAATTCTCAAGCTAATAAATCCATACTGTGCCTGTATTTTTAATGTTATTTTGTAATTGGGAAACATTTACAGTTATTTTCCACTGGATTGATACCTTTTGTGTGGTGACCCCCTTCCAGGCACAGTACAGTACTGTCGCCCCATTGCGAGAGCAACTCTTTTTCCACAATTAATTTAAATCCCTAGTATTTTTTGCTAACAAGCCTAATTGTTGTATTTTCAATGTCATTTCGTAATCGGGAAACACTTATACCGAATTTTTGCGGTGAGCACTGGAACTCCCCTCGCCAAGAGCGGGGAGACCTACTAATTAACTCTGAGCCCGGCAAATATTTCTGCGTTTGTGGCGCCCGGCGGAGGTACAGTCGCCACAATTAGTACAAGAATAGCCTGAGCGTCCCTGGCTACAGTAGAGGAGGTCAGGAGTCATACTACTAAGAGGAGTACTCGAGCAATGGGAGAGTGTTAGAATGTAACATGGCTAAGCCGGCAAGACAGACTAGGCCGGATGGGGCTACATTGCTGCAGGTAACAACCTAGCCAGCACTAGCTTCAGTGGACCCTGCTGCTTAAAAGCACCCAAAAAGGAAGTGGGCTAAACTCTTGTTTCAACCATTTTAACTCTGGCCTGCAGCTTCACAATCTCTCACTCAACTAGGCAGCGGACATTAATTGTTAGATATATCGTCTTTCGTTGCCTATAAACGGAACCTTTGCTCCATGTTGCCCATATGGTCCTTGTAAATTGTACTGAATCCATTTAAGGAATCAGGCAGATCGGTTTGGATCTCGAGCTTAGAAATAATAGGAAGCTGTGTTATAAAGGTCGGATATCCTTATGCCCGTCAGGTTTAGAGGTTCACACTGGCATAGGGCCAATAACGCGCTATCAGTTAGGGGTGCGAAACGGGTTTCTTATAATGGATGATGTCACCCGCGTTTCCTATATATGTTCAACCACTACCTTAAATTCTAGAGTTTATGTTATTTAATGTGATTGAAATCGCTCAAGATGAAACCAACAAAAATACTATCGTTCCTCCACTATAAACAAGATCTTGTTCAAACTTGTGTTAAGCGATAAATCAGCTGCGTTTTTTCTTTAAAAAAAACAAACGACTCGTCCACACATGCCACCTTCCTTTTCTCATGGCCGGAGGAGTTGAAGTTTGGGGCGATTGCCGGGCTTGCACTGGCTGCACGACTCCATGTCCTTGTTTAGCTGTATAGAAGGGTGGTCTACCACTGTGTGTATTAGGGTGATTGGGATTGACGTTTCCTCGTTCTAGCAACAACCTGGCCACTCCTGTGTGGCCATTGAAAGTGGCAAGCATGAGCGGAGTCTGACTAAACTTATCCGAGCGATTAAGGTCGGTATCCTCCCGCTCTACAAGTAATTTAACCACTCTTTCGTGTCCGTTGATAGCAGCCCACCCGAGTGGTGTTCGGCCATTCTTATCGCGGCGATTGGGGTCGATATCTTCGTGGGCAAGCAAGAGCTTGACCACATCTTCGTGCCCCGCAATTGCAGCACATGCGAGTGCTGTTTGGTCATTACAATTATGGAGATTGGGGTCGACACCTTGCTGTCCCAGCAGTATTTTCACCACTCCCGCATATCCCCTGAATGCAGCGCTCCCAAGTGGCACATAACCATCCTTATCGGGGCGATTGAGGTCGACATCTTCCCGTTCCAACAATAGCTTGACCACACGTTCGCGTCCCTGAAGAGCGGCACATCCGAGCGGCGTTCGACCATTCTTATGAGGGCGATTAGGGTCGACATCTTCCCGTTCTAGCAAAGCCTTTACCACTCCCTCGTATCCTTTGAATACAGCGCACCCGAGTGGTCCATAGCCATCAATATCAGGGGGATTGGGGTCGATATCTTTCCGTTCCAGCAATAACCTGACCATACGTTCGAGTCCCTGCAGAGCAGCACATCGGAGCGGTGTTAGGTCCAGTGTTCGCAGCCGTCCGGGGCCCCCGTGGGGCCCGGTGGGGGGACTGCCAAGAGCCCGGGACGAGACGGGACGGCAGGACGTGGTCCGTCCTCGTCTTTCATTCCTACTTGTCGGGCAACTTTAGAAAATGACCGGACGGGACGACAAAATGCCGTCCGTTCTCGTCCTTGAACTTCGAGGACGGCCGTCATTACGAAGGACGACGAGCCCCATGATGTGAGACATCTTCTAGTATGGGACGGTAAGTCCCTACATAGGGCCGCCGGGGATGATGGGGGACGGCAGGGACGGCGGAAAACATCGGAAAACAGCGGAAGACGGCGGGGGACGGCGGGGGACGACAGAGGACGGTGGGGGACGACGGGGGACGACACAATGTCGTCCATCCTGGTCCTTGGCTCTTACTTGTCGGGCAAGTTCGGAAAATGACTGGACGGGACGACACAATGTCGTCCGTCCTGGTCCCTTGTTTTAACCTGTCGGGCAAGTTTTGGAAAAGACGGGACGGGACGACGAAATGTCGTCCGTCCTCGTCCTGGCCCAGGACGGACGGACTGCCCCGTTGCGAACACTGGTTAGGTCATCCTTCCCCGGGCGATTAGGGTCGACATCTGCCCGTTCCAGCAGTATCTTCACCACTCGCTCATGTCCCTTGAATACAGCGCATGTGAGTGGCCCATAACCACCATTATCAGGGAGATTGGGGTCGACATCTTCCCGTTCCAGCAATAGCCTGACCACACATTCGTGTCCCTGAAGCGCAGCACATCCGAGTGGTGTTCGGCCATTCTTATCGGGGCGATTGAGGTCGACATCTTCTCGTCCCAGCAGTAGCTTTACCACTCCTTCATGTCCTTTAATAGCAGCCCACCCCAGTGGCCCTTCATTATGCTCGTCTGTGCGGTTGGGGTCCACATTTCCATGTTCCAGCAATAGCCTGACCACTCCTCGGTGTCCCATCATAGCAGCCCACCCGAGGGGAGTTCTATCATGCATATCAGGGCAATTGGGGTCGATATTCTTCCTCTCTAGAAGTATCCTGACCACTTCCTCATGTCCATTCCTCGCAGCCCATGCTAGTGACGTACTACCTCTACAATCTCGTTGGTTAAGCTGGCAAATTTCAGCACTAATCAATTCAGCCACAGGTTCAACAATCCTGGAGAGCAATGCGCGGCGAAGCGGAGGGGGGAGTGGAGAAGTAGTGATGCAACCGATATATCCAGGCTGCGGTACTTGCTCCGGAAGTGATACAGCGGATATGTGGTCTTCGTACTTTTTCAAGATCCCGAGCGGAAGATCCTTCTTCGTATGTGTTCACGAATATCTCGCTGAATATTTGAGGAATGGCATCCTTCCACTATCAGTGAGAGAATGGGATGTGAGGTTCTTGAATTGTTGTGAATCTAGATAGGCTGAGCAGGTTTCCGCAAGTACCGAGTGAGGTTTTTTGAAGAGGCCTGGATAATTACAAAAGTACTCTTTGACTGTATGGTCGACTAATCGTACAGTCGAAGCCTCCACGTCCAGGATGATCAGACCTTGGCAGCAGTTGTTGGAAATTATGCTACTCATCACGTGCATTTATTCTCATGCGCGCTGGATAAGAAACGCCACTACTATCATCTGTTACACACCATTGCTCGATAACTATTCAACCACTATTAGCTTCAAACGACTTGGACTCCCGACATTGATCCTGCATACTTGACGCAACAGGATCAAACTCGAATCACACCGCACTGAAACAGGAACACTCACGATAACCGAAGATCAGCTTTACCCTCGGTTTCACGCACAACTTATGGCTGGCCACTTTTTCGATACCCTTGGGAAATTCTGATCAAACCTCGGATCTGGTTTGGCAAAGAGGATATCGCAACTACTGAGTGGGAGGAACCGAGGAGCAAGATTGTGCATGCGCTGGCAGCATGTTACGGAGGAAGGATAGGATATAAGGAAGCTTGTTTTTCCCTTGATTTGTTCATTATCAGTTCATTACCACTCGTTTCCACCTTTGTCTGTCTTATCTTATTCTTCACTTCCGTTTGATCACTTTCTGATTGTCCATTCCTTTTTTTGCTAAGTCTTTTGTCTGAATCGTATCCTGTTATATCTGCTATATACAATCAACTTGCGTCAATCCGTATCTGAACTCCGAATCCGCTGTGCCTGAACCTTGTTGTTGAAAACCAGTCTAGCAATATGTTTATCGAAGGAACATTTTCCTCATCAAAATCTGTTTCTCCTATCTCCACTGCTAGAGCATGACAGAGCTCGTCCACATGCAATGGACGTTCAGAATGACAGATCCATGTCAAAGCGGCCGTCGCGAGATTTTCCCTTTCCTCGTTTTGAGCCTTTATGCGCTCCATTGTTGCACTATATGCATCCCCTAACCCTAACCCGTCTTTTATTGACTTTAGTGTCTTCCTCCGCTGTGCAACAGTGGTACCCCTGAGGACTGCTTCAATATGGAGAGAGGCTAACAGGAATATAAGTTCAAATACGTCAGCGATTAACTTAAGATAGAGTTCTCCCTAACCCCGCTCATACATACGTTTCTGACATAACATCGACCTCCAATGTGCTGCTCATTATAGCCGGGGCCGCGTCCTTCCTGAGTTTCTCGCGCAGAAACCTAAGGACCCCATCTTCCGTAGCCTGTATAAGCAAAAAGGTCGCTGCTCCACCCAACCCCTTCTCCACTCCACTCCGCACATGTGGTCTCCCGGTCATAAATATTCGCGTATTCTGAGACCCTTGCAGAATGTGGCTTAAAGATTCAAGGATTACCATTCGAGACTCTGGCACACATTCATCAAGAGCGTCAATACATATAAATGCGCGCCTAGTAGCTACGATTGTCTGGAGCATCTTCAAAATTCCCGAAATTTGTAGGCCCCTACCCCCAATGACCCTTTTTTCCTTTCCAAACTCCCGTGCTATTGCTTCCGGAATTTTCCCTTCCCGGCTAACAAGCTGTCTCAGCAGGGAGCCAAGCATATTTACCGGTGACTGCTCATTCCGAGCCGCACAGTCGAAGTAAAAACATGCAACGGTAGAATCCCCCTCAGCGGCTTCGTCGCACAACTTGTCTATAACTAGTGAGCTGTCATTGCAACTTATTAGCAATTAGATTCTTTGATTCCCCGTAACGGTACATGCTTGCGTACATCATGTAGCTCTTCCCCACTCCCGGATTACCGTCACAAAATAAGGTTGGAAGGTAGGATCCGTCCTCCCTACTCCCATTGTGCCAGCGCTTAAACTCTTCAGTTTCCAGCACCCAGGCACCTATGCTGTCTACCCTCCGGGCTCCGATGTCTCGATGCCGCATCCGGGGTTCCAGCGGAGATAGCCATGCCAGTATTTCAGATCTGTCATCCGGGGTAGTGGAATTAAAGGTGTTCGCAACGTTGGAAGAGTTATTGTTATTACTGAAAGCTTGTGGCATTTTTCACTTTCCACCGCTTTGAATGTTGTTTGAAAATAGAGTGTGGATTGTGATAGCAACACTCTGATGGCAGCTCACTCATAACCCAATGACGACTGATGTAGCGTGGCGGAATAGAACGCAACACAGGAGGGGGGCACCTCGGTAGTAGTGATGTGTAGTAACGATGTAGATGTAACTTAGGCGTCCATCGTAGGGAACTCTAAGACTAAAGTACAACTCAGCACACAACACAGGAAAAACTCACAAAACAGCAGTCACAATCCCTAACCCGATCGTGACCCAAATTAACAATTATATGATACCTTAGTAATTATCAGATGGGATTCTATCTATAGTATCAGATTGGCTTGGGATTCGATAATGAAATTGCCAGAAAACAATGGAAAGCGGGCCGATAAAGCCTGGACCCATTGACAACCCTGCTTTCAATAGCGGCACCCAGAACTGATTAGACAAACACTCGGGGGCTGGCTTTGTCCCAGACGTTGAGGTGATTTATCAGTATCATACCCGTACAGGTAGTAGCCTTATGTTGAACCACTCTAGTCCTAGCTTTTTTTTTCCCATTTGATTCACTCCGAGGAAACCGGAATTTGGCACCGGTGGTTTATTGGAAAACCTTTTTCAGTGTCTATCATACCTGCGAAGCCGTGAGGCTTTACCTAAAAGTCATGTGTTACCAGTGTTCCCAAGCGTCCCGTCCGCCCTGTAGGCACCGCCATGACCGCAGTCCCGGGCGTCCCAGGCGTCTGTCTCAAGCTGTAGGGCAAGAGCGTCCGTCCTTTGTGAAAGACCACCGTCTGAGAGGGTGACTGTAGGGCCCTATAGTCTTCGGCGGATTGGTAACTCCCGAATCGTACCTGCAGTCAGCGTTCCCAATGGTCTGACCGGTCTGGTCTCAGGGGTTTGACTGGACTGTCAATCCCGTTCAATCAGGTGAACTGGACTTGACTACCATAGACAGTCTAGTCCAGTCTAGTCCAGTTTCTGACCAGTCCCGAAGATGAAATCTGAGAGCTGTCTGACAAAGCATATGAAAAGAGAAATTCTGCGAATAGAACTATATTGCATGAGATTTAAATTACGTAAAAGTACCAATTAGAACTATGATTATTAAGATTTATATAATAAGGAGAGCAAAAGAGGAGAATCAAAGGATTTGGTAAACAGAAGGAAATTGAGGAAGAAAGAAGAGGTAAGACGAGTGGTAGGCAACTGGGAGAAACAAATAAATAAAGAAGAATAAATGTAGATATAAAAAAGAAAGAAATAATCGAGGAGGGTGTAAAAGATAAAGGTAATTAATGAATTCAAGTAGGATCGGTGGTGCTTCGACCTGTGATATAAAGTGAGAGGTATCAAATGGTACTTTCAATATTTTCATTGAAGTTGCCTTCCGGAAAGGTGTTAAAGTGGTAAATGTTCGGTGGTAAAATTCCCTCCTTCGCCCATGACTTCAAACATTCCAGGGCCTCCAAGGCATCACTTTTCAGCCGGTTTCATGTATATTTCAAGACGTGCTTTGAGCTAGAAAATAACCGCTCAGGGTCCGCCGACATGGCGGGTATAGAGAAGATGTCAAGTGCCATGGGAGGGAGCTGGTTGGTAGACTTGGCGGAGTTCAACCAATAACTGAAGGGAGAATTAATATTGGGTTCAGGTGGGGACTGGATATATCTTGAATATGCATCTTCTATTTTGGATAAATTAGATAAAATAAAATATTGAAAGAGATATACAGGGTCAGAGTTGGTGTGAAGGGAAATGTAAGCAAACCTGGGGTAACACGCCATCACTTTGCCTGCCAGAATCTGTGATGTTCCTCCACTTCCTCCATTATTCCTGCTCATATATTTGCACCAGTCTCAATGCCTGAACTGAGATTCCCGAAAGCCATATCATTGCTAACTCTTCTACGGTACTGTTCCTCCCAGAGTAATTGCACAGTCTCCTTTGCCAACTGAACTTCATGAATTGTCCAATCTCTCTGCTCGATCCCCAGCTCAAAATAGTCCCACTTCTGGCGCGGACTCGGATCCAGAACCACTGCAGCAATATACCTAGGAATTTGTCAAATTTTATGACTATAAGCTTATAGTTTTGCCAAACCTGACTGGGCAGCGCGGGCAAGATGGGCCTCCGGGGAGTGTTTGCTAATAATATCACTATTAGTAGTCGCTGTCAGAAATATTTCACCAAGTGTAAGACAGCAATGAATAATATCTTACGGGCAAATTCCACACAGGTAGTCAATTTCGGGAATTACTTCGCATAAATTTGCTACCTTTCCCTCCCAAGATAAGGTTGACGGCAGGAATGGCTGTAAGATCAGTACCGCTGATTCCAGTTCTCTTCAATCGCTTTCAGATAAGATATCTGCCTGTAAGTCAGGTGCATTTAAACAAAAGAACTTAACTGCCTCCCGGTTTCTGAAAAGACTTTGGATCATTGACAGACCCGAATTCCACCTTGTAGCATTCCCCGCCTCTCGCAGTGTTTCAGCCCCTAGACGCCAGAGTTGCTGTTTTTGTTGAACCGATGAGCGTATGTAAACTGTTATATTATGTGCTTTGCCTGAGGGGCCAATCTTTCGCCATAAGTCCATTGTCTCATCTGTAACGACTACAACATCGAGTAGCTCATTGATGCCGCCAACATCCCCAAACCTGAAGGTCCTAATAGCGAGATTCAACACATGTCCCATGTATCTCAGGGGTCGACTTTCTGGATTAAAGGACATATCATGATCCATTAGAAGGTGTCACGGTGCAATCGATGGGATTATCGTATTATTGTTGGCCGCATTATCCGCCGGAAAATATCCTACATTATCCAAAAATGCGTAAATAACAATTACAATAGTTGTATTAGCTCGATTGTTGACACATTTAAAAATTACAATGGAGTCCAATTCCTACTCCATAATGATATTTACCACAATATCCGCCAAAGCCTCTCCTGTATGGGGTCTCTGAATCTCACGTAAGGCCAGCACGAGGTTATATCTAGTTCCCCTAGCACTGGTCAAATGGGCAACTACTCCGAGGACACTCATGGTATGGTGGGGGGATGTCCAGCCATCGACGGACAAATGTATCGGCGTTGTGGAATTTTTAATCGCTTGTTGAACTTCATTCTTTTGATTGCTGTAATTCCGAATAACGCATGATCTGATCGTATGCCCGGATTTGGGTAGCTTATATCACGGTTGAATATGATGTATCAACTCTCGTAATGAATCATGCCCTATAGTAGAAAAAGCCTAGTTACTATAAATTATCCAATTGAGCAAAGATCGGTCAGTAGAATCCTTGGTAAATGATTCTTCTTGGAAATTCCCGGCCCGAGCAAAAGCGAAATTAACGGGCTTGTCCCGGCAACAGGAACAGTTCCTACGTGAGACGATTCGCAAAGCTGTCTACTATGCCAATCGTGTAAATGCCCGGCAGGCTTGCTTGTGCCTCCATTTGAGGCATATTGCTTTTTACCTATTGTGCATAGTGGATATCAGATTCTATTGAAGGATGAAAAACTAATTCAAGTGAAATAAAAGCAGTAGGGGTGATCGACTCACAATAATTACAATTCCAACGCTTGGCTAACCCAAGGCGCAAAGTTCAACCATGGAAGTAAACAAAAAACCTGGCCGCCAAGTGTGTGTGCTTGACCGGAACAATATGTACAGTACCTTCTGAATTGTCATCAGAGCTAATGCGAATATCGGGAATGGTTGATAGCCAGGGTAAGGTTGCTGGTTCACGCGATACCAGTGGAGGCGAGGATTGTAGAGCAAAATAGCCCGAGGAGGAATCATTCTGGTCCACAGTTGCGTGAATCCCGTTCGCTTCAAAGAATGAACTATCAATAGATGTCAACACCCTACTTGATATGGGTAGCTATTGAGCGTCAATACGTGTAGCAAAGCATTGTTGATACTCCTGCCGGGTGGGCAGTGTTGGTTGGGATGAAGAGGCTGTGGCGGCTCGGGAAAGCGGATTGTATTCACCAGTATTTGTACTAACTTGATTGAGTTCTAGTTTAGCATCCGTGTCACATTTTAAGCATTGGTAAACCCTTTAAAACAGAATTTACATGGTTAAACGAAATTGGATAAAGAGACTTACTAGGGTTAATCGAGATTGACAGGGGAATATTCGCTTGTGAATGAGGACCTCCCATTGAGTTCGACAAACGTGGCTGCACCTGAATGCAGCTACGAATTGAACTTGTAGAGAAATTCGAGAGAGTAGAGGGTGGATGGGCGGAGGCAAGTATTTGTGGTTCGGGACTGATTCTTCTCCGCGGGCTCAGCTGACGGCAGTGATAACAAGTGATTCTCGGTGACTCCCTGTTAGCTTTGTTCTGGTTATTCATTGAACAGCAATTAATACCCAACAACTGCGTTATGTTGAACACTATTGATAATCAGCCTCCTTTTTCCAATCAAACCAGCATGGGAGCCAAACAAGGGAAGGAATTGTCACTAAACTGTGCCTGGAGTAGAGACACCGATACTTTACAAATATGACCATAGACACCTTTTTATATCAATTTCTCCACCAACCGGACGGACTAGGCCCATCCACCATCCGCTCACTTGGTCTTCTACAAATTCAAAACAAACATCTACTTTGAGACAGCCTATCGGAAGCTGAAATATCCGCTAGCATGAGCGCTGTGGTTTTGCGTAATGGCCGTGCACATTTTATCACTCGGTCCCCTTGGTCTGACCAATCCCCAAGCAGTCCAGTCCTGAACCTTGACTGCCCGGTCAGTCTGAAATCTCTCATAGGACTAGACCGATTTTCGACTATACTACCCAGTCCAGTCCAGTCTATCGCCGACCATTCGGAACCCTGCCTGCAGTCCTCACCCACCATCTGCAGTCCTCACCCGTCTTCTGCAGTCTTCGCCAATTACCTGTAGGGCCCAACCGTCATCCGGAGTTGCCCGGAGGATTGCGCCACCTGAGACACCTGCAGTCTCCACCAGTCCGTCCTGGGCTGTCGTCCAGAAGGACGCCAAGATACCCGTCCGTCCCGAGGGCCCTTTCAAGGACTGCCGTCCGTCCCGTCCATGCTCAAAGACGGACGGACTGGACGCTTGGGAACACTGGTAAGGAAAACCCTTTGAAATCCAACGAAAAATGTTCCCCAGAATGGAAGGGGTAGAGGGCAACAAGGTCTTGTCAAACCCGTATAAGAATCTTAGGCTCTTCTGCTATCGTGGGTTATCGGCTGTGCCACTGAAAAGAATCCGAAGTCACCATTGGAATTCAATACACTCGGAACACTGACCAAAAACCAAAAAAGGTGTATCTACCAACCCCTATATCTCGATTTCAGAAACAAAACAAAGCACATTGAAAGGTACTCCGCCCAAACCCTCCTCCTCCTTGTTGTGAAACACGTTCTTCTGTGAGTTGAGATTCTATTCCTTACTGACCCATCCTCTACATGTAGCAGGAGCGGATGTCTTTTATACTACAAACCAGCAGTCACAACAAAGAGTACCCGTGTCCTCTCCTCGGCTTCTCTAACCACAGTTGCAGCCCCTCTCATACATGACCCCCACTGTTGCTCCATTGAGCAACATTCACTCTGCTGCTAACCTCTCTTATCTTACACACTATCACCCAGCCCCAATAATATCCTACCCTTATCCACATCCGTCTTCCTCCTACATTTAGTCATTGATTCCATAGTCACAGAGCCTTCGTAAAAGTTCGTCTGTTCCGTCTCTGGTCTAGCGCTGTCTGCGATATGGATCCTTCGTGAAAATTCTCAACACGCCCCCTCACGACGAGGTCCATATCCTGTTGTTAGTCCCATGGCCTCTAAGTGTTTAACATGGGACACCCGCGGCAGGGCCTTTGTCATAATGTCTGCAATCATGTCAGTGCTGGGACAAAACTGTAGATGTATCTGATCCGTAGTGACAAGGTTCCGTATAAAGTGATATTGAATATCTATATGCTTAGTACGGGCGTGGTACTCGGGATTTCGAGCAAGGGCAATCGCTCCTTGGTTATCCGCATTTAAGGTTGACATTGAAGCCACAAGCCTGAATGCTCCTATCTCATCAAGGAGTACGCGCAGCCAGAGAATCTCCTTTGCAGCCTGGGTCATCCCCATGTATTCAGCCTCCGTTGTCGAAAGGGCAATTGATGTTTGCTTCTTGCTTGCCCACGATATGGCGCCCCCATTTAAAACAAATACAAATCCTCCTATCGATTTGCGATCATGTCCCGCGCCCCAATCTGCGTCCGAGTAGCCTCCGGTCCCATTACATGTCCTGGTACCATACTGAAGTGACATGTGCTTCGTGCCAACCAAGTACCTAAATATCCTCTTAACTGCAGTCCAGTGCTCCGATCCTGGTGCATGGTTAAACTGGCTGACTGTCCCGACGGCATATGCAAGGTCCGGCCGAGTTCCTAACATTGCATACATTAACGAACCTACAGCTGACTGGTAGAGTTCTAGGTCAACTCCTTGGCTCTGTCCCCGGTCTTTGGCTTCAGCGCTGCATAGTCGAAGCCGAGTACCGGAGTCACCGGGGATCAGACATGGTCGGGAATCCTGCATTCCATGTCGGAGCAATATTCGTTCGATATACTGGCCTTGACTTAAGGTGATTAACCTTTGACTGCGAACTCGCCCGATTTCAAGTCCAAGAAATGCAGTCAATTCCCCCAAATCTGTCATCTCAAATGCCTCTGCAAGTTCTCCTTTGATCCACCCAATTTCCTTGCTATTTGCCGCTGCCAGTACTAAATCGTCAACCTAGACTAAGGCCCAAATTATTCGATCATAGTTGATATACAAACTATAGTCCTGAGCACTACGGTTAAAGTCATGCTGAGCGAAGAAGGCATGTATCTTATGGTACCAAACTCTCGGTGATTGGCGCAGCCCATAAATCGCCTTGATCAACCGGCAGGCATACCCTGGTCCAGGGACTTCATCTAATCCTTCCGGGCATTCCATGAATACCTCCTCTTCCAGCTTCCCATTCAAAAATGCTGTCTTCACATCCATACTATGAAGCTCCCAATCGTTCTCTGCAACAAGCGCCAACAGTACGCGTAGGGTAGTGAATTTCGCAACTGGTGCGAACGTCTCATGAAAGTCGACTCCTGGCTGGTGCGAGAAGCCTTTTGCGACCAACCTAACCTTAAATCTCCCGTCTTGCTTACGTTGGAAAAGCCAGCGGCAGCCAACAACCTTTCGACCTTCTGGTATCTTTTCGATTCGCCAAGTTTCATTCTTTCGCAGAGAGTTCAACTCGCTCTCCCATGCCTTTTCCCAGTCTGCTGCATCCTCCCCGTCTAGTGCCTCCCCCAAAGTGAGAGGTTCCTCAAGAACAGCTAGGTATGCAGGCCACGCTCCTAGCCCAAACATTTGTCGCTTTTGATGACTCCTTCCTGATCGCCGTAGTGGAGGTACACTAGCTGGCGCTTCCGCAGCTGCTGCAGTCACCTCGACCGTAGAGTGTGGTCTCCTTACCACAATTGCTTCTTCATCATATATGTTGACTGGACTTTCACTATCAGAGGGGTCAATTGGGGGTAGCGGGTCCCCTTGACCAAGATCTTGGCCTTCGATAGACGATGCTGTAATTTCCAGTGTTTTGGTTCCTCCGTCTGTCGGGTTCTCCATGTTTGGTAGATTTCCAGCGGTTTCCTGCTCGTTCTCTTGTTCTATCATTTGTTCTGCTCTACTTTCCAGTATGTTCTCCTTTGGCTTCTCATCGAACACTACATCCCTTGTAACCAGAACTTGTCCTGTTTTCTTATCGTATACCCTGTAAACCCTGCTTCCGCTGTTTTCCTCATAGCCGATTAACTGACATTTTTGTCCTCGGCGGTCTAGTTTCCTACGATTCTGTGCGGGAATGTGCCTATAGGCCGTACAGCCAAATACTCGCAGATGGCTAAGTGATGGTTGTACTCCAAACCAAATCTCAAATGGGGTCTTATTGCTGTGAGTACTTCCGGGAAGCCTATTGATAATATGCACCGCGGTAAGAGCTGCATAGCCCCAAAATCTCTGTTCTAATCTCGCGTCAAACAGCATACACCGAACCATTTCCATAATGGTACGGTTAGCTCGTTCTGCTCTGCCATTGTGCTCCGGGGTGTATGGAGGCCCAATCTTCTGCGTAATCCCTCTTTCAGCCAGATACATCCGAAAGAGCTGTCCGGTATATTCTCCACCCCCATCTGATCTCAGTTCCTTAATCTTCTTTCCCGTTTCTCTTTCTACTCGGGCTTGATATTCTTTGAAGCGCTCAAACACTTCTGACTTCTGTTTTAGTAAAGCGATCGCCATCCTTCCAGACATTTCATCAATAAATGTCACAAAGTACCTTTCCCCCATTAGTCCCTCAATTGGCATAGGACCGCAAATGTCCGTATGAATAGTGCGTAGTATCTCCTCACATCTCTTGCGTTCTCCGGTAAGACTGTCTCTTGTTTGCTTCCCTTCCATACAAATCTCGCATACAACACTCGCTTCTTGTCGGGTTTCCTGTATGTCAAATCCTGTTACTGACTGCTTGATCTTTGTAGTCGACTGTGGACTTAAACTCCGGTGGCCAATCCTTCGATGCCAAGTTTCCTGTGACGTCTGGTCACCCATTCTCGCGATTCCAGCCAAACCGATTTCCTGTAAGCCAGTTAGGTAGTAAATGTTTCCTTTTCTCTTTCCAATTGCTTGTAGAGTCCGTTCTTTACTGACAGCACATTGAGTTTTTGTAAACTCAACTCGGAAGCCTTGATCGACAATACTCGCAACACTTATAAGGTTGCTGCCTATGTCTGGAACATGCAACACCTTAGCAAGAAAGATGCTGCCCGACGCTGTGGGAATCCTGATATTCCCTTCCCCAACTGCAGTAATTTCCTTTCCATTTCCTATCATTATGCCCGTAGCTGATATGCTCGCATAGTCTTCCAATAGCCCTTTATGCGCGGTAAGATGCCTTGATGCTCCTGAATCAATTATCCAGTCCGATACTCTGGCTTGCTGACTGGCCAGCCCGATAAACGCCAGATGTCCTCCCCAGCTACTCTTTTGTAGGTCTCCCTTACGTTTAAGGCATTTATTTTTCCAATGCCCTTCCTTATCACAGTAGTGACACCGTCCAGTTTTTCCCATTTGGCTATATCCACGTCCTCTCAGCCCAATAGAAGACCCGCCTCTACTGCCCCGGCCAGAACCTCCTCTGGGTATCCCGCGGTTGCCCATACTGTCACTTCCACTTCCGTATTGCCAACCAGACCGCGATCCTGATTGTGCCGCCATAGCTGATAGTGGCTGGAGGTCCGCATCTGCTGTACTACTGCTTGCTCCCTGCCGTCTTGTTGCCTCCTGCAGTAACCTGCCACAGAGGAAGTCAAAGGTGACTGTGTCGGAGCGGGACTGAACGGCCATTATCAATGGCTCGTACGAAGGCGGTAGAGATAGACTAAGCATGGATACAAGATCCCCATCAGGTATGCCAACTCCATTTGGCGAAAGGTTTGCCACCTGGGTTGACAGTTCCTTGAAGCTGTTAAGGTGCGCAGACACATCCTGACCTTCCTTAAGATGCAAGCCCCATAACCTCTGCATTAATACCATACGTCCATTCGCACCGATTCCCTGATGCACCTTTGCCAAGGCGTCCCAAGCCTCCTTCGCGTTACTTGCGGATTGGATATGAGGTATCTGAGAGTCATGTATGTTGAGACAAATAATTGTAAAGGCTTGATCATTAACTCTTTCTGTAGTAGCCGTATTCGAGGAAGAGTCTGCCCCATCAGCAGCCATATCTACCACAGCACTTGCAAGACCTTTCTCCTTTAGAATCCGAAGTACACGGAACCTCCAAGCAACATAATTGCTTTTACCTGTTGCCATCGATCCGTCGAGTTTTTCAATTGAATGACTTAGAGACGTATAGGGATGCCCAATGCTACTACTAGAGCTAGCAGCGCTGGCAGCTGCTGCTGCCCGGGTAGTGCTAGGCATTATGTATCCGTGTAAGAGGCGACCAGGGGGAGTTGTCAATGATCCTTAATCGAAGAGAATTGTCTTCAAGGCGCGACCCGGGCTCATAACCTGTTGTGAAACACGTTCTTCTGTGAGTTGAGATTCTATTCCTTACTGACCCATCCTCTACATGTAGCAGGAGCGGATGTCTTTTATACTACAAACCAGCAGTCACAACAAAGAGTACCCGTGTCCTCTCCTCGGCTTCTCTAACCACAGTTGCAGCCCCTCTCATACATGACCCCCACTGTTGCTCCATTGAGCAACATTCACTCTGCTGCTAACCTCTCTTATCTTACACACTATCACCCAGCCCCAATAATATCCTACCCTTATCCACATCCGTCTTCCTCCTACATTTAGTCATTGATTCCATAGTCACAGAGCCTTCGTAAAAGTTCGTCTGTTCCGTCTCTGGTCTAGCGCTGTCTGCGATATGGATCCTTCGTGAAAATTCTCAACACTCCTGGCCCTTGCAGGTCTCACCTCAACCGCTAACACCCTCGCAGACCAAATCTAGAGCAGTGCAGCTTACGGCTATGTCTATGATATCTCCGAGCTACCTACAGAATATCTCCCCTGCTCTAACTGGGTACCCGGCCTAGCTTCCGGTTTCGGCTTCGACCACGTCTCCCAAGTGCCTGGGTACCCGCTCTTCGGCGCTATCCAGGGTTCCGAATGGTCGGCGGAAGACTGGACTGGACTAGCTAGTCAGGTCGAAAGTCAAGTCCAGTCCAATGGTGGCAATTAGACCCACTGGACAGTCAGGATTATGGAAACCGACCTGACCAAGACCGGTCTGACCAGGCCTGCCAAGCAATAGGATATGCTATTTTTATCACTATATATTATGTTCAAATAAAGCTTTTCTTAATTAAACTTATTGTTTCCATGAATTATACCGTGGAGATAGTGCCTCGCTTAGATTAGGGGTGGTCGAAATAGGTTCTTGAGTATCGAACCATTTTTGGTTCACAAAGTGAGTGATATTACATGACCACATGCCACAATAGCGGTATTGGATGCAACTTATCCATCAGGTAATTGTATTTCCACCGCATATTATCCTCTCCAGGATATTCTATCAACTTGTATTAAGGGGCTGTTGATTTATAGCGCGACAAGCGACTTTAAGATCCTAGTATAGCTATACTTCGATTCTTAGCGAGTGTTGGGCTTGGTGCCATTCAGACTCATGCGATCTTTTATGAAGACTGGTCTGGGACCAGCTCAAACCGGACCGGACCCCCCAAGTTAGTCGGGTCCAGTCATCTCCATCACCAGGACTGGCCAGCCCGGTCCCGCCTCCAAGACTTGACCGGTCGGCAGTGTTCCCAACGGGCCAGGCCGTTGATAGGCCGGCCTATAGGCTGTAGGCCGGGCCAAGGCAGGCCACTACCGCAAATGGCCTAGGCTGATATAGGCTAAATTGGGCTGGCCTATGAAAGCCTACCAGGCCTGACAGGCGCCTATAGGCCACGTAATTTTATTTAAGAATAGATTGTGTTAAGGGCAACTTGATTCCCCACATTTTTTAATTTTCTAATCTTTTATTTCTTTCTCTATCATCCACGGTTATTTTTTTCCAAATCACGCACAATGAGTGATATTCAAGCAACTCAAGATAGTCTTGAGAATTCACCTTCAGGCTCACCAGCCCAGTCCTATCTGACTATTTTTCCCTCTGATTCAGCTTCCTCTGCTGGAATTCCCCAAAGTTCCAATCCACCAGCCCTTGTCCTTGCCGCTCCAAGGAGTACAGGCATATTTCCCCTATGGCTACTTCATACAAGTCAGGACTCACTAAATCAACATTCACACTCAGTTCATGGGTCTGGAATAAGCACAATTAGTGATCTGACAGATACGCCCTCAAGTCTTTTAACGCACACACTGGACAGCATAGAAGATAATCAACAAGTTGTCTCACCCCTGGAACATTTTCTTCCTGTGAAAAAGGCTCGCAAGAGTTGGATCTGGGCTCCAATTCATGGTGAAGAGTATCTTGCAGGAGGCAAATGGCGCTGGAGATGTAATCATTGTATGTATCCACCTTTCTAATACTTGTAGATTCAAAGCACTCTATCGAGCATTATGTACTAAACAAACTGCATGGCAATAATAGGTCTCTCGCGACATTCCGCCAAAACATTCGGTGATTCATCCACTAGAAACATGATTGAGCATTTAGCAGATGACCATGGAATTACAAAAGAACACCAAGATGGACGTATCTCACAAGCTAGCTCCCGGATTGATGAGGCATTTGGACGAATATCCCAACCACGCACGATTCAATTCAATAAAAAAATGTTCAAACAACTTCTTATACGATGGATAATTATCAGCAATATCAGCTTTCGGCAGGTAGAAATAGGAGCATTTAGAGTACTTCTGGCATACCTCTGTGCTTGTGTCTGTTTCTCTTTATTTTAACACAGCTTTTATTACCCAATAATAATACTTTGCTAACACAATACACGGTGAGAATATCTAATAGGCTCAATCACATAAGGCAATTCCAAGTACATTACCAAAGAGTGGATCCACTATCCGGTCCTGGATCCTCGAACACTATCTTAATGCGCAATTGGTAATTCAACGAAGCCTTGCCGGAGCTAGAATGGTACACTTTACCTTTGACCTATGGACTTCTCCAAACCACAGAGCCTTTTTAGGGATTGTTGGCCATTGGGTAGGAGAAGATGGTAAATTGCATGGAACACTAATAGGACTCCGGCGATTTCATGGAGCTCATACCGGCATTAACCAAGCTGAACACTTTTGGGAGGTAATAAAGTTTTATGAACTTGAGACAAAGATTGGATATTTTACTCTTCATAATGCATCTAATAATGACACAGCTCTGGTTCAAATTGCAGCATACTTGGCACAACGGAACATCAAGTTCAATCCACGGGAAAGACGGTTACGTTGTTTTGGGCATGTAATTAACCTGGTGGTTAAGGCATTTTTATGGGGTGTCAATACAGAGGTATTGGAAGGACTGGGGAATTTTGATGCTCCGGAAGATGAAGAGCAGGAAATCCAGGAGCTGCTTGAGTGGAGAAAGCAAGGTTCAATGGGAAAGTTGAGAAATATTTGTGTGTGGATTTGTCGAACACCTCAGCGCCGCGATAGTTTTAAAAGTAAGGTTCAATCCCATGGGGGTGTCAGTGGTGAATCCAATTTACCAATTGTTGGTTCTATTACACGGTGGGGTGGGGACTATGATAGCTTGAAGCGTGCATTTCTACTAAAGGAACCTCTACAAGAATTTGTAGCCGCAGCAATCAGAAATGAGCGTGGTATTCGATCTGAATACAACTTGGAGTCAGCAAGGCTAGATGAGCTTACACTAGATGACTGGGATGAACTTCAAGCAATCATGGAAATACTCGAACCATTTAAGGCTTGGAGTTTAAGGCTACAAGGCAAATGTTCTAATGGTTCTCTCTATGATATATTTCTGGCAATGGATGACCTGCTCTCCTCACTTGAAAATGCTCGAATTCAGTATAGTTTGGATACTCACAGCCCTCACTTGAGAACCAGTATTGATACTGCATGGGTATTGCTTAACAAGTATAGACAATCGCTCAAATCTTTGAGATAAGAGTTAACCTGATTTTTTAATATAGATACTATACTCTTACTAAACTGGCTCCCGTCCACTATGCTGCTGTCTCCCTCCATCCAGATATGAAATTTGAATTCTTTGAATTCCAATGGGCTGAAAGACGAGACTGGATCAAACGTGCAAAGGATACAACCATATCAATCTGGCAGGAAGAATATAAGGCATCTAGCCGTGCCACCTCCCCTCTATTGTCTATATCACAGGATCCAATTGATACGCGGGAACCTCTATGGCGTCAAAGAAAACGTGCTAGACTTGGAGCCGAACGCCATGATGAATTTGAGCGATTTCAGGAACTAGAGGAGCAGTTCCATGGGAGTGGGCCACTTGATTACTGGGTTAATAAACGTCAATCTCCTGACTCACGGACTCGTGACCTGGCGGCTATGGCAATTGATATCTTATCAATTCCGGCAATGTCCTCGGAGCCGGAGCGCGTATTTAGCAGGTCAGTCCTTGTAGTAATTCATGGTCATACATATTATAACTGATTTATTTCTATTCTAGTTCCAAATTACTTCTATCAGATCGCCGGAATCGTTTAGGAGATGATATCATTGAGGCATGTGAATGTTTAAAAGCTTGGGAGAAGGAGGGATTTCTTATTGATGAAGAGATCATGGCAGTGGAAACTATGTTGAATGATTTGGGGGAGGTTTCTTAGTAGTGGATTATGTTCTTTTTATTCTTATTTCTTTGTTTTCTTTCACACACTGGCAGCCTAGATTAGTGTCAACTCTAGTCACAGTTCATAAGATATTTGAACCACCGCATGAGCAGCCCTTCAAATGAGATTATAATTGCTAATTAGTCTAGTATCTCTAGTATATTCTAGTACTTTTTGCTAACAAAGCGAAATTGTTCTCGCATTTTTAATGTTTATTGTAACTGTGCAGATTAATACCCGGCAACCGTATGAGGTTATTAAGTGTCAAATTTACTGTAGTTTCACAGCATAATTGAAATACCACATGAGCAGCCTTTCCAATGGGCTCATACTAGCTAATTAGTCTCGTATCTCTAGTATATTCTAGTATTTTTTGCTAATAAAGCGAAATTGTGCTAGTATTTTTAATGTTTTATTGTAACTATGCAGGTTAACCGGCAGCCCTTGTGAGATTACTAAATGTCAACTTTACTGAAGTTTCACACCACAATTGAAATACCACATAAGCAGCCTTTCTAATGGGCTTATACTAGCTAATTAGTCTAGTATCTCTAGTATATTCTACTATTTTTCGCTAACAAAGCGAAATTGTTCTAGTATTTTTAATGTTTTGTTGTAACTGTGCAGGTTAACCGGCAGCCCTTGTGAGGTCATTAAGTATCAACTTTACTGAAGTTTGACAGCACAATTGAAATACCACATAAGCAGCCTTTCCAATGAGCTTATCCTAGTTAATTAGTCTAGTATCTCTAGTATATTCTAGTATTTTTCGCTAATAAAGCGAAATTGTTCTTCTATTTTTAATGTTTTTTTCTAACCCGGCAGATTAATCCGGCAGCCTCCAGAACTCTCAACCTTTTCTAACTTTGAAAGTCACTCAACACAATTGAACCAGGACATAACCAACCCTTCTTCTGAAATCATTCTTATTAAGTCCTCTAGTCTTTAGAGTATATTCTAGTATTTTTACCAACAAAGCGAAATTGTTCTTGTATTTTTAATAGTTCAATTTGAGATATAGTGTAGGTCAGGCCATCCTCGGCGTTATAGGCCATATAGGCTAGGCCGGCCTAGGCTGTATAGGCTGTATAGGCCAGGCCGGCCTAGGCTTTATAGGCTGTATAGGCCAGGCCGGCCTAGGCTTTATAGGCTGTATAGGCCAGGCCGGCCTAGGCTACATAGGCCATATAGGCCAGGCCGGCCTATCAGGCACCATGTGCAAGGCCTATATGACCTATAGGCCGGGCCAGGCCCGTCTAGGCTCAGCCATTACTAGGCCTGCAGGCTTGGGCTAGGCTAGATCTTCAAGAATTGCAACAGGCCAGGCCCGGCTTTACCGAAGCCTGGCCCGCCTGGCCCGTTGGGAACACTGCCGGTCGGACTATTCGGAACCCTGGCGCTATCGAGAAGGTGGAGAGCTGGGGATCTCTGAGCTGTGGTAAGTCTTACAGTGTCACGAATAAGCAGGGCCGACAGACAATCAATATTATTGCTCTGGATCATGGGGATGCGGGGCTAGTGCTGAGCCTCGCCGCTCTGGATACGTTAACAGGGGAAGGGAAAGGTGCTTGGCAGCGTGGATGCTAAGTACGAGGAAGTACGGAGTCGGAGTGTCGGTTGTAAGTTAAGGGTGAAGTTTGTATTAGACATTGGGGGGTGTAATGGCAGGGGTTTTGGAGAGGGGGAGCACAGTTGGTGATATATCCTGTTTGTTCATTTTGTTTTTAGTGGAGGGTGTTTGATTGAGGGGGGGTACCATTTGTATCCATTTCGGTTGATCAAGGCGATGTGAAATGGGCTCTATTGTGTGGGTATTAAGTTGAGAGCATAATTTATATTTGGAGACATTTGGGGCTAACATCACCCTCATGCGATCGGCCAATCAGACTAGTATACAAGGCAGGGTTCCGAATGGTCGGCGGAAGACTAGACTGGACTAGCTAGTCAGGTCGAAAGTCAAGTCTAGTCCAATGGTGGAAATCTGACCGACTGGACAGTCAGGATTATGGAAACCGACCTGACCAAGACTGGTCTGACCAGGCCTGCCAAGCAATTGGATATGCTATTTTTATCACTATATATTACTTTCAAGTAAAGCTTTTCTTAATTAAACTTATTGTTTTCCATGAATTATATGGTGGAGAGAGTGCCTCGCTTAGATTAGGGGTGGCGAAAATAGGTTCTTGAGTATTGAACCATTTTTGGTGCATTAAGTGAGTGATATTACATGACCACATGCCACAATACTGGTATTGGATGCGACTTATCCATCAGGTAATTGTATTTCCACCGCATATTATCCTCTCCAGGATATTATATCAGCATCTATTGAGGGGCTGTTGATTCATAGCATGCCAAGCGACTTTAAGATCCTAGTATAGCTATACTTCTATTCTTAGCGAGTATTGGGCTTGGTGACATTCAGACTTATGCGATCCCCCATAAAGACTGGTCTGGGACCAGTGCAAACCGGACCGGACCACCCAAGTTAGTCGGGTCCAGTCATCGCCATCACCAGGACTGGCCAGCTCGGTCCCGCCTCCAAGACTTGACCGGTCGGACTATTCGGAACCCTGATACAAGGAGAGATTACTGCCAGAATATTCACGAAGGTTCCATATCTACGACAGTGGTACTACACGGATGGTTTGGATCAGGATGTTCTTTGTTTGGAAAGTGTTTGGAAGTATGAAAGTTGAAGCGATGTCATGTAAGGACGAATGGTTAGGTACAGCGGAGATGTTTCGTGAGGATTCATGAATCAGACTAGGGGTACTGGAGGTTTGGAACTAGTGTTAGCTAGAGGATGCAACGGACGAGTGTCACACTTTGATGATAACGAAACAGGCACTGGTATCAGGAAAGTTTGGAATGGAGGATTCAGGAAAGGTCTGTAAGTAGTTGAAACGGGCAAAGAGATTGAAGGAGGAAATCTGTTGCAAAGTTGAGGGGGTGGTTTGAAAGGCAAGAGACGGTGATGGAAGAGAGTTTCTTGTATGAGAGTTTTTGTATATATAGGACGCTGCTGGCAGCGCAGAAGAAATAAGAATCCCAAGACTCTCAATACCGATCATAGCCCGAAATCGTTTAATTACCATAGTAGTGAAAATGAGCTCTTCCAGCTATCCTAGCATCCTTGGACATTCCCTTTGTCCGCCTTCGCTGATACATCCTCCCTCCACGACACTGCATTGTCCCACTCGCTCTGTACCTTCATGCAGGTGACCCGTGCCGCACGTTCCTTCTCTGTAAAATCCAGATCGCTGAACACAACTGTATCGTCGCGATCACAGGCAGGGGGGAGTAGTTTAACATGGAGAGACCTAGCACATTCTAGAACATCTTCAAACACAAGTCCACGAGCTTGAGCTTCCTGATGAAGGATTTGAGTAAATTCTTGAATCTTCGTCAGCACATAAATTTCAGATTCTACATCCACCAGCTTGGGAATCACTCCCTCCTCCCCACTCAGGACTAAGATGTATTCTGGGGTGACCTATTAGTAATAACTCAACATGTGCCCATGGGTATTAAGTACCTATCGCACGATAGACTTTCACATATTCCTTTACCCTCACTTTTTCAGCTCTTTCTGTCATAAGAGCGGCCTATAAAGAAGTTAGATATAGTATGGAGATCCTGAGAGGGGGCTTTACAGTCAGGTTCTGAATTTCTTGCTCTTCCTCCTGGGAGTATTTGAGCCACCAGTCGTCCAGTCTTTGGAGCTCCTTATTAAGCCCTGGCTGAGGCCTGTCCCCAAGCTTGGGTTGGATCCTGAGTTGATGCCCGTTGGGATTCTGCTTGTCCTCCGCCATTTTAGACTGCACCCCACAACCCTTGTGTTTGCATGCCGTAATCGATAGATTCTGCTTGGAAGCCGAAATGGTAGTTGAATGGTGGGCGAAGGGATGCAGTGCGTGCAGGTAGTGCGATTGGGATCGGAAAGAACGGAGCATCTTATACAGGGTTACTGATATGTAAGGGATGGTGTGTGTGGTGATAGGGAACACTTGGTAGAAGAAGGGGAAAAGGCTTGTGTGGGGAGGTCAGGTTTAGCGTAGGGAAACTGCCGCCAGAAAAACACGGGAATGAGGCTATCATAAAGCCAGCCTTGCGAGAAGTCCGGAACAAAGGGTGTGATAGGAAAGCAGAAGTGTGACAACGTACAGATAAAGGAGCGCAACTGAGACTAAATACAGTTTGTGGTAGCCACTCGCACAGTGGGCCTCCTATCGCACAAACACCAGAAAAGCTAGTCACCCTCGACATCCCTGTCAGCCTACTAATGTTATAAGCACTCGATATGAGGAGGACTGATGGGAGAAGGACAAAGTAGCTATTCACGGGGCAATGGATATCAAGGACGGGCTTGTATTGTTATGACCTCCCGAGTTACGATTGAGGCCGGTGTCGACCCTTTAAATACATGAATCTTTGCCTGCTCTCTCGGAAGTCTCTAGAACCAAGTCGCCCTATTTTCCCACTTTATCACCCAATTGCTTTACCCCGCTTTGATACCCCTCTTACCCCTCTTACCTAGTGATGGGCACGATCAGATGATCGAGTTTTGCTCGATCAGCAGTCTGCTCGATCACCTCGATCATAGGGGTCTCTCGATCAGATCATGATCGAGCAGAGCATCCATGATCTGATCGATTTGCTCGATCATGGGTACTGCTCGAT
>Ga0307517_10000823_pt1 | contig 53322 bp, 49 predicted proteins | sample 23_EM_MG_FD_194515 | JGI IMG/M metagenome (GOLD analysis project Ga0307517, IMG submission 194515) | Populus trichocarpa ectomycorrhiza microbial communities from riparian zone in the Pacific Northwest, United States - 23_EM | ecosystem: Host-associated > Plants > Roots > Unclassified | place... | reverse complement strand
GAGTATACTCGATGATAGTCGAGCATGATCGAGTAGTACCCATGATCGAGCAAATCGATCAGATCATGAATGCTCTGCTCGATCATGATCTGATCGAGGGACCCCTATGATCGAGGCTGATCGAGCAGACTACAATCGAGCAAAACTCGATCATGATCTGATCGTGGCCATCACTACTCATGCCCACTGCAGGCAGCACACCAGAGTGGTGTTCGGCCAAAATTGTCTCTCGAGTCGGGGTTGACCTGTTTCAGGCCAAGGAGCAGCTTCACAATCCCCTCATGCCCACTATTGGCAGCACACCAGAGTGGTGTTCGGCCATAATTGTCTCTCGAGTCGAGGTTGACCTCTTTCCGGTCAAGGAGCAGCTTCACAATCCCTTCATGCCCACCCCAGGCAGCACGCCAGAGTGGTGTTTGGCCATCATGGCCTCTCGAGTCGGGGTTGATCTTTTTCCGGTCAAGGAGCAGCTTCACAATCCCTTCATGCCCTCCCTTAGCGGCATATAGGAGTGGTGTATTGCCAAACGTGTCTCTCGAGTTGGGGTTAACCTTTTTCCGCCCAAGGAGCAGCTTCGCGATCCCCTCATACCAGAGTTTTGTGCTCCCATCATGGTCTTTCGAGTTGGGGTTGACATCTTTCTGCCTAAAGAGCAGCTTCACCAGCTCTTCATGCCCGCTTTTCGCTGCCCACATCAATGGAGTACGGCCCCAGGAATCAGCCATGTCTGCACCACAGCCTTTATCTTCTTCCAACAAGCTAATCGCAATCTCATCAAGCCCAAGGTATGCCGCACAGTGAAGACCAGTGAATCCCTCAGAATGCCATCTCTGCCGTTCGTGCCAACAGAAGTTCCCCCATAAAAGAAGCTTGGCCGATATATGTCCACCAAATTTCCCAAGCAGCTGAAGGGCAAGTGATTTCACCCTTTTTGTAAGCCCATTTCTTGCATAGAGTCCCCAGTAGCTGGACGCGTACTGGAGGAAGCGTGCCTCTGCAGGTGCTCTATCAAGAGTATATGAAATCTTATCAACGAAATCAAAGTTAAGATAAGTCAAGCAAACCTCCGCCATTGCCGAATGTGGGTTTTCGAAATGTTCGGAATGCCGGCTGAAATATTCTTGAAGGGTAAAGTGTACCAGCCGGACAATTGAGCTCTCATCTACCGTGACAAGTCCCAAGCAGGAGGCTAACAATGTCTTTTCCGAAGGGATATTATCGTGGTCCATATCCCTAGAGCCAATCTCAACTGCTAAGGCATCACATAGCTCCCCAATGTGCATTGGACGTTCCGAGCAAGAAATCCACATCAATGCAGCCATTCCGAGTGTTGATTTGCCTTTACTCTGACCTCTTATTCTATCAAATGTCGCATCGTAAGCGCCGTCCAATCCGAGTCCACTTGTCATTAAGTCGAGTCTCTCTCGCCTCTTGCGGATTGTCGCCTCAGATAATATCGCGTCTATGCTCAAGGAAATGAATAGAAATCTAGCCACTATTGTCAGCGATTACCCGTGGCTTCAGATATAGAATTGGCCATCACATACACGTCAGGAATCCTTTCCGGAATGTGTTTCATAATATCAGCCTTGAGTGTAGGGCTCATTTCTTCCGAGTCAGAGTCATGCTTCAACTTCATCTCGAGATATTCCCGTATATCCTGAGTATTTGGGCTGAATGGGATAACCTGCACGCTCCCCGGAAGATATTTCTCTACCGCACTTCGAATGTGTGGCCTCCCAGAAATGAATAATCGGACACCCGGCGACGTCTGAGAAACGGTTTGCAATGAGGATAGAAGTTGGGATAGATGTTTATCTGAACATTCATCTAAGGCATCAATACAAATGAATGTCCCCCTCATGGGTGCAAGGGCCCTCCCCAAGAGCTTAACGGCTTCCGAAACCCGGAGTCCTCGGCTCTCAGACTCGCTCCCTGCTCTCTTGAATGCTTCCTCGATCTCAGGGGGAACCATTCTTAACGTATTCACAAGCTGCCTTGTGAGAGCACCGACCATGTTCGCCGCGGTTTGTCTCTCATGATCCTGGAAATCGGAATAGACGTAGGCGACAGCGATATTCTCTCCCCCAAAGTGCTCAGGCAACCTATCAATCACTAGCGAGCTATTGTTTCACCCAGTTAGCTAAAACTTTCCTTCATGAGTGATCTTTCTTCCTACCTAAGAAAGGTCTTTCCAACCCCGGGATTACCGGAACAAAACAGAGTAGCTTTGCCGGATTCACCTTCCCCGTCACGCCATCTGAGAAACTCATCGGTTTGTAGAAACCATTCCCCTAGGCCATCCTGTCTTCGGGCCCTCACATCATTGTGACGCACATGGGGTTGTAGGGGTGATAGCCAATTCAACACTTTGGCCTTTTCATCCACATATGTCATATTGGTAGTGGTGTTGTTGCTATTTATTTGGTTAAAACTGTTTATATGGCCTGTGCCGGTAGCATTCGGTTCGGGGTGCGTTGAAGGGCCCATATTCCTTTGTGGTGAAGGCGCTGTTAAGGTTGCGAAAGCGATTCAATATCTCGAAGTTGAAGAAGCTCAGCAAGAGCGGGGTAGTGGTGAGCGTACTTCAGCGAGGCTGGCGCCAAAAATGATGACCCAGGTACGGGTTTTCCACTAAGAACGGCCGTATTCACAACCTTAGAGTTATAATATCGATTTGGTAAAGCAATTTGAGCCAAATTTCCATCTATATCTGCAACAGTACCCAGGTTTTTAGTTTCCAACCCTTTAAAACCCTTTATTTAGGGTGGCTCATGGATTGTCAAGAGAGCTATGGCGGGTACATTGGTCTTGGCGCGGTTTCTGGCTCTTTTGTTTGAGGGATCGCAAGGCTTCGCGCTGTTTTCCAACTTTAATCTTACCATGTGGCATGCCAAAGTAGCTAAAAATTCCAGCAGTGCTTAGAGAGATTTTCGAAAGCAATTTAGACCATAATATCTTTCTTTTTTCAGCTTAGACTGTGGAATGAAAAAGGTGAAGTAAAGTTCGCATGATTTGGGTTGTTAGTACAAGTGCGACCGAAAAAGTGAGTGCACGCAACCACCACGTCGCTTACAACCACAGTCATTGAAATTGCACCTCCGTGTGATCAATCACATTTTGGTTTTCGACCAATCGTGTTCCTTGAACCCCTCTTCACGACGGCTTCAAGTCTTCATTCCCAGCGGATTTTCCCCTCGGTTTAATTTGTCTTTAAGAGATTATTTTATCTCTTTTCATCACTTTTATTTAACCTCCATCACACATCAACTGCCCGGTATCGGTAAAGATGGTTAAACGAGGTTCTACAACGTTTTCGGCGACCAAGGTTGCTAAGGCGGGTTTGACGGCTACGGCCGCCCTACACAAGATTTTGGACTTGGTGAAGGATGTCTCTAGGTTGCGTCACCAGGTTTCTGTCTTGTCGAAGAGGAATCATGGACTGCAAAAAGAGGTGGAAAGGTTGAGGAAAGAGTAGGTGGCGGTATCTTCTGAGGTGGCTTCGCCTGATAGGGTTGAGGAGCCTGAGCCACAAGTAGTGGCTGAGCCTGAAGAAGAAAAGGTACATGTGGACATGGCGGTGGCGTTTGTGGCGTCGGCGGGTATGGCGGGGACAAGGGTAGAGTCTGTGGCCAAGCCAGATGTGGCTGAGTCAAGGGTGGCGGTGGTGGTGGATGAAGAGGGAGGACCTTGGGCTGTTAGTGTGCCGGTGTCGGAGGGTAAGAGGAGGAGGGTGGATGATTAGAGCGAGGAGGGAGGGGATGATGAGGAGGTAAGTGTTGTGGTTCCGACGGGGCCGAGAGGTGGGCCACCGGCGGGGCCAAGATTGATGGCGGAGAGGGTAGGTGGGGTAAGGAGAGGAAGTGGCGTGCCGGCGGACTTGTTAGTCAGGAGGGCATACAGGTTTGTTGACAGATCATTGATCGGAGTGCGCAATGGAATAGTTGGGGATACCTATTATTCCAGAGGGGGAAGTGCCTGTGCACAAGGTAGAGGTGATTATGGTGGCGGAGGTGTGGGGAGGGGATATAGGCCGTATCGTTGAGGGTTGACCAGGGTCAAGAGGGGCTTAGGATTCACAGCAAGCGGAAACCGTGGGCGCTAAAGACTCACATGAATAGGCTCGGGGCTTGTGTATGGCTTGATGATCGTTATTAGAGTAGTTGATTTGTGGCAGATTAAGTTGAGTAGTTAGGATAGGGTCACGCTTTAGAGTAGCTTAAGTACCCGAAATGGAGAAAGTTTTTTTTTAAAAAAAAAAAAAGTGAGTGCACGCGTGGGATTTTACACCATAAACGGCCAATTTCACCCACTTATTCCACCACCAACAACAGAATTAAAAATAAGATAACTTCATAGAATTCTCAGAGACCTATAGGCTACTCAATCTCTTTTGAAGCCACAAATGAATTAAAATTTCCTGAGGAGGAGTACACAGTTGAACTTTCAAATTCTGCCAAGACACAGTTTTCTCACCAAAAATGACAGTCTTGGTGCAATTTTCAGGAATCTTTTCTGACTCTCCTGTACTACTCCTCAGGAAATTTTAATTCACTTTATATTTCAATAGAAGTTGAGTAGCATATAGCTCTCTGAACATTCTATGTAGTTATCTTATTTTTAATTCAGTTGTTGGTAGTGGAATAAGTGGGTGAAAATGGCCGTTTTTGGTGTAAAATCCCACGTGTGCACTCACTTCTTTTTTTTTTTTTTTTTTTAAAACTTTTTCCATTTCGGGAACTTAAGCTACTCTAAAGCGTGTCCCTATCCACTAACTACTCCCGGACCCGCCTACCGGAACATATTCCCTCACCACCTATAGCAATAGTAAAGAAACAACAAATAACCCTTTACACTAAATCAACATCAAAACCACAAATCCGACCTCCCCCCGTAGCCAACTGCACCCGAGCGGGTCACCAGGCCGAATGAAGAATCTGTATCATTAGTAAAACAACAATAACAAGGTGAACTTACAGTTCCGAATTCCCAGTGCTCACACACCAGGCGGGCTCCTCCAACATCTGAACAGGGGGTAAAGCAAGCCCTGCCCACGTTGATTTGCATGGTTACCTAAAGATGGCCACGTTAAGTTTACCCTTGCCACTCAAGGTCACCTGTATCTCCTACCACCCCTCGCAGGCCATTTTTCACGATCTCCGGGAAAGCCCCGGGAGCGGTCGAAAAACAAAGGAAAATTGGGGTTGACCACACCCCGCCCACTTAATCTACCTCTCCTCGGCCCAACTGGGGCCCCCTCCACAATAACCATTCCCCTCAGCTTCCTCAGAATCGAGGTCGCCACAATTATCCCCTCAACCACCTCCTCCGCCTCACTCCCCTCCGTCTCCCTCATCCCCTCATCACCAACCGCCCTCCTCCTCTTACCCTTCGGCAGCCTCACCAGCGCCACCTCAGGCTCGTCCACCTCCAACACCACTCTTGACTCAGCCACCGCCGGCTTCGCCACAGGCGCCACCCAATCTTCTACCTCTACCGACCCCACACTAGGCGCCACCTCATCATCCACAACCGGCTCGGAGGGCTCAACCACCACCTGTAGCTCAGGCTCCTTATGCGAAGCCACCTCCTCACCCACTCTCCTTATTCCATCCAACTCTTTCTGAAGACCATGATTCCGCCTCGAAAGAACAGAAACATGGTGCCTAAACCTAGAAACCTCCTTCTCCAGGTCCACCATCTTTAATACCGCTGTCGAAACAGCCAAACCTTGTTTAGCAACCTGAGCTGCCGAAAACTTCGTAATACCTCGCTTAGCCATCTTAATCGATACCGGACAGTGATGGATAGATAAAGGTAAAATAAAAGTAGATAAAAGAGATAAACTTATCTCCCAAAAACTAAATAAAGTCAAAGGAAATTCCTTTGAAGTTAAAGACTTGAAGCCGTCACGAAGAGGGGTCCAAGGATCTCGATTGGTCCAAAACCGGAATGTGATTGATCACACGGAGGTGCAAGTTCAATGACTGTGGTTGTAAGCGACGTGGTGGATGTGTGCACTCACTTTTTCGGTCGCACTTGTATCATGATACCCCCATAGGCCGAGTACTGTGGGGCTCTAGATTGGCCTATGGGCTTTACTTGAATACCGGTAGTTGCTTTTATTTTATGAGCGGGAAAGGATTACATAATGACTACTCGAGTAGTTAGCTAGAAAGGAAAGCGGTGGGAGGGGCGCTGCATATGAGTGATTGGTGACCACTCACGAACCGTGCCAAGGTTCCCACCTCTTCGAACGCCGCTAAGCGACCAGCGACCTTCGAAGCAGGTGGCACTCCAAAAGAGTGCCAATCGGCTCAATGATAGATTTACGCTTAATTCATGGCTCCATTTATTTATAATACAATGACCTCTCAAAAGTATTGTCCCACTTCCCAAAACCCCACCAAAATGTGCCTAAACTTGAGTAATTTGCTAGCCCATTTCTATATAATAAAATATCTTAAAGTGATACAGAAAATTTACATAAATTCCTGCTTTCAAGAATTACTTTCTCCTGTAATAAAAATCATAAACACTCCATATTTGCATGAGTTGCACCTGGATTTACCTATGTGAAGTGTGATGAAAGATGAATCCCCACCAAAATTAGTGCCAAGCCCCCAAATTTGTATGTGGGCTTGGCACTCTAATTTAACCATTGCATAGAAATGGATACAAAACCTTGTGAAATGAATATATAAAATAAATAAAAATCAGAAACAGATTCTCCTGATAAATATCTGCATAGAATAATTTTGTATAAATTTTCATAACTTCATTTCATTGTTATTTCAGTTAATGAATACACCGACTTTGGCTGTAAAACTGGGTATGGGACAGTACTTTTGAGAGGGGAGTTTACTAAAATATGATTGAATTAATTCAAATAATATTCCCACCACACGAAAATAAAAGTTGAAGAAGAGAGGAGAAAAAATGGAAGACTTATTTGCAAAGACTTAAAACAATGTATGGAAAGAAGAAGGGCATTTAAAGCATCAGAGGATGTTTAGTAGTGGTTCGTAATTCTTAAATTCATATACAAATAAATCGGTCCTTGAGCCGATTTCTATCGTTGAGCCGATTGGCACTCTCTTGGAGTGCGATCTTCGAAGGGCGCTTAGCGTCGTTCAGAGAGGTGGGAACCTTGGCACGGTTACTCGAGTAGCAAGGATCGTTGGGTTTTTATGCCGAAGACAAGGATAGGGAAAGGCGGCGAGGACTTGAATTTGTATCAACACACACTCCTCTACTAAGTTCTACAGTTTACGGTTTCCGTTCATCAGCGTTTTCTTTTGATCATGATCGACGAGAATTTAACCCTTGCTATATTGTGAGCGGCGATTACCCACATAGGTTCTGTTAAACTCCTTCCTACCGTTTGATCAATTCTCTCTGTTTTGTTTGTTAACTTCTCTACGCTGGGAACTCTACCTGGGGATTACTGATCTCCGGACAAAAAAGTCATCGTTTCAGTACCAGCCCCCCTAGTGACAATTTGGATCTGTAATCGATTGTGCACCCTCCCCACCTACACACTCCCCTCTCTTTTTACAATCTATTCAAGGATTTTAGTGGTCATAATATCGGTATTCAGTAGTAGTGAAAAACAAGAAACTGGGCAACAGTGCATCTACTCTCTGAGGCAGAAGCTACAAATCACAAACTATCACAGATAACAAACCCGCCTGGTAACTAAAGTCACCCAATTCACTATCAATTCACCTTGCTCTGGCTAATCAATTCACAAACCCTTCACGCAATCCAAACTCAAAGAACGAAAACGAAAGCGAAAAAGAAAGCCCAATCTATCCTGGCTGTCCGACTAGCTATCCCAAGTGGTCATCCTCTTGTAGTTCGACTTCCCAAATTTTTCTTCGTCTGTTGACGGTCCTAACTGTTCTTCCATTGTGCTGTGGTACCGTGGTGGAAAGAAAAATGTGAGAGGAGAAAGCCTTACTGCAGATAGAGTCCCCCCACCCTGTCTGCCAAGCCTGAGCCTACACCACCTCCTTGTAATCGACAAGACCTACTGGCATCCGCCTCCCGTAAAAAGACAAGCACCGCATGTAAGTAGTTTCCTCCAAGCAAAGATCTATCCTCAACAGTCATTCAAGCTCTGGTGAATAGTTCCCAACTAGCTAAAGATATCCTAAGCAAAGGTTAAATTTATCTGCAACAGTTCGGGTGCCCATGCGACCGCGTACAGTGTAAATCACGTGATCTTCACTCGGGTTTCCCAGACATGGATGAAACAAAACGGCAAAACGCCAAGGAATCTTACGACCATCGCATCGCACACTTAACTTAGGGGAAAAAGTCACGCTCTCAACAACCGCTACATCAACAACCACTAACTAAGGCCAAGCCAGGAGTATATATATCATCACAAGGTCCTCCTCTCATGAGTCAGTCTCTTCCAGGCGTGTTCCCTTTTCCCTTTCCATACTCCGATGCTAAAACAAAAGGAAAAAAACATTACTGCTCACACACCCTTTAGGCATATTCCCTCCGGGTGCCAAACTCCCTTACAGTCTTCCAGGTTGTTCTTACACCCTTTCCCGGCTGCTCCACCGATCCAAAACCCGCCTGTGTTCACGCATGGGAAATGCTTTCCCGAAATTCAAATCATGCCGCCGAAGACAGAGCTTTCTGAAATCTCAAGCGCTTTCTCTCATACTACCCGAAGAAAAAACAAGGCGACCGTCCGGAGAAAATGTCGAGCGGCCCCTCGCGATCTCCAACAGGAGACCCGGCAAGCGTAGCTCAGAATCCGAATTTGAGGGTGTGACAAATTTTAAGGTGCCGCGATGTTTACATGCCACTCTGCCCGCCCATTTTGTGACTAGCCTCGTACAGCTGATTACCGTCCGCCATGCCTTGCTAAGACAACCATCTTAGCGACAGAAGCCATGGCTCCAACCAGTCCCCCGTTTTGCATCAAAAGATTCCAGGTGCAAAATGCCACATGACAATAATGGAACCGACTTTAGAAAGAGAGCATTCCTCGGCTCACCACTATTTGCTCGGAATGCTCACATTATTGTTTCACTATTCGGATGGTGATCAGGAACGCACGTAGGCTTTGGGAAAGGGCTTGGGGTCGATACATCCACCGGAGGGTGGAAGACCTTGAAGGGAGAGCGAAAGAGCTGGATGCCCGGGGGTACCAATAGTGGGAGCCCTTGGCTTTCCTTTGTTAGCAATGGAGTGCGTAGAGGGGAAAGGGGGACATATATGGGAGAGAATGGATGTGTGGTGATCTGTGGTATTTGACCGTCGTCGTTAGTCCGTTTATCTGTTGCTGTTTGGCTGCATAAATACTAGGTCATGCAGGCCTTCTCAGATGAAATGAAGTTCCCAGAATCTCCCGCTCTCTCAAGTCTACTGTATGCAGCCTCGTAATCCCCCCCTTTTTTTCCAACAGAATTTAAACTATTCCTACGAGTGATAGCTGATGAATAGAGTAATGATCTACCATCACCTCACAAAAGCACAGTACATAACGAACCACCCTCGCTCATGAAAAACAAACCCTCAAAGGAGAATTATTGTGCGAAATAAATCCAATACATCATTACCAAACTGTATGAATTTGTGATACCCCCTCCTCTCCCCCTTTTTTTGTGAAAAAAAAAGAACATAGTATCATACAATATTATACAAGAATTCAATACAAAAAAAAAGCCCAACTTATCACAACCCACCCTTACTTCCTAACAACCCTAACGCCAAACAAATGCTTCCATCAACTATAGCAGTAAATCACCCCAGCAGTCTAGCCACTCATAACTGCTTCCTGAAAGGTAGGAAAGAGACATTGGGGTATAATCCGCCTACGTATCGGAAACAGCACCTAAACGACCGTGGAGAAACTTTGTAATCTCCTCATGCTTATTCTGGGTAGCCCACGATAATGGTGTTCGGCCAAAACTGTCTCTCGAGTCTGGATCGACCTCTTTCCGGCCGAGGAGCAGCTTTACAATTCCCTCATGTCCATCCCTGGCAGCACGCCAGAGTGGTGTTTGGCCATAGTAGTCTCTCGAATCGGGGTTGACCTCCTTGCGGTCGAGGAGCAGCTTCGCAATCCCCTCATGCCCACCCATGGCAGCACGCCAGAGTGGTGTTTGGCCATAATCGTCTCTCGAGTCGGGGTTGACCTCCTTCCGGCCAAGGAGCAACCTCACAATCCCCGCATATCCACAGTCGGCAGCCCACCAGAGTGGTGTTTGGCCATAGTCGTCTCTCGAATCGGGGTTGACCTCCTTCCGGTCGAGGAGCAGCTTCGCAATCGCCTCATGCCCACCCAGGGCAGCAGCACGCCAGAGTGGTGTTTGACCGTAATTGTCTGTCGAGTCGGGGTTTACTTCTTTCCGGCTGAGGAACAGCTTCACAATCCGCTCATGCCCACCGCAGGCAGCCCACCAGAGTGGTGTTCTGCCATCATCGTTTCTCGAGTCGGGGTTGACATCTTTCCGACCCAGGAGTAGCTTCACTATCTCCTCATGCCCGCTTTCGGAGGCCTACATCAATGGAGTACGGCCCCAGCCATCAGCCATGTCTGCACTACAGCCTTTACCCCCTTCCAACAAGCCAATCGCAATCTCATCAAGCACAAGGTACGCCGCGCAGTGAAGACCAGTGAATCCCTCCGAATGCCGTCTCTCCCGTTCCCAAAAATCGAAGTTCCCCGAAAGAAGAAGCTTGGCCGATATATGTCCACCAAATTTACCAAGCAGCTGAAGCGCAAGTGATTTCACCCTTTTTGTAGGCCCATTTTTTGCATAGAGTCCCCAGTAGCTGGAGGCATATTGGAGGAAGGGTGTCTCGGCCGGGGCGCTGTCAGGAGTATATGAAATATTATCAACAAAATTAAAGTTAAGATACGTCAAGCAAACCTCCGCCATTGCCGAATGGGGGCTTTCGAAATGTTCGGAATGCTGGTTGAAATATTCTTGAAGGGTAAAGTGTACCAGTCGGACAACTGAGCTCTCATCCACGGTGACCAGTCCCAAGCAGGAGGCTAACAATGTCTTTTCTGAAGGGATATTATCGTAGTCCATATCCCTAGAGCCAATCTCGACTGCCAAGGCATCATATAGCTCCCAAATATGCATTGGACGTTCCGAGCAAGAGATCCACATCAATGCAGTCATGCCGAGTGTTGATTTGCCTTTACTCTGACCTTTTATTCTATCCAAAGTCGCATCGTAAGCGCCGTCCAATCCGAGTCCCCTTGTCATCAAGTCGAGTCTCTCTCGCTTCTTGCGGATTGTCGCCTCAGATAATATCGCGTCTATGCTCAAAGAAATGAGTAGAAATCTAGCCACTATTGTCAGCAATTACTCGCGGCTTCAATTATACAATTGGCTATCACATACACATCAGGAATCTTTTCCGGAATGCGTCTCATAATATCAGTCTTGAGTGCAGGGCTCATCTCTTCCGAGTCCAAGTCATGCTCCAACCTCATCTCGAGATATTCCCGTATATCCTGAGTATTTGGGCTGAATGGGATAACCTGCACGCTCCCCGGAAGATATTTCTTTACAGCACTTCGAATGTGGGGCCTCCCAGTAATGAATAACCGGACGCCTGGAAATGTCTGAGAAACAATTTGCAATGAAGTCAGAAGTTGGGATAGATGTTTATCTGAACATTCGTCTAAGGCATCAATACAAATGAATGCCCGCTTCGCTGGTGCGAGGGCCCTCCCCAAGAGCTTAACGGTTTCCGGAACCTGGAGTCTTCGGCCCCCGACCTCGCGCTCGGCTCTCTTGAATGCTTCCTCGATTTCAGTAGGAACCATTTTTAACGCATTCACGACCTGCTTAGTAAAGGCACCGATCATGTTCGCAGCTGTTTGTCTCTCGTGGTCCTGGAAATCGCAATAGACGCATGCGACAGCGATGTTTTCTCCCCCAAAATGCTCAAGCAACCTATCAATCACCAGAGAGCTAGTGTTTTATCATGTTAGCTATAACTTTCCCTCTTTAGTGATCCTTCTTCCTATCTAAGAAAGGTCTTTCCAACCCCGGGATTACCGGAACAAAACAAAGTAGCTTTGCCGGATTCATCTTCCCCGTCACACCATCTGAGAAACTCATCGGTTTGCAAAAACCATTCCCCTAGTCCATCCTGTCTTCGGGCCCTCACATCATTGTGGCGTACATGGGGTTGTAGGGGTGATAGCCAATTGAAGACTTTGGCCCTTTCATCCACATATGTTATATTGCTAGTGGTGTTGTTGCTATTGGTGTTGTTGCTATTTATTTGGTTCAAACTGTTTATAAGGCCTCCGCCGGTAGCATTCGGTTCGGAGTGTGTTGAAGGGCCCATATTCCTTTGTGGTGAAGGAGCTGTTAAGGTTGCGAAAGCGATAGAGGATTCCGCAGTTGAGAAAGCGATAGAACGCCTCGAAGTTGAAACTCAGCAAGAGCGGGGTAGTGGTAAGCGTCCTTGAGCGAGGCTGGGGCCAAAAATGATTGGTGTAGGGGTTTTGCACTGAGAACGGCCATATTCACACCCTTCCAGCTGATATCTAGTAAAGTAATTTGGGCCAAATTTTCATCTATATGTGCAACAATCCCTAGATTTTAGTTTCTAACCCTTTAAAACTCTGTATTTAGAGTAGCAGAGGAACTGCCAAGAGACCTCCGGCTGAAAGATTGGCCTTGGCCCAATTTCTGTCCATTTTATGGGAACTAGCAAGGCTTGGCGCTGTTTTTAACTTCAACCTTACAATCTTGCATCAAAGTACCGTAAAAACTCAAATAGAAGACACATGTGCTAGGACGTTGGAATTTCCCTTCTGAGCTACGCGAGGGGAAAACACCGCAAACTCAGCCCCCAGTTGAGACAAAATAAAAGGAATATACGACGCGCCTTACTAGGAGAGGTAACTCCAACGTCCTAGCACATGTTTCTTCTATTCGAGTTTTTACGGTAGCCGGTGATTCCTGCAGTGCTTCGAGAGATGTTTGGGGGCAATTTAGACATTAATATCAACTTTCATATTTTTTTCCTTTCAGCTTTGTAATGTTTTGAATGGAACGTGTAAAGTAAGGTTAGCATGATTTGGGTTGTTAGTATCATACTAAAAAACAAGAGCCCGGCCAACTGTGTATCTACTCTCTGAGCCGGAAGAATCTGCAAATCACCAACTATCATAGACAACAACCCCACATGAAAAAAAGAGTTACACAATTCACAATCAATTCACCTTGTCCTAGCCAATTCACAAACCCTTCACATCAAAGAAAGGAAAAAAACCAAAGCAAAAAAGAAAGCCCAACCTGTTCTGGTTTCCCGACTATCTATCGCAGGTCATCCTGCTCTTATAGTTTGCCTTCCAAAAATTTCCTTCGTCCCTTTGTGCCGTGGTACCGTGGAAAGAGAAGCGAGAGAGGAGAAAGGTTGTTGCCTTACATAGAGTTGCCTACCCCCCCTTGTTCGCCAAGACGAAGCAACACCCACCCCTGCAGCAATCGTGACACCTCCCCACCCACGCCAAGCTATCGTACTAGCATGAACCTCTAGCTAAGCCCTCTAAGTTTTCAGCTGGCTACCTCAGAAGTGCAAACTAAGCGGAGCCCAATTTCATCCGCAACAGTGCCCACAGGTCGGGTACCAGCCGCGCTATTGACAATCGGGCTCGGTAAACGATTGTGCCCCCCCCAGCTACACACTCCCTCTTTTTACAAGTACTTTACTCGTATAATCTATTCAAAGATTTTAGTGGTTATAATATCGGGTATTCAATAGTACTCATGCGAACGCGTTCTAAGTAAATTGGGTGATCTTCATTCAGGTTTGTCAAATATTTTTATGCGTAATCTGGTCTTTCTCTTTTTTCCCTCTTGGCTCAGAAGGACCAGGAGACAGGAGGGGGACAAGGCCTTCCTTTGAGCATTTTACCCGCTTCCATTGTGGAGTAATTATAGGAATCAAATCACGTGATTTACTTACAGTAGCACTCAGCCGCATGAGTAGACTATCACTTGATCTATGCCGGCTGGTATAAGTGATAGTCTACCCAACCGGCGTAGCTAAGAATCCCAATTTGAGGGTGTATGAATTTTAAGATGCCGCGATGTTTACATGCCACTCTGCCCTCCCTATTTTGTGACTAGCCTCGTACAACTGATTTCCGTCCGTCATGCCTTGTGATCCTACCATTGAGTTACCAACCATGCCTAAGACAACCATACTGACCGCGGAACCCATGGCTCCAACTAGTCCCCCGTTTTGCATAAATAGTCTCCAGTTTCAAAAACAAACACATGACGATAATAGGACAGACATTAGAACGAGAGATTTTCTCAGCTCACCACTATGTTTGAAGTCGTTAGTTTTAAGCTTCGACGGCCAAACGATACACGGCGGCGAGTGACGAGTGGTGAAACAAAATGAAAACGCCAAGCAACTCACAACAAAAACGATCGTCGCACACTCAGAGGTGGGGAAAATCTTTTCACTAACAACCTCAGGCTCACGCTCAGCGGCGATCCCACGATGCTCGATGCTCTCTCTAACTGACTGGAGTATATCCACAAAGACCTCATATCCGGCCATGAGGCATCACACTGCCCCATGTGAGTCTCTCCCCCCCCGTGAGCACTCCCGGCTAACTAAGGGGGAAACAAACACTTTCCCACCTCCGGGCTTCCAGCTCTTTCCGGTTGATCTTACAGTACTTCAGCTTTTCTCCCTGCTTTCCCGAAAGCTGCACGACCCCAAAAACTATCGCGCATCCCTGTATTAGCAATGCTTTCCCGAGCGTACAAACCAAACGCCCAAAGCCGAACCATATACCCGAAGCCAAAGCGAGTCTCCGAAGACAAACCCATGCCTGAATCCTCAGCACATCTCCGAACACAAACCTATGCCCGATGCTGGAGGCATATGCTCGGATCCCCAGTGCATATCCTCAGCCACAAACAAGCGCTCTCCCGGAAGCTATCTGAACAAAGGATGTATCGTGAGAGTATGGTGAGCAGCACCATTTTCAACATTCCCATCCATTAACGGAAACATATTTCCTGTGCTTCCGTACTTGCATATAACAAAGAAACTATAGCATGCCGAGTAGAACTAACTGATTTCTAACTGATCCCCCCCCCGTCCAGTCCCGCGATCCTGCTAATACTAACCAACCACCCTTATTAGACAACCAACCATCTTGGCGACAGAAGCCGTGGCCCCAACTAGTCCCCGGTTTTGCATCAAAAGTTTTCAGTCTAAAAAAAAAACATGACAATAATGGGACCGGCCTTAAAAAGAGAGCTCTCCTCAGCTCACCGCTATGTTGGAAGCCGTTATTCGCTTCTCGCCACGTTCACGTTATTGTTTCACTATTGCGATAGTTTTCGGGAATGGGTGTTGGCGTTGCGAATGCGGTTTGGATCGATAGACCCACCGGAGGGCGGGAGATCCGGAAGGGAGAGTGAAAGAGTAGGATGCCCGGGGGCAACCAATAGTGGGAATTTATCATTCATTTTTTAGCAAGGGGGTGCGTGGAGGGGAGAGGAAAGCATACGGGGGAGAGAATGGATATGTGTGGTGATCTGTGGTATTTGGCTGTCGCCATTCGCCATTAATCCGTTTATATGTTGCTGTTTGGCTGCATAAATACTAGGTCACGCAGGCCCTCCCAGATGAAATGAAGTTCTCCCGCTCTCTCAAGTCTCCTCTATACCCCTTCTGTTTTTCCAACCGAATTTAAACAATTCCTACGAGTGATAATCGATGAATAATGATCTGCCATCACCTCAAAAGGGCACTGTGCTGTATGAAATGAATTACACTCGCTTAGGAAAAACAAATCCTCAAAAGAGAAATATTCGAGAAATAAATTGAATACATCATACCAAACTGTGTAAATTTGTGATACCCCCTCCTCTCCTCCCCTCTCCCTTTTTTTTGCGAAAAAAAGTACAAAGTATCATATACAACATTATTATACAAAAATTCAATTCAAGGCACAAAGTCGAACATATCATAACCCACCCTCACTTCCTAACAACCCTAACGCCAAACAAATACTCCCATCAACCATAGCAGTAATCACCCCAGCAGTTCAGCCACTAATAACTGCTTTCTCAAAAGCAGCAACAATATATTGGGGCATAATTCGCCTCATTATCTGACTTGGCATCTCAACGGCCCTGGAACAACTTTCTAACCCCTTCATACACATGCGGGGCAGCCCACCATAATGGTGTTCGGCCAGTATTGTCTCTCGGATTGGGGTTCACCTCCTTTAGGCCGAGGAGCAGCTTCACAATCCCCTCATGCCCACCATCGGCAGCAGCCCAGAGTGGTGTTTGGCCATCATTGTCTCTCGAGTCGGGGTTGACCTCTTTCCGGCCAAGGAGCAGCTTCACAATCCCCTCATGCCCACAATTGGCAGCACGCCGAAGTGGTGTTTGGCCATCATTGTCTCTCGAGTCGGGGTTGACCTCCTTCAGGCCGAGGAGCAGCTTCACAATCCCCTCATGCCCACAATTGGCAGCACGCCGAAGTGGTGTTTGGCCATCATTGTCTCTCGAGTCGGGGTTGACCTCCTTCAGGCCGAGGAGCAGCTTCACAATCCCCTCATGCCCACCATCGGCAGCAGCCCAGAGTGGTGTTTGGCCATCATTGTCTCTCGAGTCGGGGTTGACCTCTTTCCGGCCAAGGAGCAGCTTCACAATCCCCTCATGCCCACCACCGGCAGCACGCCAGAGTGGTGTTCGGCTATAATTGTCTCTCGAGTCGGGGTTGACCTCTTTCTGGTCAAGGAGCAGCTTCACAATCCCCTCATGCCCACCCCTAGCAGCCTGTAGGAGTGGTGTTTTGTCATAACTGCCTCTCGAGTCGGGGTTGACCTCTTTCCGGCCAAGGAGCAGCTTGACAATCCCCTCATGCCCACCCCAAGCAGCATGCCAGAGTGGTGTTCGGCCATAATTGTTTCTCGAGTCGGGGTTGACCTCTTTCCGGCCAAGGAGCAGCTGCACAATCCCCTCATGCCCACTATTGGCAGCGCACCAGAGTGGTGTTTGGCCATCATCGTTTCTCGAGTCGGGATTAACCTCTTTCCGGCCAAGGAGCAGCTTCACAATCCCCTCATGCCCACTATTGGCAGCACCACAGAGTGGTGTTCCGCCAAAATTGGTTCTCGAGTCGGGGTTGACCCCCTTCAGGTCGAGGAGCAGCTTCACAATCCCCTCATGCCCACTATTGGCAGCACCCCAGAGTGGTGTTCCGCCAAAATTGGCTCTCGAGTCGGGGTTGACCTCTTTCCGGCCAAGGAGCAGCTTCACAATCCCTTCATGCCCGTTCCGGGCGGCACGCCGAAGTGGTGTTTGGCCATCATCGTTTCTCGAGTCGGGATTAACCTCTTTCCGGCCAAGGAGCAGCTTCACAATCCCCTCATGCCCACTATTGACAGCACACCAGAGTGGTGTTTGGCCATCATCGTTTCTCGAGTCGGGATTAACCTCTTTCCGGCCAAGGAGCAGCTTCACAATCCCCTCATGCCCACCCCAAGCAGCATGCCAGAGTGGTGTTCGGCCATCATTGTTTCTCGAGTCGGGGTTGACCTCTTTCCGGCCAAGGAGCAGCTTCACAATCCCCTCATGCCCACCCCAAGCAGCATGCCAGAGTGGTGTTCGGCCATAATTGTTTCTCGAGTCGGGGTTGACCTCTTTCCGGCCAAGGAGCAGCTGCACAATCCCCTCATGCCCACTATTGGCAGCACACCAGAGTGGTGTTTCGCCATCATTGTCTCTCGAGTCGGGATTGACCTCTTTCCGGCCGAGGAGCAGCTTCACAATCCCTTCATGCCCCTTCCGGGCGGCACGCAAGAGTGGTGTTTGGCCATCATCGTTTCTCGAGTCGGGATTAACCTCTTTCCGGCCAAGGAGCAGCTTCACAATCCCCTCATGCCCACTATTGGCAGCACCCCAGAGTGGTGTTCGGCCAAAATCGTCTCTCGAATCGGGGTTGACCTCTTTCCGGCCAAGGAGCAGCTTCACAATCCCTTCATGCCCGTTCCGGGCGGCACGCCAGAGTGGTGTTTGGCCATCATCGTTTCTCGAGTCGGGATTAACCTCTTTCCGGCCAAGGAGCAGCTTCACAATCCCCTCATGCCCACTATTGGCAGCACCCCAGAGTGGTGTTCGGCCAAAATCGTCTCTCGAATCGGGGTTGACCTCTTTCCGGCCAAGGAGCAGCTTCACAATCCCCTCATGCCCACTATTGGCAGCACACCAGAGTGGTGTTCCGCCAAAATTGGCTCTCGAGTCGGGGTTGACCTCCTTCAGGTCGAGGAGCAGCTTCACAATCCCCTCATGCCCACCACCGGCAGCGCCCCAGAGCGGTGTTCGGCCAAAATCGTCTCTCGAATCGGGGTTGACCTCTTTCCGGCCAAGGAGCAGCTTCACAATCCCCTCATGCCCACTATTGACAGCACACCAGAGTGGTGTTTGGCCATCATGGTTTCTCGAGTCGGGATTAACCTCTTTCCGGCCAAGGAGCAGCTTCACAATCCCCTCATGCCCACTATTGGCAGCACCCGAGAGTGGTGTTCCGCCAAAATTGGCTCTCGAGTCGGGGTTGACCTCCTTCAGGTCGAGGAGCAGCTTCACAATCCCTTCATACCCACCCCAGGCAGCACGCCAGAGTGGTGTTTGGCCATAATTGTCTCTCGAGTCGGGGTTGATCTTTTTCCGGTCAAGGAGCAGCTTCACAATCCCTTCATGCCCTCCCTCAGTGGCATATAGGAGTGGTGTATTGCCAAACATGTCTCTCGAGTTGGGGTTAACCTTTTTCCGGCCAAGGAGCAGCTTCACAATCCCTTCATGCCCTCCCTCAGCGGCATATAGGAGTGGTGTATTGCCAAACATGTCTCTCGAGTTGGGGTTAACCTTTTTCTGGCCAAGGAGCAGCTTCGCGATCCCCTCATACCAGAGTGTTGTGCTCCCATCATGGTCTTTCGAGTTGGGGTTGACATCTTTCTGCCTCAAGAGCAGCTTCACCATCCCTTCATGCCCGCTTTCCGCTGCCCACATCAATGGAGTACGGCCCCAGGCATCAGCCATGTCTGCACCACAGCCTTTACCCTCTTCCAACAAGCTAATCGCAATCTCTTCAAACCCAAGGTATGCCGCGCAGTGAAGACCAGTGAATCCCTCGGAATGCCGTCTCTTCCGTTCCCACCAATCGAAGTTCCCCAATAAAAGAAGCTTGGCCGATATATGTCCACCAAATTTGCCAAGGAGCTGAAGCGCAAGTAATCTCACCCCTTCCGTAAGCCCATTTCTCGCATAGAGTCCCCAGTAGCTCGAGGCGTATTGGAGGAAGCGTGTCTCTGCAGGGGCGCTGTCAAGAGTATATGAAATCTTATCAACGGAATCAAAGTTAAGATATGTCAAGCAAACCTCCGCCATTGCCGAATAGGGGTTTTCGAAATAATCAGAATGCTGGTTGAAATATTCTTGAAGGGTAAAGTGTACCAGCCGGACAATTGAGCTCTCATCCACCGTGATAAGCCCCAAGCAGGAGGTTAACAATTTCTTTTCCGAAGGGATATTATCATAGTCCATATCTCTAGAGCCAATCTCGACTGCCAAGGCCTCACATAGCTCCCGGATGTGCATTGGACGTTCTGAAAAAGAAATCCACATCAATGCAGCCATGCCAAGTGTTGAGTTGCCTTTACTCTGACTCTTTATTCTCTTTAATGTCGCATCGTAGGCGCCGTCCAATCCGAGTCCACTTGTCATCAAGTCGAGTCTTTCTCGCCTCTTGCGGATTGTCGCCTCGGATAATATCGCGTCTATGCTCAGGGAAATGAGTAGAAATCTAGCCACTATTGTCAGCGATTACTCACGGCTTCAATTATAGAATTAACCATCGCATACACGTCAGGAATATTTTCCGGAATGCGTCTCATAATATCGGCCTTGAGTGCAGGGCTCATTTCTTCTGAACCTGAGCCATGCTTCAACTTCATCTCGAGAAATTCCCGTATATCCTGACAATTTGGGCTGAATGGGGTAACCTGCACGCTCCCCGGAAGATCTTTCTCTACCACACTTTGGATGTGTGGCCTCCCAGTAATGAATAATCGGACGCCCGGTGACGTCTGAGAAATGGTTCGGAATGAGGTCAGAAGTTGGGATAGATGTTCATCCGAACATTCGTCTATGGCATCAATACAAATGAATGTTCGCCTCACTGGTGCAAGGGCGCTCCCTAAGAGCCTAACGGTTTCCGGAACCCGGAGTCCTCGGCCCCCAACCTCGCGCTCAGCTCTCTTGAATGCTTCCTCGATCTCAGGGGGAACCATTCTTAACGCATTCACGACCTGCTTGGTGAGGGCACCGACCATGTTCGCAGCGGTTTGTTTCTCGTGGTCCTGGAAATCGCAATAGACGCATGCGACAGCGATATTCTCTCCCCCAAAGTGCTCAAGTAACCTATCAATCACTAGCGAGCTATTGTTTCACCCAGTCAGTTATAACTTCCCTTATAAGTAATGATTCTTCCTACCTAAGAAAGGTCTTCCCAACCCCGGGATTACCGGAACAAAACAGAGTAGCTTTGCCGGATTCACCTTCCCCGTCACGCCATCTGAGAAACTCATCGGTTTGCAAAAACCATTCCCCTAAGCCATCCTGTCTTCGATTCCTCACATCGTTGTGGCGTACATGAGGTTGTATGGGTGATAGCCAATTCAACACTTTGGTCTTTTCATCCGCATATGTTATATTGGTAGTGGTGTTGTGGCAATGTATTTGGTTAAAACTGTTGAAATTGCCTGTACCGGTAGCATTCGGTTCCAGCTGTGTTGAATGGTCCATGTTGCTTCGCGGTAGACCTGCTGTTAAGATGGTGGAAACGACAAGACAGCTTAATGTTGAAGCTCGGCAAAAGCGGGGGGTCGCGTTATAATAAGTTAAAAGGTTTTCGTGGAAAGAGGGGTATCATATTGCTGCAATGTCTTGGCGGCAACAAAAGTACTGATTCAAAGATTGTGCTCGTATTCAAGAAATACTTGTACGAGTACTTATAGCACCCTGCTTGCCAACGCCTCGCTAGAGATCTTCTCCATGAGAAATGCATGCAAACTTACTACGACGAATGGGGAAGACAAATCTTGGCTGAGAAACTTGAGTACTCGGGGGGTACCTTACTCGGGCGCAAATTAAAGAACTGGAAAGAGTGACCTCGATATCTATGTTGCGACCATACATTTTGTTTGTCACTTCTTCCGGATCTTTAATTTGCGTCCGCGTAAGCCGGGCGGCATTCATATGGTACAGTGCTAGGGCAAAAAGGTTCGTCCGAAGCCCTTTTTACACCAAAGGTGCCCATCTTCACCACCTTCTCTCATTGCGCAATGTCTATGAGAATCAGCGAAAATTTATCCTTGCATCAGCAAACCCGTAAATAACACGAAGAAAGTTACAGAAACCTTAAATATTACCAAGTGATGGAGAACAGGTCGTTTAAGATCTTGTAGTGGTTGCCATGTACTAGTACAGTACAAGTGCCACCGAAAAAGTGAGTGCACACATCCACCACGTCACTTACAACCACAGTCATTGAAATTGCACCTCCGTGTGATCAATCACATTCCGGTTTTTGACCAATCGAGATCCTTGAACCCCTCTTCACGACGGCTTCAAGTCTTTAGTTTAAGGAATCCAACCCTTACTCTAATTTCATCACTGGAAGATAGATTTATCTCTTCCATCTATTATTTTTACTCCCTCATCTTCCATTAACTACACGGTATCTGTTAATTCTGGTTAAGCGAGGTTCTACTACGTTTTCCACGATCAAGGTTGCAAAGGCAGGTTTGGTTGCATCGGCAGCCTTACAAAAGATTATGGACTTGGAGAAAGAAGTATCCAAGTTGCGACATCATGTTTCTGTCTTATCGAGGGGGAATCATGTGTTGCAGAAAGAGGTGGAAAAGGGGAGAAAAGAGGGGGAGGTAGCAGCTTCTGAGGTGGCTTCGCCCGGGAGGGTTGAGGAGCCTGAGTCACATGTGGTGGCTGAGCCCTTAGAACGGATGAGTGGCCTAATTGTGGCAGAGGGTGAGGAAGATGTTTGGGTGGCGCCTGTGGCGAAGCCGGCGGTGGCTGAGTCAAGAGTGGCGTTAGTGGTTGAACCTGAGGTGGCGGAGGTGAGGCTGCCGAAGGGTAAGAGGAGGAGATTGACGACTAGTGGTGAGGAGGAGAGTAGGGATGAATCCGAAGTGATGACGGAAGTCCCAGTGGTCGTTGGTGCGGAAGTGATGGTGGCTCCTTTGGGGCCGAGAGATAATGGGGGAAGAGCGTTGGTGCCTACTGGGCCTAGGCGGAGAGGCATGTCTAGTCCCAGGGAGGCGGGATATGTGAGGAGGGAGTATAGGTTTGTGGACCGGAGTTTGGTTGGGGAGCGCAATGGGATGGTGGGGGATTCCTACCGTACCAGAGGGAATTTTGCCCGTGCGCCGTTTGTTGACAGGAGAGGTGGATATGTGGGGAGGGGTTATAGGCCATATCGTTGATTGTTGACCGGGGTCAGGAGGGGCTTAAGATTCGCAGCGGGCGGAGACCGTGGGCGCTAAAGACTCACATGAATAGGCTCGGGGCTTGCGTGTAGGTTGGCTTTTGGCATTAGGGGAGATTGATTATGGTTGGTGATTGTTGTAGTTTGTTTTTGAGTTTTGTTTTTGTTTGAGTTGTTTGGATTTTTGGGGGGTAATGGGCGAGCAGCAGGCACAGGTCCACCCCACCCGTTAGGCGTACTGATAGGGTATTTGATTGCGGGGAAAGGAGGGTTCGGGTCGACGGCCGGGAATGCGGATTAATGTATGTTTTCTGTTATTGTACCGCTCGGGAGGATGGGATGTTATTGTGGAGGTTGGTTGGTGATGGGTGTTTGTTTGTTTGGCGGATAGGATGTAGTAGATTAGGGTCACGCTTTAGAGTAGCTTAAGTACCCGAAATGGAAAAAGTTTTTTTTTTTAAAAAAAAAAAAGTGAGTACACACGTGAGATTTTACACCAAAAACAGCCATTTTCACCCACTTATTCCACTACCAACAACTGAATTAAAAATAAGATAACTACATAGAATGTTCAGAGAGCTATATGCTACTCAACTTCTATTGAAATATGAGCCTGTACCAATAGAAATTCCAGCATGGGGCAATATGGTTCAAGCTGGGAAAGTGCATGGCAACCAAGATGACCCACCAAAACAGTTTGGAGAAAACATCAGTTTTATGAACTGACAAACTTTAAACCACAACTACCCATTCAAGAAAAATTCAAATATTAATTAAACACATATAAAATTTAGTACAATACTAATACCTTTATTCTATGAAAATAGATTTTAGAAATAGGCATAATTACATATTTTTAAGTGCTTTTTTATTTTTAGATCCAGGTGGACAACCCCTTCTCTGTGGAAACTTAGTAAATAGCTCCTGCTCTGTTCCCAGTACCTTCTCAGTACCCTTCACTTGCACTTCGTCACAAGATGTATTAGTTATAGATGGATTGGATATATTGACATTACCCGCTTGCTTGCTTCTGCCTGTCTTACTAATTGAGCTTGTTTTATAGTTGTATATTAATATCAAATTTAATAGACAAAGAAACAGGATACTATATTATACTATTCTTAATTAATGATTAAATCAATACTTAAAGGCAAACTGTCATTTTAATTACATTTCCTATTGTATTTTCCTTGCAATACAACCATCATGGAATATCACTTGTATTATTTAAGCAACGGGTATTGGTAGCATGTAACACCAGAATTGGAAATAGGATAGTGGCAAATAAATGCAACCAACCCCAAACTGAAATAGTGTAACAAGAAGTTCACTTTACAATATAATATTTCATGCTATAAAATCCCAGAAAGGCAAGCTTATTTTACATGGAAAAAAGTATAATTCACAGATTTTCACATTTTTTCACATAAAATGTTCTACAGAGGTCGTTAGATAGCAAATAATTTTTTCTGAACTACTGAATATATACTCTAAGTGGCTAGCTAGGTGGCTAAGCCAAAATAAATGATTTGTTGTTGTGGCCCGAGAGTGGGTTTTCTATTGGTACAGGCTCATATTAAGTAAATTAAAATTTCCTGAGGAGTAGTACGGGAGAGAAAGAAAATTTTCCTGAAAATTGCGCCAAGAACCTCATTTTTGGTGAGAAAACTGTGTCTTGGCAGAATTTGAAAGTTCAACTGTGTACTCCTCCTCAGGAAATTTTAATTCATTTGTGGTTTCAAAAGAGATTGAGTAGCCTATAGCTCTCTGAGAATTCTATGAAGTTATCTTATTTTTAATTCAGTTGTTGGTAGTGGAATAAGTGGGCGAAAATGGCCGTTTTTGGTGTAAATCCCACGTGTGCACTCACTTTTTTTTTTTTTTTTTTTTATTTAAACTTTTTCCATTCCAGGAACTTAGGCTACTCTAAAGCGAGTCCCTAATCAACAACCCATATCCGCCCTAAAAACGAAAAACACTACTCCCACTAGGCTTACTAAAATCTACCCCCCCACCACCTCCACTACCACCCCAATCTTTCGGCTCATAAAAGAAAGCATTAGCCTCCTTTTCAAACCGCGCCTCTTCCTCTTCCGCCACCCTCTTCTCTTCCGCCACTCCCTTCCCCTTCAACCACTTTTCCTTCTCCTCCTTCGTGCTCAAACTCTCAATCTTCCTCCTAATCACCCCCATCTCATGCGAAGTCACCTCCATCTTCGCATTCACAATTCCCCTTACCGCCTCAACTACCCTATCTATCGCCTCCACTAGCCCCTTCTCCGACCCGAACCGACCCTTCTCTATCCTCTCTTCCATCACCTCCGCCCTGTCCCCAAACTTCTTCACCACTTTTTCCCATCCCTCCGACTTCCTCCTCGGTTGCACCGCCACAAATCTCTTTACCGAGTACCAATACCCCCCAACCCAAAGGCCAGAACGGCACAGCTGCCCCATCACCTCCATCCCTCTCACCCTCGCCACCACAGTGGACGACAACCGCCCACTCATCTTCCTCTTCTCCAACTCCTCCTCACCCACCAACCACCGCGTTCCATCACAAAACGCTATCCTCGCCTTACTCAATGCAACCTCCACTCCACCAATCCCTTCCTCCCACCGCACACCACAAATTTTAACCATCAGCGGCATGCCATCCCACCTCTTTTTCTCAGGGTCAACCGGGCCTCCCACCTTCCTCCTGTTTTCCCCCACCGCCTGGGCCACGAAGTCCCCTAAAACATCTTCACCCCGCTTCCTAGAGGTTTCCCTTGGAAACCTCCCTTCCTCCGCGGAGAGCATCCTGTAAGCTAGCCTAGCTCTCTCAAATTCCTCATCACCCTTCCATAACCTATTCACTCCACTCTTTATAGCCGGCTGCCTATAACTCTCCTCCGCCTCACTCAATCTCTTCCTCAAAAAGGCGTTCTCCGAAAGGAGGTCGTTGTAAGATTTGTGGGATGGCCGTGAAGCCATCTTGGAAAACTAAAGATCAGTTTTTATTGGTAGATACCCAAAAATGTGGGTTGTGTAACAAGGTGTAATTTCAATCGCTGGGGATGTAACGGCAACGGTGCGTGTGTGCACTCACTTTTTCGGTGGCACTTGTACCGTATTTGACTCTTCTCGCGCTTTTCCCCCCACCAGGACGACAACAGGGACTATCGCGAGGAAGGGAACACAGCACAAGAGAAGAACTGTTGCACTGTGGATTGAGGAAGGAAAACTTGTCTTTTACCTAGTTAATCGGACAACCTGTAAGGCTGGGCTTTTTTTGCGGTGGGATTTTTCTCTTCTTTGCGGTTTGTGGGTAGGCTCTGGATTAGAGGTTTGCGAGGTATGATAGCTTAGCGGATTTGAAGTGATCATAACTTGTGTGGTTTTCCTTTCTAGTTGAGAATTCTTGATACTGACAGTTGTTTGCCCGTACCTCTTTTATTCCGCAGAGTAGACACACCTGCCCACTTATTTTGTTTTCAGTACTCGTACCAGCCGCGCTATTAACAATCGGGCTCGGCAATCGATTGCCCCCCCACCAGCTATTCACTCCCCTCTTTTTACAAGGACAACCTACTCAAGCATTGTAGTGGTCATAATATCGGGTATTCAGTAGTACTCATGCGACCGCGTGCAAGGTAAATTGCTTGGTCTTCATTCAGGTTTGCCAAAGATTTTTATGCATAATCTAGCCTTTCTTTTTTTCCCTATTGGCTCAGAAGGACCAGGAGACAGGAGGGGGTCGGGGGGGATCAAAATCACGTGGTTTACTTACAGTAGTACTCAGCCGCATGAGTAGACACCATTTGATCTATGCCGGCCGGTAGAGCTGATACCCAACCGGCATAGCTCAGAATCCGAATTTGACTAGGAAACGAATTCGATGGTGCCTCCATGTTTACATGCCATCCTGCTCGCCGTTTCTGTCACTAGCCTCGTACAGCTGATTGCCGTCCGTCGTGCCTGGCGATCCTACCAACCATTCCTAAGATAACCATCGCGGCGGCAGAAGCCGTGACTCCAACTACGGTAGTCCCCCGTTTTGCACCAAAATCTTCCAAGTTTTTTTAAAAAAAGACATGACAATAATGGGTTTGCGGGGGATAAATCGCGTAACGGTCAAACGATCAAACCAGACTAGGGCTCAACTAAAGGGTATTAGGGAAAATCAGAGACTTCACTCGCCTGCCATCATCTAAACCAGCTAACCAAACCTAAGTCTATATATGAATAATAGAACCATCTCAATCATTCTATCGTCTACCACACCTATCAATCCCTCCTTCATGTACAATCCCATTTGCCCGCATACCTCCGTACTCTGAATAAAGGAAAGACATAACCAAAAAAACCCTTCCGTCTATCCTTCCGTCCAGAACAAATAAAACCACTAAAACTATTATCCTGTCTTGTCCCTCATCTATCCGCTTTCTGTATCTCAGACAACTAGCCGCTTGCGTCAATTCTGACAAATGGAACCGACCTTAGAAAGGGAGTTTTCCTCAGCTCCCCACTATATCGGAAACCATTAAATGCTGTTCAGCATGCTCACATTATTGTTTCACTATTCGGATAGTTTTCGGGAATGCCCGTGAGCTTTAGGAAAGGACCTGTGGCCGGTGCATCCACCGGGGAGCGGAAGGGCCGGAAGGGGGGGTGAGAAGGTTGCATGTTTTGAGGCTACGAACACTGGGAGTCTTTGTCTTTATTTTGTTAGCAAGCGAGTACGTAGAGGGGAAAGGGTGACATATACGGGAGAGAATGTATATCTTTGGTGATCTGTGGTATTTGGCCGTCGCCATCAATCCGTTTATATGTTTGCTGTTTGGCTGCATAGATGCTAGGCTATATTGGCCCTCTTAGATGAAATGACGCTCCCAGAATCTCCCCCTCTCTCAAGTCTACTGTACTAGTATACAGCCTCGTCACCCCCGCCCCTTTTTTCTTCCACCGAATTTAACAATGCCTACGAGTGATAACTTATGAATAGAGTAATGATCTGCAATCACCTTAAAGGACACTGTATATAACGAATTTACCTCACTCAGGAGAAACAAATCCTCAAGGGAGCAATATTCTACAAAATAAATTCCATATATCATACCAAACTGGATATATTTGTGATACCCTCTCATCCCCTCCCCCTCCCCTTTTTTTGCGAAAAAAAAGAACCTAGTATCATACAATATTATACAAAAATTCAATTGAAAACACAGAGCCCAACCTGTCATAGCCCACCCTTATTTCTTAACAACCCCAACGCTAAACAAATACTCCCACCAATCATCGCAGTAATCACCCTAGCAGTCCAGCGACTCATAACTACTTTCTGAAAGGTAGGAAAGAGACATTGGGGGATAGTTCGCCTACTTATCGGACTCGACATCTAAGCGACTCTGGAGCAACTTTCTAACCCCCCTATACCCACGCCGGGTAGCCCACCATAATGGTGTATGGCCACCATTGTCTCTCATGTTGGGGTTGACCTCTTTCCGGTCAAGGAGCAGCTTCACAATCCCCTCATGCCCACGCTTGGCAGCATACAAGAGTGGTGTTAGGCCGCCGTCGTCTCGCGAGTCGGGGTTGACCTCTTTCCGGTCAAGGAGTATCTTCACAATCCCCTCCTGTCCACCCTTAGCAGTGCATAGGAGTGGTGTTTGGCCAGAACTGTCTCTCGAGTCGGGGTTGACTTCTTTCCGGTCAAGAAGCAGCTTCACGATCCCTTCTTGTCCACCCCCGGCAGCACACCAGAGTGGTGTTCGGTTATAATTGTCTCTCGAATCGGGGTTGACTTCTTTCCGGTCAAGGAGTAGCTTTACAGTCCTCTCATGTCCACGCTTAGCAGCCCGCAAGAGTGGCGTTCGGCCATAATTGTTTCTCGAGTCGGGGTTAACCTCTTTCCGGTCAAGGAGCAGCTTCACAATCCCTTCATACCCACCCGAAGCAGCACACCAGAGTGGTGTTCGGCCATTATTGTCTCTCGAGTTGGGGTTGACCTCTTTCCGATCAAGGAGCAGCTTCACAACCCCCTTATGCCCACCCTTGGCAGCAGACCAGAGTGGCGTTTCGCCATAATTGTTTCTCAAATCGGGGTTGACCTCTTTCCGGTCAAGGAGCACCATCACAATTCCTCCATGCCCACCCGAGGCAGCACACCAGAGTGGAGTTTCGCCATCATTATCTCTCGAGTCGGGGTTGACCTTTTTCCGGTCAAGGAGCAGCACACAATCCCCTCATGCCCACCTGAGGCAGCACACGAGAGTGGTGTTTGGCCAGAATTGTCTCTCGAGCCGGGGTTGACTTCTTTCCGGTCAAGGAGTAGCTTCACAATCTCCTCATACCCACCCTTGGCGGCACATAGGAGTGGTGTATTGCCAAATGTGTCTCTCGAGTTAGGGTTCACCTTTTTCCCGCCATGGAGCACCTTCGTGATCCCCTCATACCAGAGTGGTATGCTGCCATTATGGTCCTTCGAGTTGGGGTTGACATCTTTCTAGCCAAGGAGCAGCTTCACAACCCCCTCATGCCCACCCATGGCGGCACATACGAGGGGTGTTCTACCATAATCGTCTCTCGAGTCGGGGTTGACATCCCTCCGCCCAAGGAGTAGCTTCACCATCTCCTCATGCCCGCTTTCGGAGGCCCACATCAATGGAGTACGGCCCCTGGCATCAGCCATATCTGCACTACATCCTTTACCCTCTTCCAACAGGCCAATAGCAATCTCATCAAGCCCAAGGTATGCGGCGCAGTAAAGACCAGTGAATCCCGCAGAATGCCGTCTCTTCCGTTCCCACCAATCGAAGTTCCCCCATAAAAGAAGCTTGGCCGATATGTGTCCACCATATTTATCAAGCAAATGAAGCGCAAGTGATTTCACCCCTTCTGTGAGCCCATTGCTTGCGTAGAGTGCCCAGTAGCTGGAGGCGTATTGGAGGAAGCGTGTCTCCACCGGGGCGTTATCAAGAGTGTATGAAATCTTATCAACGGAATCAAAATTAAGATATGTCAAGCAAATCTCCGCCATTGCCGAATGGGGGTTTTCGAAATGTTCGGAATGCTGGTTGAAATATTCCTGAAGGGTAAAGTGTACCAGTCGGACAATTGAGCTCTCGTCCACAGTGATAAGCCCCAAGCAGGAGGTTAGCAATTTCTTTTCCGAAGGGATATTATCGTAGTCCATATCTCTAGAGCCAATCTCGACTGCTAAGGACTCACATAGCTCCCCAATGTGCATTGGACGTTCCGAGAAAGAAATCCACATCAATGCAGCCATGCCGAGTGTTGATTTGCCTTCACTCTGACCCTTTATTCTCTTTAATGTCGCATCGTAGGCACCGTCCAATCCAAGCCCACTTGTCATCAAGTCGAGTCTTTCTCGCCTCTTGCGGATTGTCGCTTCAGATAATATCGCATCTATACTCAAGGAAATGAGTAGAAATCTAGCCACTGTTGTCAGCGATTACTCACGGCTTCAATTATACAATTGGCTATCACATACACATCAGGAATCCTTTCCGGAATGCGTCTCATAATATCAGCCTTGAGTGCAGGGCTCATCTCTTCCGAGTCCAAGTCATGCTTCAGCCTCATCTCGAGATATTCCTGTATATCCTGGCTATTTGGGCTGAATGGGATAACCTGCACGCTCCCCTGAAGATACTTCTCCACCGCACTTCGAATGTGGGGCCTCCCAGTAATGAATAATCAGACACCTGGCGACGTCTGAGAAATGGTTTGCAATGAAGTTAGAAGTTGGGATAGATGTTTATCTGAACATTCGTCTAAGGCATCAATACAAATGAATGTCCGCTTCGCTGGTGCAAGGGCCCTCCCCAAGAGCTTAACGGTTTCCGAAACCCGGAGTCCTCGGCCTCCAACCTCGCGCTCGGCTCTCTTGAATGCTTCCTCGATCTCAGGGGGAACCATTCTTAACGCATTCACGACCTGCTTAGTGAGGGCACTGACCATGTTCGCAGCGGTTTGTTTCTCGTGGTCCTGGAAATCGCAATAAACGCATGCGACGGCGATGTTTTCTCCCCTAAAATGCTCAAGCAACCTATCAATCACCAGAGAGCTAGTGTTTTATTAATTTAGCTGTAACTTTCTCTCATAAGTAATCATTCTTCCTACCTAAGAAAGGTCTTTCCAACCCCGGGATTACCGGAACAAAACAGAGTAGCTTTGCCGGATTGACCTTCCCCGTCACGCCATCTGAGAAACTCATCGGTTTGCAAAAACCACCCCCCTAAGCCATCCTGCCTTCGGGCCCTCACATCATTGTGGCGGGTGCTGGATTGTAAGGGTGATAGCCAATCCAAGACTTTGGCCCTTTCATCCACATATGTTATATTGGTAGTGGTGTTGTTGCTATTGGTGTTGTTGCTATTTATTTGGTTAAAACTTTTTATAAGGCCTCCGCCGGTAGCATTCTGTTCGGAGTGTGTTGAAGGGCCCATATTCCTTTGTGATGGAAGTACTGCTAAGGTTGCGAAAGCGATAGAACACCTCGAAGTTGAAGCTCAGCCAGAGCTGGGCTGTGGTAGGCATACGATCTTGGCGACAAAAGAAACGAGCCCCCCCCCATTTTACACCAAAAATGGGCCTTTTCATCTCATAAAATCACACCCAGTTGCTTTGCAGAGTCTTGGGACCCATCTAGATATTATCGTTTATATGTTACAAGCTCTGTTAGTTAATGCCCATGGTGCAATACCAGAAATAATGGTAGCCAAAAGGTACCTCCAATTTTATATCAGTGTCCCATACAAAAGGTACACTGCAACCACATTCAACGACAATCCTAAGCTCTCGACCTCTGGGGGAAAATGGGAAAATTCCCATAATTTTTACCTAGAAAGTTTCAACTGCCTACACTATAGCTTGGTTTCATTAAATATCTACAACTTTGGGTTGGGTTGTGAATATCCAAAATCAGCCATTTTTGGTGTAAAACGGGGGGGTTCGTTTCTTTGGTCGTATCATACTTGAGCGAGGCTGGCGCCAAAAATGATGAGTCATGTAAGGGTTCTCCATGGAGAACGGCCATATTCACAACCTTCTAATTAGCTACCGATCTATAGTGCAAGAACGTATAAGTGTCAACCTCGTTTAGAGGGGTTTGCAATCGAACATGACCCACCCTGCAGTGGTTCCAAAAATATAAAAAAACCGTAGAAATGTAGATCAAGTGAAGGAGAATAGAAGTACGGTTTTTTAATTTCATAGAGGCAAGCAGAGGGAGTGGCATCCGGGTTTGAAAACTTGAATATTTGGTGTGAATCTCAGGTCTTGGCATCAAAATGCAACGCAAAATTGCTGAGTAATTATAAATTTTGTGAGCTAAAGTCAATCAAAGTAAATTATACAAAAAAGTATATGTTATTACAACATCCGACAACCAAGTTCAACATTCAAGTTATCCCAATGGTGGGAATTGGAAGACGTAAACGGCAGAGTCGCATGGCAGGCCAACGCGGTGGCAGACCCAAAATGCATGTTGATTCAGTGTTGCAGGATGAAGCCTTAAGTCAAAATTGCGAGGTTACAATTGAGCAAGAAATACTTTCAGGTATGTTTCAATCTCAGTGGTTTCTATTATCATTATTGGTTAAACGAGAAACTAACTTGGTAATAACTACAATTAATAGCAGGGCATGTGAACCTGAGTACTACAGGGAGTGGAAAGAGAACTCCGTGCCGGCAAACAATTTGGAGAAGGAAGAAGAGAGCCGAATTGCAGGACAGAGCAAGTGACTTGGAGTTGGGAGAATATCCAGATCCTGAAGGAGAGAGGCTAGCAGAGTTGGAAGGAGAGAGGGCAGAAATGGATGAGATGATAGAGGAGAATGAAGAAGTAAGAAATAACGAGATTGGGACAGAAGAGACGGGCGGCAGGGAGGTTGAGGATGAAGAGAGGATAGCGGATGAGGAGTTAGAGCCCAGGTGCAGCAGGCAAGGGACCCAGAATGTGAAGAGGAGGAAGCACATGAGGTAGACGATATGGATGAAGCTGTTAAATGCTGGCCGGTCTTATCCAAGTATCAGTCCACCAGGTTTAAGCATCGGATCTTGACAAAAGGTATATATAACTCAACTAATGCTGCAAACCAAATTAGCTAACAAACATCCTAGGAATTCACGATATGCGAAGACTATTAAACTCCAAGAAGAGAAAGCCCAAAGGACAAGATGTTGTACGCCATATACAAGTTCTTGAGTTCCTTCGATTCCAAAGATACGGATTGCAGAAAGCCTTCTGGAGCCGTACTCGCAAAGAGGCAGCATCAATTGTTGCAGCGACAGGGGGTAATGGTGAACGGGTTCGAAATCGCATTATCCAACATGAGAAGAGTTGGATCCAGAATCGCCATATCCCTGTCTCTTATCAGGGAAAGTCTCCAATGCTCCATCGGTTGATCGACGACGAAGGAACAAAGCTTGCTCTAAGAGAATATCTTGCTAGTGCTGGGGAGCGAATTACGGGCCAGAGTGTCGCATATGCTATTTCTTCATACTGGCAGACCGGAGTACTTCCCTTTGAAGAACAGCCAGAGCTAAAGAACCCACCACTACCATATGCCCCTGAAACTGAAGCTCAGTTGGCTCAATTGGCCCAGCAAAGGCAGGAGGTTCAGGATACCTTGAGTAGTCGTACTGCTGTAAAATGGATGCAGAAGATGGGCTACAAATTGCAGGATGTGAGAAAAGGAGTCTATAAGGACGGGCACGAGCGGGTCGATGTTGTGGAGTACCGGCAAGAGAAGTTCTTACCTGCTTTAAAGGCACTTGAAAACCGAATGGTACGCTGGGAGCTGATTGAAACCAATGATGGGGAAGAGCTTCGAATGGTAGTTCCAACAAACCTCCCAGTTGGTGTTAAGCCAATTGTATTGATCGTCCATGATGAGTCTACATTTAATGCCAATGATGGACGATCTAAGATTTGGATTAAAGATGATCATATTCCATTGAGGAAGAAAACACGTGGAAAGGGTATTATGGTGTCAGACTTTCTTACTCCCGGAGGACGGCTACAAGTTCCTGAAGGTCAAAGCCTGAATCCAAACCCAGGATATGGAACCCAGCAGGATGGCCCAAAGCGTCTAGATTCTCATCTAGCCTCCTGCTCAATTGAATATGGGGGAGACACCTGGTGGGATGGTGATCAGCTTGTAGACCAGGTTTTACAACTTGCAATTCCCATCTTTGAGATGGCATTTCCAGACTGCCAAGGTTTGTTTCTATTCGACAATGCAACAAGTCATTCGGCATATACCAAAGATGCATTGCGAGCCAGTGCAATGAATTTACGTCCTGGAGGAGGGCAAGCACTGCTTCGGCCTGGCATTAACCCTTTAACTGGTGCAATTCAATCAATGGTAATGCCTGATGGCTCACCCAAGGGACTTCAAATTGTGCTACAAGAGAGAGGTCTATGGAGACCAAAATTGCGAGTACAATGTCGAAGGCCAGATGGAAAAAAAAACAAAGAGTGTCTCAATGGAGGTACTTGTTGTGCAAGGGCATTGATTGCTAAGGAGGAAGATTTTAAGGCTCAAAGAAGTCGTTTGGAGGAAGAGGTAGAATTAAAGGGACATATGGTTTGTTTTCTCCCTAAGTATCACTGTGAACTCAATTTTATTGAGTATTATTGGGGAGCTGCAAAGCGCTATGCACGTCGAAGATGTGGATATAATATTCGAGCATTGCGCAAAATGGTACCTGAATGCCTAAATTCAGTCAAGCCAACTTTAATTTGGAAGTTCTGGGCACGTACAGAGAGAATGATGAGAGCATACCGTGAAGGTATTGCTTATGGTACTCCAGACTTTAAAGAAAAGGTTACAAAAACATATAGAAGTCATCGTAGAGTCTCAGACTCTCAAACTGTTGTATATAATTAATATATTATTATCTTTTCTCTAATATTATTTATACTCCTTCATAGTCAATCACTAACCATCTTGGCAATTATTTTGCACAGCCACTGTTGCATTTCACTGTGCCACATGGTTGACAGTCTTCCCTTCTTGAACCCATAGTAAGGCAATTTGGGCCAAACTTTCTTCTATATGTGCAACAATCCCTAGATTTTAGTTTCCAACCCTTTAAAACTCTCTATTTAGAGTGGCAGAGGAACTGCCAAGAGAGCTCTGGCTGGAACATTGGCCTTGGGGCAATATCTAAACATTTTGTATGGCAAATGGCAAGGCTTGGCACTGCTTTTAACTCAACCTTAGAATCTTGCATCTCAAAGTAACCTGTGATTCCTGTAGTGCTTCGAAAGATATTTGAAAGCAATTTAGGCTATAATATCAATTTTTTTCTTTTTTTCTTTCAGGCTTAGAAGTGTTGAATGGAAAGTCTGAATAAAGTTAGCATGATTTGGGTTGTGGGTATAAGTATCATACTGAAAAACCAGAACCTGAGCAACTGTGTATCTACTCTCTGAGGCGGAGGAAGCTATAACTCACTAACTACTATCCCCTGACCTGCCAGAAACCGCCATTCACGTGACATTGTCTAACTAGATAAGGTTACATCGCTTAGTCACCTGTATGCACCCCAAGAATCAATCTTGTATAAAAATACATTTTGCGTGTTCATATGTCATGTCTGGCCTAGCAATGTGTACAGCTTCTCCACACATATCTCAATTTGATTCAAAATTGTATGATTTAAACACTATCAAATCTCTATCAAATGTCAATTAAATATATATCAGATGCCTAGGAGATCCAACGACGTTGATCTAGTACTGCAGCCAGAGTACTTTAAGAACCCTCCGGGAGGCCTAATCTGCCTCCAAAGCCAAATCCTCAACTGGAAGACTGGAAGCATCTTCAGATCGATACCGATAATGAGCATCCTCATGGCCACCCTCAACTACCAGCAAGCCTGAGTGTCAAGGCTCCAAATGCGATAGAGCTCTTTCAACTCTTCTTTACGAACAAGCTCCTTGATGAATTAGCCTATTACACCAATAGTTTAGTAAAAGAATACTATCAAGAGCCAAAAAAAACAAATATGGGATATGCACAGGAATGGACGCCGACATGTAGTTGGGAACTCTATGCATACCTTGGTGGGCTGCTTTATATGGCACTTCATCGGAAGCCTTCAATTGGTGACAATTGGAAGATTTCCGATGGATTCCTCCCAGCACATCCTCTGAGCATCTACATCTCCCGAAATCGATTTGAACAGATTGATCGCTTTCTTTACTGCACAGAACCAGGACCAAGCTTTCGAAGCCCATTTGGAGGGTTATTCATTTATCAAATTACATCAAAACCCGTGCGCAAAAGTATTACAAGCCAGGTCCAAATCTTGCAGTTGATGAGATAATTCAGCGATTTAACGGAAAAGCCTCTGAGATTGTCAATATCCCCTATAAGGCTACTCTGAAAGGCTTTAAGATCTGGGTTTTGGCATGTTGCGGATATATTCTCAATGGGATCTTTCATGGAAAGGGAAAAGATTGTGGACTGTTAGAACTAGTAGATCCCATCTGGGTAGAATAGGGCTTTACTCCGACTGAATCAGTACCTCTGACGCTTGGGCTCCACCGTGATCCAGATTGTGGAGAAAGAATGCTTAAAGCAAATAAGCATATACTTTGGTTGGACAATTTGTTTACGACAATTCCGTTGCTGGAGACACTACATGAGCTAGGTATTGGGGTTGCTGGAACAGTACGTATAATATGAACAAAGTGGGAGGAGCAATGTGATGCCGAGGTGGAAGCAGCTATCTTCCATCATAGAAATAAAGTTGAGGCGATCGAAGACCCAGCACAAGAGTCCTCACAACAATCCACTTCCACCCTAGTAGTAGAAGCGTATAACTCACAGTCTACATCTATAGGATTTAGTCAATTGGAATCCGTGCCACTCAGCCTACCGCGTCAGCGGAAAAACCAACATGCTGCAGGGTTGCTTCTCCCTCGAGAGACGTTCTCGGAAAGGCTTATGAGCATCAAGTCACTCTTCAACAATCAAGTTGTATGGGGAACCCAATACTGGGAGCTTTCAGCCAAGAAATCAGTCATTCAACTTGCCTGGAAAGATGCTCTAATCGTCCTATTAGCAAGCCGAGTACCACTTCCCCACAAACAAGTTATTCAGCTTCGAAAGCGGCCAGCCGCAACCGCAACTGGAGCCACTATTTCACGAAAAGTATTCAGTGATTAGCTGGTAAAGTCTCTTCCAATACCAACAACCGTTGATGACTACAACCACAGTATGGGAGCTGTAGATCAAGCAGCCCAGCTGATGACAACCTATGATACTCAAAGGGTCAAAAGGAAGACATGAGAGCCTCTATTCTTTTTCCTATTGAATGTGGCTATTAACAACTCCTCTTTGTTGTCAAGCCAGCGTGCACAAAATCCAACTCATGCACATAAGGAGTTCTTTCAAGATCTAATCGCTGCCCTTTTTGACGCTTCTCGAAACCATTTAACCGACCCAATCTGGCCAGTCATGAATCTCAAAGTCCTGAACTCCTGGATTTACCTCTGAATAGTCCTGAAATTCCTTCCTGCACAGAGGCCGTTTTGAGGCCTTATTCTGTGACTTCAGTCCCTGAGACTCTTGTACCTCTGTATGGTAAACCACCCGACAACCTTATAGAGAAACATGAGCTTGTAAAGCTTTTTCCGATTGCCAAGTCCTGTCAGTCATGTCAGCTAGCATGCAAGCCACAAGTCTCTTTGACTCAGCAAGACTCCAGGACTCAAGCACCAAGACTCCCTAGAAGCTACTACGGCTGTAAAGTTTGTCGAGAGGCTATTTGTTTAAAAAAGAAGCACTGTTTTTTGGAGCATATTGAACATGCTCGACTTGCAGAGTCACAGAAAAACCTAGTGAGATCAGAGTCAATCAAATAGTATCGCCATGTATTTAACCAGTATCTTAAAGAATTACTAAACTAGTAGAAATACTATATATTTTGTGCATAAACCTCTGCTGTACTATCATGGGCTATGATGGTCCGGGATAAACTGACACTAATATCTTAGCCCGCTTCTGGATGTGGCCCAACCCTATCCGGTGAAGTCACGTGAATGGCGGTTTCTGGCAGTTCAGGGGATAGGCAACAACCCCACACGAAACAAGAATCACATACCGTAGTTCACAATCAATTCACCTAGTCCCAGCCAATCCACACAATTCAAACTCAAAGAAAGGGAAAAAATCAAAGCGAAAAAGAAAGCTCAACCTTTTCCGGTTGTCCGACTATCTATCCCAGGTGATCCTCCTCTTGTAGTTCGCCTTCCCAAAATTTCCTTCGCCCATTGATGGTCCAAACTTTTCTTCCTTCGTGTGGCGGTACCGTGGTGGAAAGAAAAGAAGCGAGAGAAGAGAAAAGTTGTTGCCTTATGATACATAGAGCCCCCCCCTGTTCGCCAAGACGAAGCAACAGCTACCCCTGTAGCGATCGTGACATCTCCCCACCCAAGCAAAGCTATACCGGACTATCATGAACCGCTATTTAAGCTCTCTAAGTTATCAGCAGGCTACCTCAGAAGTGCAAACTAAGTGGAACCCAATTTCATCCGCAAAACTACCCACAGATCGGGTAACTTACCAGCCGCGCTACTGACAATCAGGCTCCACAATCCATTGTACCCCCCAGCTACAAACTCCCCTCTTTTACAAGTACTCGTATAATCTATTCAAGGATTTTAGTGGCCATAATATCTGGTATTCAGTTGTACTCATGCGAACGCGTTCTAAGTAAATTTGCGTGATCTTCATTCAGGTTTGTAGGGGTTTTTATGCGTAATCTGGTCTTTCCTTTTTTTTCCCTTTTGGCTCGGAAGGACCAGGAGACAGGAGGGGGGTGGGGGGCCTTCCTTTGAACACTTGACTCACTTCCGTTGTCGAGTAATTAGAGGAATCAAATCACGTGATTTACTTACAGTAGCACTCAGCCGCATGGGTAGACTATCACTTGATCTATGCCGGCTGGTATAAGTGATAGTCTACCCAACCAGCGTAGCTAAGAATCCCAATTTGAGGGTGTACAAATTTTAAGATGCCGCGATGTTTACATGCCACTCTGTCCTCCCTATTTTGTGACTAACCTCGAACAACTGATTACCGTCTGTCATGCCTTGCGATCCTACCATTAAGTTACTAACCACCAATCATCTTGGTGACAGAATCCATGGCTCCAACTAGCCCCCCGTTTTGCATCAAAAGTCACCAGTTTCAAAAACAAACACATGACGGTAATGGGACCAACCTTAGAAAGAGAGCTTTCCTCAGCTCACCACTATCTTGGAAGTTGGTTTTAAACTTCGACGGGGAAACGATACACCGCGAGTGACGAATGGTGAAACGAAAACGCCAAGCAACTCACAACAAAATCGATCGCACACTAAGAGGTGGGGAAATTCTTTTCACTAAAAGCAACCTCAGGCTCACGCTCAACGACGACTCCACGATACTCGATGCTCTCTCTAACTAACTAACTAACTAACTAAGGGCGATTACAGGAGTATATATCCACAAAGACCTCATATCCAGCCATGAAGCACCACACTGCCCCATGTGAGTCTCCCCCCACGTGAGCACTTCCGGCTAACTAAAAGGAAAACATACACTTTCCCACCTCCGGGCTGCTAGCTCTTTCCGGTTGATCATACAGTACTCCCGCTTTTCTCCCAGCTTTCCCGGAATCTGCACGATCCCAAAACTATCGCGCATTCCTGTATTCGCAATGCTTTCCCGAACGTACAAACCAAACGCCCAAAGCCAAACCGCATACCCGAAGCTAAAGCGACTCTTCGAAGACAAACCCATGCCCGATGCTGGAGCCATATGTCCAGATCCTCAGCGCCTATCCGAAGCCACAAACAAGCGCGCTCCCGGAAGCTATCTAAACAAAGGAAGTATCGTGAGAGTATGGCTAGCAGAACCCTTTTCAACATTCCCATCCACTAATGGAAAGAAATTTCCTATGCTTCCGCACTTGCATATAACAAAAGAAACTATAGCATGCCGAGTAGAACTAACTGTTTCTAACTGAACCCCCCCTTCCGGTCCTGAGATCCTGCTAATACTGTCCAACCACCCTTATTAAAACAACCATCTTTGCGACAGAAGCCGTGGCCCCAACTAGTTCCCAGTTTTGCAGCGGGGGTTTCCGGTTTGGGAAAAAAACCTGGCGGTAGTGAGACCGACCTGAAAAAGCGAGCTCTCCTCAGCTCACCACTATCTTGGAAGCCGTTATTCGCTTCTCGACACGTTGACATTATTGTTTTACTATTCCGATAGTTTTACGGGAGTGCATGTTGGCTTTGCTAACGCGGTTTGGATTGATAGATCCACCGGAGGGCGGGAGAACCGGAAGGGAGAGTGAAAGAGTGGGATGCCCCGGGGCAACAAATAGTGGGAATTTATCATTCATTTTTTTAGCAAGGAGGTGCGTGGAAGGGAGAGGAAGACATACGGGGGAGAGAATGGATATGTGTGGTGATCTGTGGTATTTGGCTGTCGCCGTTAATCAGTTTATATGTTTGCTGTTTGGCTGCATAAATATTAGGTCACACAGACCCTCTCGGATCAAATGAAGTCCTCCGGCTCTCTCAAGTCTCCTCTATACTCGTACAGCCTCGTGACCCCCCCTTCTGCTTTTCCAAACCGAATTTAAACAATTCCTACGAGTGATAATCGATGAATAATGATCTGCCATCACCTCAAAAGGGCACTGTGCTGTATGTAACGAATTACCCTCGCTCAGGAAAAACAAAACCTCAAAGGAGAAATATTCTGAGAAATAAATTGAATACATCATACCAAACTGTAAATTTGTGATACCCCCTCTTCTCCTCCCCTCCCCTGTTTTTTTGCGAGAAAAAAGTACAAAGTATCATACAACATTATTATACAAAAATTCAATTCAAGGCAGAAAATATCATAACCCACCCTCACTTCCTAACAACCCTAACGCCAAACAAATACTCCCATCAACCATAGCAGTAATCACCCCAGCAGTTCAGCCACTAATAACTGCTTTCTCAAAAGCAGCAACAATATATTGGGGCATAATTCGCCTCATTATCTGACTTGGCATCTCAACGGCCCTGGAACAACTTTCTAACCCCTTCATACACATGCGGGGCAGCCTACCATAATGGTGTTTGACCAGTATTGTCTCTCGGATCGGGGTTCACCTCCTTCAAGCCGAGGAGCAGCTTCACAATCCCCTCATGCCCACCATCGGCAGCACCCCAGAGTGGTGTTCGGCCAAAATTGTCTCTCGAGTCGGAATTGACCTCTCTCCGGTCAAGGAGCAGCTTCACAATCCCCTCATGCCCACCCTCGGCAGCACACCAGAGGGGTGTTTGGCCATCATCGCTTCTCGAGTCGGGGTTGACCTCTTTCAGGTCAAGGAGCAGCTTCACAATCCCCTCGTGCCCACAGCTAGCAGCCTGCAGGAGTGGTGTTTGGCCATAATTGTCTCTCGCGTCGGGGTTGACCTCTTTCCGGCCAAGTAGCAGCTTCACAATCCCCTCATGCCCACGCCAGGCAGCCCACAGGAGTGGTGTTTGGCCATTATTGCTTGTCGAGTCGGGGTTGACCTCTTTCCGGTCAAGGAGCAGCTTCACAATCCCTTCATGCCCACCCCAGGCAGCACGCCAGAGTGGTGTTTGGCCATTATCGCTTCTCGAGTCGGGGTTGACCCCTTTCTGGTCAAGGAGCAGCTTCATAACCCGCTCATGCCCACCCATGGCAGCACGCCAGAGTGGTGTTTGGCCATGATTGTCTCTCGAGTCGGGGTTGATCTTTTTCCGGTCAAGGAGCAGCTTCACAATCCCCTCATACCCACCCTCAGCGGCATATAGGAGTGGTGTATTGCCAAACCTGTCTCTCGAGTTAGGGTTGACCTTTTTCCGCCCAAGGAGCAGCTTCGCGATCCCCTTATACCAGAGTGTCGTGCTTCCATCATGGTCTTTCGAGTTGGGTTTGACATCTTTCCGCCTAAAGAGCAGTTTCACCAGCTCTTCATGCCCGCTTTCCGCCGCCCACATCAATGGAGTGCGGCCCCAGGAATCAGCCATGTCTGCACTACAGCCTTTATCTTCTTCCAACAAGCTAATCGCAATCTCTTCAAGCCCAAGGTATGCCGCGCAGTGAAGGCCAGTGAATCCCTCAGAATGCCGTACCTCCCGTTCCCACCAATTGAAGTTCCCCCATAAAAGAAGCTTGGCCGATATATGTCCACCAAATTTACAAAGCAGCTGAAGCGCAAGTGATTTCACCCTTTTTGTAAGCCCATTTTTTGCATAGAGTCCCCAGTAGCTGGAGGCGTACTGGAGGAAGCGTGCCTCTACAGGGGCGCGATCAAGAGAATATAAAATCTTATCAATGGAATCAAAGTTAAGATATGTCAAGCAAACCTCCGCCATTGCCGAATGGGGGCTTTGAAAATGTTCGGAATGCCGGTTAAAATATTCCTGAAGGCTAAAGTGTACCAGCCGGACAATTGAGCTCTCGTCCACCGTGACCAGTCCCAAGCAGGAGGCTAACAATGTCTTTTCCGAAGGGATATTGTCGTCGTCAATTTTCCTAGAGCCAATCTCGACTGCTAAGGCGTCACATAGCTCCCCGATGTGCATTGGGCGTTCTGAGAGAGAAATCCACATCAATGCAGCCATTCCGAGTGTTGAGTTGCCTTTACCCTGACCCTTTATCCTATCCAATGTCGCATCATAGGCGCCGTCCAATCCGAGTCCACTTGTCATCAAGTCGAGTCTTTCTCGCCTCTTGCGGATTGTCGCCTCAGATAATATCGCGTCTATACTCAAGGAAATGAGTAGAAATCTAGCCACTATTGTCAGCGATCACTCGCCACTTCAATTATAGAATTAACCATCACATACACGTCAGGAATCTTTTCCGGAATGCGTCTCATAATATCAGTCTTGAGTGCAGGGCTCATCTCTTCCGAGCCTGAGTCATGCTTCAACCTCATCTCGAGATATTCCCGTATATCATGACAATTTGGGCTGAACGGGATAACCTGCACGCTCCCCTGAAGATATTTCTTTACAGCACGTCGAATGTGGGGCCTCCCAGTAATGAATAACCGGACGCCCGGCGACGTCTGAGAAATGGTTTGCAATGAGGTTAGAAGTTGAGATAGATAATTTTCTGAACACTCGTCTACGGCATCAATACAAATGAATGTCCGCTTCACGGGTGCAAGGGCCCTCCCCAAGAGCTTAACGGTTTCCGAAACCTGTAGTCCTCGGCCCCCAACCTCGTTCCCTGCTGTCTTGAATGCTTCCTCGATCTCAGGGGGAACCATCTTCAAGGCATTCACGACCTGCTTAGTGAGGGCACCGACCATGTTCGCCGCGGTTTGTCTCTCGTGGTCCTGGAAATCGCAATAGACACAGGCGACAGTGATGTTCTCTCCCCCAAAGTGCTCAAGCAACCTATCAATCACTAGCGAGCTATTGTTTTACCCAGTTAGCTATCTTTCTCTCATAAGTAATCATTCTTCCTACCTAAGAAAGGTCTTTCCAACCCCGGGATTACCGGAACAAAACAGAGTAGCTTTGCCGGATTCGCCTTCCCCGTCACGCCATCTTAGAAACTCATCGGTTTGCAAAAACCATTCCCCTAAGCCATCCTGTCTTCGATTCCTCACATCGTTGTGGCGTACATGAGGTTGTAGGGGTGATAGCCAATTCAAAACTTTGGCCTTTTCATCCGCATGTGTTGTAATGATAGTAGTGGTGTTGTTGCTATTTATTTGGTTAAAACTGTTGAGATGACCTCTACTCGTAGCATTCGGTTCCAGCTGTGTTGAAGGGTTCATGTTGCTTCGCGGTAGACGTATTGTTAAGATGGTGGAAACGATAAAATAGCTCGATCTTGAACCTCAGCAAAAGCGGGGTCGCGTTATGGTGGTAAGTTAAAAAGTTTTCATGGAAAGAGAGGTACCGCTGCAATGTCTCGGCGGCAACAAAAGCACTGGTTCAATGGTTGTGCTCGGATTCAAGAAATACTTGTAACACACTGCTTGCTACGCCTCGCCTGATATCTCCTTGACTGGTGCAACGGTGGAAAATGTTGTACCGCCCCTGTTACATGATTTTCGCTTTTTGATTTTTGTGGTTTGATCCAATCATATTTTGCCACGCTGGTTGCGATAGTTTACAAACGGTGCATTTTGTTTATTGAGTTTGTTTCACGACGCTGTTTTTTGTGTTTCTTCATTGCCTTTTATCATCAGCTTGGGGGCGAGACATCTAGGTATACCTAGTTATCCCCTAGGTGTAGTTTGGTACAGGCTGGGGATTCACCTGGCGGAGTTTTTCATCTTGTTTGCAAGATGGGTGATGGACGTTTGCTGGTTAGGGTCAGGACGGCTTCATACGCCGTTCCTGAAGGATTTACGATTGAGGTCACTCATGTTGGTGGCTGTGAAAATGGCTCTAGGGATGAGGAGTTGATAAGGTGCGTTCGGAGGGCTAACCCCAGGGTTTTGCCGGAGATGGTTTCCGCGGCTTCCGCTGTAATGGCTGTCATGGGGTGCCCTCCAGGGTGCCATATTAACAAAGACTGTTCGGGTGGTATTTTGTTTACGGGTCACTCGCAGGATTCTTCCTTTGCGGAGTCGTCTGGGACGACTGATGCTATTAGCACAGGTACGGGTTCCCTTGTGGGTGAGAGGCTGATTGAAGGGGTACAGGATACTCCGTCGGGAGAGAACACACTCCAGATTGGGTGTGTCTCTCAGTTTACTGATTCATGGCCCACGGGTCTATCCGGCCTTATGTCTTCAGAGCGCAAGATGTACAGGAATATGACACTGGACAGGGCAAGTGACGAGGATTATGTTCCTTCCTCTGTGGTGGTTGATGATGTTGCGATGTCTCTCGGTGAAGATAAGACATCTGAGCTAAATGGGTTGGGTGATAGCAAGCATGCTACACCGGCTACTGACGGGCAGGTTGTGATAGTTGATTCGCTTCCGTCTACGGTCCCGTACTCGCTTTCGGTCACCCAGGATATTCTTGGGGCACTTGCGGAGTATGAAGCGGGTACCATTGCCCCACGGCCGGCTGAGCTAGACTCCTGTGATGGGAGTATGGACTTTATGGATGAGGTTGAGCAATCGGCTCAGAAGGAGGAGGTGGTTGTGATGTCGGATCACGATACGGTTGTCCGACTCGAGATGGCAGTTGAAGATGAGCGGGAATTGTTGGACAGGATCCGTGACATTGTCGAGGATTTGGAGGTGGAAGTGCGGTCTCTCAAAGACTGGCAGACTGATGTCCGCAAGAATGGCTGCTCGCGCTGTTCTTGGAAGGTGTCAACATCGACAGAACCTTTGCCTGCAGTTCCCCTCGCTCCCAGGAGGACTGCTGAGGTAACCCCCAGTACCTCGAAGTCGGATACTTTGGCCAAACCGGCACTTGCCAATGCTACTCCAGTTGTGGCTACGGCTTCGGTGCCCCTCAGGCCAGATTCGGATGGGCGTGATTCTCGTGCTCCCGCCAAACAACGGCAACAACGTGCCCCCCGACGGGCTGGACCAGTAGACACGCCGGCTTTGGCTCACGTCCCGGTTCCCCAGGTAACTATTCTGAAGCGTCCTGCGTACGCTATGTCGGATGAGTCCAGGGTTGTGAAAAGCTTTTCCTCAGTTGCTGCGTCGGGCGCCTCGGCAGACGGATACAGTATCGTCCGGAACCGAAAGCGTTATGTTACAAAGAAGGTTTCGCCTACCCCGGAACCCATCACTCACATTCCGGTCAGGGCCAGACACTTGTCGGTCAAGTTTACCAGAGCTAGGGATGAGAAATATGTTCTCCCGGCTGGTGTTACGATTGGGGGTATTAGGAACGAGTTGAATAGGACCCTTTCTGCGTTGAACAGCGCGGCATATTTTTCGCTGGCCTCGTCGGGTAAGTGGGGAGATGTGTTGCTGACTTTGGCGGCACATGCCGTGGAAGAGATCTCCGGGTATTATCCGGCATTACGCGAAGCGTTGGAAGGCTTAGGGTTAGAAAACTTTACGTTTGCGAGGGATACGGAGAGGGTTAAGGTGTTTGTGGGGATGGTTCCCCTTTCACAGTTGGGTGGTGGATGGCAGCCTTCTGAGTGGGAAGGCATGTCGGCGTTTGACAGGTTGGCCGCTGACATTGAACAGAGCAACCCGGGTGTTTTCATTGCCGCTTGCCCATCGTGGGCCGGTAGGCTACACAAGTTGAAGGAACGGAGGGCCAACAATGCTGGCCTCATCCTCGTCTTGGAGATGAGTGCGGAGGTCAGGGCGATGATGGCGGCTGCAAGTCCTAGGTTAATTGTGACTGGTAGACCGAGGGTGTGCCGTACTTGGCGTGAGGATAACCCCACCGTGGTGTGCTCGCAGTGCCAAACTGTCGGTCATCGTGTCGGCGAATGCAAAAACCTTCCCGTTTGCGCCTTTTGCCATGGGGGGCATCTGACAGCCCGTCACGTTTGCCCTGTTTTATCCTGTAAGAAGGTCGGTACAGCTTGTGCGCATGTGCAGAGAATGTGCATTTTATGCCACTCGGTGGATCACTTTACTGGTCACCGTGTATGTTCTGCCCTTCGTGGCAGTTCCTCTTCCCCTCCTGTTTTGGGTCCGGCTACGCCGGTGGTTGCTGATCACACCTCAGTTGTTGGTGTATCGGATAAGAGTCGTGGACGGTTGAGGAGAAAGGCTGCTGGGCGTCCCAGTACCCCCCTGGCCCCCCACATGCTTGCTAAGGGTGTTTCCAGCAAGGGTCTTACCCGTGTGATGACACGGTCGGAAGTCAATCCCAACCCCGCTAATCATTCTCGTGAGGTTGTTGTTCCCCGCCTTGATAAGGGCAAAGGTATTGCGAGGTCACCATCTGCTCCGGCTGATGTGTCGCGGGCTGGTGGTAACGGTACCCTATCAGCGTGGTAAATATGTTGCTCAACATATGCTTTATTAACGTGGGGGCCAACGTTGGAAATAGGTCCTTGGTGTGTGATGTTTTTTCTTATGTCGATGTATTTTTTGTTGTTGATCCTCCGGTGAATGGACATGGCAACTGTGTTGATGGGGATGTGGGTGTTTTTGTTTTTGTTTCTGGGGGTGATGGTTTATGTGATGTACATGTATATATTAGGAGGAGTTTGTTGGGATTGTTTGATGTGGTGTGGGCAGATGCGAGGGGCATGATTTTGGAATTGCGTGCTGAGGGCGAAGTTAGACGGATTGGTGGGATTTATTTGAGGCCTACGATGAGTGTGGCTGATGTGGAGAATGCGGTTGCCCCTTATGTTTGCTGTCATATTTTGGCTGGGGACATGAACGCTAGGCACGACAGATGGGGTCATGTTGCGGACGTTGGTGGCCACAACAGTCATGGAAGGGTCATACACCGGATGTTGGCTGATATGGACTTTATGGTCCCGTCAATCCCCACGCATGACGGTATTTCAGTTATTGATTTATGCGCATTCCGGTGGACACCGCATAAATATCACTTGTCGCTCAGGGCTGGATTACCCCACGCGGCACAGATAGTTAAGATTGCGGCGGACATGGACCGACTCCCGCCCCTGAAACCAAACTTCAAGAAAGCCAAATGGGACCATATTGCTACCTCACTGAATGCCATCGATGCGGAGAACCATGACATATGGCATGAGGCCAGGGCGATCGTGGACGATATTGCACGCAAAAGCCATGGTCGTGATCGATGCAGGTGGTGGACGGACGATCTGGAACGTATGCGTGACGATACGAGGCGGCTACGTCGGATTTCGGTGATGGATCGCGATCGCCGACAGGACTTTATTCTCGCAAGGAAGGTCTATAAGGCAGCAGTCGTACAGGCTAGGTATGATAGCCTTAGCTCCGGTCTTGCAACTGCCACAGATCCGGAAATATACAAGTTTGTTCACGCGTTGGATACGTCGAGGACGCTCCCTGCCATGGACGATGGATCTGGTCGATTTCATGGCACCCACGAGGCCATCAGTGACTTGATTGCGGCACAGCTGGCTCCCGTGGACCCGGTTCCATGGCAGGATGATGACAGCGTGATATGGGACTCGGTTGCAGGCCATTTCGACGACGCGCTCAGGATGTCACCGAGCAATACGGCCACTTCATTTGATGACATGAGCTACCCTTTTGTTCGATTTTGGTCTCGGAAAGCGAGAAGCTCCCTAATGCAGTGCCTGGAACAGTCTATCCGTTTGGGCAATGAAGATTGGCATCAGGGTGAAGTGGTCCTGATACAAAAGGCCAATAAACCTCGGTATGACGTCGTCAAGGGTTGGCGCATGATACACCTCCTTCCGGTGTTGACAAAGATTGCCGAACGCATGGTCCTGCTGGAGGTCACGAAACATCTGGAGCTTGAAGACACTCAATTTGGGAGCCGTCGCAAGGGTGGTACACATGATGCATGTGCGGTTATCTATGAGTTCCTGAAACACCACAAGGGATATGCGACTGCGCTTCTATCAATGGATGTTGAAGGCGGCTTCGATCGGATCGATATCGACTTGCTGGCTGACCTTTTGGTAGCCAGGAGCTGCCCGTCCGCCCTGGTCAATTGGATTAGACACTGGGCTTCGCAGAGGACAATAAGGTTTAGGTTTAACGGTCGGATCTCACGGTCTTACTATTTGAGTCGTGGTATTCCACAGGGTTCACCATTATCCCCCCTGCTATTTGGGGCATATGTGGCTGACATATTTCGCCCTCGGCTGCGTTATTCTCCTTCTGTTCGATCGGTTACGGTTAGCTATGTGGATGACGGGGGTGTGGTTGTTGCTGGAGAGTCGGTACGTGTGGTCAAAAACAGACTGGAAGAGGTGTTTGGTGAGTGCTCTGAGGTTGCACAGGGCAGGGGGATGGGATTTAGTGGCCTGAAGACCGAGTGGATTGGTTTCGGTAATCATGATTGAGGCGTATGTTCTTTTGATGGGAATGATGTTTTTTCTGTTGATGATTTGCGTGTTTTGGGCATGCGTTTTGCTGTTGACGGCAGGTTTGGGAAACATGTAGATTATTGGATTGAGCGGGCATTGGCAGTTAGGGGTAGGATTAGTGCGATTTCACGCAGGTTTGGTGAGGCGGGAGGTATTGGTGCGTGGGAAGCGATGAGACTGGTTCAGGGGGCCTTTTTGCCGGTTGTGGAATATGGGTTGGAGTTTGTTGCCGATGATAAGGCTGCGCTCCACAGGATTGAGGTTGTGGTCAGGGATTGCCTACGATCGCTATTCAGGATGCCTCCCCGATTGGCCAACAACATCCTCCACTCAGAGTGCGGCATTCCCCCGAGCTCCATTAGGGCTGACTATTACCGTGAACGGTTCGCACAACTGTTCCTCGACTATGGATACTCTTCGAACTTCCCGTGGCACGGGGCGATTCGGTCCGACTGGGTTATACCAGGTATGGTGGCGTCACGAATGGATTCGGACGAGACACTAGACTTGCTTCCGAGATGTCACATTCCGCCGGATAAGGTTACGGGCGAAGCAGAGGGTCGGAGGATTGTTGATTCGCTGTCCCGTACGTCTACTGTGGTCGGCTTTGTGGATGGTAGCAAAGGAGGCACGGGATGTGGATGTGCATGGATCGCCTACGCGGGTTGTTCCGTGCTAAGACAGGGTTCCTGCAGCCTACCGGTTATGTGGGACATCAACTCCTGCGAGCTGTTCGCCATCTTGTCACTTCTTCGTGACCTCCTGCCGTTAGCCCCCCGTTCGCTGGTTATTTTTTCCGATAGCCAAATAGCTGTGCGAACTATCAGGGACATGCAGAACATTGGTTTAACGAGTGGTGTATGGCATGCGTTTGCGCCACTGCTGTCACAATTTCCTGATACTGTGCTCAGATGGATACCTGGGCATGTTGGCATCCTTGGTAACGAGATTACGGATCGTATGGCCAAAAGGGCCTGTGCACAGGCCCTCGAACCTGGCAGATTTGCTCATATTAACTTCGAGTTTGGCGGATACGCACGGATTCGTGAACGACGGCTAGCTGGATGGCGGAATTGGCATGCTGATGAGGGGCATGACTATTACAAAGGGCTTCCCAGGGACTTCAGGCATTTGAGATTACTCTCTAGGTTGGACTTTTATGCTCTGGTTCGCATACGGTCCGGAACTGGGCTGGTTGGACATGATGGTTGCAATGGCAGGGAGGACAGACACCACTGGACGAGCTGCAACAAGTTCTTGACGATGCGGCCTGCGAGGGATACACTACACGATAATTCGAAGATTGCTCCTTGGATTAAGTGGATCAGGCATCACGACATGCTCGGTCTAGGCATTCCTTCGAACACACAGCGTCATGGCAATGTGGTTGTGGCATACGGTAACCGTTTCGATGGGACAGCCTGCATCATCAGGGACGGGCGATATATCACGGTGGATGTGGCATCCCCTACGTATAGGTGCGATGACTGTGGCTTGGTTCATGCAACGGCTGCATGTCCACTTCCGGCATTCCGAATGGATGGTGTTTTGTATTTCGTTGCTAAGGATTGCACCACGTGTCCTGTATGCTCCTTGACCGTGGGTAATGGCCAACGTCAACGGAATCGCCACTTTGGCATGAATACCCCGTGTAGGGAAGTTGGTCAAAGGTTGTTTTGGCATGGGGTTAAACTACTTTGGGACCGCTTTTCCCCGGCGGAGAAGGTTAAGCTCGCCGTGAAATGGCTTTATCCAGCAGCGAGTGGCAGGGTACAATGTCCGGGGTGTCAGGCATCGTACTGCGATAGTGGTAGTTTGTTGAGCAGGCATTTGCGTGTGGTTTTACATGAGGGTTGTTGGTCGGCGGTGTGGATTAAGTTTTTTGCAGATTGTGATGCGGTTGGGGATGATGAGGATGCTAAATTGATTGTGTTGAAGGTTTTAGGTATTGTGGATTTGGTTTGATATTGATTGTTTGTTTTTGTTTGTTTGTTTTTGTTTATTTTTTTTTATTTTTTTTATTTTTTTATTTTTTTATTTTTTTTTGTTATTTATTTTTTTGTTTGTTTTGACTAGTTATATGCCGGATAGGTGCAACTAGTATAAATATATGGAATTAACCGCCCCTGTCATATTTAAGACACAGCTGACTAAGGCACCTACTTCAGTATTCTCCAGTGATGATGCGCGTTGGTCTGGTCATACTGTTAATATTAGCCATGGTCTCAAGTTTGCACATCTGCGAATTTGTAGTAATTAACAAATTCTGCTTATTAACCAGTGTCTCAGACACTGACAGGGGCGGTACAACATTTTCCACTGTCGCACCAGTCAAGGAGATACTCCATGGGATGTGGATGCAGACTTACTGCGGCGGATGGGGAAGGCGGATCTTGGCTGAGGGACTTTAGTGCTCGGGGGTGTGTTGGGCGCCATCGGTATAGGGTAATTCGCTAGCGTTTCAACACATACTCTACAAGTACCCTCACATACCATAGTTGGGTACTGTTACGGATGAAATTTGGCTTTCCTAACTTGCAGTTTTTTTTTTACCTTGTCTACAAACAACTTAGACAGAACAGATAGCGCCTCATGATCTTAACTTGGGGAGATGTCACGTTTCCGCAGGGGTGGCTGTCGCCTAGTCTTGGCAGACAGGGGCTCTAGGTAAGTTAGGCTACCGCACACCCACCACACGGGTATTTGAAATCTCTCGCACTTCCCCCCCCCCACAACGACGACAGGGACTATCGCGACGAAGGGAACACAGCACAAGAGAGCAATTGTTGGACTGTGGATTGAGGAAAGAAAATTTGTCCTATGCCTAGTTGGTCGGACAATCTGTAAGCTTCGGCTATTTTTGCGGTGGGATTTTTCTCTCTTTTGCGCGGTTTGTGGGTAGGCTCTGGATAAGAGGTTTGCGAAGTGGCTTAGGGGATTTGAATTGATCTTAACTTGTGTGGTTTTCCTTTCTAGTTGAGAACCCCCGATAGTGACAGTTGTTTGCCTGTACCTCTTTCATTCCGCAGAGTAGATACACTTGCCCAGTTACTTCGTTTTCAGTATAACACCAGCCGCGCTATTAGCAATCGGGCTCGGCAATCGACCCCCCCACCAGCTATATATATTATACTCGAGCACAACTCCCCACTTTCTACAAGGACAATCCATTCAAGCAGTTTAGTGGCCATAATATCGGGTATTCAGCAATACTCGGGCAACCGCGTGCAAAGTAAATTGCTTCATCTTCATTCAAGTTTGCCAAAGATTTTTATGCGTAATTTGGTCTTTCTGTTTTTTTCCCCTTTGGGCTCAGAAGGACCAGGAGACAGGAGGGGGGTCAAGGCTTTTCTTTGAGCATTTTACTCACCAGCATTGTCGAGTAATTAGAGGAATCAAAATCACGTGATTTACTTACAATAGCACTCAGCCTCATGAATAGACATCACTTGATCTATGCCGGCCGATAAGCGATACCCGACCGGCGTAGCTCAAAACCCGAATTTGAACAGGGAACGAATTCGAAGGTGCCTCCTACTCGCCGTTTTTGTCAGAAACCTCATACTCGAGTACAGCTGATTACCGTCCGTCATGCCTGGCGATCCTACTGTTAAGTTACTAACCAACCATTCCTAAGATAACCACCCTGGCGGCAGAAGCCATGGCTCCAACTACGGTAGTCACCCGTTTTGCAACCAAAATTTTCTAGGTTCAAAAAAACAAAACATATGACAAGGATTGTATCATATTGCGGGGGATAAATCGCGTAACGGTCAAACGGCCGAACAAGACTAGGGCTCAACTAAAGGGTACTAGGGAAAATCAGAAACTTCATTCACTCGTTATCATCTAAATTAACCAACCATACATAAGTCTATATAAGAATGATAAAACCATCTCAATCATTCTATCTTCTACCACACCTATCAATCCCTCCTTCATGCATAATCCCTTTTGCCTGCGTACCACCGTACTCTGAATAAAGGAAAGACATAACCAAAAAACTCTTCCGTTCATCCTTCGGTCTAGAACAAATTAAACCACTAAAACTATTATCCTGTCTTGCCCCTCATCTATCCGCGTTCCTTATCTCAGACAACTATCCGCTTCCGTCAATTCTGACAAATGGAACCGACCTCAGAAATAGAGTTTTCATCAGCTCACCACAATATCGGAAGCCGTTAAATGCTGTTCAGCATGCTCACATTATTGTTTCACTATTCGGATAGTTTGTCGGAATTCCCGTAGGCTTTCGGAAAGGGCTTGTGATAGGTGTGTCCACCGGGAAGCGGAGGAGCCGAAAGGGCGAGTGAGAGAGTTGGATGTCTGGGGCTACGAACAGTGGGAGTCTTTGTCTTTGTCTTGTTAGGGAGGGAATGCGTAGAGGGGAAAGGTGAACATATATAGGAGAGAATGGATATGTGTGGTGATCTGTGGTATTCCGCCCTCGCCGTCAATCCGTTTATATGTTTGCTGTTTTGCTGCCTAAATATTAGCTCACATCGGCCCTCCCAGATGAAATGAAGTTCCCAGAATCACCCGCTAACTCAAGTCTCCTGTATACACCCTCGTGAAACACCCGCCCCTTATTTTTTTCCAACAGAATTTAAACGATTCCTGCGAGTGATAACCGATGAATAGAGTAATGATCTGCCATCACCTCAAAAGGGCACCGTACTGTACATAACGAATTATCCTCCCCCGTGAAAGACAAATTATCAAAGGAGAAATATTCTGCGAAATAAATTCGATACAACATACCAAACTGTGTAAATTTGTGATACCCCCCCCCCCCCCACCCTCCCCC
>Ga0307517_10000822_pt1 | contig 53374 bp, 34 predicted proteins | sample 23_EM_MG_FD_194515 | JGI IMG/M metagenome (GOLD analysis project Ga0307517, IMG submission 194515) | Populus trichocarpa ectomycorrhiza microbial communities from riparian zone in the Pacific Northwest, United States - 23_EM | ecosystem: Host-associated > Plants > Roots > Unclassified | place... | reverse complement strand
TGTTCTGTTTTACCCGTTTATTTTGGTGTCTGAAAGTTATTTTTTTTAATTTAAATTTTTTAAAAAATTAATTTTTTTTAGTAATTTAAATATACTAATATCAAAAAAATTATTTTAATATATTTTTTATCTAAAAATACTTTAAAAAATAACTGTACTTTCAAACACTTTTAAATAAAATATTAAAAAAAGTACAATTGAACAAACAAATTGAAACAAAGGTCATGTCCTTTTCTGTTAAAAAGAAGTCTTTTATTTTTAAGAGTTTCCTTGACATTTCCTCTTAAGAAAATATGCAAAGAGAATGAAATGTACTACAGACCAATTCAATGGACACAGTCACTTCCTTCCTCTCCTTGGAAACATATCCTTCTTTTTGTTGCTATTTATCTTTTTTATTTTTTTTGCCATTTATTAATTTAGCATCGTCAGCATTGTAAAGAAAAACTAATAACCAAACTTTTTTTAAAAAAAATAAATAAATAAATCCACCATTTCCTCCGAGTTTCCATTTTTTGTTTGACATCAAAGAAAGTTAAATAATATTTGGATCTTTGTGCATGGAATCTTCTTTTGCTTTCTTCGATAAATTAGTATTGTAAACCTCAATTTAGTATTAAACTTGTACACTCATTCTTATTTAAGTCCCAAACCTATAAGTCATTTCGATTAGGTCCTAAATATTTTTTTTATAAAAATCCTGAATCAGCTCTTTTTTTTTTATTATTATTAAAGCTCATTAATATTTGTATCAAATTTCTTCAAACTGATGTTATTTAGTTCATAAATGTGCACATTAGATTGAAGATATTACTTGCTTTTTCATCAAACTTTCTTCAAATTGACATTGTTTTAGTGTATAAAATATGCAAATTAAATTTAAGTTGTTAAAAGAAATTGTCAAAAAGATATGGTTGATAAATGTAGTAGATATTTAGGATTTAATTCATAAAATTTGTGTGTCTCATTAGCGGGTCCAAAGAAAACCTGAATGACCTGTAAAAACATAGTTTGAGTCAAAATAAATATTTAAGATGATATTTTTTTAATAAATATTAAGACGATAACATATTAGATTGATTCAGGTCAACTCAAGTTAACTTCTCAATTCACATACGAAGTTATGAGATCATGATAACCTCATAGAAATTAAATCAAAATAAATTAAGAAACTCAATTTTCAATATCTAATATTAAATGATGAAATTGAAAAAATAATAATTAAAAAAAAATAAAAAAAACAACCTGAATTAACCTGCCAAACCCGGGCCTCGAGTCATAAAACCAGGACAACTCAATAGAAAGCAAATTGAATCAAATTATAAAGCTTAATTCTCAATCAATTTAGTGTTGAAAGATGAAATTGTAAAAAAAATCAATAAAAAAAGGATACAAAATATAACTCGAGTTAATCATGGTTAACTCGCCAAACCCGTGATCCAAGTAATGAGATAAGAATAATCCCATATAAAAAGCATACCAAAGCAAATCACGAAACATAATTCTCAATCAATTTAATGTTGAATGATAAAATTGATAAAAAAATAATTAGAAAAAAAAAACCTTCGAGTCAATAGAGTTAACTTGTTAAACCCATAGTTTGGGTCATGAGTCTGGAATAACCTCATAAAAAATAAAATGAGAAAAATTATGAAATACAATTTTCAATAAATTTAATATTAAAAAATAAAATAGAAATTAAAAAAAAATTAGAAAAAAAAAAACCAAACAAAGGGAGAGAAACAAATATTATTATGGTGAATAGTGTTATGGGAGGAGATAGAAATCCCTTTCTCTTTAGTTTTTTGTTAATAAATTTAATATTAAAAAAAATTGGAAGAAAAAAACTTGAGATAAATAATTTAACATATTAAACTTGTAATCTGTGTCATGAGAGATATAATCCAATAAAAAAAGAATTAATATTAAATTAAAAAATAATTAAAAATAAAAATAAAAAAATTCTAATAAATAAAGTTTTGTGAAAAGATATACAATAAAAAGCCCTTCTCATTTAGTTTTTTTTTTTTTAATGTTAATAGTTAATTAATTAAGTTGCTATGGGTTAGTAAATTACTATATGATCTGAGAAGGATAATTGCGTCATTCCACGTACTTAAAAGGAGAAAAAAGAAGTGAAAATGTCAAAATGGCAATTCCTATTCAAAGTACTATAACTACCTGTCTTCTCCTCCTTCCATCATGTCCTTGTCCAGACCAACAACCGGGAAGTAAATCAAAGCAAGTAAGCGAGAATTTCCGCTATCCCCAGTCCTTCCCGCCGGAACATTTTCCCGTAAACAATCTCCGGTGACCCCCCACCCAAAAAAAATCACGACTTCATTCATCCTTTGGTCATCAATCCCATTCATTTCTTTTACGTTGACTTTTTAGTTTCAGTTGATCGATCATACTCAAATTTTATACATAAAGCTTTTGAAAGCATATTTTTGTGTTTTCTTTTGAATCAGTCTCTGAAAGTTTTCTGGGCCTTCTTTTATTTATTTATTTATTTTTATTAGATGATGGGTTTTGTTAATCACTACTGAACAAGTATTATTTTAATAATCAGGTAAAAAGAATTGAGAGAGGGAGATGGAGATGGAGAGGGAGAAAGAACAAGAGTTTGAGTGGCTTAAAGCTCAAAAGATTGAGATAACTGTGGATCTTTTGGCTGCAGCGAAACAGCAACTTCAGTTTCTTGCTGCTGTTGATAAGAATCGTTGGCTTTATGATGGTCCTACCCTTGACAGGGCTATTTTCCGGCAAGAATAAATCTAACCCTATCCAATTCTTTGAATTGATTTTCTTTTGCTTCAATTGGCTCACCTTACCTTTACTTGTCTTCGGACTTCAAATCTGCTGGTTATTCTTTATATATATATATTGGTTTCTTTCTTTGTTGTTGTTGTTGTTGTTACTATTTTTTTTTTTTGTTAATACATTCACTTGGGAATACAGATATCTGTGTGTTTGAGTCTGCTTTGTCATTTTATGGATTATAATTATGTGAAAAGAGCACTAAAATCAAAGTGAAGAAGGTATCTACCCTTTTTTTTTTCTTTTTTCTACATGCATTCTAGGAGGATTTGAATCTGAGTATTTTCTGGGGTTTAGTCATAGTTTGTCTCTTCAGTGTACCTTTCATATGGAAGTTCAATCCCTGCACTCATCTATCAATTTTATGAATGTTAATCTCAATTTTCAGGTACAATGCTTGCTGGCTTCCCTTGCTTGCAAAACATTTGGAGTCGCCAATTTCTGAAGGACCATTGGTGGTGCCTCTTGATTGTGAATGGATTTGGCATTGTCACCGGCTCAATCCAGTAGGTTACCAACTACGATATTGTTGCCTTGACTTTTTACATTTAGTTGGTAATCATTGTTTGTTGGCTTTGCTATCCAGCTACGGTACAAATCTGACTGTGAAGAACTTTATGGAAAGATCCTCGATTACTCTGATGTTGTATCTTCTGTCAATGGAGTTTGTAAAAGGCAAACTGAAGAAATTTGGAATAGATTCTATCCACATGAGCGTTATGACTTCGATTTGGCTTTCTCAGAAGCTGTCAATGAAAAAATTTCAACCCTTGAGAAATGTACGAACTATGATTTGGTGTCGGCAGTTAAAAGGCAGAGCCCTTTCTTTTATCAGGTAATGAAAGGATAATCTTGATCGCTTATGTCACAATCTTTGAATTTTTTGGCAATCATATATTTTTATCATTTGAAGTGAAGATGACATATGGCTAGAATAGTTTGGCTGAGATGCTACTTTTGTCGCTGTCTCATAAATAAATGTAGTTAGTAGCCTGGTAACTGCTAGGGTTGGCACTTGGATATGGAGAATAGCGATAAGATCAGTTTCTTACAATTTAAAGTCACTAATTGATTACATAAAGAAACAATCGTGGAAAGTTTTCTTGAATTTTTAATGTTTTACAACTGTCTTTTTTCCCCGAGTATGATTTGGAACAATGCTTCCTACTATTCAGAAATGGTGGAAAAAGAAGCATCTTTCATGAAAACATTCGTATTCTTAGTTCCATAAGGGTTGTATGGCATCTCAAAAACTTCACATCATAATAAATCTGTAAGTGGTGGAGAGCCCTTTCATGATCTTTCTGAGGTAGAACCCCATATTCTATAAAAAACTAAACGAACTTAATATTCTTAATTCCGTCAATAAGTGAGTGCCAGCAGCACAGTTTAAAGTTAAAGAACCATCCGTTTAAAGTTATCTGGTTTGCTTTTGTGATTATGAACATGTGTAAACTCTTTTTACATGGTTAATTACTTCATACACTTTCGGCACGCACATGGAGTTATGTGCAGCTCAAGGTTTCTGTTGCCCTGGTGCCCTGGTCTTCTATTTTTGTTTTTATTTTTTACATTCCCTGGTTTATTTCTCTTTCTCCTATTTGTGACAGGTTTCCAGACCCCATATGAACAATGATATTTTCCTTCAAGGAGCTATAGCCAGATATAAAGGGTTTTTGCATATTATCAAGAGGAACTGGGAAAAGTCCATAAATTGCTTTTGTGTTCCAACTTACGACATTGATCTTATCTGGCACACACACCAGTTGCATCCTGTTTCTTACTGTAAAGATGTGAGTCAAGCACTTGGCAGGATATTGGCGCATGATGACATGGACTCTGACAGGTCTAAAGGGAAGAAGCTGGATGTTGGATTTTCTGGAACCACCAGGCATTGGGAAGAGACATTTGGCAGAAGGTATTGGAAGGCAGGTGCAATGTATAGAGGCAGTGATCCATCTCCTCTCACAACCATTCCGTTCCAATCAAATATCTTGAGCAAAGAGTTAGAAAAATCAAATCAAAACAAGAAGATGATTGAACTTTCAGAGCAGAAGATTGTTGAGGTAATTTCTGATCACTGTTCTTTTGTCCTTCCCCGAGATTTATTATTTTGTTTATCATTTGTCAATTTGAAGTTCTCAGAAACCTCTCTTTCTTCCTGCTCCTATCCACTATTTTTTTTAGTGTGACACATCAATATATGGGCAATGAATCTAAAGTTAGGACTGTTATAGCCAATGAGCTGTAGTTCAACTGACATTAGTGTCACCCCTCCTCCCAAGAGATCTCAAGTTCTAACCTCTAGTTTGTAACAAGAAAAAATAGGAATGTTCTATTTCTTATGCAGCCTAGAAGCTTATGAACCTATACATTGAACCTCCTTTCTGATTTATCAGTATCACTTAGTGCAACCACTAAAGTGCCTTCAGTTCCCTTTCAGTTTGGCGCTCTACATATGCCAATTGATTATATGTGCTGCCTATTTTACTGTGACCAGAAACATCTTACATTCTTATTTTTTCTTCTTCTTACTATTTAGGTCCTTTTGGAGATTGTGGGAGTCAAAAACTTACCAGAGAGGCACAAGGGAAACCTCTTTGTGATGTTTAATAAAAAGCAACCTGATGTATTCTATAATGTTAAGCGGAAACTTACTATCCTGTCAGAATCAGGAGACAAACATGTTGCTTCTTTCCAATGTGAACCTAAGGGAGAGCTTTTCTTTGAACTTGTATCATATTCACCTTCCAACTTACCACTAACCAAGGTGTGTAAAACAATGGGCACTACCTCATTCTCCCTGGAAGACTTTCTGAATCCAGTGTCTGAACTTTCTGTGGAAAGATGGGTGGAATTGCAGCCTACTTCTGGAAATATGATCTCAAAGCCAATCTGCCTCCGAATCGCTGTCTCATTTAGTGTTCCCATCCAAGCACCATATGAACTGCACATGATTCGTTCCCGAGCACAGTCAAAAAGTTCTTGCTTCTTCCCACTTCCTGGAAGGGCACAACATCCTAATATCTGGACTTCTGTAGTTGAGAAAACTGATGCTGAGATTATTAGCCTACAAATGAGGTATGCTTGTACCCACATATCATGTCAAGTTTAAAACTGTAATTCCAGCCTTTACATATGCAGTAAAATTATGGCCTATATCAGAATGTTATTACTTCAAACACTCAACGCCTTGCATCTGAAGAACCTTAAATTCATTAATCAAAGAAATACGTGTTCATATGTTATATTGTAAGCGAGTGTAATGAATCTTAAAAATGAACACCACCTGTAGTTGCACCAAGGATTATGCTAATAGATAATTTCACACTTGGTCTCCAATAAAATATGTTTTGGTTATAGTAACTCTACATGGTAATTTAGTTTTCTCAAATTTGGAGATTTTATTTGTTGGAATATCCTGCATTAACAGAACCTGTCCTTTTCTTTCAGTGTGATAGTAGAATTTGTTCGAGTTGTTAGAAACTTGAGATCTTTTGGCAGTGTATGCTTGTCAAGCATCTTTCTGTTGGCATGTGACATGATAGCAGGACCTTATTATATATTCCAAAGCATTATATCATTTTCTGGCTTTAATTGTACTTTAGGAACTCAACAAAGGCAAAGGAGAAAGAAAGAAGCATTCTTAAGCAGCAAGTAACTGGTGTTATGAAGACTGGTGAAACGTGTATTCTTGCAGAGTTTGTGGGGACTCGGTGGTGTTTGATGGATTCTCAGTGGTACCTTGAGCCAAAAAAGAAATCCAATGAAGATGGTCATCTCTTTGAGCTCATAGGCTGTCGGATGGTAGTCATCTTATACCTTTCACTTTTTTCTCTAAAATTTGTTATTTTGATATCCTTCAAATTCTTTTAAAATCCATTATTCTTTACGAATTTCCATTATGAACAATCATTCCAAATAGCCAGAACATCTCTAATAATATTGATCATCTGTGAAAGAACTGCATTTTTTTTTTGTTACTTCGCCATCGAATCTTTAACAAGGATTTTGCAAACCAACATAGAAACCAGTACAATGTGCCATATTCAATAGTTTCGTAGTACTAATTTAAGGTTGAAGTTTAGCTGAGTTGAACTAATCGGGGTGAGTTGAACTAATCGGGGTCTTCAACCTGAATAGGACTGCATTCTCACCCACATGGATCATGCTTTCACTCTATGTATCGTCCTCCATGGTTTTAGAGTCTTAATTTTTTAGCTAACCACAGAACTTGCCATCGTTTCAGAGTATCTTACAAAACTTGTGTTGAATTTTTCTCTGGCCAGGTAAAACTTTTCCAGGGAAAAAAGCTTGATTTTGAGCCTAAACATTGCGAGAAGAAGAGAAGTAAACAAGATTTTATGACTGCAGTTGAATTTTCTGCTGAGTATCCATATGGAAAAGCTGTGGCATTGCTTGATTTAAAGTCTGGATTTGTCAAGGTACATTACTGCTCATCACATTGACTAGAATGCTATTTACATATCCCAAATTGCATCTGATTTAAAACATATTAACAGGTAAAGGAATCATGGTTGGTGTTACCTGCAATCATATCAGCCTTCATACTTTCTGATATTTTGAAGAAGGAAGGATATAATGGCTTCACTTCTAACAGAGAAAATCTGGAGGTAGATAGTTTAGTGGAAAAGGCCAAAGGCTTTCATGAGGAACCTGAGCAAATCAGCCTGACTGCTGCTTCAGAAGGTAACATGGAGCTGAATGTGGACGTGGCTAAAGGAAGCATAGTGAGGAGTGGAAATTGTGGTGGCGGTTGTGGCGGTTGTGGCAGTGGATGCGGGGACATGGTGAGGAGTGGAAACTGTGGTGGTGGTTGTGGTGGTTGTGGCAGTGGATGCGGGGACATGGTGAGTGGAAACTCTGGTGACAGTGGGTGTGGTGACACAATGAAGAGTGGAAATAGTGGTGGTTGTGGTGGATGTGGTGGTGGATGTGGCGGTGGATGTGGCAACATGGTGAGGAGTGGAAACTCTGGTGACAGTGGGTGTGGTGACACAATGAAGAGTGGAAATAGTGGTGGTTGTGGGGGTTGTGGTGGATGTGGTGGTTGTGGCGGTGGATGTGGCAACATGGTGAGGAGTGGAAACTGAGATGGCCCATGCTTGTGGTGGCTGTGTAGTTTGTGCCGCTAAAAAAAAAACGTACCAGGCAGTGTGGTAAGATCCTGCAGTGATGGTTGTCCTAGGAATCACTCATCCAGGCAAATGAGAAAGGGAGTCGCTTGCCACACCTATCCATTTTAATAATGAAGGCAAGGACTCTACCAGTCTTAATAAGGTTTCATTACCAGAGGAAAATAATAAGATCAAGAGATTGTTAATAGGCAAGGTTTTCATCATCATATCAAGTGTGGTGGAACCTCTTATTATGTACAGTGTCTATTACATTCTTTCCCCATCTCTGCATACTGAACAGAGTATGGCGATTGCTTCTATTTCTGTTTCGTCAATTCTCAGCTCCAATGCTCATGCAAGTTTGACATATTTCTGCTTCGTGTCTCGTCATGCCACTGTAGTTGTTGATGCCCCACTTCAGTTTGGGTATGTCATTGAGGTTGCCATGCGTTCATTGAAATTATCTGACAATTCATTATGTATATTAATTTCATGGTGCTGGCTATGTTCGAGGAACCCTAAAGTCCTTTTGATTGATTTGAAATTCCCCTGAAATCCTGCTGTTTTTTGTGTTTTTCAAGAGAAAATTAATTTTACCCTCCTGTCCTCGATCACTTTTATTTCTGAATTCTTTCACGAATTACAGTTTAAGTTTATAATTTGATAACACTGGAAATCTAAGGAAATCCACCGAGGAAGGAATAAGAGCCTCCCTTCCCCAACTGCCTCCTTTTCCAGTCCACCACCAATACTGGAATTTTTTCATCAACAATACTAGTCCAGTGCTTTTCTTCTCTCTCTCACCCACTCATAAATCAATTTTAATTCAAAACTTCACTTTCTCTTTTTCACTGTCACTTTCTCTCTTCTTTACACTTCTACTCTCTCCTTGGATCTTGGTACAGCTTCTAGATGTGGGGTCATATAAAAAACAATTGCGGATGTGGGCTGTGGTGGTCAGTTTGGGTTGTGGAGATGGTTCGGGCAGTGACTCACGGTTGAGAGGCTGGGAATGATTTTGATTTTTGTTTGGACTCTGAAGAAGGATTGTGATGGTGGCTGATTTGTGAGTAGATGAGAGGATGGGTTTGATTGAAAGAGAGGGAAGATTGGGATCGGTTTTGAGAAGGTGGGCTGGAAGATCACCGCTGTGTTGATGGTGGTTGTGGGAAAATGATTGGTGATGGAGGAGTTGCAGCAGGCAGTGGATGGTTGTTGTGTTCGATTGTGGCAACAGGTTTTGTTGATCGGCGGTCACTGTGGGTGTATTGATGGCCGGTTTGTTGCGTGGAGAGAGGCTTTGTTTGATTATTTATTTGAAGTTATCCCATCCCTCCTTGTCTCTCATCTTTTTTCGACGGTGGTTGATTTGGAAGATCGGATGTCTTTTCATTGTAAAATCTTGGTTTTTTTATTTGAGAAGAAAAGCTGAAGTTATTGGTTGTGTTTTTTTTTAATTTGATGGATCAATTAATTCCTCTTAAATAGGTCGAATATTCATTTCAAAATAGCTTGAATCTTTTGAGGATTGGTAGCTCTCTTTTCCTTAGAAATCACATGACTCGTGTACTTGATTTCATTGATATAGAAAACACACTTACTTCTCTTAGCAAACAAACAATGAGACTAAAATAGTTCAAACATTATCTCCATGTTTCAAGTGATATGCTAAAAACTTACTATAAATAAAGATATAATTAAAAAACACTAATATAAACTTTTCAAGATATACTTCGAGTATTTTATTCATTAAATTTTAAAATATGATAGGAGCATTGGTTAAGTTAAAAGGCATGAGTAAGAACTTATAGCAGGCATTATGAGTCTTGAAAGTAGTATTAAATATATCCTTAAGAGTCATTCTAATATGATGATACTTAAACCTCAAATTCACCTTAGAAAACACAATAGAACCTGCTAGCTCTTCCAATAACTCATCAATTAATGTAATAAGAAGCTTTTCCTTGATAATCAATATGTTAAGAGTGATTATGTTAAGAGTCTTATAATCAACACAAAGCCTTCATGAATTATCTTTCTTTTTAACCAATATCATTGGTGAATAAAAAGGACTATTACTGTGTTATATTATGTTTAACTTGATCATCTCATAAATAATTTCTTCTAAAGTATCTTTCTGTAAGTCATAGTACCTATATAGCCTCAAATTGATAGGTTGGGCTCTTTCTTTTATAGGAATATTGTGATTATAAGTCCTTATAGGTGGTAAGTTTTTAGGTTCCTTGAAGATTCCTTGGAAAGACTTCATTAGGGCTTCTGAAGATGAATTATTTTTCTTCATTGGCACATAAAACAATAGTCTTGGAACATGAACCCTTGTCACTTTTTTTCCACCATTCTCAAATTGCGTAGGTTAATGTCTGGTAACCTAGATGCATTGTTCATCAAGCTATTAAATTGCTCAAATCCTATAGCTTAAAGTTATGCAAGTTCTTCCCTTTTAAGTAACACCTCTTGTCTATGCTATTAAAATGACATCCATATTTTTTTTATAATTGGATACAATGTCACCTAGCATGGCCAACCATTGAATTCCTAACACCATGTCATAGTTATTTAATTCAACATTGAATACATCAACCATAAAATTCACTTCATGCATTTTTCATTTGAAATTCCTACACATGGTTAAGCAAATCATAATCCATCTATTGGCAGCTTTTATTGTTAAAGGTGTAATAGTTGTAAAATTACATTGTAACTTATTAGTCACTTTAAAATTAATAAAATTATAAGTGATGTCAGAATCCACAATAATGAAAAGTGAATATTTATCCACCTTTCCAGTTACTTGAAGGGTATGAACCCATTAACACCCTTCAATGCATTGATGGATATATGAGGGGTAGTAGTTTCAAAATTGAAATCATTGTCTCTTTCCACTGTTTCTTATACATCATCATCATCTTCTACAATATACAGAGTATAGAGTTTTTTTAAAAAAACCTATGACATGACACAAACTTCTCGTTACACTAAAAGCATAACCATTTAGCTCTTCTCTCATCTAACTCCTTATTTTTTAATGACATGGATGGTTTGGTAATTGATCTGTTAGTGAAATTCTAAGTAGGTGTAGTTAACAAGCCAGGCTTGTGTGAATTTGGAGTATTAATAGTCATGGAGCATTTGTTTTTGTTGGGGGTAAGATGTTGATTAAATCTAGATTGACTAGTTTGGGTCATGGTATATGTGGAATGTTTAAGGTTGTTGTGGTGGTTTCTATGATAAGACAGGGTATTCTTTTGTAGACGAGCCAAATTACAGGTTTGCTTCAATGCTTTGGGTTTTAATATTTTAACCATACTTTTAATTTCCATATTCAAACCACCCATAAAGAATAATAGGGCTTGCTTCTCACAAATCTCTGCCTTATTCCATAAAATATGATAATCCTGAATATAAGCCTCTAGATTTCTATTTTGCTTAAGATACTTAAACTCTTTTAAAGGATCTTTTTGTCCCTCAAACCTATAACATAAAGTTTGTTGTTCAAATATTAAGGCAACTTAACATATAAGAGGAGGGTGAATTTGGTGTATCACTAAATTTTACACTTAGATAAATTAATTCAAGTAAATGTAATAATCAATAATGTAATTAAAGTACTTAAAGCAAAGAGTTAAGTAAGAGAATTTGCATACTAGTTTTAATGTGGTTCGACAAATCTACATTCACACCTCAAGTACCAAATCGTACTTGAGTATCGTATTCCTTTATTGGTCTAAGCTTAAGAGTATAATTCCACAACAAACTTTTTACACTACTTGAAGAAAATCCATCTTCAAAAGTTTGTCCATATGAAGATATATCCTCTTCAATATTTTTTTTTGTGTGAAATTCTCTCAATAATACCAAGAGTTTTTACTTAACTCTTAAAGGTTTACAATAATAATTTTGTTTTCATATCAAACTCTCTCAATAGAGTGAATATTATAATTTGAAGTTCTAATATATATATATACCTCACTAGATAACACTTATAAGATATGAAGGTGTTTAAGTGTAATGACAATGAGATTGCATACTTTTTATGCTAGAATATGAAGGTTTAATAGCATAAAGTAGAATATGTTCATAGATTGATGATTTTGATGTTGTTTTAATCTTAGAAGTTTGTATATCATATATGTTCGGATTCTTTTTCTAATTTTCCAATTAGACTAGCTATATATAAGTTTCTAAGAAAAACTAGTTGTTTATAGCCATTACAATCCCACTAACAGTTAAAATGGTCAACCGATTCCTGCAGAGTTCCCAGATTTTCATCACTAATGAATAAATGGTCAATCAGTTGATTTGGTAACCTCAAACAGTTGACTAGTTCATGTAGAATTTCAGATTTAATAGTTTAATTTAGGTGAACCATCTAACTTAAATTTATATAATTACTATTAATCTTTTAATACATGTAAAGTGAAGTGTATGTGTTCATTTTAATTGTAATATCAAGTAAGATATTAAGATTTACACTAAAGCACTAAAATGAACATTTATTATGAGTCTTCACTTTGCACCTTTCTTGGACTTTTGGATTGAGTTCTTCACGTAAGAGGCTAGATTTACACTGTTCTTTTTCCTCAACATCATGCTCTTCTTCAACATGTATTCCTATTTGGTCCTTAGAAACTCAAGCATCATCCTTATTTAAAATATATTTCATCTTGGTGAGAGTCATATTATTTATCTCCATTAGTTTTAAATATGGTTTCTTATCCGTAATAAAATCTAAAAATGCTCAAAGATAGAAGTTAAAACTTGACTATAGGAAATAGATTTTTGTTTTTGACCATGTGTTATGATCATAGTCCTTATCATGATATATGGAAGATTTATTGGTATATCACTAATCATATAATCTATTAAGAATATATCCATAAAGGTTACATCAAAATGCCCTTCTTTGGCAACATATTATGTGTTATAATTTCATGAAGAATTCTAGGTCTTAAAAAGTAAATATTGACTTTTAATCTTAGCACCTAGAGCAAAATTATATATACCAATGTGCATAACTATTGTTTCATCATAAACAAACCTTTAATTGTGGGAATTATTTTTATTTCAAAAACCCTACGACCATCATTAGATATACCCAATATATCAACAAGCATTTGACAATTAAATTCAATGAGTTTATCTTAAAAACTACTTGATATCCTAGGTTCCATTGTAATCTTCATATTTGCAAAGAACATCTTAATTAACTTAGGATACGTAGGTTTCTTCAAATCAAACAAAGTTTTCCAACCCATTTTATCAAATATAGTATCTATACCAAAAGGACTCAAATCATTCTTTAATCCTCTTTCTACATCTATAGCTCTATTAGAAAAAGAACTTTAAAATATTTAAATATTGTCACCTTGATAAGATGTAGGATCATTGACTCTTTTGCTTCTTGATTTGACATCTCTTGAATGTTTTTTGGGTGCCATTACACTTTGATCTACAAGAAACACCTAAAAAATATAATCAATTGAGTGCAATTTGGTGAAATTTTAAAAGAGAATCGGGAGTTAGGGTTTTCAGTGTTTTTGCTCTTGGCTTAATAATGACAAAATAGTTACCTATATTGCCTCCCCACCACCAAGGCAACATGCCAAATCATCCTCGTCGATGATTCTAGCTCCTCAATTGAACCCATTAATGTAGTTATACTGTCGAGCAACGGGTCAACCGATTGTTGTAGGTTAAGTTCAACCGGTTGACCAGTTGAAACCCAAGTTGAGAATTTTCCAAAATTCTCTTTTGATCCTTTCTATATAAAAATTATGTCCAAAGATCAAAGAAATTAAGGGGTTAAAAAAAATCAAAATTTAGCAAGCAGCTTCACTATCAATGCTCTAGCACAACTATCAGCCAGTTGATCCAGTTGTATAAACTGGTCGACTGATTCACACAAAAACCTGAATTTTTAAACTTTTTTCCTCAAAATATGTTTTATGAATCGAAATACATCAGTTTGTCCAACTTTTAGACTAAAAAAATAGTCTCCAACAAAAAACTTAAAAAATTATTGTTCACATAGTAGATGTCCTTTGTTTTTTAGTATCAATTAGTCGGCCGGTTGAACTGACCATTACGAACCGGTTGACCGGTTTGTCTCAAACCTAGATAGACAATAAAATATGCAACAAAATAGGTTTTTCATGGTATTTATACTTAGCAACTATATATTTTTTCACTTAAATATGTCCAATTTATTTTTATTAATGTGTACACATAAAATCAATACTTCAAATATCTTTAGCATGAATAAAGCTTATGTCATAACCCATTTTTGGGTTATCCCCAAAATTCAATTTTTTCTTCCAAAAATAAAAAATATATATTCGGAGTAAAAAAAACAAAAACAAATCCAAAAAAATAATAACAATGAGAAAAGGATGCCAAAGCGCCCAGAAAATGACTAAAAATTAGTTGAGGAGGTTTAAAAATACAAAGACTGGAATTTGACAGTATTTTGTTAACTAATAAGAGCCCTATTGACAAAGAAAATTCAATTTGAGGAAGAAAAGTTCAAAATCAGATGTTTATGGACTCAATTAAATTTTATTGAAGGTTTAATTGAATTTATGGAGGGTTTGATTGCAAGAAAAATTGATTTTTCAGTCAATTTAGGCTTTAATTGGAAGAAATTAAAGTTCTAGGGTCAAATTATAATTTTTAAGAGTTGATTTGATCAAATCAGGGGCTTAATTGCATAAATATTGAAGTTTGATGGCCAATTAGGGACTTAATTGAAGAAATCCGAAACCAAAGACAAAACTGGAAAAGGCGCGTAAATAGAGGGGCTGTAATTAACCAAATCAGGGGTCAAATTGAAAAAATTAGAAGTTTATTGATCGATTGAGGGTAAAATTGCATAAATAAGAGACCAGGGACTAAAGTGAAAAGGCCGGCCAACTTCAGGGCCGACGATTGAATTTGGCAAGGATGCAATTGAATTGATTTTTAAAATTAAAATTGCAATTTAGGACTTGATTGAACAAATTACAAATTGAAGACTGATTTGGACTTTGACACGATTTTGCCACCATCTCCTTTTAAATGAAACGACGCCGTTTCGTCCAAAACCGTGTCGTTTCATCCACTGTTTAAAAAAAAAAACCCCAAACAGTGCCGTTTTGAACATCATTGTGGGTCTTCTTCTTCCCCTAGACGTGTGAGGTAGGGGAAGAAGAAGCTTTTGCTCCCCTGCTTTTCTCCTGTCCTTCTTTCTCCGAAAGCCCCAAAAAGACGCTGACCAAAGACCCCCACTTGCCTAAACTCTGACCCGTGGCCTACCACGGGGTGAAAAACAGAGGTAATGTGCCCCTCGGGCGGTTCTGGGGTGGCTGCACAGTGCCGCCCCTACCACCCCACCCCTATGCCAAGACTGGACAGGGGTAGTAGGTCTCTCCCCCCCTGTTTTTTGCCTATAAATATAGGGGATAGAGAGAAAAAACAGAAAAATAGAAAAAAGAAGAAAACAGAGAGAGAAAGAAAAAAATAGAGAAAACAAAACAGAGGAATAGAGAGAAAGAATAGAGGAGAAGAACAGAGATAGAGAGGAGAGAACCAAAAGAAGGAAAATAGAAGGAAAAAGAGGAGGAGAAGACACAGGGATTGGCACTTCTGTACGGGGAAGAAGAAGAAAAACAGCAGCGCCACCGGGTCTAGCCACCATCTCCGCCACCGTAAACCACCGCAGATGACAACAAACACGCCCCTTCACTCTAAGTAATTTTCTCTCCTTCTCTGCCCCGTCTTCCCATTTCTTTCATTTACATGCAGAACGTGAGCAATTCACATTTTGCAGCAAATGAAAATAATTAGTTGGTTACTGTGTTGTGCATAGTAACTAGTTAATTATAAATTGTTGGGCCGGTGCTGGCCCATTTTTATATTGGGCTGGTGCTGGCCCAGTTTTATGTTGGACCAGGTCCAACCCGTTCCAATTAAAAATATTTTTTTCAAAAAAAAACATTAGTTATGTTTTTGCGTATTTTTCTATCCATTTTTGTTAATATCGATTTATATTTTTACACCGTAAAAATACAAATCTGATATTAAAATACGTGGTTTTCGTAAAAATATATTTTTTTTTGTTTTAACGCATACGACCAAGTCTCTCAACAAAAATTCATATTGTATTTTCATATAACAAAGAAAAATCCAAAAACTGTTTTAGCATGTATTTTGGCTCTAATAATCAGTTTATTAAAGTCACGAGAACTTGGCCAATATTTCAAAAAAAAAAAAAAAAAATTATTTTGTTTTTCTTTTAATATCTTGGATTACGAACTTACACGTAAAACGTATTCTCGATATTAAAAAGGTAGTTCTTTATAGACTTTAGAATGGTTAGGTTTAACCCGATAAGATAAGAATTTTCTTACCGAAAAGGATTTTTCTTGAACCATAGACAGACCAACAATTAGAAAACACGACAAGGCCTTAGTTTTTTATCAGACAATCAAACAATGCAGCTTACCTTAAGTAGGGCGTATTTGGGGTGCTAATACTTTCCCTTTACGCAACCAGTCTCCGTGCCCGATCTTTGAGACCAGTTAGGGTTCCTAGTGACCAAAATAATAGGTGGCGACTCACATTCCATTTTTCACTAATACGAGACAAGAATTCCTTGTCTCTCTATATTTTGCCAGATAGACATACATTTTCCTGAGGGTGGACAATCGCCGCGACGCAGCACACGTGCGACAGCTTAAATTCCTTTTTATTTTACAAAAGCGATCTTTACTTAAAGGCTTTGCAAAAATATCTACTAGTTGTGTTTTGGGCTCGCAAACACAAGTACAATATCTCTTTTTACAATATGATCCCTTAGAAAGTGATGTCTTACTTCTATATGTTTTGTACGAGAGTGTTGGATACGGTTTTTAGAAAAACTAATTGCATTACTGTTGTCACACTTTCTGAGTATATGATCATATGTAAGTCCATAGCCCTTTAAGGTTTGTTTCATCCATAAAATTTAATTACAACAACTATATGCTTCTATATATTCTGCTTCGGTGGTTAGTAGGGTTACAAAGTTTTGTTTCTTACTAACTTAAGATACTAGAGATGATCTTAAAAAATGACATGCTCCACTCATACCCTTTCTATCAACTTTACATCTGGAAAAGTCTGCATCCAAATAACTTATCAAGCTCGACTCATTTCCTTTGGAATACCACAACCCTAAATCTATAGTAACATGCAAATAAAAAAAAATGTTTTACAACACTAACATGTGATTCATTAGGGCAAGCTTGAAAACATGCACATAAACATACATAAAACATAATATCGAGTCTACAAGCAGTTAAGTATAAGAGTAATCCGATCATACCTCGATAATTGGTGATGTCTATATTCTTATTGTTTTCATTCATGTCAAGCTTTGTTGATGTTTATATAGGTGTGTTGACTACTTTGATATGTTCTATCCTAAATATTTTTATAATATCCTTTATATACTTGCTTTGGTTAATGAAGATGTCATTCTTTGTTTGTTTGATTTGCAATCCAAAGAAGAAGTTCAACTCTCTCATCATGCTCATTTCAAATTCATCCTACATGCATTTTGTAAAATCCTTACAAGGAGATTTATTAGTAGCACCAAATATAATATCATGAATGTAAATTCATACAATGAAGATATCTTTGCCTTTTCTTTTTATAAGAAAGATGGTGCTAATTTTACCAATGTTAAAATCATTATCAATAATAAAAGACTTTTGTTTATCATACTACCCTTGATGCTTGTTTAAAATCATATAAGGCCTTTTTAAGCTTGAAAACATGATTGGGAAAATGAAAATTTTTAAAACCTTATGGTTGCTTAGCATATACTTCTTTTATTATAAATCTATTTAAAAATACTCTTTTAACATCCATTTGGAAAAGTATGAAGTTAGCATGACAAGCATAGGCTAATAGCATTCTTAATGATTCTAGTCTAGTTACCGGTGTAAAGGTTTTCTCATAATCTATACCTTCTTTTTTATTATAACCTTTAACAACTAGTCTAGCTTTGTTTCTAACTATGGTTCCATGCTTATCAACCTTATTCCTAAACACCCATTTTATTCCAATTATTGATTGATTATCAAGCCTAGGGACTGGTTCCTAAATATCATTTCTTTTAAATTGATTTAGCTTATCTTTCATAGATAAAATCCATTTTTCATATTGTTTAGCTTCTAGAAATGATTTAGGTTCTATTTGAGAAATAAATGCAAAGTGAAATATTTCTCAGTGAAACTCTAATAATTGTCCCTTCAAAATGATTATCGATAATTAATTTAGAAGGGTAAGAGCTTACATGCCTTAGCTCTTTTGGGGGCACACAATAGTTACTTCCAATCTCTAATTGATTGCTTGAACTTGATTGATTTTTTTCTATGCCTTTGTTGTTTGTCTCTATAAAGATCTTATTATTAAGACTCAGATGTTGAACATTTTCATTCATGTCATTTAGAATCTCAAAAAAATTATCATTTTGAGTTTCCTCAAAGGCAACATGCATGGATTCCTCAAGACAAATTGTTTTATTGTTATAAACTCTATGTGCTTTGCTAGAAAAGGAATAGCAAAAAACAACTCCAACATCATATTTTGAATCAAATTTATCTAAATTATCTTTAATATTAAGAATAAATCATTTTGAACCAAAACCTTTAAAATAAGAGACATTGGATTTCCTTTCTCTCCAAAGCTCATAAGGAGTATTTTTCAACTCTAATCTCAAAATAATACAATTTAAAATATAACAAGAAGTGTTTACAGCTTCCGCCCAAAAACATTTAGGTGTGTTAAATTCTTTTAACATAGTTCTTTTCATTTCTTGAAGAGACCGATTTTTTCTTTTCATAATTCCATTTTGTTGGAGAGTTTTAGAAGTTGAAAAGTTATAGTGGTGTTCTTTTTCTTCATAAAATGTTTGAAATAAATCCCTTATAAATTCACCATCATAATCACTCCTTATGTTTATTATAGAAAAACCCTTTTTATTTTCAAATTTATTTGAAAACTTTACAAATTCATAAATTGTTTCATCTTTAGATTTCAAAAAACAATATCCAAGTATATCTTATAAATCAACAATTGAAACACATATCTATACCACTAATACTTCTAGTCCTAATGGGTCCAAAAAGATCTATATGTAGTAATTCTAAAGTTTTTTTTTTTATTAAAATGTGATTGTTGCTCTTAAAATAAGTTTTCACTTGTTTACCCATTTGACAAGCATCACACAACTTTTTCTTTTTAAATGCTATACATGGAAAACCTTTAATTAGTTTATTTTTAACTAGATTAGAAAGGATGTCCATGTTAATATGACCTAGTCTTCAAAGCGAAAGAAAACTATCAATATACTAGCAACAAGATAACTTTTTATTCTCATGCATGCATTAATTTTAATCTTGTAGACATTTTCTTTTCTATTTCCTATATATATTACTTTATTATTCTCGATAATTAACCAATTTACATGGTTAAAAATAATTTTATAGCCTTTATCACATAATTGACTAATGTTAAGCAAGTTGTGCTTTAGCCTATTAATAGGAAAAACTTTTTTCAATGGAAGGAGAAGATTTACCTCCAACATTGTCAACTCTAATTATTTTTCCTTTTGAGTTGTCTTTAAATATAACATTTCCTCTATTTATTTATTTTTGTAATTCTTGAGAATAATAAGTCATCTCTAGTCATATATCTTGAGCAAACACTATCTAAAAAACATTCCTCATACTTCCTTAATTCTAGCTCATAAAAATCAAGATGAGATTTTTTATAACCATACTTTCTTAAGTCCTTTGTTGTTAAAGGTGGTTCATTTTGAAACCCAAGTCATGTTATAAACTTTGTCCTTTTTAATAGGACATGCATAAATTAAATGACCTATAACTCTACAATTGTTACATTTATGGTTAAGGTTATAAGATTGTTTAGCTTTAACAAAATAGTTCTTTAAATACTTTTGGTTTTTCTTATATTGATAACTTAAACCTTTTTTTGTTAAACACATATCTTTGGCTTGAAAGCATTGTTTCTAGAATTTTGGAGCCTTGTATGAATTTTGTTAATGTTGTATTCAACTTGTCTACCTTTTCTTTTAGCAATTTGTTTTCATCTTCAAGATGATTTGCCTTATTATTATCATCAATCACAATGCAAGCTTTCTTTTCTAAAGTAGGGTTGGATTCATCATCTGAAGATTGTACCTTATTTTCACTTTTGATTTCCATAAAACACATGTTTGCCACATGTTCTTCTTCATCACTTAAGCTTGAGTTTGAATCATCACTCTAAGTAGCTTTCATTACCCTCTTGTGATGATGACTTTTCTTTTTATTTTGAAGAAGTGGATAATCTACTTTAATATGACCTATTTTGTTGCATTTATAGTATCTTAGGAGTTCTTTGCTTGAATTTTCTTTCTAATCTTTCTTGTAGTTTGAGAATCTCTCCTTGCATTGCTTTTTCCACAGGAAACTTTAGAAATGCTTTGTGATTAAGGTAATGTCATCTTCAATGTCCTCATGATCATCTTCAGCATCTTCAATGTGATGAATGATTTTGAATATCAAGTTCTTCTTTGGCTTTTCTTCTTGTTCTTTCTTATCCATAGTGATCTCATAAGTCATCAAAGAAATAAGCTCCTCCAATTAAAGTTTGGTGAGATCTTTGGCTTCTCGAATTATCATCACCTTTGCTTCCCAAGTTTTTAGTAAAGACCTAATATTTTTTTCTCATAATTTCAGCATTAGTTTGTGTTCTACCAAATGCATCCAAACTATTTGTAGTGGTAGTCATTCTATTAAACATACTAGTAATGGATTCACTAGGAAGCATTTTAAACAATTCATATTGATGAACTAATATGTCAATTTTAGACTCTTTAACTTGGTTAGTTCTTTCATAAGTTACTTCTACAACATTCCAAATATCTCTAGCATTTTTACATGATATAATTCTATTGAATTCACTTATACTTAAAGCACAATATAAGGTGTTCATGGCTTTGACATCTATGAAAAGCAATTTCTTATCATTATCCATATATTCACTTGTAGTTTTAGGAATCTCAACACCATTTTCAATTTTAATAAGTCTATGAGGTCTATTTTCTATTGATAACCACAAATCAAAATCAATAGATTGAAAATAAATTATCATTATAGCTTTTTAATATGCATAATCATTACTATAAAAAAAAATATGGCCTAGATGTGGATGATCTTTTATTTTGGAGATTAAACAAACTTTATGTATAAGAACTAATCTCTGATACCAATTATTGTTCAAGAATTAAGGTAAATTAACACCTAAGATGGGAGTGAATTAGGTGTATCACTAAATTTTACACTTAAGACAAATTATTTCAAATAAATGCAATAATCAATAATATAATTAAAGTACTTAAAGTACAGAGTTAAGCAAAAGAATTTGCAAACTTGTTTTAACGTGGTTCGACAAGCTTACATCTACACCTCAAGTATCAAGTTGTATTTAAATATTATATTCATTTACTAGTCCAAGTTTAAGAGTACAATTTCACTCTACGAACCCACTCCAAACTTTTTTATACTACTTGAAGAAAACCATTTCTCCAGTATTTTTCACTTGAAGATATATCCTTTTTAAGATTTTTTTTTTCTTTGGTGAGATTATCTCACCAATACCAAGAATATTTACCTAACTCTTAAAAGTTTACAATAATGATTTTGTTTTCATATCAAACTCTCTCAATATAGTGGATATGACAATTTAAAATTCTAGTATCTTTATATCTCATTAGATAATACTTATAAGATATGAAGGTATTTAAGTGTAGTGACAATAAGATTGAATACTCTTTATAGTAGAATATGAAAGTTTAATAGCATAAACTGGATTATGATCAATAATTGATAATTTTGATGTTGTTTTACATTTAAAATAGCTTATATATATCATGTATGTTTAGATTCTCTTTCTAATTTTGCTATTAGATAAATTATATATATATATATATATATATATATATATATATATATATATGTTTCTAAAAAAACTAGTTGTTTATAGCCATTATAGTTCTATTGACAGCTAAAATGGTTGATTGGTTTAGATTGGTTAAGTCAATCGGTCGACTAGTTCCTGCAGAATTTTTAAGTGTTCATCACTGATGAATAAACAGTCGACCGATTCATGCACAATTCTAGATTTAATAGTTTAACTTAGGTGGATTCTTAGAATCATCTAACTTAGAGTTTATATGATTACTATCAATCCTTTAATGCATGCAAAGTGAAGTGTATGAGTTCATTTTAATTGTGCTATCAAGTAAGATATAAATATTTATATTTAAGCATTAAAATAAACATTTATTCTAAGTCTTCACTTTGGTCCATTCTTAGACTTCCGAATTGAGTTCTTCACGTAATCCATTATACTTATTGATATGTTTTTCATATAAAACTTGCTTAACGCTTATTCGTAACCAAGTATATTATTAGTCCATTTTTCATTTTTATTGTTATCATTAAAATATATAAAACAATGAATGTGTGACTTTAAAGGTCAACAAAGTCTCCACATACTCACCCCAAGAGACCTTTTAACCTCCTAAACTCCTTATAAAGTTTTGATGATAATAGAGGGTCATATCATCCAAGTAATAAGAGGCTATTTTAAGTTTTTTGAAATCATCTATCTCCTTTATATCAAATTATTGATTGCATTTATAAAGTCATTTATGTATATCATCACCATCAACGCATGGAAAATCCCTTCTAGGCTTATGTACCTTATAATAGTGTTGTCCTTCTTCACATGTCCAGCAAGGTTTTAAAGCAAAACCTCCACTATAAAGGTCCTGGGAAGCTTTCATGGGACTATATTCAACAGTAGTTGATTGTAGCTTCTACAAAAACAAGCCCTGTTAAAAAGAGAGCCCATTAATGAGGTCTTTCTGATCTTCTATTATGGCATCATGGTTAGCTTAAATACTTTCTAGTTTCTGCCTATATACTTCTAGTAACCTCATTAATTGCTCATATTTTTATGTTTGTTCCTTGTTAATAGAGTCTTTTGGTTTCTTAAGATCTTAGGACTTTGTGCCAGATATGCCTAGTGTCTGAAGATCTAAGGTTTTGATACCACTTGTAGCAAGTGAAATGGGAATAGAACCAATATTAACAATCTCCAGATGTTATGGAACCAACAAGCAACTTTAATATAGATTGTTTTAATGGTGAAGGTAGAGAGAGAGAGCATCAATTCATCATTTAGTCATCATGAGCAAATCCTTCTCTCCCATTCTATTACATATCCTCAAAAATTCTAGAATCATTTCCATAATACACTACCACACTACACTTGGCAAGCTATTCAACAAAAGAAAAAAAAAAGATTTATTTAAACGGTGTGTTTCCTAAAAAATACATAGTGTTTCAATGGTCATAAAATGTTAACTCTCCCTTCTTCTTAAATTGAATCAAACCCCTCTCTTCCATTTCTCTTGTAACAAATAGCTAGTTATTATTAACAAAAGCTAAAAGAGGTTGTGCTTATTGTGGACCAATTCACAAAACACTATTTATTACAATGGTTTTTTTTTTTTTTTACCTTTGGTTTTTTTTTCCCTTTAACATTTGGTTTATTGAAAATTGAGATTCATGATTTGTTACAGTTTTCTTTTGATGTGGTTATCCTAGTCTCATTATTGGATCAAGGGTTTTATGAGTTAACCCGAGTTGACTCGAGTTATTTTTTTGTGTTTTTTTAATTGATTTTTTTTTCAATTGCATCCTTCTACATTAGGTTGATTAGGAATTCAGCTTTATAATTTATTTTGATTTAATTTCTACAGGGTTGTTCTAGTCTCATGACCTGGTTCGTGGGTTTAGTAGGTTGACTCTGGTCATTTTTTTAATTTTTTTTTTTCAATTTCATCCTTCAATATTGGGTTGATTAAGAATTGAGTTTCATAATTTATTTTGATTTGTTTTGTATTGGGTTATCATGGCCTCATGATCTAGATTGCGGATTTGACAAGTTGACTCAGGCCGACTTAAGTCAATCCAATATGTTGTCTACTTAGTATTTTTGTTTAAATGATATTATCTTAAATTTTTTTTATTCAAACTATGTCAAGTCGACCGGATCATATCGAATCAGGCTTCACGTGGTTTAAATTATATTTTCTTCTAGAAAAAATATTAACAACATTTGAATGTTTTTTTTACATTAAAAAAATAAACCGCTGCGGGTCAACAATATAGTAATGATCTATATGTGATCAACACCTTTCCATACCCATTTTATGTACCAAAACTATATCGTCCACGTGGAAAGAAGAAGCCTTAACAAGCCAACTTGATTTACAGAAAACATGAAGCCATCCTATATAGCAATTAAACTTTTCCTGAGACCGACATAATTTTTTTTTTTTTGGATTCGAGGAAACCTCATCCCCTGGAAAGCGCACTTTGTAGGTAGCGAGTAAAACCCCGACTGTCTCAGGCTTTTACAAGAGGTGCACGCCCTGACTTGAACTCGAGACCTGCTGTGCAGATTTCAAACCCTTTGCCATCACTTTGCCATCACGCTACACTCCTTGGGGACCTGAGACCGACATAATACTTCCAAGTACAATCCATTTTACACATCAGTGTAATAGAAGCATGATTGATCCGGGCAAGATACAAGAATCTCCTATATACCGAAATCCCCACCTGAACCTTTCATCAGGCTCTCTGGCATTTGCATTTTTTAAAAAAAGTTGCAGTTGACCAACATCAAAATAAAAAACGAACACCAACAACTTTGTAGTCGGATTATTTTTAACGACCAAAAGCTAAAAGCAAAAGCAGTGTCATAATTTACTGGATAAATTATAGTAGGATACTGCTTACTAGGATTGTGAACATAATGGGTATACATTTATGAGCAGCGATCATGGATGCCCACGTATATTTATGGATTTATTTACTAGGCAGTCGTAGAAGGATTTTTGGTAAGTGGTCTTGGTCGTTGGTAATTCTGTCCCCTGACAAGGAGAGAGTTGTTTGGCATGTAGAGAAGGTTGTGTCGAGCATAGTGATGATGGAGACTCATGGAGACTCGTAAACTACATCAACAAAGAACTTGAAAGGCTAATAATATTCACAAGTAATTGGAGCATTACTTCAGGGTAACAAAGAGTATGTTTGATGTGTAGAAGAGGGGTTAAAATGAAAGAAAAATGCTATGAAGCATTACAAAAAACATAATACCATAACTATGCGGCCGGTGTTTAGCAAGACAACAATGGTGGGTATTAAGAAAAAAGAGTTGAGGCTAGAAATTGGAGCTGCAAGTAACATTAGGTACTAAATTTAGTTGCATGCAATTTACACAATCGTACACTACTGCAAAGATTGTCATCATCTTGCTCGAATTATATATTATCACATCATGGAAAAACCAGTGAGAAAATGCTAGAGTGCATCTGTGAAAGTTGACAGGTTCTCATTGGAGCATAATACATGTACATGTTGATATAAACTCAATAAACATTGATTCGGCAGTTTTACTTACTGAAAAGATGCTTCACTAGAATAATCCCAGTCTATTCAGCAACACACCAGATGTAATATGCAAATTGAATACCATGATCTATATAGATCAAAAGACAGGAAAGCTAAATGCTGTGAAAGAGTAAAAGAAATCTCCGAACAAAATAGCACAAAATATCCAAAAATAAATCAAACATCAAGTAACAAGGCATATACCACCAAAATTCTTTAACCATAAACCATTCAGAAGATAGTTCTAGAGGAAAAGAAAAAACAAAAGGAAAAACAGCCCCATTCATAAGAGGTTCAAACCACACATTCAATACATCATAGATACTACCAGACAGATAGCCTAACACATTTCATCTTCAATTTCAATCTACCTGACAGTAACAATGTCATCAATCTTCAAAATCATCCGCACACACTCTGCTGCCAGTGTGATGGAACTTGTGCTCACAAGCAGAGGCTGAACCACATTCTCCTCCAAAATATTTGTGATCTGCCCCTTCCTCACATTGATTCCTGCATTGATCTCTCCTTGAGCATGCCTATTCCTCAGTTCAGTCACAATAGTAATAGGATTCAACCCTGCATTCTCTGCCAAAGTATATGGTATAACCACAAGTGCCTCAGCAAATGACTTCACACAGTATCCTTCCATCCCATGCAGCACCTTGGCCCATGCTCCAAGCTGTCTTGACAATTCAATCTCTGGTGCCCCACCTCCTGCAATCAAAAACTGTTTATTCACCAAACATCTAATGACACATAAGGCATCATGCAAGCTCCGCTCTGCCTCATCGAGAACTAACTGATTGGACCCACGTACAAGCACACAGGTAGTCCTTCCCATATCCTTAATCCCAGTAATCTTGACAATCTTCCCATCTCCAAGTGAAACCTCCTCAACAAGATCCGCATACCCCAACTTTTCCTCTTTGAAATGCTCAATATTTGCAATGGGCAAACAATTCAAAGTCTTAGTAATGAACTCAATCTCATCCCTCTCCACATCCTTAATCACCAAAATCTTCGCTTTCGCCAGATAATGCAAGGACAAATCTGTCACCGCATCCCTCAAAATACTCTTCTGAATCAGCAACACATTACACCCAGTTGCCCTAATCTTCTTAATCATACCCAAAATATAATTCCTCTCTTCCTTCAGAATCCTATCCATTTGTGCATAATCAGATACCACTATACTCTGCTCAATATCAGTCTTCGGCGGGGAAATCTGAAACTGAATAACCGCAATCTTGGCATTCTCAACACGCGTCAGCCCACCTGCAGCATGACTCACTTTCTTATCAAAAACCAAACCCCTAACCATCTCAGTATCATCCACGGTTCCACCCAGCTTTTTCACTATCTTAATATCCCTAAGATCAACTAAATCTGGCTTCTCAGGATCCACAACAGTCAAAACAGCATCAACAGCTAATGGAGCTAGCAACGACGAATACTGACTAACAACTTTACTATTTAATGAAGTACTAGCAGATTTCACCAACGAATCACGGTCCGTTAACTCTAACGGCACAGCCATTGCAGTTAAAACATCAACAGCTTTAATTGAAGCTTTATGTAATGAATCGGAGATTACCGTAGGGTGGATACCAGAGGAGAGGAGTGAAAGGCACTGCTTAAGCAACGATCCGGCAATAACAACGACGGTGGTGGTGCCGTCACCAGCAGCGGTGTCTTGAGATTTAGAGAGTTCAACAAGCATCTTCGCAGCCGGTTGGAGAACCTCCATCTTGTTAAGAATGGTGGCGCCGTCATTGGTAATGATGACTTCGCCGCTCGCAGTTGAAATCATTTTGTCCATTCCTTTAGGACCAAGACTGGTTCTGACGGCGTCAGCCACCGCGCAAGCGGACTTGATGTTGGCATGGCGGATGTCTTCTTTCCGCTTGTTGTCGACGTACGACTCGGTTTTGGAAGATCGAGGAGCGGATTTTGCTACAAGTGCCATTGATTGTTTTTCTAAACCCTAACCCTAATTTAGTGGCGAGAGAGTGTAAATTAAAAAAGGAGGTAGGGGTAAACGAGAAAGAGAGAAACCCTAGAGAGCGAGGGAGTGAGATCGAGAGAGTTCTGTAACGATGAAAAAAGTGGGGGTTTCTAAACGGCAAAGCGACTGAGTTTTTTAAATAGAGAAATAGACTTCAAGTCTTCAACTAGTATATTGGCACGTAAAAAAAATTTAAAGTGCAGAAACAAAATATTCAATGAAAATATATCTTTTTTTAAAAAATAAATTTTAATTATAAATTAAATGATTTTTTTATTTAATATTGTGATGAAAAATATTAAATCTATTTGGATTAACATGAGTTTACTTATAAATTCATGGAGATATTCTTAAAAAAAACAAATTAAAAAGTTCAAATCCAAATTAACTTAATATTAAATGATAAAATTAATAAAAAATAATATTTATTTTTAAAAAAATTAAATGAACTCAAGTCAACCAAGCAAACTCACAACGCAAATCATGTATGTCATCATATTTAATAAAAATTTTATCATAAAAATTATTTTTTATATAATTATACGACAATAAAATACATGATAATTTTTTTATGTTAAACATTTTGTTTAGAAGTAAAAAAAAAAAAATGGTGATAGGCATATGGTACCAAAATAGTAAAAGCACATCAATGATGACAAAGAATGAAATTATATTTTTTTAAAAAAAAATGAAGGGCATAAAAAGCAGTAAACAAAAAAAACAAATAATAGTTCGAATACTGCGAATTAACCCATTAACCATGCGATTCAGCTCATGAATTCAATCGAGTTCAATGATTTTTTTATCAATTTTTTTAACTCAAATATAAAATAGCAAAAAAAAACACCCAGAAGGAGCTCAGGCGCATGAGGCTTTCAGCCCAACCCGTGAGCCTGGGCATGTCTTTATTTCTTAAAATATTCTTATAGGAGCAGACAACATGTCATTCATCCCTTTTTTTACAAAAAAAAAAAGTCAGCGGATGACGCGTCGTATGCTTTTGCAGAATTCGGCAACAAGAGGTCACCGAAAAAATATGACTTCATTTTTTTTTTGTCTTAAAACTCATTTTCAACCTATTTTTTGACCTAAAACATCCTCAAACACTTTGATAAAACTATCAATGACCTCAAAAAACCAAAATCAACTCAAACCTAAAAACATTCTCGTGATCAAACCTGTCTCCTCGGGCAAGAAGAAAGAAACAAAACACTTAGGTAAAACCACCCTCATGAAATGAAACTCATTGACACAAATTTAATTTTTTTTTTTTGTGGCCGAAATCATCGTCAATAGTCATTTTCTCTCTTTACATTGGAATTCAGTGTCCCCTCTCTCTTCTCACAAAAACAATGATTGAAAAATAAGGAAAATAAACTTTGATATCAAAATTGATTTTTCAACAACTAAAAGGACCAATCACCTATAAACCTAAAAAGATGGGAGATCAAAATAATTTTTTTGTATGAAATTTAAAGCCACCACCTATTTTACCCACCATTTTCACTTTGATCCTCTGATTTTCAATCCAATCCTTCCTTCCAAAAAACTATGCAATCAGATGTTAATTTGGGCTCAAAATGACTCAATTATGTCAAAACAAAAAAGTTCAAGAATCAAATTGAAAATTTTAAAAAACTTGACTATACAATCCACAATTATTTAAATAAAAGAGGATGAACAGTGTTTGTAGCCATAATGTTTTGGCAATAAGCTCTAGTTTCTATTAATTTTCCTTTTCTTTTTGCTATAAAGTAAGTACAATATTTATATCTAAGTAATTTAATTACAAAAAATAAATTAAAATTAGCTATTTAACTTGCGTTTCAAGTATGCAAACTATTTTGATGTGTTTTTTTACATAAAAAAATCAAAGTATAAATCTAAAAGCCTATGCAAATATATAATTTAATAAATCAATAATCATCTATATAAATAAATGGGGGGAAATTATTAACAATAATTAAAAGAGAAATTGGAAAATTTGATACATGAATATAGATCAAGATATTTAATCACCCAAAATAAAACATTTATCCGGTTGTGTTTACTTAACTTGTTTATTTAAATCAATAAAAGATAATAGAAATATAAACACAAATGAAACTGGTCGAATAAACCATGACCTATAACAAATATTGCACAAGACCGATCATATTATGAATATTATTTAAAAATAAATATTTTTTAGAAAATAAATTTCATCTGTATAAAACAAAAAAGTTTTAGATAAATTAGAATAATATCTTCAAAAACCAAATACAAAAACAACAATTTTAAAAAAAACTTATATTCAAAAAAGGTTCGTGAACCCTGTGACCTAGGTCATGAGACCAAAATAAACTCATAGAAATAGAAACACAAATAAAACTGATTGAATAAACCACGACCTAAAACAAATATTGCACAAGACCGATCATATTATGAATATTATTTAAAAATAAATATTTTTTAGAAAATAAATTTCATCTGTATAAAACAAAAAAGTTTTAGATAAATTAGAATAATATCTTTAAAAACCAAATACAAAAATAACAATTTTAAAAAAAACTTTTATTTAAAAAAGGTCCGTGAACCCTGTGACCTAGGTCATGAGACCGAAATAAACTCATAGAAAAGAAATTGAAAATAATCACAAAACCAATCTTTTAAAAAAGAAATTAATGTAGAATGATAAGATCGTAAAAGAAAATGGGAAAAAAATACAAACGACATTAACTTTTCAAACCCGTGACACGGGTCATTAGATCAGATGCACCACAAATAGAAAAAATATAAAGATCAATCCCTAACAAATCAAATGTCGAAGGATGAAACATGAAAAAAAAATCAGTTACACAAAAGGATCTTAAAAAATATATAATTAAAATAATGAGGGTTAAAATCGAAATAAAAAAATACATTAGAAGGCAAGCAAGAAATTTTAATTGGATGGTTAAATTGAAATGAAAAATAACTTTAACATAACAAAAAATAAATCAAAAGAATAAGGTCAAATTGAAAAAAATAAAACAACATAAACTTTAATTGAATGATGAAATTGAAAGCCAATAAAACTCTAACAACAGAGCCAAAAGATATTGAGCATAACATGAACTATATAAATGTATTCAAGTGATCAAGAGAGGATTTATCATCTTAGATGAATTAGAAAAAATATTCTACATGTTCTCAAATAATATTGATTGTGAAATCCTTGCGCAAAATAAAATAGGATTTGAAAAAAATTTCAAATCTAATTCAAAGAATTAATAATTATAGTGTTGAGAACAATTATGACTTAACAGAGCAGACACACTTCATACTATAATGTATAAATCAAAACATTCTTAATGAATAAATAATAATTATACTGTGAAACTACTCACTAAAGGTTAAGTCAAATCACTTATGACTTTTTTAATATTTGGGGGATCATGACACATTACTAAATGATGCACTTCATCTTCAAATATAGATCAATCAATTGTTAAATTGATAATAAATTAAATAATTTAATTTATTTAATCTTAATTTATTTAGTATTATGATTTATATTTGAGTTAATTTATTAGAAACTTAATGGATTACACATATTAAAAATCATTGGTTGGAAATTAAATTGAGAAAATTAATCAATTGTAACTTCATTATTAATAAGTTTTATAAATTAAGAGCTAGAATCTAATTAATATAGGGGATTACAATTCTACACATAAAAAAATCATGTAGGGACTTGATTGAGTAAATTTCTAAAATTATCCTAAAATAATATATGTGATATTATTCAGGGGTTAAATTGATATTTTATCATTTATAGTGATGTCAGGTTTTTCTTATAAATAGAATATTATATTTTATATTTTGGGTTAGAGTGGTATAGATGTTACAGAACATACATATATATAAACACTTTAAACATAAAAAAGAAAGAGCTAGTACCCAAGGCATCTCTCTCTCTCTCTCTCTCTCTCTTCCCCCTTCTAAAAAGAGTTTTAGGAGATTTCTCACTGATGGTTTGTGTAAATTATCGTTAGAGGCCGGAAACTTGGATAACTTGTGGTTTGTGATAACCTTGAAAAAATTAATCAAACCTAAAAAAAGATCAAATCTTCAAGTAATCTTTTCTCAAACCCTAAACAAACCTAAATTATGTAATATAATTATTGGGATTCCCAATAAAATTTTAAATTATTGTTTTCATTATGTGTATGTGTTTCGAGAAATTCAATAATGGTATTAGAGCAATCGTTAGACAATTAAAGTTGTTCATTACATGTTTTGATTGTTATTGGTATTAATTATGAATTAATTTTATGTGCAAAATTATTTTTTTCCCAAAATTATTTTTCTCTAATGACTTTTTTTTTAAGATCTTCGATTATTGTTCTAGTTAGATTAATTGGATTTTTCAAATGTGGTCGGAATCCACCATGAAATAAAAAGAAAATTGATTTCTAAAATATTGGATTAGGATTTAATTAAAATTTTTCATTAAAATATTTTAGAAAAATGATTTTTCTAAAATAAAGAGATTTTTTAAGCTGAAATATTTTATTTAATTGATGTTAAAATAGTTTAGGATGTTAATAAGAATTTTAATATGATTAAGTTTCTTATTAGATCTTAAAAAAGGTTTATCAAGCAAATCAATATTAAGTAAAATTTAAAAAGTTTATGAAATTATCAAATTGAGTTTGATTTAATATTTCTAAATATTAGAAATATTATTTTAAAATTTCACATAAAATCATTAATTAGAATTGAAGCATGCAATATATTTAATGTTGCAGATTTAAGTGTTTTTATGCGTGATTGATGATTATGAACATTAAAAGACCAATGAGATTGCATTTTTTATGGTTGAATGGTTACATTATTAAATAAAGTCTTTATATCCTGCATTTTCTCTACTTTTCATATGTGTTGTAACTTGAGGTTTCTTATTCAATTATATAAACTTTATGTAATCTTAAAATGTAGAAATTTAAGTTGGAAAATTATTTTGTAATCTAAGATGAAGAAAAAGGACAAAAAAGGATACAACCATTATGTATCTTAGGGTGGATCCTTTCATTATTGTTGAATCATGTAAAGCATTGTGGCAAAATACACTTTCCAAGGTTTACCCATGAAGTAGGACATTGGATTATGCACAACACTGTGACATTAAATGTACCTTCCAAAGTTTTCTTATTAAATAGGGCTAGAACTGTCCTAGCTCTTTCCCCTATATGCTAAAAGAAATGTCCAAGTATAGCTTCCACATGGGCGCTTCTTCTAGAGTTCAGGTTTATATAACCTAGTCAGGTATGCCACCAAAAGTGTATTCGACTATAAAGTCTATTAGAGTTTAAGCTTTTTATGATCAGACATGGTCAATACTTTAGATCATATTCTCCTAACTTAATCACTTATTTAACTAATCTTTATAACACATTTGGCTTATAAAGGATTTTTTAAAGGGGTTTATTAGTTAATATAATAATCTAGTGTGCCTGAAAGCAAGGTCTCAATTTCTATAAGACATTTATCAGTGCTAAAGTCACCTTCTTTATTTTCAAGTACTTAATCTCATCATCGTGAAAGGTTTTGTTAGTGTAATACACATGTTTTTTAAACTTTTTGATCTATCCTGACCAAAAACAGAACTTATAACTTAATTCACTACCATTGAATAAAGGAAGTATTCTTCCTTTTTTTTTATTGAGACAAAATTCTAAAAAAAGATATAATTTGTCAATAGCCTTTTAGAACTCGAGATTTCAATACAAATTAGACACATTCTTCAACATCTTAAAGAAAAGGAGGTAATGCTCCCCTGAGTTAAGCAATGAATCTTTTTAAGGTGGATACCTATTTAGTTAGTCTTTGGACTTTCTTTGATCGACTAAGATGGTCATGTCCAAGATGGATTTGGTCTTTTTAAGATTAAGCTTTATCTTCTATTATTGACTAGAAACCACAAGAATTCCTTTATTGGATGATGAAAGTGTACTTTGGTAAAGAATAGAGAAAATTTCCTATAAGTTTTAAAGGTGTTGCTCAAAAGTGGTGCTTTTTACTAGTCATCCACATACACCTCCATGTTCCTTCCTAACTAGTCCTTAAAAACCTTGTTGATCATTATTTGATATGTGGCTTTGATGTTTTTCAATCTAAGATGTATGGGGTTATAGTAATATGTCCCCTTATCAATAATAAAAGAAGTCTTTTTTTTATCATTTGGATGTACGAAGATCTTATATCCTAGATTAGCATCTAAAGAGCTTAAAATCAAGTAGAATCCACTAGCCAATTGATTTTAGGAAGGCAAAATTGTTTTTAGAAAAAGTCTTGTTGAGGTATATGAAGTCAACATACATCATCCACTTCTATTTAGACTTCATAATCATGATAATGTTCACTAACTATTCAGGATACATTACTTCTCCAATGAATCATGCTTCCAGCAGTTAGTCCACTTCCTTTAATATTGCCTATACATTACTTCTCCAATGAATCATGCTTCCAGCAGTTAGTCCACTTCCTTTAATATTGCCTTCTATCTTCTCACCTCTTTATAGTTTTTTTCTTCTGTCATTGGGGAAGAACATGATCAACATTTAGCCTATGATAGGATATTTCTAGATCCATTATGGGCATATCCTATAGTTTAAAAAGAAATTTCCATTATAAATGTGATAAAGCCTTTTAATGGACAAGATTAAATGCGGACCTAATTTTTGTAGTTATGTCTTTATTGGACTCAAGAAGTTTAGTTTTTCTTTTTTAGATTAGAACTTTAATGAAAATGCTCCCTATTTTTTTTATATATTTTTATTTGTATTAATTATTTGTTTAAATTTTAATTAACACTCTCTCTTTGATCTTTTAATTTTTTTGTTCATCCTTTTAATAGTAATTATTTTTTTATATAATTTTATAATGTCTCAAATAGATTATTCTAATTTATCTTTTAAATATTTTCTTTTATATTTGATATAAATAAATTATATTTGCGTGATGTTTTATAAAAATAAAAATTTATTATTTTAGATAAAGAATAAAAATGCATAAATTAAAAAGAAAAGTCATGGTTAAACATACCTATACGTTTTTGACTTTTAAGGGAAAGATTGACTTTCTATTTCATCTTTTAAAAACTATTAAATCTCTTTTCTAGTTTATATGGGTTCACTAATTTTTTGATTTAAATTTAAATTAATATTTTTTTCTCTGTTTTTTTAAATGTTTTAGTTCACCTTTTTTAAATATTAGTTTGCTTTTTGTTTTTAATTATTTTGTATTTTTATAATGTCTTAAAGAGATTATTATTTTTGTATTTTTTATTTGATATATATATAGAGTTTATTTGCATGGTGTATTTATAAAAATAAAAATGATTTGTTTTTGGTAAGAAAAAAACCTCTAAAACAAAAAACAATAAAAAAGTGTCAATTGAAAAAAATATTCTGGTTAAATACTTCCATACTCAACTAAAAATTAGCTTTTTATTTAAGTATTTAATTAGTATTAAAAACTATTTTATAAGATTTATATACTATTTTATTTTATTAAACGTAAATAACTTATTTGTACTTATTAATTAAAAATTATTATACAATAAAATGCATATGTAAAACTGATATATTTTCTTATACTATGTTAAAAATTAAAATAAAATTTTACATGCAATATAAACAACATGTTTGTGTTTATGAATAATTATTTTTTAATATTTTAAAATATATTTATATTATCAACACATTATTTAAGTTAATCTTTAAAATTAACTTAAAATTCTATCCACGTACAAAATTACAGGTAAAAAGCCGAGCAGGCCGAAACTCCTCCAAAGCTCCACCATCCAAATTGCCCAAACAATTTATAAACCAAAAAAGAAAAAAAAAAAGGGCTATCCATTCTTCAAACTTACAAACAAAAGATCTGGACTTTCCACGGCTGCTGGCTGCTGCTGCACGGCCTCATTCTCCACAATCAACTAACCCAGCCAGAAAGAGAACAACCCTCTCACTTTCTCTCTCTTCTGCACTAAAATTTTCAACAACCAGGTTGTTGTCAGAGTAGTAGAAGTAGTATTTCTGAACCATAAACCCTAATTCAAGCAAATGTAACAAAAACCCTTCTAAAACCCCAGGCAAGCAACCAAAAAAATAAAAAAAAGAAGAGAAAACCATGCCTTGCTGTATCAGAATGAACACAATCATGTCTCTAAGACCCACTTCCACCAAAACAGCAAAATCTCTCCATTTCCATTACAAAGCTAAAACCACCCTTAAACCCTCTTTATTTTCTTCATCATCTTTTGTTTCCGTTAGAAACCACCAAACCCTATCTTTTACTAACCAGCCATTGCCCCGCCCTCTTCGATTCAGGCATCATGGGATTTTTTCGTTCAAGTGTTTTGGTGTTGCAGGTTTTCATTCCAAGAAACTTGCTTTGCCATATACCAGGTCTATGCAGAGCTTTAATTATGGCAGGTTTGCTTACCGGGATGTTTCTAGTGATGAATCCGATTATGAATTAGGCTCCTCCCAGAAGGAAATGGTTGGTTTTTAGTTCGATTTTGTTTGATTTTTCACAATTTAGCTCTTAAAAGTGTGTTTCCCCCCCTTTCAATGCTGACTGGATATATCATTTGCTTCAGCTGCCCTTTTTGTCCCTTTGAAGAAAAAACTATGCCTATTTTGGTGATTTATCTGTAGGGTTTATAATTAAAGTGAAGTTCAAGCATGTAACATGTTTGTTTTTTTTCTTTGGTTGCATTGAGGAAAAATGTAGTCTTTTTTAAGAAATGGAATTTCTTGGCTTTTTAAGCACATAATGAACAATTTTCTCACTCATACAACTTTAATTCGTATTTGTTGTTGATTCATGTTTCTTAGACTGGCTCGACCCTTGACAACGTTGATGATTGGAAATGGAAGTTAACCATGCTTCTTCAAAGTAAAGATCAGCAAGAAGTTGTATCCAGGGAGAAAAAGGACAGACGTGATTTTGGGCATCTATCAGCTATGGCAACCCGAATGGGTTTACACAGGTATTTTTAATCTTTTCTTAAAGTGTAAAAGCATTTGTTTTGCTGTTTCTTCACTATAACCATTGCGTGCATAGTTTGAATATAATTTATTTTTTGCAGCCGTCAATATTCAAGAATTGTTGTGTTTAGTAAAGTCCCCTTGCCAAATTACAGACATGATCTGGATGATAAGCGTCCACAGAGAGAGGTATTTTCTTTTCTTAGTCCATGTCCCTCACTGTTCAGTGTATTATAGTTTTACAATATAACAGAGTAATGAATTGATATGCTTTGATCATTCTGTTAGAAACTTGCTCTCAAATACTTCTCAGCTCATTAGATCCAGGTGGGAACTTATTGTTCTTATCACTAATTGAAGTATGTGCATAATTCTTGGGGGGCTAAGTTTCTTCATTCATATAATTCACTTTTGCAATGCTCTTGAAAAACTTATAGGTGATCTTACCTTTTGGGTTACAAAGAGAAGTAGATGCTCATTTCAAAGCTTACATTTCCAAAAAGCCCACGAGCAGAGGATTATTTCCTCCCAATTCCTTGTCAAGATCAAACGGTGGTAGGAGTATGGACACCGATGAAAGAATCTATGAGCGGCCAGAACTGTCAGTACAAAATAGTGTTGCCATGGAGAGAATTCTTAGTCGGAAGAGTTTGCAGCTTCGTAATCAACAAGAAAAGTGGCAGGTAAATTTACCCTGATCAGTTTCACAGATTTATCTTTTGCAACAACTGCCCTTCTTGTCTGTCAAGTTGTTTTGCATTATAACTTATCATGATTTTCTTTACATACAAGTAAAACAGTGGTGCACTAGTGTATATTATGATATCTTAGTACCATGTGCCTTAGTACTGTTTTTCAATGTTCTAGGATTTTGTGATGAAGCACTTGTTATATTTCAGGTAAACTTTGGTGGTGGCTCTTCCACTTTTTGAGAACGTTGGCATTATGTTTCAGGAAGTACATGAACATTTTAAAACTCTTGTAAATTTATTTTCTGTCAAGGTTGTGTAGTGGATATGCATCTTAAATATCCTTAATTTTATATTTGTTCCTGCTGGAACTTTTAAGTTTCTGCTGTCAAATATGTTATAATAAAGTTTTGGTTCTATAAGGAGTCAATTTAATTTGTATTAAGCGCAGATTTTACCTCTCATTTTCTGCTATACATTAATGTAACATTACAAGATATGGTTTTGATGGGTGCTAGTTCTTGTGTAGGAATCTCCTGAGGGCCAAAAGATGATTGAATTTCGTAGAAGCCTTCCTGCATATAAAGAAAAGGATGTGCTGTTAAAAGCCATATCTGAAAATCAGGTGATTGTGATATGTTCTTCCTTGTAATTGTCTTCCGATTGCAGTCCTTGCCTTTATGAGGTTGTAACTCCTGCTAGGACAGTCGTTTTTTCTTCAATTTCAGCATTCATTCATAATTCAATGCTAAGTCTTGACCAAGATGGAACTTGTTTATTTTTTCAATAAAATTTGTTCTCTTGGGATTCTTGGACAATTTTATATGCCATGTCAAGGAATGCATTTCTCTCCACTTTGGTTGTTGAGCAAGTAGGATTATATGGTATATTGATACCTAATGCAGATGGTTTGGAGCATGACCAAATTTTGTTTTTAATACAACACCTCAAATGGTTTAAACAGTGACAGTGTATCAATTAATGCATATGGAGGCTACACTGTGTGTTCTTATGGCTTTATGGGTAGTGATGCACGAGAAGGTCCAATAATGGTTGAAAATAAATTCCTGTTTGGAAACTATATTGGTCAATTGTAAGCAAGGTGTCCTCAATTCAAGTAGGTGCATTCTTAAATGTAAGAGACAAGAATTGTATATAGAAAAGAGCAAGCTGCTTAGGCAATAAAATTTGAAGAGTTAAAACAAAATTGTTATGTGACCGAGTTGTCTAAGAGGAATCCTGCTTTGAGAATTAAATTGTGCTAAATCCATCTCTTGAATCTAATATAATATGGGCCACTCAAGTCATCCAAGTGATGGATGTGTGCATGAACAAATGATTATGGTTGCAACTAGCATTATGGCTCGTATCTTACAAATGACCATTTATATTTACAACAAACTGATGCATGTTTGCAGGTTATTGTTGTCTCTGGTGAAACTGGTTGTGGTAAAACCACACAACTTCCTCAATACATACTAGAATCTGAGATTGAAGCTGCTCGCGGAGCTGCATGTAGTATTATATGTACACAGCCTAGAAGAATATCGGCTATGGCTGTTTCTGAAAGAGTTGCTGCAGAACGAGGGGAGAAACTGGGAGAATCAGTTAGTCCATGCCTCTGATATGATGAATCTTTTATTAAAAATCAGGAGTTTGTAAATTATTTTGATCTATGCTAATTTGCTCTCGTTTTAAAAGGTTGGTTATAAAGTTCGGCTCGAGGGTATGAGAGGAAGGGACACTCGACTTCTATTCTGTACGACTGGCATATTGTTGAGGAGATTACTTCTGGACAGAAATTTAAAAGGTGTAACTCATGTCATCGTTGATGAGATTCATGAACGCGGAATGAATGAAGGTAACTTCGAATTCATTTAAGATATTTGTTGTTATATCACTTGATATTTACCATGGTTCTCTTATTTGTCAGATTTCCTTCTTATTGTACTGAGAGATCTGCTTCCTCGTCGACCGGAGTTGAGATTGATTTTGATGAGTGCAACCTTAAATGCGGAGCTTTTCTCTTCCTACTTTGGCGATGCTCCTGCAATTCATATTCCTGTAAGTCTTACATTGCTAATTTCTGTCCTGATAAAGTGTAGGAAACCAATCCCTTATCCTTTGAAACCAGCAGGCAAAGATCTTGTTAATTTTGCTGCTTAATTTAACTGTACGGGTTAACCTCTTAGCTTATTTCAAGTTACTACTTACTAATTTGGTTGCCTGTTCAGTTTTTTGGAATTTCTTGATGCTTAGGTGGCAGAATGCTTTCTCTAGAGTTTCTTTCACTCCTTTTTTTGGTTTTGCCAGTGTTCATTTGCTCTTTGTTGTTTTGCCACCCTTGTTTTTGGTGCAATCCATTTGTATACCTCTCTGCATACTCCATTACTAGTTAAATTAAAAGTCCTTAGCTAAGTAGAAAACAAATAATTAAAATCCAAAATTAACCAGGAAAATTATTAAAACAGGAAAACATTAACTTCATACTTTATATCAAATGATTGTGGGTTTCTTTGTGGACTTTTTTTTCAGGCTTGGTCTTGTCAATCTGGTTCATAAACTCCTGAGATAATTGTTCTACTTCAGTATAGCGAAGATAAAACTAGGGTTCTCAAGCTCTAAGGTTATTGACCAAATTGTAGAGAAATGTAGAGAAAATTCTTTGGTATTTTATTGAATCTGAATAATAGTCTTGATCTTCATAAAATAAACTAGATATCCTTATTTATATTAGTACTAAAATAAATCCTTTATAGGAAAGGATTTCTAATTAAAATGTATCTAATTAATAGAATCCATCTACTATTAGGATTACTAAATAGTAAAATACTAATTAAATTTAAAGATTTAAAGCCCTAAGCTAAGTAGAAAACAAATAATAAAAATCCAAAATTAACTAGGAAAATAATTAAAACAGGAAATGCAATAACTTCATATTTCAATCTAGTCTATAAACTCTTGGGATAATTGTTCGACATCATAAGAACATAGCTAACAATATGGTTTGGCTTGGACATAGTACTAATCTTTAAAAATTGGTTGATGCATGCACATGTAGTTTTAGACTTATGTTGAGTTAGATACAGTAGAAAAACAAAGAAGTGGTGTGTGCAACGAGCTAAAGAATGAGTAAACATTTCATGTTTTTTATTTTGTTCTTCATGAAAAATACTTAACAATGGTTACTTTCTTATGTATCCAATCTCTTAAGAGAAGGTATTAAGATTTTTCCTCCTCTTCACCCCCAAACCAAACACCTCCTAGATGTAAAAGATTGTGCTTCTCTTGTTAATTTACCTGCAACATAACTTCTCGGTGTGCATTATTTTTGTTCTTTTCTCTTTGGTCATGCATGCACTTCTTTTTTTATGTTACAATTGTGATTTCTGATAACATATTTTATTAATCCAAAGTAGAAAGAACATGATTTGATCGCTTGGTAGATTCAATACGTCTTTCTCTTTTTGGACGGTAATGGTTTTTTGCCCAATTTTCCAGGGTTTTACATATCCTGTCCGTGCACATTTTTTAGAGAATATTCTTGAAATAACCGGGTATCGGCTGACTCCTTACAATCAAATCGACGATTATGGTCAAGAAAAGACGTGGAAAATGCAAAAACAAGCTCAAGCTTTCAAAAAGAGGAAGAGCCAGATTGCTTCTTCTGTTGAGGTATATAAATTCATGAAATTGTCTGATTCATGTAACATGCATGAGTTTGTTTTTTCACCAAGCTATCTCTGCCTTAAAACTTTTTGACAGGATGCCCTTGAAGTTGCTGACTTTAAGGGGTGTAGTTCACGCACTTGGGAGTCTTTATCTTGTTGGAATCCTGACTCAATTGGTTTTAACCTCATTGAGCATGTTCTTTGTCACATAGTTAAGAAAGAGAGACCTGGTGCTGTGTTGGTTTTTATGACTGGTTGGGATGACATTAACTCTTTAAAAGATCAGCTACAAGCTCATCCTATCTTGGGTGATCCTTGCAGAGTATTGTTACTGGCCTGCCATGGTTCCATGGCCAGCTCTGAGCAGGTGATTTCATTGTCTTTCATATGATATTGAAATAGCACATAAATTAAACCCCTAATTTCTGCTTTTCCTTTTTGCCATTTTTTCTGGTTTCCCACATTTTCGTTATTGTTTGGAAATATGCAGTGAATATGTATTGTTTATTCCAGTGATTGGCATTTTCCTGATTCCTGATCCCTTTTGTTTTCATCCAGAGGTTAATATTTGATAAACCTGAAGATGGAGTGAGGAAAATTGTCTTAGCTACGAATATGGCTGAGACTAGTATTACTATCAATGATGTGGTATTTGTGGTTGACTGTGGAAAGGCAAAGGAGACATCGTATGATGCTTTAAATAACACTCCTTGTTTGCTTCCATCCTGGATCTCAAAGGCTGCTGCCCGGCAAGTAAGGCCCATTCTCTTAAACATCAACTTTACAAGAGTTAGGTTGATGTCCATAGGAAAGTGGCCAGAACATTACTTTATAAGATGTTTGGTCTTGTTTATAATGTGTACTGTCCACATAAATTATTAATAAGCAGAAAAACATTCCCTTCTTGAGGCTTTTTTTATAGCCCTAAAAGCAGCATATTATTGAGTAAGTTTTTAGATTTTAAACTGCATTATTTACACTCTCTATATGATTAAGAAACTCTCCCAAACATTCTCGTTTCTGCATGCTAAATCATTGCAAGTGGAAGTTCCAAGTACAGTTGATAAAATAGTGGTTAATAGTGAAATGGTCTTCCCTTTTGGTTCTTTGGCATAAACATGGTATGGTGCAGGAAAAAAGGGAGGTAGACTGGATAGCAGATCTTTTATCCAAATCCAAACATACGTCCAGAATATTTTTGATTAATTTATGTGCAGCTTGCCAAAATTCTTATTTTTATTAACTATAATGTTTCAATCTGCCTAAATCTTTTTGACTTAGCTTTGGCATGAAAAATCCTATCAATTTTCCACATGCTTGTTGTTGTACAGAGAATTTTTCTGTAATTAAAGTGATTTATGGCTTTTTTTAAGGGTATAGTTTCTCTGGACAATTGCTTTTGCATTGAGAGTTAGTTTTCTGGTTTGGTTATAATGGTGTTCGGTGTTTGCTTTTCAGAGAAAGGGAAGAGCTGGTCGTGTTCAACCTGGCGAGTGTTATCATCTTTATCCCAGATGTGTTTATGATGCATTTGCTGACTATCAATTACCAGAACTTTTGAGGACACCTTTACAGTCTTTGAGTTTGCAAATCAAAAGTCTCCAACTTGGAAGTATATCAGAGTTCCTATCAAGGGCCCTGCAGCCACCAGAGCCTCTCTCGGTAATTCCTAACTGAGCCTGTTATCAAAATCTGCATATTGGTGGATCTTGCTCGTGCCAGTCTTCTGGCTTGCCACTTTAATTTTCGAGTTTTAACACAGCTCCAACATTTGCTCTCTTTCTTTCTCTCTCTCTTTTTTTTGTCTACATTTAAGTTTTCTACATCTGTTTTGTGTTGTAGGTTCAAAATGCTGTTGAGTATTTGAAGTTGATTGGGGCTTTAGATGAGCATGAAAATCTGACAGTGCTAGGTGCAGCATTTGTTTTTCTTCCAAAAGTTCATTTTGGATCTCATATCCAATTTTCTGAGTTTTTTTTAAGATAGTGATGGTTAATTCTTCAAATAATTGATGCTAAATCAGGATTGGTGCTTTTCAGGACGTCATTTGTCAGTGCTTCCAGTTGAGCCTAAGCTCGGGAAAATGCTCATATTGGGGACCATTTTCAACTGCCTAGATCCAATAATGACTGTCGTTGCTGGTCTCAGTGTTAGAGATCCATTCTTAATACCATTTGACAAGAAGGATGTAAGTCTCCAGCATATCTATAGTTTCGCCTGATGTTTCGATTAATTTTTAGTGTATTTGATGATATTCTTTTCTCCATGGATTTAGTTTGCTAGAACTATCATCATATCTTGATCTGATTTTTTTTGGGCATAAATGTATAAATATAGGTAAGAATGATAGGAGGGTATGGGTGCTCTAACTTGGAAACTTATGCTTTGTTTACCATGGTGTATATGATTGAGAAGTAATATAAGGCTTTTTAGAGGCAAGGAGAGAACTGCCTTTGATGTCAAGTGAATGTTTCTGAGAACCTTGTTCCATTGGTTACCTATGCATATTTCTTTTTCTAGTTTTTTTCCTTCCTCAGAAGATTTGGATTCCTTGAGTTCAAGGTCTTAGCTCTCCTTTCTTCATGTTTCTGTTCTTGTTGTTTGTTACTGTCCTGTCAAATAAATCTACTTGATGAAAGGAAAATGAGTTTTTATCTCAACATTCTTTCTTAAGAGATTTTCAGTTTGTAATATTTAAAATTAGCAGTTCAGAGATGCAGAAAAAGATTTGTTTGACCAAGAAATGTACACAAGAAACCACGTCTTTATCCCTTTTCTGTTCTTTGTGCAAATTTCAATTGTTCATCTCTTGAGGGGTTGTCTTGTCTGTGGGAGGTGTTTTGTTGAAATCTATGATGATGTTTTAAGACCAAGTTTCATGTCGTCAAATACAAGGAGTCTAGGAATGACTTGCAATTTTTTCCTTGCAGCTTGCAGAGTCTGCAAAAGCACAATTCGCTGGTCGTGATTGCAGTGACCATCTTGCACTTGTCCGGGCCTATAATGGTTGGAAAGATGCAGAAAGACAACAATCTGGTCATGAGTACTGTTGGAAGAATTTTCTTTCTGCACAAACTCTAAAAGCTATTGATTCCTTAAGGAAACAATTCTTTTATTTGCTCAAGGATACTGGACTGGTTGATAAGCAGATAGAAAATTGCAATTCAAGGAGCATTGATGAGCATCTTATGCGAGCAGTCATCTGTGCTGGCCTGTTCCCTGGATTATGCTCTGTTGTGGTGAGTCATACTGCAAATTTGCTGTGTATTGCTCTTTATTCTCTTTGATTTTGCAGTTTTTTAGATTCAAGAAACAGTTTCTATTCCTCGCCTAGTTCATGCTTCCAGCTTCTGTTTGTCCTATAACCTGAAATTCCAATGAGCCAAATAGAATGAATGGTGCTTTAGGCTTTGTTCAAGAAATGAAATGGAGAAGTAGGGCATGGGTAGGTCAAGGAATAGAAGAGAAACAGTGATGAAGTGCTAGGGCCTTTCTATTAATTGGAACATAATCACAGGCTTTCAGTGCTAGTAATTAGTGAACCTTTTCTTGTTGAGATGTTATAATGTCTGCATCATATGATTTTGTTATGTAGAACAAAGAGAAGTCGATAACACTGAAAACAATGGAGGATGGCCAGGTGCTTCTGTACTCGGTAAGTTTCACATCTGTAGATACCATGGTCTTCCTTGAAGGCACTGTTTTATCTACCCTGTTTTTAATTGAGGATACCACCACATTCAAATTTATAATCATTCATTTGTTTTCCTGAATGTATTTCACAACAGAATTCTGTGAATGCTGGGGTGCCCAAAATTCCATACCCTTGGTTAGTTTTCAATGAAAAAGTGAAAGTGAATTCAGTTTTTCTCCGTGATTCAACTGGTGTTTCTGATTCCGTGCTGCTTTTATTTGGAGGAAACATTGAGAAGGGTGGACTAGTAAGTTTTTTAATGGTTTTCTTGTTTGCTTCTCCTCCTCTTCTCTTTTTACATCCATTTTTATGCTTCCTTTTGCTGAAACTATTTATTTATTTTGATAGGATGGGCACCTAAAAATGTTGGGAGGATACTTGGAATTTTTTATGAAACCCACATTAGGAGATATGTATTTAAGCTTAAAACGTGAGCTTGAGGAACTGATTCAGAATAAAGTAAGTATTATTTTTTTGTGCAAGTGTTCAAATTATTTGATGATTAGACACATTTAAGCTCTAGAGTTTTCTATCCACCCTGTCCTAATATTGGGTGTTTGATGTTTTTTCGCTGCTGGCAGCTTCTAGATCCCAAGTTGGATATACAGTCCCACAATGAGCTTCTGATGGCAATAAGATTGCTGGTTTCAGAGGACCAATGTGAGGGTAGATTTGTATTTGGTCGACAGCTGCCAGCACCCTCAAAGAAGGCAGAAAAGGCCAAAAATGTTGCTGGAGATGGGGGTGACAATTCTAAGAATGAGCTTCAAACTTTACTTGCCAGGGCAGGGCATGAATCACCCGCTTATAAGACAAAACAACTGAAAAACAACCAGTTCCGTTCTACTGTTTTCTTTAACGGGCTGGACTTTGCTGGGCAGCCTTGCAGCAGTAAGAAACTTGCAGAAAAGGATGCAGCTGCTGCAGCTCTACTGTGGTTGAAGGGGGAGACACATTCGTATTCCAGAAATACTGACCACTTCTCGGTGCTTCTGAAGAAGAGCAAGACCACAAATCAAAACAGAATCCCAGTTCGTGGTGGTAAATGGAATTAGGGTGGTGATAGAGAACTAAGTAATAAACTATCAATATCATTTACAGCAAGGAAGAACTAAAACAATTTTTTGTGAACCGGCATGTTGGATTCAGATACTCCAGTTTTCAAATGGCAGCTGAAAGGAAACTCAGACTTCACTGCACCTCTTGTTTCTTAGAAAGGTGTGAGATATAACATACTCCAAAGTCAGAAGGCTCCATTTCTACCCACCTGAGTGGAAGACAAACAATTTCTCTATGCACTGGTCCTTATGCTTCAGTTCAAAGATCTCATCGATCCACATATATTGCTGAATGAAAGGGCCACTGTCACTTCTATATCTAACTACTGTCAGTATAGTGAATGAATAGCATTATCATTCTTACCAAAAGAAAAACAAGTGAGGATTCATTTGTAAAACAAAATATTTACACTATTCATCTATCTATTTTCCATCAAATTTTGGTAACTGATGTCATAAATGGTAAAGGAAGGCCAACAGAAACCTTTGCCTACCTTCTAGCATTGGATGGTTTGGTCAACTTGCACAGCTTGGCGCATGGAAAAGCCCTGAGATCAATTAGCTTGTCAGAATTATTGTTCAGTCTTGTAGGTAATATACTTCTCATCCATTGTTGACCATGCCATATTAATGGTTAAAAGATAAATGTTTTCTATTCTTTGGTTCTAGATATAAAGATGTTTCCAAGCGTGACTTTACTGTCGATATTTTTGTTTTATTTGTTTCTTTGTTATTTGATCTCTGATCATGTTACATATATGTTGCTAGGACTTGATATCATGATCTTGTGATTTCATTTTACAGTTTCATATTTGCTTGAATTGTCAAAAATATTTGGAATAGTTTTGTTTCGTGCTAATTAAGGGATAAAATTTCCACTTTTCAAATTAAAATGTTAAGAATAGAATGATACGTGGATTTGTTATATCTTAATACCTGTGCCATTCATTTTAAAAAATTAAATCATGCTAAGTTGCAGTCACGTTGACACCTGATAATGAATTCAATTAAAGCAACCATTCTTGGCTATTACAGGACAAATAGCCAATGAACGAAACTAAGAGGGCAAGCCAGGCCTGCCCTTATGTATGTGACTATATCCTATACTTGATTGCTCGAGGCTGTAGTAGAAGTCTCAACACTCTTGTCTGCAAGAATGTTCCTGTGTTGGTAGTTGCGACTACATATAGCCTCGCGCTTTGCTGGAGCTCACTAGGTATCAATTGCATAGTTTAGAGCTTTCTTTTCCACACAGTTCACCCCGAACAATCTCATCACTCTCCTTTTCTCCTGTAATCTGTAGAAGATGGGTGTATGTTTTTTAATGACTTGCTGTGGTTACGGTCCTGAAACAAAAGTGTTGCTAGTGAATCTCCATTGTCAACGTTTTACTGTCTTGATGTCTTTCTTCAGAACACTCTTCTTCAGGTTCACATAGTGATTGAACCACGTCTGAACAACTGCCACATTCTCTTCTACACTCGAAAGCTATCCTGGTTAGCTGGTAGTTCTCCAAAAACTTGTGAGGGATGGTCCGTTTAGGAAGCGAGACACTAGAATTCTCTTGTTTGGCTATCCAAATTTTGTAATGAGAATGGTTAGCCAGGGAAGTTATATGTGTTTACATCCAGCATTCAATTTACGTACACTAAACATTGTTCACATGGTGATTCATATCCAAATCACTTCTCTTGGGTTACAGGGACACCAGGCAAAGTTGTCAGCATATTTCTGCGCCTGGATTGAGGTAAAAATTATCACCATTTCTGTTGGTTGATTGTGCATCTAATGTTCTTTTGATCGTGAAATTATACAAGTATGATCACAAAAATAATATTTTTTTTGTTGGTCCAGCCAAAGTCTGTTATTGATATAGAAAGCACTATTATAGAAGATCACCTTCACGTTGCTGTTTGTAAATTTGGCATTCGTGTTTAGCTTGTTGATCTTTCAGGAATTTCTTCTTGAAAAGTTTTCTATTCTATAAACCCAGGTGAAATCTCCGCTCTGATTGCTTCTGGCATCTTTGATAGTCGTCTAGTTTGTTGGTTCATCATCGCCCAAGTTCTGCTCAACATTTGCAACACCTTATTAGAGGAACCAAGAGAACCATGAAAGAAAGGATGAGGATGTTCAGAGAAATACCTTGTAGCCCGAGCTAAGACTTCTCCGGTGGCATCACTTCTGATAAGCCAGTCTCGCCTGATTCCATTTTTACCTGATGCCCCTACCCATGTGTCAACCTCCATTACTCCACCCCTACGAAAACCATTAAGCTTCTCAAGCATCCACTTCCTCAACTCACCAAAAATGTGACTACAACTTGGTGGTTCAACGCATCAATAATTTTCTTTCACACAAGTGACTGGGCTTACAAACTGGATATTCATCAACTCGAACTTGCATACTTGTTACAACCCTTGCGAGGTTATTGCTTACCATGCCATGCGTGGCACCAAAACCATCACCTAGCAGTCCAGATATCCATACATGGTTCAATGCTGTTTCCTGCATCCTCAAAAGAATTTTCAAAGTTAAATGTTTTAGAATTCTTTCAGTACTCTTTACAAAGGCAAAATGTTTCTGAGAACTTGTTAACCTGAAGAAGGTTGAGAATGCTTTCTAATGTTGCAGTTTTATCAGCACCAACTTCAAATGACCTTGTAAGTAACAACAGTTTGTCTGTATCCAACTCCTCCTTTAATGATGACCCCTCGACGAAATGGATCAACCAATTGTTTCTCGGTTGGAATGTATCATCGACCTTTTGTTTCACTGACACGAGTCAATTCTGTAACAGATGTAGCTGATATAAAGCCCCTCTGCTCGCCAGTTACAGAATTTGTTCCAAACAATGCATTTCCCTTGAGAGCTACTGATACAGTTCCACCCACTCTGATGTTGAATTTCTAGTGCTATGAAAACACGAAGTTGGACAATGAGCTTGATTATAGAGGGCATTTCTTTCTTTCCCAAATTGGAATACACTGTGTTTTATAGCTGGATCTGGAAGAAAGTAACAAAGAAATTCACATAGTATTTTGGAAAGTTGAAATGCTTGCATTCATGTAGTTCTGTGATTTTGAAGCAAGTAGACATTGAATCGATCGATACAGAGTAGCAAAATTGCGGCTTTCTTTATGGATTTTGGAACCATTCTTTGAGAGAGGAGATTTTCTTTTTGGTTTTTGATGAATCGAGGAGATAGGAGACTATTGTAAGCTTTAAAGGTGCAAATTGACAAAAAGTGGAAGCTCTATTTTTGTTCGAATAAACAGTTGGGTTTGGATTCGTGGTAAGGGCCAAGAGTTTGCATGATTTTCCAAAATTGGATACTACGTCTGTAATGCCCTTTCAAAGTGATATTTAACTTCAAGGCAGCAAAATTTTGCATAAGAAAAAAACACAAGACAAGAAAAGGCTGATTGTGCTAGAGTGCCTAGCATTGCACTCCAATCTTTGAATATGCTTGAGCTGTGTTTCATATCACTGTATATGAAACACAGCTCAAGCATATGGTAATATCCTTGGATAGTGTGTTAGGCAGAAGCCAAACCCAAGTCGATGACAGCAGCAGCTGCTTCCAAGGCGCAAGACATGTACAACCTTGGCCCCAGTTGATGACAGTGTGTTCGGCACAAGCCCAACACTTGTCACCTCTATTTTTTCTCTCTCTCTAAAATTACAGTGATACATATATATAAGATTCATTTCTGCTATAGACCAAACATGTTTTTTTATTTATTTTTTATTTTTTTAGAATAAGTGTCTTCCTTTCATTTTTAGATTGGAATATTTGTTTATTAAACAAGGTAATTTAAACACACAACATATTATGGTCCGACCCGAGCTTTCTTATGTATATAGTTCCTATGGAAAAAGATGTAAAGGGTATCCATGTACGATTTGAAATTTAAAATTGCTACTCTTAAAGGGCAGATCCGATGGTTAAGAAAGTTTATTTTATCTATTGATTTTTTTTTTCATTCTCCAGAACGCACTATGTAGATTTATAAGTTGTGTCTTTAAAATCATTTGGAAAGAAAAATTAATTTTGATTAAGGTACAAACCATAATAAAAATATACCTGATGACTGTTAGATAATAATATAAATCATATTATAGGATCTCACCTAAATAGTTTAAGTTAATGGGTTGAGATTATTTTTTGACATGGTATCAGAGCCTTGATGACCAAGTGGTCACGAGTTCGAATCTCACCATCCTTATTTATTTGATAAAAATTAAGCACAAGGTAAAATGAGCATGTGCAAGTTTCTAGCCCAAAAGGCTTTCACTTGAAGGGGTGTGTTAGAGAATAATATAAATCATATCATGGGACCTCACCTAAACAACTTAAGCTTTTGAGTTGAGATGGTTCTTTAACAATGACAATCGAAAAAAACTTCCTATTTATAAGTTAAATGCATGAAAAATACTACAAAGTGTTTCCCTATGTTTTCACCATCCAAGACAATAAAATTGTTGTTTTTTTTTTCTTTTATAATATAGACCCCGAGATTTTTTAGCTAACATATTCTGTTAATGAAGGAAAACCAAAAGTATAAGAAGAATTTAATGAAGTTAACATATATAGAATTTAATGAAGTTAACAGATATTGGAGGATAAAAAAATTTCCAATGATGAGTTAGTGTTTTTGACTTAATAATTTATAGCTTAGGATTACATGGGCCTGATAGATTGCCAAACCCAATACATATGGATTCAACCGTTAACTGAATCTAAAATAACATGAGTTTGACAAGTTTCCATGTCCAATACTTTTAAGTTTAGTTATTAGTTAAACCCAAAATAATATAGGTCTGATAAGTGACCTAAACCCAAGATAATATAGGTCTGATAAATTTTAGATCCAATACGCTTGGGTTTAACCAATAATTTATGTATGCAAATGAGTTGTTTGTTGTATTTCCTGTTAATGGAATGGAAGAGTGCAAAAGTATTCTTGTATAGCTAGAGCATTATTATTGAGCACATGCACTTCATGAGAGACAGAGTTGAAGAAGCTAGTGTTTTTGTGATAGAAAGATTAGTTACTCTCTCTTACCCTGAAGTTTTGTCAGGCATGGAAAAATATGATGAGTGAGAAGGAATCTACTAACTTTTGTTTAATTTCTCATAAACGACGTAATTGATGAAGTCATGAAAAACATTCAAATAAAATATAGACTTTTCATGGCTTTATCATGGGCTGATGGTGGCTTGAATGCATACCTTTATTTAGTTTGTGTTGTTCTTGAAAAACCAATCTCTTATAAAAATATAAGACAATCTAATGCTTAAATTAATAAATCTAAGAACATAAAATAAAAATAAAATAAAATTATTGAAAATACGTATTTAGGTGTAGATTGTGTTTCGCTTGCATGGCATGGCCATGGTTGTTAATAGTCCTAGTTTGTAGGCCGGACTTTCAATGACTATGAATATCTCTATATCAAAGTTTTTAAACCTGGCCCGATGGCTGACCCGGCCCAAGGCCCAGGTTCCAGGTTTTGACCAGGTCATCGGGTCGCCCGAGTCAATTCTAATTTTTTTAAAAAATCAAAATGACGTCGTTTTAGTAAAAAAAAAAAACAAAAGTCAACGGGTTGCAACCGAGTTTTTGACCAGGTCTTGCCGGGTCAGCTGGGTCATGCTGGGTTTTGACTTCCTCTATTTTTTTTAAACCCGACCCGATTCCAGTTTCGGGTCGACCCGCCGGGCCGGGCCGGGCTGAATTTCAAAACTATGCTTTATATGGCTATCAATGCTTTGGCTTTTGTGTGGCTAGAACTCGTGTGACATGCATCACTGGATGATTGGTTATCTTTGTGTGGCTAAGACAAAAATTGGATTTTGTATGATAACCAAGTATATTTATACATCAAGGTCTTGATTTTTTTTTAATGAAGAAAGAGAGTATTATTGAAGGAGAAATTGATGAGCGGCAATTAGCTAATCATGCTGGCTATGTTAGTTATTGTGCAATGCCATGATTGGTGCCATGCATGATATAGATAAAAAAAATGTTGGTGATAAGCAATACTAATGGAGTAAAAAGACGGTGCATACTCTACGTAGAAAAAGTTGTGGGTGCACTGAAAAATTCTTCACTTGAAGAATTTGTATGCATGGCTTATAGGAACCTAAAAAATACATATAAGAATATATTAGGGCAAGATTGGTCAGATCGGGTCAGTGTTGGGATGAAAATCCCAGTCATATAGGCTAAAACAATTCTGGTTATTTGGGTCAGATCCAAACAGATTAAAAATTTATTTTTTATTTTAGATATTATTAGAGGGGTATTAACATCATTGTAGAGTGATGTAATGGTTCCACTATGAATCTCTCATAATTAGGTTACATGGATAACCATGTAAGAATATTTATGGATTAATGGACAAGGCTAAGTCTAAGAAGAGGCTTGGATTATGCATAATAATATATTTGATGAAAAGATTCATAACTTTTAATCTGATTATTGTATCACTTTTAAGTTTAATTAAAATTTTTTACAAACCTAGTTTCATGGGGATTAACTCGATGTAACCAGTTGAGGTCTGGAAAGCCTTCAAATGAGGTTAGAAAGTGCTGTTTAGGTTAGTTTTATTATTTTCCTTTTTATTTTTGGATTTTCTAGTTTATCAAGGTTGATTTTTAGATTTGGTTATGAAGTTATAAACTTATTCGAGAGATAGATTACTTGAAAAAAAAAATTTAATAATAAAATTTAAAATTAAGTTTGTTTACGGGTCGATCCTATTTAACATAGTTACGAGATGGCATGCCCGCGCGTTGCCGCGAGCTTATAAAACAAATGTACTTGATAGTGTTATAATTGTGAACCAGCGCTAGATAAGTAATAAAAACTAAAGATATGATGGAGTCAATATTTCATGACAAAAAAAAAATTGTGTTGGTGATCAAAAACTTAGAGACTGAACAAAATGATTTGTAGCAATCCACAGTGTTTTGTGAGGAAAGATACAGTACTTTCGCCACATGATTTAGCTTTTCTGTTAATAAAAAGCAAAAAAAAATTACAAAGCTAAATTCTCTAACAACTTAATATTAAAAAAATACTAACAAAGATAATTTTGGAAGGAAAAAAACCCATGAGAAAAAACATTGTAGCAATTGATAATGTTTTGTGAGGAAAACTACAATGCTTTCTCCAATAAAATCAACAAGGACAATTTTAGAAAAAATCATAAAAAAAACCATTTAGACAAAAATTGTAGCAATTCATAGTGTTTTGTGAGAAAAACTACAACGCTTTCCCCATATGATTTAGTTTTTTTGTAATTATAATTCTTAACCAACTCAATATTAAAAAAAAAATCGACAAAAATAATTTTAAAAAAAATCATATGGGAAAACACTACAATAATTCACAGTGTTTTAAAGAAAAAAAATTACAAAGCTAAATTCTCAATAAGCTCAATATTAAAAAAATAAAATCGTCAGAGAAAATTTTAGAAAAAAAATTAAAAAAAAAATACAAAAACAAACAGGAAAAAAAACCATGTTGGAAACACTGTAACAATTCACAGTGTTTTGTGATGAAATCTACAGTGCTTCCCCACATGATTTAGCCTTATTTGTAATAACTTGTAATTGTAATTCTCAACCAGCTCAATATTAAAAAAATAAAATTGACAAAGATAATTTTGTAAAAATCATACTAAAAAAA
>Ga0307517_10000821_pt1 | contig 53394 bp, 51 predicted proteins | sample 23_EM_MG_FD_194515 | JGI IMG/M metagenome (GOLD analysis project Ga0307517, IMG submission 194515) | Populus trichocarpa ectomycorrhiza microbial communities from riparian zone in the Pacific Northwest, United States - 23_EM | ecosystem: Host-associated > Plants > Roots > Unclassified | place... | reverse complement strand
CAGACCTGCTGTATTTTCGGCGGCAGAACGGACATTTGCTAGGCATGGTTGGACGTTGCTCAGTCGATCGCGGGGCTCCGAGTCCGTGTAGATTCGACGGTAAGGCTATGATATGTGAAGTCTTGACTACAGCGCGTGTGGATCCCATGTAGGGCCAAGGGATGCCATATTCATGATCTAGTTGTGGATAGAGTTTAGCGTAGGTGTCACGTGGTATCAGCTATCGTGTCTTTCAACATCTGAGACGGCAAAGATTATATGTTCCTGCCCCAAGGCGTTTATCAGGTTTCATTCATTCAAGTTGAATCAAACTACAGTAGAGTCCTGTAATAGAGCGTCAGATTTGGGTTTTCTTTTCAAACTACCTAGAGGATCTGGGAGTTTTATATATAAAGTGATTCGATCGCGAGACTAGAGGGACTTCATACCAAGATTCATCTCACACGCAGAACCTCCTCCGAGTCAACAGCCACCATCATCACATCACGAGTATCCCTAAATACTGCGATCTATATAGATAAGGAATCCAGCGATATGGCGCAGAATAACGACATTGTAGTGTATGCCCTCTTGCCCGCCGGAGGTGCGTAGCAGCCGCCGGCAGGTTAGACGTATCATCTTCCGCCTTTTACTCTCGTTGGAGAGTATTCTCATCGACGCCCCGATCGTCAATCAATTAGCGCTCATAAGTTGGCTATGGGCGTCCCCCATCACCCCATACACAAGCCCCCCCCGGAATACCTGTGTTGGCGGGATGCTGTGAAAGATCAGATGTTAGCCAGGGGCTATATTTCAGATAATTGGCACTTCCCAGATGCCAAATTCCAGCAAATCGTCGAAGGCATGAGGAGATTGAAACCTGCATGTGATGAACTCGCCACTGCGTCAGCAGCCAATAACATGGCTAGTATGCAGGAGATTGATGAGGCAGTTCTTCAATTGGTTAAGGACTGTGGAAAGAAGCTGGCAAATACCATTAGGACCAATAACCACGTACCTCCACCCGGCCCAGGCGTCCCCCCTGCCCAAGTTATTGTGAGGCCGATGTTACTACCTCTCAACGCACCACCTCAGTGCCAGTGGAGTATTGCAACGGCTGTAGTACCGAACGCTGGCCCAGTTGGCCAAAATGCTCCGCTGGCCAATGCTCCTGGGCCAGCCCAAAACGTACCTGCTCCCCCGGCGAATCCCCAAGCTCAGAACATTGCCGCACTACCGAACGCTGGCCCAGTTGGCCAAAATGCTCCGCTGGCCAATGCTCCTGGGCCAGCCCAAAACGTACCTGCTCCCCCGGCGGGTGCCCAAGCCGTACCTGCTCCCCCGGCGAATCCCCAAGCTCAGAACATTGCCGCACCCCCAGGCCCGGCCGATCCCGAAGCTCAGAACGATCCTCCACCCCCAGGCCCGGCTAATCCCCAACGTAGGATTGGTCTCCGTTTGGGCAATCTCTACCGGCAGAAAAATGCGCACCAACCAGCGAATATTCCTGGGCAGATCCAATCGGGTCCCTCAATGGGCATTCTGGGTACGCCACTGGGTATCAAACATGCTCCAGCGAATCCCCCAGGTCCGATCAATCTGCCCGGCCAAGAAGATATACCTGTGCAAATCCAAGCGGATCCCCCAATGGGCATTCTGGGTACACCACTGGGTATCAAACATGCTACAGCGAATCCCCCAGGTCTGATCAATCTGCCCGGCCAAGAAGATATACCTGTGCAAATCCAAGCGGATCCCCCAATGGGCATTCTGGGTACGCCACTGGGTATCAAACATGCTACAGCGAATCCCCCAGGTCCGATCAATCTGCCCGGCCCTGAAGATATACCAGTGCAAATCCAAGCGGATCCCCGAATGAGTATTCTCGGAAGGCCAATGGGGATGCGACATGCTCCTCTGGCGGATATCCTGGAAGCCGCGGCACTGAATGTTGAGGATCAGTTGATTCAATTCTTTGATGTGACGCGGAGGGTGCGTCGCGCAGTGTCAGGTCTGTCCCAAATTAGTGAGTTTTTTTGGCAATAATCCGGATGTGTTTTTTGTGAACTTACTGACTTAGGAGATATAGATTGGAGTGCTCTGCATGGACGTCCACGTGCAGTACCTATCGTCTGGGTCAGCCAACCCGCCAATAGCCGCGTACCACGACCAAATTATCGCCTTCTACATTGGCGTAATCCTCATATCAATGGGGTACGTTTTGCTGAGTTAAATTCCTATGACATACGCGGTCTGTCGGCCATTATTTCGAGAACTGTGCTACAGATTATGATTGGCTACATACTTGGCGCCACTGGTGAAGGCCGGCAACAGCTGTGTCTGCATCCCGGCGCCCAATTATCTTATATAGATTACGTCTTCATCGAGAATGATGAGGACGTAAGGGCCTGGCTGCTGTCGAATCCGGTTCTCGACGATCTGTTGGATCTGTTGGTCTATTGTCATCGCCCAGAGACTCGGGGGAGGTTGCCCACTCCGCCCTTGAGTGGGCACAATTACCTTCGCGAAAATGCCATCGCCAATTGGGCTAGTACCGTGGTGCCAGTTAATTGCATCCAGACGGCCCGATCAGACGCGGGAACTGACCCTGGACCGTCCAATGCCTGAGGTCAACAGGAACAGCGAGATGACTCTCCCTTGTTTCTTCCTGGATTGAGTAGTTCATCATCTGATGTTTCTGACGCCGAAGAGGGATACCAAGCAAGCATCGGAGCATTACCATCCCCTGTTGCAGATCGCAGTAAAACACGAACACAATCCAAAATAAATATTCAGAAGGTGTCGAAACTTAGTGCACGCGGGGGTGATACTGAGTACCATAATGTACCGAAGCGTGGAGCGCCATCCCATGAGGAAGATTCGGAGTATTTGTCAAAGAAAGCCCGCCAGGCTTCCTATGCCCTTGCGTGGTTGAAAGGTAAGGCGGACCGTAATGTTCGGGCAGAACTCGAAGAGGAAAAGGGTCATGAGGAAGAGAGAGGAATTGAGATTGTCAGAGGAGTTTGACCGATCTGACAGCGCGTTGAACGCCTGAGTCTGCCAAGATATATTAGTGATTTAGGTTCAAGTTCTTAGAGTATTAGAGATTTCTTATAGACTGCAGATTCGCTCATGAGGCTAAGCATTCGGGGTTAGGTCGTGTTGAGGATACTAGTATGATAGTAGGCTGAGGCTGACGCCAAGAGACATTACAGTACACGATGTCTCTTGGCGCATGCTTAAAAGTGAGGCTTAAAACGATATTTTAGGGGGTGCACGTATCACCTGTGACAATCATGACTTTTCACGATCTTTCAATAGTCTTTGTTTTATCTAAGTGCTACATCATTATCCACCGCCATTTGGCGTATTGCTTTCGTTATCCATCCCAAGATACTGCGACGTCGCGCCCCACGTCATGACGTCGCGCCCTACATCACGACATCGCGGTACACTCTAAGTCGCATTCCCTGCTTGTACAGCCCGTAGGACTCACAGTCGTTGAAATGTACAGCGTCGGCAAAATCTATATAAGGACCCATCCGACCCCTCCGACTCCCCATCCTTCTCGTCCGCTCCACCTCCAGGGATTGAAATCTTAACACCATGAGAAATCATCGTGAGAGTGCCCTCCGCCTCTGCTCTCCCCTGATGGCTTCTGCCTAGGAGTAGTATGCACCCATCTCCCGTCTCCTCTCTCTGGGGTCTCTGGCCTCCCCTCCCACGGGGTTCTTGATTCTGTCTTCGTTAAAGCACGCTTGCGTTGATGTTTCTCCCCCTTACCCCGCACTTCACAACGCGTCTCGCTTGGTGATTTGCACGGTCGGCAACACTTTTTCCATCGTCAACACACGGTAGCTAGCTTCGGGCTATCGGTGAAGTAGTTGCCCTGGTGGCCCTGCTCTGTGGTATTGCACTCTCTCCTGAGTTGCTCGGTCGGTACGGTCGGCAGTCGAAAAATCGTGACCTCGTCTCCGTCCTCAGTGTTCGTACTTCTTGGTTACTGGCGAGCCTTCCCTCTCCCGCTTCCCACGCATCGGATCCGCTTGCACCGTACTGCTACACCCTCTTTAGCTGGCACCTTACTGCCCATCCCACCTCCACCTCCGCCTCTCCTCTGGTCTCCCTTTCGTCCGGGATCCCTTCTGGTAGTGACGCACTCTCTCCTGTAATAAGGGACCACGTGAGAGATGTGGTAATTTCGTCGGGTCGTCCCTTGGTCTATCCGCTGTGGCTGGCATCCCCTCTGCTGAGTGGCTCTCCTCGCTGGGTAGCTCCCCTCGCCTTCTTCACCCGCTACGCGATTTACTCTACGGTCGCAACCCGTGATGGTTACGGTATTCCATGGTATAGCACTATCTCGTTGGATGTTCCTAAAGTCTGTCGCGCGCCGATTTCCGGGCTTCCCGCCCGTGTCACGCCTTGCCCCTATGCCGATAGGTTCGGGGAAATTCCGTTAGGCACCAGGCAACAGTAGTTTTAGCCCTCCGCTCCGTCGGGACTTGGTCCCGTGAAAATCCTTTCTTTTGTTTCGGGGAGCCTGCTGAAGGGTTTCCTTGCTCCTGTACGTTTCTTTTGTTGGCTTTCTTTCTTCATTAGCTCTCCTATGCTTTCCTCCCCACTAGTTTAGGCTGGTAGCTGGTGTGCGGTTAGGCCCATACCATAGGGTCTTGGGGGTACGGCGGGAATTTTCTTCATTGATTGCTTGCAGTTGGGGCGGGGGGTTTTGGTTTGTCCCATGACGAGGTGAAGCGGGTCGTTGGATTGTTTATAGTTTTGTTTACGTCATAGCTAGCGCTTCACACGGTTTCTTGTAATTTAAAAACTAATAAATTATATTAAAAAAAAAATAAAAAAAAAAAAAAAAAGAAAAAACACCCCTCCGACTCCCATCCTTCTCGTCCGCTCCACATCCAGCTATTGAAATCTCAACACCATGGGAAGTCATCGTGAGAGTGTCCTCTGCCTCTGACCTACCCCGCCCGGGGCGTTTGCTTGGGGGTTTGTCACGCCTTCATCTCTTCCCTCTCTCTGGGGCCTTTGGCCTCCCCTCCCAGGGGTTATGGATTCCTTTCTGGTTCCGTTCGTCCTCGTTGAGCATGCTCGCGTTGAGGTTCCTACCCTTTACCCTGCACTTCGCGACGCATCTCGCTTAGCGTTTTGCACGGTCGGCAACCCTCTCTTCCTTGTCAACACGCGGTCGCTAGTTTCGGGCTATCGGTGAAGTAGTTGCCCTGGTGGCCCTGCTGTCTGGTATTGCAGTCTCTCCTGAGATGCACGGTCGGTACGGTCGGCTTTCGAAAAATCGTGACCCTGTCTCCGTCCTCTGCGTTCGTGCTTCTCGGTGGTCTGGCTAGCCTTCCCTCTCCCGCTTCCCACGCGTTGGATCCGCTTGCGCCGTACTGCTGCACCCTCGCTAGCTGGCACCTTATCTGCCCCCTTGGCTGGCACCCTACTGCCCCTCACTGTAGCTGGCACCTTCACTGCTGAGTGGCTCTCCTCGCCAGGTGGCTCCCCTCACCCTCCATATCCGCTCCTGCGATTTACTCTATGGTCGCAAACCTCGCGTTAGGTTACGCTGTGTCATGGTATAGCACTACCTCCTTGGCCCATGCTAAAGTCCGAAGCGTCGCCGATTTCCTGGCGGTCCGCCGGTGTCAACGCCTTGCCCCATAGCCGATTAGGTCGGGGATATTCCATTAAGGCATCCGGCTACAGTAGTTTTAGCTTTCCCCTTTGTCGGCACTTGTGCCGAGTGAATCCTTTCATTTGTTTTGGGGGGCCCGCCGAAGGGTTTGTGTCTTTCCCTGGTTTCATTTCTATACTTCTCTTTCCTTACGTGTCTGGAGGAAGGTATTGCTCCGTCTTGCTTTTGTCTTAGGTGCTACGAGGGGGGAGGATGGGCTCTGGGTTTGAGGGGTTTGATTTTTCCCATGAGGGGGTGAAGCGGGTCGTTGGATTGTTTACAGGTTTTGTTTCGGTCATAGCTAGCGCTCCATACTGTTTCTTGTACCTTAATCAACGAATACATGATAATAATAATAAAAATAAAAATAATAAAATAAAAATAAAAAATAAAAAAAAGACCCCTCCAACTCCTCCGACCCCTCCATCTTTCTTACCTCCCGCCTCAGAAGACCCCCACCTGCGTTCCTCCTCTCCAGTGTCCGAACATCTGGCGTCTTGAGACATACGAAGGTCAACAGGCATCCAAGTGGGTATCAAGAGACCTCCTCGATTTTACTTTGATCACCCTTCATATTAGATTCCAAAATCGCCGACAAACCAATGGCCCCTCCAGCCATAGCGAGACGTCACTTGCGTAAAGGAAAGTAAGCAAACTACATCTTCTAGTGTTTGTAACTGATGCTAATAGCTCTCTGCCACTTAGACTCCCCGCCGTGCAACCTCCCCCGCCAGAAGTTCGGGGCGGCATACGCAGAAGAACTCTTACACGTTCGGCGGCCCGTCGCCCGGCAGAAGAGCGAGCATAAGCAATGCCGGAATTCTCTTTATATGGAATCTTAGGATATCTAACTCACTACCCTTTTTTAATGAACAGAGGACCCAAGCCTGAGGAGCGCGCTCCCTTCCAACCTGCCGCGCGAGATTCGGTGTATAAAGCCAACCTATCCCACAATAATCAGAATCTGGTATACTGACAATCTAAGAAACAGGACTCTGTATGGCGACATTGCGTACGCCAAATCGTGGTGTGGATTCAGGCATCCGCGTGGCCAATCTTCTATCTATGCGACATGGCGCGAGCAAATCAAGGCCTACATGATTGCTCGCCACCTGGACCCCGGTTGCCTAACCGAAACGCAAGTGGATTCAATTTTATTGTTCGCCCATGGCCTATCACCAGGAAAGGAGTGAATTGAGCTCATCAAACGCCAGCACCACGCCGACGACCTTTTGGAACTGAACCGGCATCTGAAGATCCTTGTCAGGGATTCTGGAAAGAAACTGCAAACGACCAAGGAGCGCCAAAGGGCTGGTCGTGATGGTCGTGGCGACGTTACAGAACCCCCGAGTAAGTGCTAGCCATCTTGATTCCGTGAGGCCCGCCCTGACATCTACTGCTAGTGGCTCTTGCGGATTGGCGGTCGCAATTTTCGCCGCGAGCTGTCAGAATCCATATTGTTCGTCGATCTGGAGCACCGGCAGCCCTGCATCCCTTCCTCGGCCACCCCTGGTGTGAAAGAGATTTGGACTGCGGAATCGCCTGGGGGGTCCTCGCTACACCAAGCATCACGCATCTGCTACGGGTCGTCAGAGAGCAAAACGTTGAAGACGAAATCCGATGTCCCCGGTACCTCATCGGTGCGACAGGCGAGGGTGCTGCCAGACTACGTCAGGACCCCGAAGATCCTCTGCCCCTAGGCCAACTTATATTCCTGAACTGAGATGACGACATTCGTGTCTGGTTTCTCACCAACAGTGGCCAGGATCCTCTGGACCTCATGGTTATCGAGTCACGACCCAAAGACGGCGAGGACCTGGACGAGGCCCCCGAGCCTCCCAATGCCAGGTACCCGTTTTTCGACCGCGCCATCTGGGAAGAGACGGCGGGCGCAGAAGATGCGGCACGGGCAATGGAGGAGCAGGAGGAGTGGTTTGACGAGGACGAATGGCTACAGGCCGAGGCAGAAGGGGCGCCTCGGGCGCCTCCTGGTGCTGGCGTTATCGTTGTAGACCACGGCGGCGTAAGTATCTAGACTGAAAAGGGACTTAGATCAAAATTGGATAGCTAATTGCTGATGTAGAACCAGTCACCGGGAGTTCCGGGCCCCTCAAGACGCCGGAGGAATATTCCATCGCAGATGGAGGAGCCAGCCCGCTCTCACCCATTAGCGCCGGTGTCGGGGGTGCCCTCCTCTCGCCCGTCTGGGTCTTCTGAGTCTGAGATGCTCTGTAAACTCGGCGAATTTGCCCAGGAGAACCCCTGGGCAAACAGATTGTTGGCGAATCCTGAGCTTGTAGCGGAGAGGCTTCAAGGGTATGATGGCGCCGAGGACACACCACCTGCCACACATATAAATCGCGACGAACACTCTGTCTCAGCTCCCCCTGCTTCAGCTGCCGGCCGCGATCTCTCGACTCCGGAGAGAACGATAGAACATCCCTCTCCCACAACCGATCTCCCGCCATCTACTGCCAATGTGGCCCCGACCCAGCCACCAGCATCCGTGACGCACCCGGCACGCCGATCTTCAGTTCAGAGTTCTGAGCACGCCTCAGAAAACTCCCCGTCCGTACCCGAAATACGCCTTTCTGGAACACTTGCTCAGGTCGAAAATGAGATTTGTAGGTTTCGGGATGAATTCTTTTTCCATTTTTACCCCTCCTACTGCCTTACACGCGCTGTGCGATTTCCTTTGAGACACGGAGTCATCTAATTTATTTTCTCCTTATGATTCCTAGCTAGTACTCGTATAGTAATGATACCATTGCGCGCCCCTTGCTTCAGCTTCTCTCATTCTTACCTCCCCTTATGCTGATGTCTGATAACCTTTTCCGCTTTGGGCTGGACTTGCATTCTCTGTCCATAGCTAGACTGGCGTTAGCCCAAAGGACTGGGGAATGCACTATGTGAAAACTGATATCTAGAGATTTAGTGGTGTTGATTCGACGTCGCGAGATGAGATTTGAGATATCTAATCCGCATTGGTCGTGGCGTGTGTCTTGCTAGACCTAGTGTCGCTAACGGATACTCGTTGTGGCTAGTTTTCGCATATGCACCACCCACACCAGCGACGCCTTCTACTTTACTGACACCTCGAACCTTTTCATACTAGAGCGTAGACGAACATCATACCTGAGCTCGTCTAGAGTACGAACATAATGTTGAACAAGCAGAAAACACCTTTTTGCAGTTGAATAGATTCTTTCAATACCGAGTGATAGTACGTGAATCTCACCCCCCCGCCCCCCCCAAAAGACGTAGCCCATAAGACCTGACGCGTTCCATTGCACAACAACTACAAACTACAAATATCCACATCGCGTGAGATACATTACACTGACGCATTCTAATCCCTATTCTCTCTGCATAATCTTCATCAGTCTCCGGTATTCTACGATGTCTAGACAACCTCAAGGCAAATAACTCAGTCAGCCAACTTCACGAGTAGGCAATCTGGAGCAGCGTAGACGCGACGGCATACCCGCGCAAAGGGGATCTGGATCAGGAACACAGCGGACCGAATCAGGCAGCTCCCATAGTACAAGAACACTGCCTGCCAAATCAAGCAGCTCCCACGGTACATAGTCGTCCGGTCGCAGTTCTGCCCCACCACAAACCACAAGACGCCACACATCACGACCCGTGAAGCGCGCCAGAAGGAGGACCTTACAGACCACGGCGTATAGTGAACCTGAGGGGGAACCAGATGCACAACAACCAATAGCGACAGTTCGTCTGAGCGATGAGAGCAGCGATAAGTACCAGAACTCCAGCAGATCTGATGAAACTGAATCAGACACAGAACCAGACGCAGAAGACACTGCTCTCCCGGATGATGACACTGGATCAGGGTCTCGACACCGATCACGAACTGCAGACAGACGACAAGCAAATACCCGGGTTTCAACGGTGCGAGTTTCGACCACCTCCAGATCTGAAGGAGCGGCGCAAGTCGGGCGCACCCAAGCTGCTCGACCACGTATAATTCAAGGTGGTGCGTAGACTCCACCGGCGTTCACATCATCCAGTGTACCACCATATTCGTCGCCGCTGGCCACCCATTGTCCCACTACGTCCGGAGTCCGGAGCTCGAGTCCTCCCAGCCATCCCAATAATCAACAACACGAGCATCACATCTGGCCGGATACTAACTCACGGCCAAATACTGCCACCGGGGCCGTGGCTGCTGTAATAGTACGGGCCAAGACTCTTATTCTATGGGACACCCTGTTTGTGAATCCTCTCCCAGCACCCGCTGTATTGATGTCCGAGGTCCACCGTGTTTGGCTGAAGGCTCTCGTGGAGATATCCGACGCAGCAAATATTGCACCATCGGTGGCAAGCATAAAAAGAGTAAGTGGACGCTGATACTCAAACTTGACGCACTCGTCGTGGGTGCTTACTAAATGTGACAGATACGCGCCAGACACTCTGCAGTAAGATCCCAGTTTCTGTTCCACGTAAAGGAACGCATTGGAAGATATTACGATCTCACCCCAGACCCGACGGCGATTGCGCGTAGGGTGGACTACCTCCTCGAGAGGGATAGATTCATGTGTTCCCCGAGAGGGTATGAGGTAAGTGTGCGCTTTGTGATAGCCCGGCCATAACTAATGCGTATGGACTTGACCCACCAAGTAACGAATCGATTCCTCGCGCCCCAGATCCCTGAGGCAATATGGGGAAAGTACTTCAAGGGCAGGAAAATGCGTAGGATTGCAGAACCTGATTTTCTTGGTCGCATCAATGGCACCATGGTATGTTTAACCTGTGCCATACTCTGCCATACATTGCGAGCATGGCAAACCGGAATCTATCTTGAAACATGCGTCTTCAAGCCCCACGCAGTAGCAGGTGAGCCTGACCCTGAACCTGGTGTTCTCTAGTTCCGGCCAGGATGCTAGCCTCATGATGAGCTCGGAAGACCTTTTTGCCCGCCAGCGCCAGACGTGGGCCACGTGCCCAGACTGGCTACAGACAATGATCCTCAAGAACATTCGCGAGACCATCAAAGCGAAAATGGAGAAGGAGCATGGGATACAGGAAGATCCCCATGAAGGGTTTACTGACGATTGGGAAGCAGTCGCGGCAGAGGTGCAGAGTCAGATGTCTAGACGGCCCCCCCACGGGCAACTCCTCGGATTCCGACACGCCCAACTCCACGCATTCAGACACGTCCAACTTCACAGATTGAGTGTCAAACACCCAGCAACCTGCGTATTGGAGCCCTGGCTGGAGCCCCCGATAACCGAAACGATTCACAGGAAACTGTCACGTCTTTCGATTTCACCCAGGTGTCAGCAACCCGGCTACTCAACTTCCTCGATTCGGACCTACAGACTCCGAACGGCTCACCGGAGGTGGCTGGGGGGCTAACTTTGGACAATACTGTGACTGCAACTACATTGCGACAGCTCGCGCTCAGCCTTGATGATCTAGAGCTGGCGGAGGAGACTACTGATCCATGGGATATGGAGCCGGGGGAAAGTGCGAGCATAGATGCCGGTAGTTAGAATGCTGAGCATGTGTAGTGTAGTGGTTTTGGGATGCGTTCTCACATATAGGAAAGTGTGCGAGTAGCATAGTCGTATTAAGATGAGGGCGTCTAGCCAACTCAAGGAATTCAGAATAGAATTAATAGAAGCAACGCTTAACAGGTGCATCTTGGCGATCAGGATAGTAAAACATATCGTGACAGAGTTTGAAAGAAGACAAGTGCCTAGGCGTAGGATCAGGATGGCATTACACTAAGTACACGATGCGTCCGGATGAACACGCGGCGTCAGATACAATCACGATCGGATCACGACGAGGCATACCTAGGGCGTAAGATCAGGAAGAAGTGAGCAGGCGTCAGGAAGGGAGAGATGCGGATCGTGGGATCCGGACCAGGTCAGCAGGGTGTGACAATATTAGGACGCGAGATCTGAAGATGAGCGAAGCCCTGATGTTTGCTGAGAAGCAACCGGCATCAGGGCAGGAGAGTCATAGATCCGACGCGGTCAGAACGCAATAGCGGAGGACTCAACGCAGTAGGAACGGAAGAGTCGTAGATCAGGGGGAGTCAGGAGGTAATAGAGGAGCACCAGATGCAGTCAGGACGCACAGGACGTAGGGGTCTGTGTCCGGATGGCGTCAGGACGGATGGCGCTAGGTAACGCAAAGTCAGGATACGACGTTGATCCGACGTTACATCCTGATTCGCGATTAGCATTCCGACGTCCCGGGCGTCAGACGCACGGGGCGCACAGGACGCAAGGTATTATTTTTGCTGATGTGGGAAAGTAAAATACCCGCCCAGCCCCATAGCCCGGCCAGGGCCTCATGTCATACGGGGTGGGGAGGAACGGCAAAGAGTTGACCACCGGGAGGAGTAATGAAGGGGTCACAAAGTGAAAACCCGCCCTGCCCCGCCCCGTAAGGAACACTACCTACAGACGATGTTGAGAAAATAACACCCTCTGTTCTTGTACTTGGAAGACACAAATCCTCCGCGGTCATGTGGCACTCCATTCCTACAAAATAATGCCAGAAATGATACTTATACGGACATCCCAAAGAGGGATGCTAAGCATCGAAACATACCTGTCCGATCTGTGCCGGTAAACACAGACTCAAGGAGCACAAATGCGCGTCACTAAGGTGCCCCAAGAAGGGGGACAAAAAGATCCGCACTATCTGTTGCTCTGTTAGGCCGTCCAAGTGTATAGCTTGTGGTGGGAACCACCCAGCATATGCCGCTGAATGCGCAATCAAAATTAAGGCAAAGGCTCATGCTAAAGCTCATTACGACCGAAGGAAACCATCCCAAACTCCTGACGACATGAATACCACGAAATGAAGATGGTTGAATCTAACGAGCCGCCCTACCACACTTCTTTACAAAACTTAACAGTATTACAACATAATTGCTGGGTAAGAAATTTGGTGTTTTTAACATTATTTTCGCTCATTAGGAATAGGAATGTTTCTTTTGTTTGTTTACAAGATCCGCTATTATTTCAGGGTGACCCACTTAGGGCACCAGGTTATCAATGTTTTTCCTCTCATGTTAGTGGTCAGAAGAAAAGAGTAGCTACTTATGTTAATTGTTTTCTTACTGCATGTTTTAATTATTTGTGTGTTTCTCCTATTGCTGATGTTCTTCATTTATTGATGTCAAGAAATGATGGGGGCAAGGTGGTTGGGGAAAATGAAAGATTATCCTTGATTAATACTTACAACAGACAGGTGGATGGCAACAATACGGTGTCACCCACAAACCTGTTTACGGACAACACAAACCCATCCCTGATCGTTGGCGACCTGAGTGTACACACAATGTACACGGATCCGGAACGAGACATGTCAACTGCTGAGAGAAGAAAAGGGGCCCACTACATCCGTGTAGCCCGACTTCATGGATATGCAATACTCAACAAACCCGGTATTTACACAACAACGCCAGATGACAATACTACAAGGCCATCGGTTATCGACTACACCTTAGCCAATAATCAGTTACCTGAATTCGTCAAAACATGGAGAACCAACATCCCACACACCGGTTCTGATCACCGTGCCATTATCACTACGATCTCCTGGACAACCTTCACCCCAACAAGACCTTCCCCCAACTGGAACAGAATTACCTGGAAAACAGGAGGGGAGGCCAACACGGTAATTGAAGATGAGTTAAAAGTACTGATGGGCAACGAGAGTGAAGGCAGAAATTGTACGTTATTCAAGGGGACCAAGGAAGGGGACCCAGAGAACGCGGTTGAAGACTTCGAACACAACCTTTCACTTTTAATACACACTATCAAGAAATACCCACCGATCAAGAGGCCATGCAAGGGGTCCAAATTGTGGTGGTCACCGGAACTTACACAACTCAGGAAGGATTTCACGGTCAAAACCAGAAAGGCCATGGAAGACCCTAGAGGAATGGACAATGCAAACCAAGCCAAGAGCAAATACCAGAAAGAGGTCAAAAGGGCCAAGGCAACACACAGGAGGCCCTTCCTGGAAAACGCAAAGAAAAACGACCTGTGGACAACACATCAATTTACAAAGAAAAGATTAGGATCAACAGTACCCGGCGGACATAACTATCTGAGTGCAGCCCTCCTAAACCTTGCAATAATGCAACACTTCTTCCCACAAAATCCGAACCCAGTTGACATGGAGCCGCCTAGGTACATTGAGTTAGAAGAAAAAGATACAGTCGACGCTTCGGAAGTGGCACAAGCTCTCTGAAAGTGCTGTAACACATCCGCACCAGGACCAGACCAAGTACCATATGGTGTTTGGGAAGGGATACATAGCGTGAATCGTCACGTTATACCTGCCCTCATCAATCACATGCTCAGATCGTCCATACATCCACCAGCCCTCCAGGACTCGCTAGGAAGACTCCTCCACAAACCATCACAGTGGGACTATGACGCCTTCGCGAGCTATAGAGTTATCGCACTAATGCAAACATTTTCTAAAATAGCTGAACGCATAATCAACCAACGCCTCATCAAATTTGCTAAGGCAAGCGGACTTTACTCGATAAGACAAACCAGCAGCCTCCCCCAAAGATCTACATTTGAGCCGGAATTTCCCTTAAACACTGGGTCTAAGAAGCACAAGCCGCAGGCCTCAAAGCCAGCACGATGTTCCTGGAGATCAAAGGCAGATTCGATAATGTTGACCACGGCACATTACTTCGGAGGCTTCGGTCAAAGGACACCCCCGAATACATGACCAGGTGGATCTCAAACATCATAGCATAACGCCATTCACGGGGAACCGGCTCTCCACCCAGATCCAGCTCGGCCCTGATTGCGCAATTTGTCCCCCTTTATCAGGGGGTCCTAGCACCTCCCCCAAGCAACCAGCAATTAAATTTCAAGATTCTATACCTTCTAAAAACCGTAAACCCTCAACAGTAATAAAATAAAGCTCTATTTGAACTCTAATTGATAGAATTCAATCCTCCCCACTAAGAATTAGCTCCTACACCTTGGCCAGATTGACTCCCGGACCCCCCCCCCACTAGAGCCACCCACACTATCCTTCCCGAGCTCCAATGCCTCCATCTCTTCCCATAGGCCGTCAGCCTCATCTATTTGAGTTAACAGAGTGGAACTAGGAGTTATTGGAGGAGAGTTGCTGGTAGGAGCAGCCTGGAGGATGGTCCGCTTTTGCAGAATTTGTAGAGGGCCGGGCCGGCCAGATTGCTTGGGGCCCTTATGGGCTGCCTTGGCTGCATCCACTCTTTCCGGCTGGTCTCGCAGTTGAAGAACAGTCTCCGAAGTCACTACAGTTGCTTGGGTTAGCTTCCGGTCGTCCGATGTCTTGGCCTTCCTCTCCTTTCCTACCAATTGTCGGTAGTGGCGATGGGCCTCCTCTTCCACAGTCTTATCGGCAATGGTCTGCTGGAAGCCTTCCGAAAGGCCCGACAAGAGTTGTTTTAGCTTTTTTGAAGACAGGGTTGTCCGAGTGACGAGACATATGGCTGTTCGGATTGCTCGGCTTACGGCACGGCGGGTCTTGGGAATAGCAAGACCGGAATTCTCCGAATTTGAGACATTTTGATTCTCCCGCTTCACTAAACCCCGAGCACGATGTGGATTGAAGGGCAAGATTTCCACTGCCTCCCAGGCACTGAGAATATTCTTGCTGTGAATGTCAGCCTTCGGGCTGGCATCAAGCTTCTGTTGTTTTTTTGTTAATATAATTTTATAAAGCTCTTGAAGGAATACTAAAGGTAAAAACTCCTCCTTATTCATCCCTCCATTACCCTTACGAATAAACTCATCTAACCCATTACTATAATGGCGTTGTAATAGGCTAAAAAGGCCAACGTCGAGCGGTTGTAGCAGGTGCCAGTGAGTGGAATGCGCAGGTAGGCAGAGCGGAATGATCTTTGCATCTAAGCAAAAATCAAAAAACTCCCAATTAAAGTGGCAGCTGTGGCCATCCAATATTAGTAGCCGATACTCTTCCGCCGCGCTAGGTACCAGTTAGAATAGATAAGATTTAGTTGTCTTAGATATACAATAAACTTAAGGGTAAAGACTTACCTCATGCGTGTTTCAATATCAAAAATCTCCTTCAGCCACCGTAACCCAAGCTCCTCATTGCTCCACCACTTCCCCGACACCCCAAAGGTAGCCACATCATGCCATTTTAACTTGGCATACCATCCCATATAATGGGCTCGCCCTTTATTTATTATCATAGGGCTTAGCACGCAGCCATCCCCCAATATCACTTCGATCACAGTTACCCAATCCAGTGAGCCATCCTGTGTTAATTTCACCGAACGCAGACCCTTTTTACAGATTACTTTGCAATGCAAAGCCACACCCATCATTAAATCTTTTTCATCCATATTGTAGGTATTAGACTGCGATATGTTGTAAAATTTAATTAAATTTTGAAGCTAGATACATAATTAATAGTTACTTATACTTGCAGTAGCCAATCATCATCATACCTTATTAAAGTAGTCTTTTAAGACCTCCAGATCACTAGCCAGAGCCCGCTGACAATCGAGGTGTGTGCTTAGCTTAGTAACTAGGGTGGGATGGCGGTTGAGGAACCGTGTAATCCAATTTTTGCCGAGTGAGTGGTCCTTGAGCCGACGGGCCACAATGGCCTGAGCCATGCTCGTAACAAGGTCCAACCGGGCAGGGTGCCCCCACTCATCTAACCGCTCACACCATCGAACAATAGAGCATTCTTCGTACTCAGTCAAGACTGGCAGCTTGTGGTGGCCTACCTCCCGGAAGACTATCACTTTCAGCCTTCCCCGTAACGTAGAGTAGGCAACCCCATACTTCTCCCCTGAGGCTCAGATGGAGGGTTCATCACTATGGCGGTAGTGCTCAATCGCCTTCTGGATAAATTCTTCCGCTTCATTCTTCTTTCTTGGCTTGATAACTGGCATGGCGAAAAATTTAAATTCTTTTTACAGAGTGTAGTAATCTCCAAGCCCTTCGCTAAGGTGAGCAGGGTAGGTGTCAACAGCAGGCTTGGCGCCGAGCCGGATCACCGTCAAGAGCCGCATCACGGTGAAACACATTACAGACAATGCGCTATCATCTTCGCAGGCTTACCGAGGAACATGAAAGGCATCACCACAGGGATCCCTCAGGGCTCCCCACTCTTACCAATCCTATTTGTAATCTACATTGAGCCCCTCCACTCGTGCTTGGACCCAACCAGGGAACTTATTATTTCATACGTTGATGACATCCAGATTATGGTCAGCTCGCCCTCATGGAGAACAAACACCCGACTACTGGAAGAAACATACAGAAGAATCAAGCAGCAGCTTCAGCAATAGGGCTAAGCTTTTCTACAAACAAAACAGACCTGATGCATTGGAGAACACCTAAGGAGCAAGCGGATAAATGCGAGCACACTATCGTCATTGACAAGCAATGCGTCAAACCGGCCCCGAAAGCAGTCAAGTAGCTCAGATTTCATTTCAAACCAAATCACGGTACCTGGACACACTTTGCGAAGAGACTCACCCTGGCACAAGCTGCCTTTGAAAGGATAAAATGACTCTTTTCACCAGGTGGAAGACTTACACCTTACAGTGCACGTAGGATGGCCAAGGGAATCATAGTCCCCACACTGTTCTATGGAGCTGAATTCCTTGAAGCCAACATCACAATGCGCAATAAAATGGAGACGTTGATGAACCAAGTGCGGAGATGGATCACGAACTGTTTCTATTCGACCAACACAATAGTTCTGTCGGCAGAGGCTTGTCTTATGCCGACCGACCTATACCTCAAACAAATCAGAGACATGGCTACGATTACATGGGCTACGGCGCTCCCTGACAACAACATTGCCATGGCCTTTTTCCCCCCTGGCTTTCCACTACACAATAGCTTCTGTTTCCCTTCCAACAGGAGGGCTGTCTTCTCGAATGCGGGACACATGAAACCTAAGACCTGGGACTCCACATCCTTTACTTCGGTCCAGAGGGTGTTACGGATAGATGACACTGCCAGAAGAGCTAGACTGATTTTCAAGAAATGGCCTGTCCCAAGAAAACCCAATATATGGTCACCCCCTAGTGGCGAAGAGTTCACTTACTACGATGACACGATCAAAACAGCTAGGGAAACCATCTACCAGAAATGGAAATTGCGCAACTACCCCGACTACTATGGCTAGAGGCCACTGTTCAGAACATGCTGGCGATTCATACCATCACGAAAGTTTACCGCTGCGCGCATCCATCACATGAGGGCCAGTAGGAGCTACCTGAAAGTACACAAGGATTGCAGCGAGCCTGATGGATCTTCCGTATATCCCAGGTGTGAAGAAGAAGAAGAGAGTTTTAAGCATGTTATAACCATATGCCCTACCCTAGCGGGAGCTAGGGAAAGGCACTCGGAGTTTATCATTTGATATTTCCCCAGATTCGTTAGTATGGGAAGAAAACAAGAAAGGATGGGATATGATGAAGCTTTTGATTTCATTTATTTCTTTGAATAAGTTAAATTTTCCTGATGATATGAATGATTTTGCATTTACACGGGCAACACAAGTACAGTCTTGAAATTTGTTTCAGGATGGAATTGCAAGAATCTCATAGGTTGGGAAATATTCACATTGATGTTATACTTAGGTATTAGTGATTAGTTTTTGTTTTATTTCTTTTGTTTTTGTTTTGATTTGCGTTTTTATTTGCCATGGGATATTTCCCGAATGCAGCGGTTGGACCCTAGGGAGTGCTAGTCATGTACCTAAAATCATACCATGGAATTAACAAAAAAAAAATTTTCATTCTTCTTCCCGATTTTGCCTTCTTCCTTCCCCGCGCTAGATCCCAGTGTTGTTCCGATAATATTCAGAGAAAAAATAGGAGGAGCAAGTCTTTCTAACAATTAGAAAGGGGCGCGGGAGCGAGAACCCACCAAGATGTGATTATGACCTCTTTCCATTGTGAACTGCACAGTAGTGTGTCAACTTGCCCTGCGGCTTAGCGGCCTCAATCTATATCAAGAGGCATAGTATTATATCTTTGCAGGGCCTGGGACAGTACGCGGTCGCAGGAGGACCCCCCCTGCTCGAATACACATCCGGAACTATGATGGGTGTCTGTTTATCGATTAATTTATTCGTAAGGCTTTATATACGAGTATACGTGTCAGCTAGCCAAATCGGCCACAAGTGTTCTTTCTGTTGAAAATTCACGAAGGTTCCATAACTCGGACACTCAAAACACTGATGGCGGATGGCTGAGAAGATTATTCTTTTTGAAGATGGTTGCAGGATTGAGGGGCATGGCATCGGAGGAGAGATGGCGCATATGGTTCAGGAGTTAGACGAAGTAGGAATGTTTGGGATGTTTTAAGAATTGGCAATAGGGAATACCGGAGGCTCGGACTTAAGGGTTGCTAGGGTTGGGATAAACTGGTGTCGCACCACGATGGCAAGGAAACAGGAGACGGCGCCGGGACCGTAAATGAGTGTGGAAGTGAGGGAACAAGTGTAAGAAGGCGAAACAAGAAAAGGAGAATAGGGGAATAGGGGTTTCCGGAAGGTTCAAAGTGATGGTATCATACAATAATCCCAGTGGTAGGGAACTGCATTAGGGGCAGAGATAGCGCAGGCAAAGGGAAGCGTATACATGTATGGAGGAACACTGAAGGGTGGACAAGCGAACGTTCTAGGGCGTGAACGGATGTATAGGGCATATGCGGAGACATAGGGCTATCACATGTACAGTACGAGCAGAGTTTTCACTAAAGGTGAACCGTAGCAATCAACCTCCATAGAGCATACGAACAGCACATCCTCCCGTGAACACATGAGCACCAGATCTTACCACCTCCATCACGAAGGAGTTGTGTGAAAAGATGGAGAGGTTGAGCGAAGGCGGGAGAGGCTCTGGGCAATGCTGAGAATGAAGAGTTTTTTCTTCTGTAGTCAAGTTTTTGTATATATAGGACACCTCCGGCGACATTGCAAGAATAAGGACACAAGTCACTCTCTACCAACATAGCCTATCTTTGAGACTTCCATGGTGGGGCAAGATTTACGTTAAATCACAGGCCGGGAGAGCGCTCAAATAAATGTAGAATTTCCTTGACAGATGTGGCAAGGGCGGGGGATTGGCGGCGTGAATTAGGGAGGGTTGCTAGGAGGGTCCCGTTGTATCCTAAAAGTTGTAAAAAAACACCGCTTTTCTTCAGCACCCCCCCAGAAATTCCAGTAGTCGACCCACTCCATCATCCGCCATCGACTAGTGCAATATCCCGAGTAGAAAATAATAGAAAATGTCCTAGTCGTTCAATAATAGTTACAACTCTTTCAACTCGGCCTACATCAACACCACCTCCATTAACCCTAGTGTTGCCGATGGCCGACCCAATACCCTTGCCTGGCTTCCCCCACTAGACCCTAAGTCGCGCTATCAAACCATCCGGGACCGCGGAATCGAACGTGTAGGGGAATCGTTTTTACAAACTAAGAAGAAGTTGAAAGCTGGTACTCTATTGGTGAGGATGGCAAATCCGATGGCGCAATCCGCTCATTCTGCGGGAATCCCGGTGCTGGAAAAACATGCATTATGTTGAAAGTTATGCTGCTCGGCATGCTCAGCCTATAGGGCGCACACACACCCTATCCCGCTATCGTTCAGGCAAACAAGTTTGCACATGCGCTGATTTTTGACACGTCCGCCGGGAGCAAGTTCATTGATGCTGTTCGGCGCGCGCACCATGGATGCAGCCCTTCCAATATCGCTCAGACAGACCTTCGGATATGCGCTGGGGATCGGTGCAGGGGCGGAAGGATATGGGAGGGAGAGACGGATGCGCGGAAGCTATGGAGCGTGAAGAAGTTTTCTTTGTGACCATTGTTGTGTTCGTTTTGTCCCTGGATAAAATTAACCGCGCCCAAGAAACAGGAAAAACTTCGATCATTAGGACAGCACTCCCCCAACCCCACTATCATGAAAAGCAAGAAGAAGAAAAATAGGAATTAAAAGTGTAAATAATAGTAGAATACATAGCAGAAATTGATCTGGAGAAATTCTTCAGGTGGTGTTGGAGTTGCGCGGGGATAAGGAGGCTGCGTTGCTATCGATCGTTGGTGCGCGGTTAATTTCGTCCATGAACCATTGATACCATGAGAGTTCTGCGGAAGGGAAAGGGGAACATGCGTGGAAGAGATTGGGCCTGTGTAGTGATCGGTCGAAGAATAGCAGGATGGCATCGTTGTCGTATTTCTTAATGCTTCTATCCTTATCGCTAGTTAGTTTAGTGAGGTGAGCATCGAGATGATGGAGTTGTGAGTGTAAGTGAGTAGAAGAAAGAGGTGGTTCCCCTCTCTAAGTTTGTGTGCTGGCGATCTGTCTTGCTTTAATCTTGGCGTGGCGTTTCATTTCATATCAGCCATTCCACCGTCTGCACCGTATTTCGCCGTTCAACTACCATACTCGGTGCCAACATTTAAAAATTCCAATCAGCGCCAAGCTCAAGATATCTCATTAAAAATAATAACAGCATCAGGAAATTATCTTCCCCGAATGGAAAATAGATTAATTGCATTTAAAGAGTATTGTTCCTCAACCAGGGATAAATTACTTGGCGTTTCAAACTGAGGTGTATCATATTCCACTGATTTCCTGCATTGGCTGACTGGGGTAAAATCAACAATACTCGAGCACTCGTACAGGATAGTGCCTCCGAGAAAGGCGTGAAGAAAACGGGTGGTACCGTCAGCAGGGAGCGAATTTGTCAAAACAGGGTAACAAGGAAGTGGCTGTCGCTGATCCCTGTCTGTCACCACCTGGTTTTTGTTCTGCCCTTGCTGGGCCTATCCAAGCTCTCTTGTTGCGTGCTCTCCTTGCTTGTCTGGTGCAAATCGGCTCGCTAAAGCGTTAGCGTCACGTGGAAAGTTGGGGTCTCGGTGAGGTGCAGGGGGGGCTGCTAACCCGTAGTCCGATAGAAGATCCACCAAGATCCAGGGATCGAGAAGGGGTTCCATCGAGGGCGTACGATTGAGATGGAGAGGGGAAAACATCTTTCTGGGCTTACTTGAATTATCCGAATCCCTGTCTTTGGATGACCGTATTGATGGCGTCATCCCGTCAATTAAGCATTGAATGCCATGAATCCTCGGCTGGGAAAACCTACCGTAAGAACTCGAATAATTGGACCCGGGGCTAGGACGTTGGAGTTGCCTTTGCTGGTAAGGTCTGGCTCTTTTTTCTTTTTATTTTGTCTCAAGCAGGGGCCGAGGGGGTCAGTTTTCGCTGAGCGCTCGCCCCCCTATCCAGGAGAGGGAATTTCGGACGTCTTTACCTCGGGTCCAATTATTCGAGTTCTTACGGTATTCTATACCAGCGGATCTCAGACCACCCCTATAGAATGCCAGCAACGTTTTTTTATAGGGAAAACCTTTCATATACCATGAAATATGAGTGAAACATGGTACTTTTATCCCCGATACCACAATTTTTAAAAATCACAACGCTAGCCCTTCTAATCAATAAAAATATAAAACAAAGACACTTTCGCCCTATACAAATTAATAATTAAATTGATAAATTCATAAATGGAAATAGGGGAAGTAAAAGGAGAAAAATAGCAAATAGAAAAAATAGAAAAGATATTATTCATGTCCAAAAGTACAGGTTCTTGCATTATGCCTCTCTTGAGGTTACCACAGTCGGCGGAAAAAACACAGTTTTAGTTAGCCCACAGGTGGCTTTTTCACCAACCCCAGATCTGGGCGTTCTTGGCCGAAGAGCTAACTGTAATTGACGTGTTTTTTTCGCCGAAGACTGTGCGCCGTTCGATCATGGTATACCGCAAGGTTTCACCCATTTTCATGGTATATGAGAGGTTTTCCCTTTTTTATACGGCCAGCAACGTTTTTTCATCCCAATCTCACCTCTTGTGACAGGTCGTTTTTGGGACGGTGCGGGGGGATCACCCAATCAACGCCCTTGGGGCCTATCTCACGATGGCTTCATGTCAGGTTGGTTTCGGGCAGGGAGCTCGTTTCCATCACGGAAGTCCTTGGTCGGTGGCTGATTCATCACCAAGGCAGCGGTATCTGGGGGCTTGCCCTCTGGGTTTACGGAGCACCCTTTTGTTTCGGTTTTCCGGATCATTTGGGGTTGCGGGGGTCCTCTTTGTTGGGGACTCTGGTCAGAGCAGGCGGGGGAGCGGGGCTCAACTGATCTTTGCGCTGGTTTTGGTGGCGTCGTGGAAGGCGCCTGAGCCACATGTGGCTGAGCCCATGCCAGTGTGGCTGATTGATTGTGGCGCGTGTGGTGCACAGGTTGGGATTGAAATTGAAATTGTTTTTGGTTTTCTCTTGTGTTATTGGGCTGCGAGGGCTGTTAGAGCTTTTGTTTTTTGGTTGGGATTTCCTGTGTCTCTGGCTACGAGTCTCGGTCTTGTGTCTTCGGACTAGGGTTGCCTTGCCGACTGTGGGTAGCTCACCTGCGGTAATGGTGCGATCTTGCTACGACTTGTACGGGTGGTACTTTCCAGATGTACTGTGGGATAGGCAGGTGTTATTTGTTTTTGTTATGGGCTGGCGTACCTCAAGTACTGCCGTTAGGTCGAGATGCCAGATCGGCTTTGACCTTTACATAGTATAAATATATGGAATTAAAAATACCAGCAAAATGCGATGTTTCACCCACGGATCTCCCATTCTGCCAAACAAGGTAATAAGAGTTGTCTCAACATAGCTTGGAAACATGCATTCCCTCGCATTTTCCTAAAAGGGTGATTTTTAAGCGACACAAGCCATATTCACAGCAGCCCTTTGGTGCCAGAGAAAATTCTAAAATTCAGCTGTATTTCAGTTGTATTTTTAGGAAATATTTAGGTTTTTTACGATTTTTTGTGATTGTGTTTTGTTGCTTAGAAGTTGAAGTACGCCCTCTTGGCTGTGGGCGAAACATGGTGTTTTTTGCTGGCATAAAAAAACCCCGCTGGTATTCTATAGGGAAGGCCCGAGATCGGCTGGTATAGAATAGGTTTTCTCATCCTCGGCTGGGAGCAGGGGAGGTCGCTAAGTCCTAAACGCAACCTCAGCGGCTTCCGAATATTTGCCAAGCCTCTCTGATCGCTCGCCCAGTCTATTGGCAGAAGGTGCTCTGTGCACATCGCCGCGAGAGGTGGAGATGGAAGTAAAGATCGAGCATGACAAGAATAAGGCCTGAATGTCGAGAGTCCTGCAGATTAGGAAATAGAATAAACAGGAGTGCGCTAGGAGGTTAAACCCTAGAGAAGCTGCATTCAAGTAATTCCTCAATACCGGTGCTACTGCAGAGGTATCTTGCGCCAACTACCGTATCCCCTAAACGGTCAAGGGGCCCAAATGGGACCGTTAATCTTCTCCAGCGAGACTGAGCATGCAATTATTCAACAATGACGTATATATGACCCATCTTGAAGCTTTTGAGTATGTAAAGTGAAGGAAAGCAGAGGTTTCTATAATTGCAAAAAATATATAGAAAAATACTGGAAGATTTGAAGCCTGTAGTAAAGGAGGAGTGAGCCGTTCAGAAATACAAAATACAGCCCACACCTACTGCCCTATATTGATTAGTGTCAATACTGCATGAACGCTCCATGAACAAAATGACTACTGGTACTGATATCAACAATTCTTCTGCTCCTATTCCATCACTTTCAAGAAGGTCGGACAGACTGAGCACCTCACATATGTCGGATATTCAAAAGACAATTTCATCGATATTCCCGTCCTTCATAACAAGACTACAAGCCAACCCCTCAACTCCGAGTCCGAGTACTTTGACGATATTTTCTGTACCAGAGCCAATCACTGTGCCTCACAGAAGTCCCAAAGCAGTTCGGAATGGCAAGATTCCCCGATCAGGTGAGTTATTAAAAGAGAGAAAACCTTTATGCTATGCGATGGCAATTTCTAATGTTAAAAGTAGCGAGCCTTTTGCAACAATCGCTTCCCTCAGTTCCTCACTTTGAGCCCATAAAGCCAACTCCCACTCTCCATAAGGCTTTTAACCGGCTTACTCCTGCTATGCAAGGCCTAGAAAGCACTCCTGTTCAGATTTTTAATCTTTTTTTTCCGCCCAAATTGATTGACCTCATTGTTACGAGTTCAAACCTCTATGCAGAGCAGAAAATGAGAGAGGAGCATGGAACACAAGGGCGAAATGCTAGATGGGAGGCCATAACAGCTGGCAAGTTGAAAATTTGGTTGGGAATCTCAATCCATATGGGTTGTATTGGCTTACCACCTGCTCATTACTGGAAAAATGATAGAAAACTGCTTGGAAAAGAAGGGCTTCCTACTTCTCGGTTCATGAGTAGTATGCGGTTTCAACAAATTCGTCGATACCTTCACATCACTCCTCCAGATCTCGTGCCCAGCTCTTGGTATGGCAAAATAAAGCCTGCATTTGACCAGCTCTGGCTAGCTTCTCAGACCTATCGTATTCCTAGCTCGAATGTTACCATTGATGAAGCTATGCTCTGATTTACCGGTCGTTCTATCCATATTACCAAGATGCCAAATAAATCTGTTGAGCAAGGCTACAAGATTTTTGCCTTAGCTGACAAGGGATATGTATGAGACTTTCATCCTTACTCAAATGCTCTTGGTCTTGACCCGGTCAGTTCTGAAGTCAATAGCCTTGATCCCAGTTATTCTGAAACTACCAAAATGGTTTTGGAGCTTGCCAGACATCTACGCTTGAAACATAGAAGCTTGGAGTGGAGGATCTACATGGATAACTACTTCTCCTCAGTTCCTTTATTTTCAGAGTTAAGGAAAATGGGTGTTGGTGCTTGTGGTACTGCAAAGTCAAATCTTAAGGGCTTTCCAAGTGAGTTTAAGGAAGTGAATAAAAAGAGTAAGTTGGATTATCACTTCAAAACTGGAGTGGTAAAGGAAGATGTAGGAGTTTTGATTTGGATGGATAGTGCTCCTGTGACGATGATGACCACGATCCATTCACTGCATGCGGAGGATTTAAAGTACCACTGGCATCCTGGGCAAAAAAGCAGTAATGCAGCAGGAGCAAATCAAGTATTTCAAGGAACTTCTGGAATGGAGCTAAACATTCCAAAGGTGATACTTGAATACAATCAGTACAAGGTTGGAGTTGATGTTGCCGACCAATACCGTACCTACTATGATACCCAGTTAACTTCACGGCGGAACTGGTATCCTCTCTTCTACTGGGTTCTTGAAACAGCTTTGATTAATTGTCTGATTATCGATTATGATACAAAGAAGGAGGAAATCGAGCACCTGGATTTTCGATTGGAGGTAGCATGGGGGCTCATTGAGGAGGGGGTTGCTAGACATACTGGACCGGGAATTGGTAAAAAGCATTTACGGAACGATCACGAAAGTACTCCAACCACTACGTCTTCCAAAGCCCGCCGCCTTACTTCTAAAACTCAACTCCCTCTACAAAGATTTGATGGAGGAAGCCATTTGCCAGTCTACATGGATGGTAGGCGAAGAGATTGTTTTTTTTGTCGATGGAAGTGAGCTCAAGGCGTGCCAGGTATACAGAATCTTGATCCACAAAGAACTAGGTGGAAGTGCAGTAGCTGCAATGAACCCTTATGTCTTTCCAGCGAGAGAAATTGTTTTATTACTTTTCATTCTAAATAAGTCTTTTCTTTTACTCCCATGTTTTTTTTACTACTTTTGTTAAATTTTAATCATTAATGTTACTCCTGGGTGCTCGCGTTGTCAGAGGGCCCATTCGGGTTCGTTAGCCATTGACCGTCTAAGGGATAATTCTCTCCAGCATTGCACTGCAGGTATGGGCATTAACTAATGGAACCTAACTTACTTATGAATGATTATATTTAGATCGTTCTGAATATTCTGGCGCATTTTCTTTTTTTTTTGCAATCAACAAATCTGAGATCCCGTAAAGCAAAACAATGCCCATTTTTCGCGTAAAATGGGGGGGTGCGGACAACTTTGCCACCAAAATCGTACGCCAACTATCACACTTAATAGAGGGGTTTAGCCAGCCGTGCTAAAAGATAATTGTGCTGTTGCCAGAGGCAACCAGCCCATTCACCGTGGCAACACCACTAGTCTCGGTGTTTATGTTTTGATAAAAGATGCACGATGTGTTAAACGGTGTTGCTTAGCACAGTGTTCCGCTCCGTGTATCCCCATAAGCAAACAACCAAGACAGGTTAGCCAGACTAGATTCCAAGTCACGCCCCACGATAAAACCACCATCTTACATAACTAAGAGAAAAATTGATTTAGCACAGGTTGGCTAAACCCAGGCCATCCACCATCATATCTTCTTGGAAACTAGCTCAAAAATTTAGCACACAACGCTGATAGCACGGCCGGCTAAACCCCCCTAATACTATACTATACACAGATTATCAATGATGTGTTATGTCTGCCAAGTTTTCGTCTGTGTTCTTCTACAGCTCTCGAGTGGTTGGGTGTGCCGATCTTTTCTGTTATTCTGGCCTCTCAGCGGAAACTTTTCCAACTGTAAAGTCGGGTGACAAAAAAACTCGGGGTTGACAATTTTGCACCAAAAACAGCAATTTTCACGAACTCATAGCTTGACACTACCGACGTAAGAAATTTCAAGAAGTTCCAATGAGCATGAGAACAACCATTGCTTTCTATGATGGAAATATCAAGTCTATAGATTAATAACTCATGATTTTTTGTGCAACGGTGTGATATGATCGGAGATTGACTTGAGATTTGGTATGAGGCTTCTATACAAAACATACATGACAACCACCCTTGTTGTATAATACTCGAGAAGGTTCTCTCCGGTTTCTCGATCTCATAAACCCTCTAGTCAATTTTCTTTCTTGAAAACCACTCTCTCCCTGTTCCCCAGTTTGGTTCAGCCCAAAGCGGAACCCCCAGATTCATTGGGGGTTACTAAATGGTTGGTAAAGTGTACTTGGGTTTGGCGTAAAATGACCGTCGGCTTGAACTTTTTGCAACACTACTTTACATGATTTTTACTTTCATGTCCTAGTACTCGAATACATGGCGGTCGTGGTATGTGTCAAAATGAATGGCTCGTACCTCTATAGGACCGAAGTTAGTACAGTACCGCAAAAACTGGAATAATTGGCCCCCACACTAGTCGTCCAGAATCCCTCTTTGGATTAAGGGGGGGGAAACACAGCGAAAAAAACTGTCCCTCAGCCTCCCGCAAAAGCAAATTTAAGCCGACCTTATCAGGACAGGCAACTCCAACGTACTAGCGCGAGGGCCAATTATTCCAGTTTTTGCGGTACTCGAGTATTAGTACAAGGCTGCGGGAAGATCTTTTTCTCCTCGATCTGAATGACAGGCTGAGCTGCGATTCTTGGAGTTGGGTAATAGGTGTGTTTGTGAGTTGATTCATTCATAAGGCTCAATGGCATATATATGTCAAGCCGGCCAATACCACTGCGGGCGCTGTGGTGTGGTATTTCACGAGAGGGCAAGACTTATGTTGAACCACGGGATGGGATAGTGGTTAAATAGGTGGGGGGTGTCGTGCTACCAATGCAGTACTCGTGGGAAAAGGCTGAGTATTGTTGTCATAAGTGTGGGGAGTTTGATCGGAGGTTGGTCTGAGGGCCCTGAGGTAACTTATCCTTCAGGTTCCACAAAAAACCCCGCTTTCTTCACCCCCCTAGGAATTCCTGTAGTCGGCCGACTCCATCATCCATCATCGACTCGTACAGTATCCTCAGCAGAAAAGAACAGAAAATGTCCCAATCATTCAGTAATAACCACAACTCTTTCAACTCTTTCAACCCGACCTTCATCAACACCACTTACATCAACCCCACCGTTGCCGATAACCGACCCAATATTCTAGCCTGGCTATCCCCACTTGATCCTAAGATACGCCACCAGGACATTAGGGACCGCAGAGTCGAAAATGTGGGGGAGTGGCTTTTAGAAACTAAGGAGTTTAGAAGCTGGTGCAGCGGTAGTGAGAGAGGTGAATCCGATAACGCAGTCCTGTTCTGTTATGGAGGTCCCGGTGTTGGCAAAACTTACCTCAGGTAACACGAATGAACCCCAAGGAGTGGAAGAAAAGTGGCAAGTGCTGACAAGCCGCGATGTTAGTTCCCTTGTAATAGACAGCTTGTGTAATCAGGCTAAAGCAGAGAATGTAACGGTAGCATGTGTTTATTTCGATTTCGCCGCACAAAACGAGCAGTCTCCCGCGAGCATACTAGGCTCCCTGCTCAAACAACTGGTTTTCGGACTCGACGAGGTCCCGGAGGAGATATCGAAAGCATACAAAGACCGAAGAAAGGCCATTGGTGGACAGGGGCCGCAAATTTCCGATATTTTGAAAATGCTGCAGATTACCGCCGCCCGAAAGCGCGCGTTCATATGCATCGACGCAATCGATGAATGCGCAACAGAATACCAAGTCAAGCTTCTCGGTTTGCTAGGTCAACTCCTCCAACACGTTCCCGGCACTCGGGTATTTGTAACCGGAAGATCGCACATTCTGCCGGAGGTCGGAAGACGTCTTGCGGGTAGAGTGAGCAGTATATCCATAAGATCCAAGCGGGATGATATTGCCACATATCTTCGTAGTAGGCTGGCTGCCGACACAACACCTGATGCGATGGACAGTACTCTGGAGGCACAAATCTTGAAGAAAATTCCGAACGATGTATCTGAAATGTATGTAGAAACAACGGCGCGCCTGAAGCTGCCTCGAGTTATCCACTGACAGATAAATATCTAGATTCCTACTAGTCTCGCTGAATATCGATGCGATCCTACAAGAAACCACAACTGGTCGCAGGAGGCGGAAACTGAGTGGAATGACCGATGGCCTGGGGTTGGGGAGTGCATATGGTGAAACTTTGCGGCGGATAAGAAGACAAGGCGGGGCCAGGGCAAGGCTAGGGATGGCCGCTTTGATGTGGATCTCTTACTCCGAACGGCCTTTGAAGGTTGTTGAATTGTGTCACGCCTTGGCGGTTGAAATAGGGTCGCCGAATCTTAACACCGATGATGTTCCATCAATAGGAACATTGCTCACCTGTTGCCAAGGGCTTGTCGTGGTAGACAAGGAGGCTTCCATGGTCCGGTTAATCCATTTTACCCTTAAAGAGTACCTCCTGGCTCATCCCGATAATTTTGGCCAAGTTGACTCTACGATGGCTGAGACCTGCCTAAGTTATCTGAATTCGCAACAGGTGAAAGCTCTTTCGGCAAGCATATCTCCTGATATTCAAGGCCAACCTTTTCTTGAATATTCTTCCCTTTACTGGGGAGTGCACGCAAGAAGGGACCTTTCGGATTGCGCGAAGCTGCTTGCATTGAAGCTGTTTGACCATTACAATTACCACATATCCACCAAAGTCCTCTTAGAATCCCAGCAAGACACTTCCTATAATATCGATTTTAATAACCCCTACCTCTTTAGTGGCCTACATTGTGCATCATTCTTCGGGATTGCTGAGATTGTAGCTAGTTTCATAGAAGTGGAAGGTTGTGATATCAACCAAAGGGACTGTGTGGACAATACGCCTCTCGTGTGGGCGGCTCTCAATGGGCACGAGCGAGTAGTTGAAATGCTCCTCAGACAAGGTGATATTATCCCTGACAAACAGGGGGACGACGGCGTAACACCACTCTGGCTTGCCGCTTGGAATGGGAACGAGGGCGTTGTGAAAATGCTTCTCGAACGGGACGAGGTCAACCCCGATCGGTCGGATAACGATGGCCAAACACCGCTCTCGAGTGCTGCTCGGGAAGGGCATGAGGGAGTGGTGGGGATACTTCTCCAACGGGCCGAAGTCAAACCCGCTAAGCCAGATAAGGACGGCCGAACACCACTCTGGTATGCTGCTGATAATGGGAACGAGGGAGTGGTGAAAATGCTTCTCGAGCGGGACGAAGTAAACCCCGATAACCCAGATAACTACGGCCAAACACAACTCTTGTCTGCTGCTAAGAATGGCCACGAGGGAGTGGTGAACATGCTTCTCAAGGGGGACGAGGTCAAACCCGATCAGTCAGATAACGATGGACTAACACCACTCTGGTGTGCTGCTTTCAATGGGCACGTGGGAGTGGTGAAAATACTTCTCGAACGGGACGAGTTTAAACCCGATCAGTCAGATAAGGATGGCGTAACACCGCTCTCGTGTGCTGCTCATGGTGGGCACGAGGGAGTGGTGGAAATGCTACTCGGCCGGGGCGATGTTGACCCCAACAAAACAGATAATGACGGCCGAACACCACTATCGTGTGCCGCTTGGAGTGGGCGCGCGGGAGTGGTGAAAATACTTCTCGAGCGGGACGAGGTCAGTCCCGATAAGCCACACAATGACGGTCGAACGCCACTCTGGAGTGCTGCTTGGAATGGACACGAGGAAGTTGTGAAATTGCTGCTCGAACGGGACGAGGTGAACCCTGACAAGCAAGATAACGACGGCCGAACACCGCTCTGGAGTGCTGCTTGGAATGGGCACGCAGGAGTGGTGAAAATGCTTCTCGAGCGGGACGAGGTCAGCCCCGATAGGGCCACACAATGACGGTCGAACGCCACTCTGTGGTGCTGCTTCGAATGGACACGAGGGAGTTGTGAAATTGCTGCTCGAACGGGACGGGGTCAACCCCGATAAGCATGATAACGACGGTCAAACACCGCTCTGGGGTGCTGCTTGGAATGGGCACGCAGGAGTGGTGAAAATGCTTCTCGAGCGGGACGAGGTCAGCCCCGATAAGCCACACAAAGACGGGCGAACGCCACTCCGTGTTGCTGCTTACAATGGGCACGAGGGTGTAGTAAAAATGCTGCTCGGACGAGACGAGGTCAACCCTGACAAGCAAGATAACGACGGCCGAACACCGCTCTGGAGTGCTGCTTGGAATGGGCACGCAGGAGTGGTGAAAATGCTTCTCGAGCGGGACGAGGTCAGCCCCGATAAGCCACACAATGACGGTCGAACGCCACTCTGGTGTGCCGCTTGGAATGGGCATGAAGGCATTGTGAAATTGCTGCTCGAACGGGACGGGGTCAACCCCAACAAACATGATAACGACGGTCAAACACCACTCTGGAGTGCCGCTTTGAATGGGCACGTGGAAGTGGTAAAAATTCTTCTCAACCAGGACGAGGTCCACCCCAACAAGCATGCTAACACCGGCACAACACCACTCATGTGTGCCGCTTGGAACGGGCACGTGGATGTGGCAAAACTCCTTCTCGAACGGGACGACGTCCACCCCAACGAGCCAACTCCCACCGGCATAACACCATTATTCCATGCTACTTTGAGGGGCCACGCGGGAGTGGCGAGAGTACTGCTCGAATGTGATGAGGTCAACCCCGATAGGGCTAATATCGACGGCCGAACACCACTCTTGTGCGCCGCTTGGAATGGGCACACGGAGGTGGTGAAAATGCTTCTCGAACGGGAAGAGGTCAACCCCGACAAGCCAGATAATGACGGTCGGACGCCACTCTCGTATGCCGCTGGGAATGGGTATGCTGAAGTGGTGGAAATATTACTTGGAAGGGACGACGTCGACCCTAGCAAATTAGATGTTTATGGCCAAACACCGCTACGGATGGCTATTCGGCACGGTCACACAGCGGTGGTGGCTCTCCTACAGCCCGGGGATCCCCCAGCGTGATTCTAAATTTCTATCATATTCCCCTCTATTCTTTTCTGGTCCTACTTGCGCATTGCAGAAGTTTCCGGAAATGTGGGGACTAGGCTAGGAATTTTTCATAAGACGGCTACACTTTAGTTAGCTCCAAGCTAATGTCTACATTTCCGGAAACCTTTGCCATGCGCTACTAAGTGCTGAATTGTCCACAGAGTCTGGGGTTATCTAGTTGTGCAGATATGCAGTTCCATGGATATGTGGATATTCGGATATGCTGATAGGGGGATATGGAGCTAGGATATTTGCGGTCATGGGGTATGTAACTTCGTGGTATCCGGCGACCAGGCACCCTTCAGTGCGTTGTCGTTTCCACATCCTATCTCGCTATGCAAAGGGTATTTTTTTTTTGGTTTCATTGGCACGCCCTGCCATTTAGGTATTCTGTATCTGGTATTTCGTTCCTTAATTTTTTATTCCGTATTTTATCCATCTCCCTTCTTACACACACGGGAGTTGACACTCTGGCAGGGCATTGGCCTTAGGCACCACAGAGGGTCATGGGATATCATGATGGTTCTTGATTTCGTAAGATCACTAGGTATCAGGATCTGTCAGTTTCGTGTTTCTTTAGAGTTCATCGAGTTTGTGGAGTTTTTCGGTGTTGTTAGGGGGCGAGATATATCCTCCGGCCTCTCCCTAGCTAAGAGCGGGAGCAGCCAATCAGTCTACCGCTCTCCCCCGTTCTCTCACACTTGCGGCCTATCGCGGTCGTACCTTTGCTCTTTCCTTCTTTTGTGTTTTCAATAGGGCCTAGCAAGCAGTAAATCCTCTTTGTATATTTATTGTTCGTTTTTTTCCATTCTTCTTTGGCCCGATTTTGCCCTTTTCCTCCCCCGCGCTAGACCTAGGTGTTGTTTGGATAATATTGAGAGAAAACATAGGAGGAGCAAGTTTTTCTGAGAATTGAAGAGGGGCGTGGGAGCTAGAGTTTACCAGGATCTGATTGTGATTTTTTTCTATTGTGGACTCCATAATACCGGTACTAGAGCAAGCTGCCGTCGAGCTTGGCGGCCTCAATATATATCAAAAGGCACAGTTTCTTCACAGGACCTGGCACGGTACGGGGCCGCAGGAAGATCTCCCCGCTTCAATACACATCCGCGACTGTGCTAGAATCTATGTATTTATCGATTAATTTATTTGTAAGGCTTTATGTACGAGTATATACGTCAAGCCAACTCGGCTACAGGCGTTCTTTCTGTTGAAAATTCACGGAGATTCCATATCTCGGGCCTAGTTGGGGGACACAGATGGCGGATGGCCGAGGAGAATTCTGTCTGAAGATGGTGAAAGGATTTTTTGCACTTTGATGGCGAAACGATTCACGACGAGTGACGAATGGTGAAACGAAACGAAACGCCAAGGAACTCACACCTGAAACGATCGCACCCAGGAGCGGGGAAGAACTCTTCACTAACTTAACAACCACAGTCTCTCGCTCAACGACGCCTACCGATGCTCGATGCTCTTAACTCTCTAGCTAAGAGCGATCACCGGAGTATATATCAATCACAAAGACATATCCATCCATGAGGCGCGACACTACTCCATGTGAGTCTCTCCGTCCCTCGTGAGCACACCCGGCTAACTAAAAGGAAAACAAACACTTTTCCCACCTCACCTCCGAGCTTCCAGCTATCTCACGCTGGCCTTACAGTGCTTCCGCTTTTCTCCCGGCTTTTCTCCTGGCTTTCCCGAAAGCTGCACGATCCCAAAACGATCGCGCATTCCTGCATTCGCAATGCTTTCCCGAACGTACAAACCAAACGCCCAAAGCCGAAGCCATATTCCCGGATCCTCAGCGCATATACGAAGCCACATACAAGCGCGCTCCCGGAAGCTATCTGAGCAAAGGAAGCATCATGGGAATATGGCGAGCAGCACCATTTTCAACAGGATTGAGGTGCATTGTATCGGAGGAGCGATTGTTGGGTTCAGGAGTTAGACGAAGTAGAAATGTTTAGGATATGTTAATAATTGGCAATAGGGAATGCCGGAGGTTCAGAATTAAGATTTGCTAGGAGTTGGGACAAATCAATGTCGCACTATGATAATTAGGAAACAGGAGGCGGTGTCAGGACTATAAAGGATCGTGGGGGATGAGGGAAACAGCATAAGAGGAGGAAACTAGAAAAGGGGGATAAGCGAATTGGGGTTTTGGGAAAATTCGAAGGAGTTGTGTAGGGGAGGTGGAGAAGTCGAGTGAAGACGGGAGACACTATGGGAAATGCTGAGGATGAAGAGTTTTTCTGTAAAGTCAAGTTTGTGTATATATAGGACACCCCCGGCGACATACTGTAGAAAGAATAAGGACCCAAGTCACTCTCTACCAACATAGCCTATTTTTTGAGACTTCTATTGTGGGGCAATATTTGTGTTAAATCACAGGCAAGGAGGGCGCTCAGATAAATGTAGAGTTTCCTTAACAGATATGGCAATGGCGGGGGATTAGCAGCGGAAATTAGGGAAGGTTGCTAGGAAGGTCCGGCGATACCCTAAAAGGTTGTGGAGGGTGGCGCTTTTCTTCAGCCCCCCATGAATTCCGTAGTCGACCGACTCCATCATCCGCCATCAACTCGTGCAATATCCTGAGTAGAAAAGAATAGAAAATGTCCAAGTCGTTCAATAATAGTTACAACTCTTTCAACCCGACCTACATCAACACCACCTGCGTCAGCCCTAGTGCTGTCGATGACAGACCCAATATCCTAGCCTGGCTCTTCCCACTAGACCCTAAATTGCGCTATCGGGACATCCGGGACCACGGAATCAAAAGTGTAGGGGAATGGGTTTTACAAACTAAGGGGAAGTTGGAAGCTGGTAATCTGTTAGCAAGGATGGCAAATCCGACAACGTAGTTGTTGCGGGGTACAAGTGTTAGCCTTATTTTGACACCCCACAGCACATCAAGGGTTCAGCTGCAATTCTTGAAGTTGGTATGCGAGATTAGAGGAGTTCAGCCCTGTGGCTGAAGATCGGGTATGTGCAAGTTTTTTTAGAATCGAAAAACTTTAGTGTGTGCAACACCTTTTCGCCAACTAAGGGCCCGTTTACCTGTCTCAACTAGGATCATATTCCGATAGACGTGGCAAAACCGTTTACCCTGTTTCCAACCGTCTAATATTTTTGCTGCTAGACGGTCAAAACCAGAGGTCGTTTTGCAACCACCGTCTATCAACACCATGCATCAATCGCAAGAATAGCTACCAATCAGCTCTAATTTTTTTTGCAGAATCAGCAATTCGTTCTCTCATAGCCCAGAGTGAGCTCAGAGACAAAATTCCCATCTTCCGTTTGTGAGGAGACACCGCTGGTCAGTCCACTATCTCGATTGCCGAGCACTTGTTGAGAGCCGAAAGCTACATGGTTGCACACAAATTTTTCACACTAAACTATAGTAGACACCCATCCATTAGCCCTACACACCTCCCACCATCTAACCTTCCTTGACGGTCGGCACCGTCTCCGGTTGCTTAGGCGGCCGTCTATGTAAACGGGCCCTAAACCTACAGACCAACTAGAAACTTGGCACTTGAGAAACGCTCTTTCAACCCCGGGGCTGAATACTCGGGCGCAAATTAAAGATCCGGAAAAAGTGACTTGAAATATCTGTGTTGCAACCATAAATTTTGTTTGTCACTTTTTCCGGATCTTTAATTTGCGCCCGAGTACACCTAATAATATATATTATGGGTTGATTCATTCATGAGCCTCGGTCGAGGAAAAAAGTGAAGTTCACACTAGCCTTTTGTCGACCACAACCACCGAGCAACTTTTGCTTTCTAAGAGAGAATGACTGCACCTATACTAATGTAGCTTATTACAATACATGATGAGTGTTAACTCTTGTCTTCTACCATGATTAGAGAAAGGCACTTTGTCTCAGAGGAGCAATGGGTTGGGAAAGCGGGTGTTACCATACGTGGCGGTGTTCCAAGCCACAAACGTGAACTCCACTTTTTCCTACGACTGGGCTCAATGCACTTGCCGATGTCAGGCTGACCAGGGTTACTGCCAGAGCCCTTGTGTGGTATTTCTCTTAAGTGCAAGAATTATGTTGAGCCGCAGGATGGGTGGTGCTTAAACATGTGGGCGGTTTTGTGCTACAATACTAATGAAGCAGGCAAAAGCCGAGTATCAAATTGTTGTCACGAATTGAGGATGCCAATCGGAGAGCCCCGCGTTCTCCATCGGGTTCCACAAAAAACCCCGCTTTTCTTATGGGTAGTCGCTCCTCAATATAGTTGAATAAAGGATATTGGGATCTTATGCCAACAGGAATTCCTATAGTCAACTGACTTCATCCGTCATCGGCTCCTACAATATCTTAACCGGAAAGGAAGACAAAATGTCGCAATCATTCAACAATAATTACGGCTCCAATAACAATTATGGCTCCTTCAACACGACCTACATCAATCCTACCGTTACCGATGACAGATCCGATATCATAGCTTGGCTATCTCCACTAGATCCTAAGATACGACACCAGGACGTCCGGGAGCACAGAGTCGAAAATATAGGGGAATGGGTTTTACAAACTGAGGAGTTTAAAACCTGGTGTGCAGGGGGCGATAGTGGGAGAGCGGAACCCGATAAGCCAGTTTTGTTTTGCTATGGAGATCCGGGTGTTGGCAAAACATACATTAGGTAATATGAATGAACCTCGAGTAGTGAAAGAAAGGGGCAAGTGCTGATAAGGGGTGTGGGTAGCTCCGTGGTAATAGATCATTTGTGCAGTAAGGCTAGAGGTCGAAATGCCACCATCGCATGTTTTTATTTCGACTTCGCTTCGCAAAACGAACAGCTACCGACGAGGTTTCTGGGCTCTCTGTTGAAACAACTGGTATTTGGACTCGATGAGATCCCGGAGGAGATATCAAAAGCATATGAAGACCGAAGAAATGCCGTGGGTGGGCAGGGACTGCAAATTTCCGATTTGTTGAAAATGCTGCAGACTACCTCCACCCGAAAGCACGCGTTCATATGCATTGACGCTGTTGATGAATGTGCAACAGAACACATAGCCAAGGTTCTCGATTCATTGGGTCAACTCCTCCAGCGGTCTCCGGGCACTCGAATATTTGTGACCGGAAGGCCCCACATTTTACCTGAGATCAGAGCGCGCCTTGGTGAAAGAGTGACAAGTGTATCCATAAGTCTCAAGAGGAATGATATTATCACATATCTCCATAGTAGGCTGGCCACGGACACAACCTCGGATGCGATGGACAGTGCTCTGGAGGCAGACATCCTGGAGAAAATTCCTAGCGATATTTCGGAAATGTATGTTGAAGCAACACCCCAGAACCCATCTCAAGTTATGTACTAACAGATACATATCTAGATTCCTGCTGGTCTCGCTGAATGTCGATGCTATCTTACAAGAAACCACAACCCGTTGCAGACGACAAAAGCTAAACGCAATTACCGATGGCTTGGGGTTGGAGAGTGCTTATGGTGAAACCCTATCTCGGATAAAGAGACAGGGCGGGGGCAAAGAGAGGCTTGGGATGGCCGCTCTGATGTGGATCTCGCACTCGGAGCGGCCCTTGAAGACTGATGAATTGTGTCAGGCCCTAGCGGTCGAAATAGGGTCACTGAATCTCCATCCCGACGGGGTTCCATCAATAGGAACATTGCTCACCTGTTGTCAAGGACTTGTTGTGGTAGACAAGGAGGCTTCCACGGTCCGGTTGATCCATTTTACCCTTCAAGAGTACCTCCGGGGTCATCCCGATAATTTTGGCAATGTTCACTCTACGATTGCTGAGACCTGCTTAAGTTATTTAAATTCGCAACAGGTCAGAGCTCTTTCGACGTGGACCTCCCCCGATCTTCAAGGCCAGCCTTTTCTTGAATATTCTTCCCTTTACTGGGGAGTGCACGCAAGAAGGGACCTTTCGGATTGCGCGAGGCGGCTTGCATTGATGCTGTTTGACGACTATGATCGCCACATATCCACCAAAGTCCTCTTAGAATCCCGGCCGGACACTTCCAATGATATCGATTTTAATAAACCCTTCCTCTTTAGTGGCCTACATTGTGCATCTTTCTTCGGGATTACAGAGATCGTAGCTGGTTTCATAGAAATGGAAGGTTGTGATATCAACCGAAGGGACTGTGTGGACAATACACCTCTCGCGTGGGCGGCTCTTAAGGGACACGGGCGAGTAGTTGAAATCCTGTTAAGAGAGGGTGATATTAGCCCCGACAAACCGGGGGAAGATGGCCAAACACCACTCTCGCTTGCCGCTTGGAATGGAAACGAGGGAGTGGTAAAAATGCTTCTCCAGCGGGACGAGGTCAAGCCCGATAAGCCAGATAACTACGGCCGAACACCGCTCTGGTGTGCTGCTTGGGGTGGGCACGAGGGAGTGGTGAAAATACTTCTCCAGCGGGAAGAGGTCAACCCTGATCAGTCAGATATCAAAGGTGGAACACCGCTCTTGAATGCTGCTTGGAGTGGGCACGAGGAAGTGGTGAGAATACTTCTCGAACGGGACGAAGTCAAACCCGATAAACCAGATAACGACGGCCAAACACCGCTCTGGTGTGCTGCTGAGCATGGGCACGAGGGTGTAGTGAAAATACTGCTCCAACGGGACGAAGTCAAACCTCATAAGCTAGATAACCATGGGCGAGCACCACTCTGGTGTGCTGCTGAGAATGGGCACGAAGGAGTGATGAAAATGCTTCTCGAACGGAACGAGGTCAAACCCGATGAGCCTGATAACGACAGCCGAACACCGCTCTGGTGTGCTGCTGAGAATGGGCATGAGGGAGTGGTGAAAATGCTTCTCCAACGGGATGATGTCAACCCCGGTCAGTTAGATAACGGGGGCCGAACACCGCTCTGGTGCGCTGCGCATAACGGGCACGAAGGAGTGGTGGAAATGCTTCTCGAACGGGACGAGGTCAAGCCCGACATGCTAGATAACTACGGCCGAACACCGCTCTGGTATTCTGCTTGGTGTGGGCACGAGGGAGTGGTGAAACTACTTCTCCAACGGGACGAGGTCAAACCTGATCAGTCAGGTAACGACGGTCGAACACCGCTCTTGAGTGCTGCGTATAACGGGCACGAGGGAGTGGTGAAAATACTTCTCCAGCAGGAAGAGGTCAACCCTGATCAGTCAGATATCAAAGGTGGAACACCGCTCTTGAATGCTGCTTGGAGTGGGCACGAGGGAGTGGTGAGAATACTTCTCGAACGGGACGAAGTCAAACCCGATAAACCAGATGACCACGGCCAAACACCGCTGTGGTGTGCTGCTGAGAATGGGCACGAGGCAGTAGTGAAAACACTTCTCGAACGGGACGAGGTCAACCCTAATCAGTCAGATATCGACGGCCGAACACCGCTCTGGTGTGCTGCTAAGGATGGACACGAGGGAGTGATGAAAATGCTTCTCGAGCGGGACGAGGTCAAACCCGATAAGCTTGATAACTACGGCCAAACACCGCTCTGGTATGCTGCTTGGGGCGGACACGAGGGAGTGGTGAAAATACTTCTCCAACGGGAAGAGGTCAATCCCGATCAGTCGGGTGACGACGGCCGAACACCGCTCTTGAGTGCTGCATGTAACGGGCACCAGGGAGTGGTCAAAATGCTTCTCCAACGGGAAGAGGTCAACCCCGGTCAGTCAGATATCAAAGGTGAAACACCGCTCTTGACTGCTGCTTGGAGTGGACACGAGGGAGTGGTGAGAATACTTCTCGAACAGGACGAAGTTAAACCCGATAAGCCAGATAACGATGGCCAAACACCGCTCTGGTGTGCTGCTGAGAATGGGCACGAGGGAGTAGTAAAAATACTTCTTCAACGGGACGAAGTCAAACCCAATAGGCTAGATAACGACGGGCGAACGCCACTCTGGTGTGCTGCTAAGAATGGACACGGGGGAGTGGTGAAAATTCTTCTTGAACTAGCTGAGGTAAGCCCAGATAAGCCAGATAACACCGGGCAAACGCCGCTCTCCCGTGCCGCTTCGAATGGGCACGCGGAGGTGGTCAAAATCCTACTTGAACGGGACGAGGTTCACTCCGATATGCCGGATGACTACGACCGAACACCACTCCAGCATGCCGCCCGCAATGGACACGAGGGAGTGGTGAAAATTCTTCTCGACCGCGATGTGGCCCCCTCCAACTACCCACAAAACGACGGCCGAGCACCACTTTGGGCTGCCGCCTGGAAAGGGCACCTAGGAGTGGTGAAACTGCTACTCGAACGAGATGGTGCCAACCCCACTAAGCCTTATTAGCACGACCCAACCCCCCTCTCGTATGCTGCCGGAAATTGGCACGCTGGAGTCGTGAAAATACCTCCCGGATGGGACCACGTCGACCCCAGCAAACCCGACGGGAATACCCAAACACCATTCCGACTGGCTGCTCGGCAAGGCCATCCACCGGTGGCGGCGTTTCTGTTGCCTGGGGTTGGTTCCCTAGCGTAGCTCAAAACATTCATCATATTTCCTCCTATTCTTATTTTCTTGTTAGAAATCCACTTGGTTCATTTTTTTATTTTTCATCTTCAATTTCATTTTTCCACTCCCCTTAGATTGTAGGCTCAGCTGAGTGTTGTTCAGAAAATATAAATGTCGTTTGGATAATATATGTTAGATGGACGTGCTTGGCCTCATTGCGGAAGTGTGAAGGATCGTTCAGGAGACATGAAGATGGTACGGATACGGGAGATTACTCAACAATAGATTTTACAGATAAGTTTCTCTTTCATTATCACGGGAGGATACGGAGGAATAAATGCATGTGGTGAAATACCAAGATGGGTGTGGTGATCCACGGAAGGATCTGGATGTGTTATTTGTGTTTTACATATACATCTACCTTTACCGTTTGTTAAGTCTTAGTGGGAGCGAGCGAGCAGAATGCATCAAGCGTTTCATATCCTTCTTACAAGGTTTTGCACTTCGATGAAGAAACGATTCACGACGAGTGACGAATGGTGAAACGAAACGAAGAAACGCCAAGGAACTCACGCCTAAGCGATGACACTCTGGAGCGGGGAAAAACTCTTCACTAACTCAACAACACCAGTCTCTCGCTCAACAACACCTCGATTCTCGATGCTCTACTCTCTAACCAACTACCTAAGGGCGATCAGAGGAGCATGTATCAATCACGAAGACATCATATCCATAAGGCACCACACTACTCCATGTGAGTCTCTCCCTCCGTGAGCACTCCCGGCTAACCAAAAGGAAAACAAACACTTTCCCCACCTCTCACGCTGGCCTCACAGTGCTTCCGCTTTTCTCCTAGCTTTTCTCCCGGCTTTCCCGAAAGCTGCACGATCCTAAAACGATCGCGCATTCCTGCATTCGCAATGCTTTCCCGAACGTACAAACCAATCGCCCAAAGCCGAGTCCATATGCCCGGATCCTCAGCGCATATCCGAAGCCACATACAAGCGCGCTCCTGGAAGCTATCTGAACAAAGGAAGTATCGTGAGAGTATGGCGAGCAGCACCATTTTCAACAGGATTGAGGCGCATTGTATCGGAGGAGCGATGGTGTATATGGTTCAGGAGTTAGACGAAGTAGGAAATGTTAAGAATTGGCAATAGGGAATGCCGGAGGTTCAAAATTAAGGTTTGCTAGGGGTTGGGACAGATCGGTGTCGCACTATGATGACTAGGAAACAGGAGACGGTGTTAGGACTGTAAAGGATCGCGGAAGATGAGGGGAACAGCGTAAGAGGAGGAAACTACAAAAGGGAGACAAGTAAATAGGGGTCTCGGGAAAATTCGAAGGAGTTATGTGAGGGGATGGAGAGGTTGAGCGAAGACGGGAGACACTATGGACAACGCTGAGGATGAAGAGTTTCTGTAAAGTCAAGTTTGTGTATATATAGGACACCTCCGGCAACATAGAAAGGATAAGGATCCAAATCACTCTACCAACATCGCCTATTTTGAGACTTCCATCGCGGGGTAATATTTATGCTAAATCACAGGCCGGGAGAGCGCACAAATAAATGTAGAATTTCCTGGACAGATTGTGCAAAGGCGGGGGGGTTGGCAGCGCGAATTAGGGGAGGTTGATAGGAGGGTCCCACTGTATCCTAAAAGATTGGACAAAAACCCCGCTGTTCTTCAGCCCCCCCAGAAATTCCACTAGTTGACCGACTCCATCATCCACCATCGACTCGCGCATTATCCTGAGTATCATAGAAAAGAATAGAAAATGCCTTAGTCGTTCAGTAACAATTAAAACTCTTTCAACCCGACCTATATCAACACCACCTACATCAACCCTAGTGTTGCCGATGACAGACCCAATATCCTAGCCTAGCTCTCCCCACTGGACCCTAAGTTGTGCCATCAGACCATCCGGGACCGTAGAATCGAAAGTGTAGGGGAATGGCTTTTACAAAGTAAGGAGAAGTTGGAAGCTGGTATTCTGTTGGCGAGGATTGCAAATCCGACAACGCAGTCTTGTGTTTCTACGGAAATCCCGGTGTTGAAAAAACACGCATTATGTTGAAAGTTATGCTGCTCGGCATGCTCAGCGTATCCGGTACACACACAGCCTATCCCGTTATCATTCAGACAGAGGAGTTGACACATGAGTTCCGGATTGATACGTTCGCCGGGAGCGAGCTCATTGATGCTGTTCGGCGCGTACAGCATAGGCGCAACCTGACCGACATTGCTCAGACAAACCTTCGGATATGCGCTTGGGATCGGTGAAGGGCCGAAAGGATATGGGAGGGAGAGGCGGATGCGCGGGGGCTATGGAACGTGAAGAAGTTTCCTTTGTGGCATTTGTCCTGTTCTTTATTAGCATGATAGTTCTGCGGAAGGCAAAGGTGAACATGCGTGGAAGAGATTAGACCTGTGTGGTGATGATCGAAGGATAGGAGGATGGCTTCATTGTCGTTTTTATTTATGCTTCTGTCTTTATCGCTAGTTAGTTTAGTCAGGTCAGCATCGGGCGTCGCTGAGTCGCGAGCGCGACCGCGTGGAAGAACAGAAGTGAAGTTCCTCTCTCTGAGTTGTGTGTTGGCGATCTGTCTTTAACGTGGCTTTAATCTTGGCGTTTCGTTTCATATCCACCCCCGCATATTTCCTCGTTTAGCTATGTTACTAACATTTAAAAATCCCAATCGGTGCTGAGCTCATGTGATCTCATAAAGCAAACGACGGCATCGGGAAATTATCTTCCTCGAATCGAAAAAAAATTAATTAAATTTTAAAGAGCATTGTTTCTCAACCAGGAATAAATCACGTGGAGTTTCAAACTGAGGCGTATCATATTCCACTAGTTTCCTACACCGGTTGACTAGGGGGTAAAGTCTACAATACAGGATACTGTAGCCCCCAAGTGCGTGAGGAAAATCGGCGAGGATGAACAGGGGTATCATTAGCAAAAAGCGAATTCGTCAAAACAGGGTAACAAGAGAGTAGCCTGTCTGCAATGTTGCAATGAAGGGGGGGGTTCGATCAAAAAATGATGGAGGGTTAGGAGCGCACTTCTTCGAACCGGGCGGTTAGAAGACAGAACCCCTTCTAACAAATCGGTAAACCATGATATTTGAAGGGAGTTGGAAGCAAAGAAACAAATGAAATAATGGGAAAAAGGGCAAACTGCAGGAGAAAAAGCAAATAAACTAGCACTGGCACTCCACTTCCCCGGCTTCTAAGCAATAAATACACATCTGGGTTAAAGGTAGAAATTCCCATCAGAGTTCCTGCTATTTTTGCTTACTAAGACATTAAAGAACCCCCGGCTTCAATCCCCATTTTCAGAAGCCCCGCCTCAACCCCTCTTCTAACCCTTCTTTGCAACAGTGCTTGTCTGTCACCACCTGGTTTTTGTTGTGGCTATCGAAGCGCTCTTGCTGCGTGCTCTCGCTGCTTGTTTAGTGCAAATCAGTTCGCTCCCGCGTTAGCGTCATATGGTAGGCCGGGGTCTCGGGTGAGGTGCAGGAGCGGCTGCTATCCCATAGTCCGACCATGATCTAGGGATTGAGAAGGGGTTCCATGGAGGGCATATGATTGAGATGGAGAGGGAAAAACAATTCTCCGGGCTTACTTGCATTACCTGAATCCCTGTTTTTGGATGACCGCATTGGTGGCGTCATCCCGTCAATTAAGCATTGAACGCCATGAATCCTCGGCTCGGGGCAGCGGGAGATCGCCCAGTCCGAAACGCGATTTCGGCGGCTCGCGAATATTTGCCAAGCCGCCCTGATCACATGCCCAGTCTGTTGGCAGGAGGTGCTGCGCACAGCTCTGCGAGCCATGAAGAAGGGGGTAAAAATTGAGCATGACGAGAATAAGGCCTGAATGTCGGGAATCTCACAGATTCACAGATCATTAATGATGTGTAAGGTTATGTCTGCCAACATTTCGTCCGGGTTTTTCCACTCGTACGGTGCTCGGGTAGAGTACTCGTACTTGGATGTGCTGATCTTTTCTGTTATTCTGGCCTCTCGGCAGAAACAGGGTCGTTTGCATGCAGTACTCGATTCTGCTTCCATATCCGATCACTCGAGTACATGGCGTCGCGATATATGTCAAAAAGAATGGCCCGTATCATTACAGAACCTGGGTTAGTAGGATATTGGTGAAGTGCGTTGAGCCGCAGGAAAGGATAGCATAGTGCGTAAATGAGTGGGGGATATTGTGTAGGTAAAAGCGTAGTATGATACGATATTGTTACAAATTTGAGGAGGTTGATCGGCGTGACCCCGAGGTGTCATTCAGGTTCCACAAAAACCCCACTTTTCAACAGACCCCCGGGAATTCCCATCGTCTACCGACTCCATCGCCCATCATCCACCATCCGCTCGTGTTAATACAATATCCGAACCAGCGAAGAAGAAAAAAAAAAAGAAAAAAAAAAAAAGAAAAATCATGCTTCCTCCCCCCTATTTTCCTGACCGTCTGTTGCAACCAATCAGAACAAACGGTTTCGCCACCCTCAACACCACGCTTTATTATCGTGAGCACACTTCGTTGACGGTCGCGCCTTTTTGCCTTTGGGCTGGTGGTTTTGCCTTCGGGCGTTGAAGCTTTTGGCCCTCGGGCAGTATTTTCTTTAGTGGCTCGCCGGGCTTTTATTACCGGTGAATTTGCGCTTTTTGGTTGTTTGCCCCCTCTCCGGGTGGTGACATTTCCCTCCCTCTTCCTCCCGTTGGTGGCTCGCCTGGCCTTTGCTACAGGTGAATTTTTTCGCGATGGGTGACTCTGTTGCCCCCCCTCCTCCTTGCCCCCACTCCCTTGTGAGACGGGCTGCTACTGCTGGTGAACGTGGTCTGATACCCATTCATGGTTTTTCTTATGCCGCGCCGGGTGGAGACTATCGTGGTCTTCACATTGTACATGTTGGTGGTTGCAGGAACGACGACTCGGACTTCGACGATGAGGTTCGACACATTGTTTCCGGGCTCGACCTGCGCACCTTTGACGCTATCGAGAAAGTTTGTTTCGGGATATTGGCTGCTCGCGGCTGTGAATCCCTCGCTGTTGCCTCTGCTGGTTGCCACGTCGACCGCACTGCCTCTTTGGGTTTTTACGCCCGTTTCCACACCCCCGAGGGCCCCTCCCAGTCCTTCGCCCCGTCCAGCTCCCAGATTGTGAGCTCGGATTTCCATTTGACTATAGCATCTGATCCCATGGTCCCCTCTGCATCCTGGCCGTCCATTGACGAGGACCGATCCCAGGACCCCCTGTACGTTCCTTCTGTGGTCGAGGTTGACGATAGCCAACGGCGTCTTCCCTCCCCTGTTGAGCGACTTTCATCCGGTGAGCGGAAGCTTTACAGCCACTTCCGATTGGACCGATCGTCGGACGAGGACTATGCACCTGCTGCAGGTAGCATCCACCCTGAGGATCGGATCACTCAGGTGTCGTCCCCTCCCCCCTTTGTTTCCCCCTGGACACGCCCAGGTGCCGGCTCTGGTTTCGCCTCGGATTCCACCATTCCCTCTGGCCGCCATGCCTTTGTTCCTGTGTCCAAGAGGCAACATGAGTTTATCACTCATACCAAGGCACTTCGGGGCAACACCCCCCTCAAGAATGATCGCGCTCCCACCCCTTTGTTGACCACAAGCCAGGTGGTTCCATCGTCGGCGGTTATTGTTCGCGATACCCCTATGGACTTGGGTGGTGGGTCTAACACTGATGGCACAGGTATTGGTGACTCTAGGTACGCCACCGATGCTCAGCCACGATCGGCTACGCGCAGCCTTTCGCCTTGCCCCGACCCGACCTTTTCGTCGCTTCCCGCCCTCCCGCTTACCATGAGCTATCGGTCGCCCTCGGGGGTTAACGCAGCTTTGTTGAGTGGTCTGGAGGATATCCGTTCCGGTAACGCGGTACCCCTATCGTCCTCGCCGTCCTCCTCCCATGGCTCGGTTACATCGTCCTCCGATTCTGACGATGCCTCCATGATCGATGGCTGCCATGTCTACGGGCTGGTTGGGGGGAAGGAGACGTATGGTTCCCTTGAGGAGGTTGCTGCTGACATTCAGCGTCTGGGCAAGCAGCAGAACAACTGCTTGGATGAGATTATCTCTTTGAAAGGGGAGATTAAGTTGTTGAAGGCCGTTATTGCCCGGTTGGAGGGGGATACGGTTGCCCATGAAGCTGAGCTGACGATTGGCAGGGGTGAACCTGTCTGGAGCTCGAGGGAAACGATTAGGAAATCTGTTCGCGCTGAGGCTGCTAAGCGCATGAACGGTGATGTTACCCCTTCCCCTCCTCCTACTGATGTTGGTGTTGCGTCTTCCTCCGGTCTCAGGAAGGTCGCCTTTGTTGAATCGCCCAACAACGATTTTGTCGTGGTTGGCAGAAAGGATGCTCGTGGTCGCCGTGGCAGACGGTGGAGTAAGGTTGCCGGCCCGGCGGCTGCCGCGACCCCCACCCCCGCCCCGGTTCCCATTCTCGCTACTGCTCCCACTGCTGTTCCGGTGTCATCCCCCCCTACCGGCGCGGCGATGTATAGCCGGGTTGCGGCTGCCCCTCCCCCTCCTCCTGTGCCATTTATGACCAGGCCAGGCCGTCAGGTTAGGTCACGATTGGTGCCGCCTCCACCCCCTGCCGCTGTTATTCCGGGTCCTTCCCGTGCCAGGGTTCCTACCTCCTCCCCCTCCCCCAATGCCCGCGAGCGCCACATTACTGTGCGCTTCGAGACCGGCAAGCGGACACAGCTTCCTGTTACTCCGGAGGCTATCCGTATCCGCATGAACCAGACCTTGAGCAATCTTGGAAAGGTTTCCGACAAGACCCCGTACATTCGGGAAGCCCGCTCCAAGCTTGAGATTGGATGCATTTATTTGACTTTGGCGGAGCATACTGCCACCCAGGTCTGGGATAGACTGGAATCATGCCGATTGACTCTCCTTCGGGAACTCGGCCCCTCCGGTCTTACGAACTTTGTCTTCCATAAGGATGTGGCAAAGGTTAAGGTTTTGGTCTCCGGCGTCCCCCTGGCTCCCACGGGTAGGGGCTCTCTATGGAAACCTGAAGACTGGTCTGGCGACAGGGCTTTCGATGGACTCCGGACCGATATCGAGGGCTCAAACCCTGGGGTGATTACCGCTGGCCGACCCAACATGCTTGCCTCTGTTTACGCCATGAAACAGGCTGGCGCCACCTCGTGCGGTATTCGGTTCACTCTTGAGCGCAACGATGCCAGCGACAAGGTTCTTTCTTCCGGTCGTGTGTTTCTGTTCGGTAAGTCCAGGAATGCTAGGTTTTTTGAGGAACACAGGTCTGCCCCGGTTTGTAACAAATGCCTCCAGGTAGGCCATGTTGAGATGTTGTGTGCGTTCCCTCCCCGCTGTCGCTTTTGCTTGGGGGATCACTTGTCGAAGTCCCACCGATGTGGGCAACTTAACTGCCCGGGTAAAAACGGTCAGTCATGTAGCCATACAGTTCGTCGGTGTATGCTATGCGAGAGATCGGACTACTTCACCGGATATAATAGGTGCCCGGTGGTTGTTGCTTCCGGTTCTCCCCCTGCCTCCGCCGGTGATAGATCTCCTATCGTCGCCGATGACACGTCTGTTACGGGTGTGTCCGACCGATCCTTGAATCGTCAACGCCGTCGTCGTCGTGGGGTACATGTTGAGATTACCTCGGAGGTGATGGTTGAGAAGGAGGTCTCTGCTAAGGGACTGACTGTTGAGGTGGAAGGAATGAGTTATGCTGCTAGACGTGCTGACTACCGAAGGGGCATGACTGACAGTGCTTTACCTAAGGCTAAGGTTGTTCGGCCTAAGGTTGACAGGAAAGGGAAAGGTAAGGCTATTGATGCTTACGAGCAGGCTGGCCCCTCCCATATCACCGAAATTGTGGAACCGGCCCCCTCCGGCAGAGTTAATAAGGCCTTTAGGCCATCTAGTTCGGCTGGCTCTTCGGTCAACCCCCCCATTAAGACCAGCGATGACGTTGAGACTATGGGTTTTTCCTTGGGCTTGAATGCGCCCCCAAAAAGCATTCTTAAGAGGCGCGCCTCTGACTCCGATATCACCTTGTCGGCCATTCAGGCCTAATGTTTATTACAACATTATCGATTAATGTTGGACGGAGCAGGGCTAACCGTTCGTTGGTGATGGATGTTTTTTCTTTTGTTGATTTGTTGTTTATTATTGATCCCCCCCGGAAGGCGGACGGGGGTGGTGTTGTACATGAGCATGTGGATTTTGATTTGTTTTCTTTTGTTCAGGCGTCTGGTGTTGAGGTGTTTGTTAGGTCATCGTTGTCTGGTTTGTTCCTGGTGGACTTGCACGACATGGTGACTTGTGTGATTATGTATGATGTGGGTGGGGTGAGGAGAAGGATCGGCGGTGTTTATGTTCCTCCCAAGACGAATAGGCTGGAATGGATGGCTTGCGAAGCGGCATGGGATGGTTGTGATTTCCTCATGGGCGACTTCAATGCCAAACACGACGACTAGAACCCGTTCCCGAGGCCTGGCAGTATGCAGATATCTGATTGTCATGGCTTGTGGTTGGCACAATTTTGCGATCGAACCGGGCTACGGGTACACCCTCCGACCGGCTGTACATTTCGAAATATCAGCGCCATTGATTTGTTTATCGGCAATTCTGTGACGAGGGTTTCATACGACGGCAAGGCCGGCCTGGAACATGTCGCGGTTATCGCAAGGTTGGAGGTGGATGAGCCAGCTGATCTGGTCAGGCGGCGGCCAGCTTGGAAGAACATTCCAGCATCAGATTGTGATGATATTCTGGAACACGTCGATTCTGGGAACGATGATGAGATGTGGTTGAGGCTGAGGAGTGGTGTGGACGCACTTCCGAGGTCTGGGAGGAGAGTCGGCCGGTGCCCATTTTGGAACCATGACTTGCAACGGATTCGTTCCGACTTGAACCACCTGAGACGGATCAGACGACGGCTGCCGACAGTTCCGGACGACTATAATGTTGTTCGACGGGTATACAGGGCTATGTTGTTGAGATCCCGACAGGAGTTTATTCGGGACACGATTGAAAAGGCCGGAGATCCTGAAATCTTCAGACTTGCCAGACAACTGGAATCGAGGTGAACACTTCCTTCTATGCGGAATCCTGATGGTGGTTTAGTTTGCCGTCACTCCGATATTAGCGACCTTGTTGCCGCCCAGTTGCGCCCTGGTGATGAACGACCATGGCATCCATCTGCGATTGAGATGGACCCTGCCTGCGAGTTGGAATCTGCTATTAGGCGGAGCCCGACTAATACCGGTCCTGGTCTTGATGACATTGGGTATCCCTTCATAAGATATTGGTTAAAGGAGAACCCTGACTGTCTGAGACGGTTGATCGACTACGGATTGACGAACGACATTCGTGACTGGCACTCTGCTGAGGTTGTACTCATACCAAAGGCGGACAAACCCCGTTATGACATTGTGAAAAGCTGGCGGATGATCCACTTATTGCCGACTATAGCTAAGGTGGTTGAGAGGATCGTCCTGCTAAGGATTGCCGAACATGTGGTACTGGGCCATACTCAATTTGGGTCTAGACGCAAGCGAGATGTCCATGACGCTATGTCTGTTGTGTTTGAATTTTTGCGACACAACGAGGGTTTTAAATGTGCCATGCTGTCGATGGATGTGGAAGGAGGTTTTGACAATATTGACATTGACCTGCTGTGTGATTTTTTGGCCGCTCGGGAGTGCCCTGCCAACCTAATACTTTGGGTTAGGAGATGGGCTGGGAACCGTGTGGTTAGATTCAGGTTCAATGGTCGGATATCGAAACCGTATTTCGTCAACTGTGGGATCTCTCAGGGATCCCCATTGTCCCCCTTTTTGTTTGGCGCATATGTCGCGGACATCTTTGAGCCTCGCCTTCGGTACTCCCCTTCAGTTCGTACTATAGTTAGTAGTTATGTGGGCGATGGGGTCATCCTTGTTGCTTCTGATAGCAGGGATCTCACGAGGTACACGATGGCCGAGCTGTTCAAGGATTGTGACAGAATTGCGAAGGGTAGGAGGATGGGGTTTAGCGCGATCAAGACTAAGTGGATTGGTTTTGGAGGAACTACGTGGGAGGATTTGGATATTGATGGAGAATTACTGACGCCTGTGGAGGATCTTAGGGTTCTTGGTTATAGGTTTAATGTTTTTCTTAATATGTCTTCTCATGTATCTTATTGGTTGGAGAGGGGCTTGGGTGTTAGGAGGAGGATATCCGCGTTGGGGAGAAGGTTTGGGAGTGATGGAGGGCTGGATGCGTGGTGCACTTACCGTTTGTTTCAGGCTGCCTACCTACCTACCGTCTACTATGGACTTGAATTCGTAACCGACTTTTCGTCATATGTGAAGCGAATTCAGGTCCACGTCAACGATTGTCTCCGGTCCCTGTTCAGGTGTCCTATCAAGCTTGCCAACAATATTATGCTTGCTGAGTTCGGGACACCTCCGGTTGATATACAGGGTCGTTACCTTCAGAGACGATACTATAGTCGTATGATCAACTACCGGTATTGTGATGACCATCCATGGTTTGGATCAATTCGGGGCGACTGGGCGGTGGAAGGTATGCTGGCTTTCCCGATGTTGTCTGACAAGATTGCAACAACCGTGCCGAGCTTCAACGTGTCGAAAGGAAAGGAACTGGCCAAGAGGCTGTTTTATGAAGCCTATGAGGACGCAGTTCTGATTCCTGATCTCCTTATGATCTACACGGATGGTGCGAAGAGTGATAAAGGCACTGCGGTTGGGTGGACGACTGAGGAATGTGGCATGACTGAGGGTGCGAGGGCTTTTGCGACACCGCGGACATGGAGCATTGTGGAATGCGAGATCTTTGCCATCATCGCCGCGTTGAGGGATGTGCGCTCGGATTACCACGGGATGATCATCATCTTTTCGGACTGCATCCCGGCTATTATGTGTATTGCACAGATGGTGCCTGAGGGCGAGTCGGCTGGCATGTGGGATGTTTTGACACCGCAGTTCAATCGATTTAGTGCGGTCCGGATTTGCTGGATCCCTAGTCACTGTGGTATCGCTGGCAATGAGATGTCAGATGCCAAGGCCAAAGAGGCGGTCGGTGGTGTTCAACACGCTCGGAACTGGGCCGGTGTCGTGCTGGGTCTTGGCCATGCTGTGATTGCCAGAGAACTGCGGGCGGCTGAGTGGGCCCATTGGCACACAGCGGAAGGCCACGGCTATTACGATCGTTCTCCGAAGAAGCCCAGACACCTACGGGGCCTTAGCAGGCTTGACCATTACATCCTGTTGAGGATTCGCAGCGGTACCGGTGTTGTTGGACACGATGGATGTCAGGGTGCGAACGATCGTTTCCACTTGACGTCTTGTGACAGATACCTAGTCAAACGCCCCCGTTTTCCGCCTTTGTTTAATGATAAGCGGATTCCGGACTGGCGCGACTGGTGGCAGTCCCACTTCAATCTGGGTTTGGGTATTCCGAGTGAACACAAAGACAATGATGGTGTGGTCACTGTTTGCGGTAATCCCTTCCAGCGGACGGTCACTCAATTGATCAACGGTACTCTCAGCCTGTTTCACCTCGGCGCTCCTGATAGCAGGTGTACTAGATGCCTCTTGAAGAGCTGCAACGGTGGCGACAAGTGCATGCTTCCTGTTAAGTTTGTTTCCCCTGGTGGGGGTGGGAGACGTGTTGCCCTTACATGGTGGCCCGATGTCGGTCCCTGCGGAGAGTGCGGCAGTAGTGCCAAGATATTTCGCGCACATCTTCTCCGGTTTCCTGGGTGCGCTTTGCATTATTTTGTGCCGTTTTGGTACAATGTTGTGCACAACTGGGATGAATTACCTGTGATCGACCGGAATACGGGTGCCTTACAATGGTGGGCAGACGAACCTGACCTGTGTGTTTGCGACTGGAGTTCCCCTGATGTTGTGGGGGGCCATTTGAGGTTGCACGAGGGCCAGCAGTGTTTGGAGCGTATCGTTGTTATGTTTGAGGTGTGGATGAGCAATGGTGGTCACCCTGCCCTGCGTATGGGGTTGGAGGTGGTGTGGAGACGCGGATAGTTTGATTGGTTTGCGAGATGGATGGCGGTCCATTTGTTGTGATTTGAAATTTGGATTTATGTTTGGATGGAGGGATGCGTGACCGGTTTGCCGGAATGTGGGCTTGGTTGTGGCTATGGCCTCGCTTACGGTAGTGTTTGATGGATGGCTATGGGAGGTGGATTTACTTTGTTCGTACCCTGGTTGGGTGGTTTATTTTGTGATTCCCGTGTGCTGGCCGGATACTCGGAGTTCGGTCTACGAATCGCGCGGGTGGTACTTTTCCAGATGTACTGCGGGCTAGGCGCGTTGGACTGGCGTACTCCTTGGAACGTACTGCCGTATGGTTGTGCAAGCCCGGATAGGGAGTCGCTCCAGTAGCTAGTTTAGTTATAAATAAAAGATATTGAACCCCCCTATTTTCCCTCCAAGTTCAATTTGCACTTTCAGAAACACCACGTACACTATCTCGAGATTTCCGCGTAACGTGACCTGTCAGGTTACACGAATACCATATGGATCCCTCTGTCCCACCTTTTGGTTCGAGTCGTCGAAACAAAG